>Ga0308164_10000151_pt1 | contig 190285 bp, 181 predicted proteins | sample PhyTR2_FD_201031 | JGI IMG/M metagenome (GOLD analysis project Ga0308164, IMG submission 201031) | Phyllosphere microbial communities from UC Gill Tract Community Farm, Albany, California, United States - DLSLT.R2 | ecosystem: Host-associated > Plants > Phyllosphere > Unclassified | place... | reverse complement strand
GGAGAATGGTTCGCAGAAGATAATAAATAACAGTAATTTTCCAATAAAAATTCAGACTGGTGTTAAAAACAATCATTAATTTAGAACCTGGAAAAAAAGTATATTTCGCTTCAGACCAGCATTTTGGAGCTCCTACTCCTAAGGAGAGCAAGGTGCGGGAAGAGAAATTTATCCGCTGGATGGACGAGATCAAGGATGACGCCCAGGTATTGTTTTTAATGGGTGATCTTTTTGATTTCTGGCATGAATGGAAACACGTCATTCCTAAAGGATATGTACGTGTTCTAGGGAAAATAGCAGAACTGAAAGACCGGGGAATTCACATCTATTTTTTCGTCGGAAACCACGATCTGTGGATGAAGGACTATCTTGAAGAAGAAATAGGCTGTACCGTTTTTTACAAAAAGCAGTATTTCGAAATGGGCGGAAAACAGTTTCTGTTAGCACACGGAGACGGTCTCGGACCTGGTGATAAAGGCTACAAGAGAATGAAAAAACTCTTTACCAATCCTGTAGCACAGTGGTTTTTTAAGTGGCTTCATCCCGATATTGCCATGAAAGTGGCACTTTATCTTTCCCAGAAAAACAAGATGATTTCCGGAGACGAGGATAAAGCTTTTTTAGGAGAAGATAAAGAGTTTCTCATCATCTATTCAAAAGAAAAACTGAAAACCCAGGAGATAGATTACTTTATCTACGGCCACCGCCACCTTCCTATGGTGCTGGAAATGGGTCAGAATTCAAAATACATCAACCTCGGAGACTGGATTTCTTATTTTACTTACGGTGTTTTTGAAAAAGATTTTGAGCTGAAAACATTTGCAGACGGCACAAAAAAAAATTACCCCTGAGAGAGAGGTAATTCCGAATAGACCAAATCTACTCTTGTTTTTAATCCATATTCCGGTTAAATAATTGCAAGAAGTTTACCAAAGTCTATTTCTTCAATTAAAAAATATTAAAAAAACATACTTTTTTTACATTATTGTTCAGAACATTATAAAAAGAAGTCTAAAATAGTTTTAGAAAAATTGGAAAATATATTCAGCATACAGACCGATCAGGATTTCCTGAATGCAGCGTTGGCAACTTTTCGTTATCAGTATGAAAATGTTGAGATATATAGAAAGTTCGTGGATTTTTTAAATGTAAATCCGGACGAGGTTAACAGCCTGATAAATATTCCCTTCCTGCCGATAGAAATGTTTAAAAACCATCAGATCCTGGACAAAAATGCCAATGCAGATCTTTTTTTTCAGAGTTCAGGAACCACACAGATGAATCTTTCAAAACATTATATTGCAGATACCAATCTTTATGAAGAAAGTATCTATAAAAGTTTTGAGCAGTTTATAGGAAAGCCCGAAGATTTTATTTTCCTTGGATTGCTGCCAAGTTATCTGGAAAAACAGAATTCATCCCTGATCTATATGGTGGATTATTTGATGAAAAAATCCGCCAAACCGGAGAACGGGTATTTTCTATACAATCATTCCGAGCTGTTTGAGCTTTTAAATCAATTAAAAAATAAAAAAGTCATTCTTTTCGGAGTGTCTTTTGCCCTGCTTGACTTTCTGGATTCCGTTGAATCTCTTAAGCTATCTGTTTCTGAATCCCAAAGTCTTACCGTCATTGAAACCGGTGGAATGAAAGGAAGAAAGGAGGAAATGACCAAAGATGAGCTCCTGAAAATTCTTCAAAATGGTTTTAAAACTGAGAAAATCTATTCAGAATATTCTATGACGGAACTGCTTTCGCAGGCTTATTCCCTTGGAAATAATGAATATCAATGTCCAAACTGGATGAAGATTATGATCCGGAATGCAGAAGATCCTTTTTCCTACGAACAAGAGGGGAGAACCGGAGCAGTCAATATTATAGATCTGGCCAATACTCATTCATGTTCCTTTATTGCCACTCAGGATTTGGGTAAAACTCTTCCGGGAGACCGGTTTCAGGTGTTGGGAAGAATTGATCACTCTGATATCCGGGGATGCAGTTTATTGGTTTCTTAAAAATTCAATTAAGCAAATACCACTTCCCGATATGAATCTTAAGAAAAGTTTATTTTTAATCCTGATTGGAATTTCATCTTTTTTATCTGCACAGAAAAAGACAGAAAAGGATATCTGGCCAGGAACTTATTTCGTTAATGAGACCAATAAAGAAGGGACACAAACTACGACTACGGATACTTTGGTTATTGCCAGGATTCCGGATGCTGATCCTGATAAAATTCCGGCTAAAGAAGAATCAGATTTAGCCCGGTGGTCAATGACTTCAAAAAGAGACGGAGATAAAGATAAAATAAGTGTTAAACGCTTTTTATTTGATATTAAAAATAATAAAGATGCTTATAAGGAATTCGGCTGGACAGATCTTCATAAAAAGGGAAAAATAAACTGTATTGATGGTGGACATTTCTTTATTTGCCAGACATTACCAAATACAACCGTTACTTTCGGGAAAGATGAAAAATATTTTACGAGAACAGGTGTTTTCGGAATCTGGCTGCATTACGGTGTTGTGGAATTGCAGAAGAAATAATCTTACTTTAAACTTAAATTTTTATGCTGAAAATAGAAGAGCTTGTTCATGCTTACATCCATACTCACTGCGATTTTGAAAAAGAAATTGTACTGACAAATTATTTCCAGGCCGACTGGGAAGCGGATATGCTGTTCATAGATTCTGAAGGATTCAGTCATGAAATTGAGATCAAACTTTCCAAAAGTGATTTTAAAAATGATTTCAAAAAATCATACTTTAATAAAGATACCGGTGAAAAATTCCTGAAACATGATAAGATTTCCTGCGGTGACTACGTTTGCAATGCGTTTAGTTTTCTGCTTCCGATGGGAATGATAGATCATGCCTTAATTCCCGAACACTGCGGAATTATTGAATTTTACCATAATGCAGACACCTGGGAAACAGAATTCTATCTCATACGCAAGCCTAAAAGAGTACACGAAGATCCTTACTGGAAACTGAATGACAAAGATCTTTTTATCCGGAAAATGGCTTTAAACTTATTGCAGCGTAAAATGGAGATCAAAGGTAAGCAGGAAGAACTTATTTTCAGAAATCCTTTTGATATCAGAAAAAAATAAACAAAAAAACTCCTGCAGTTTTTACAGGAGTTCAGTATAAAAAATAAACTGGAAAATATTACTTTTTCACCATTTTCAAAGTTCCGTTTGTTCCGTTGCTGGATTTCCATTTAACAAGGTAAACACCACTCAGGTTATTTTGAAGATCAACCGGAAGTTTGTTAAGCCCAGCTGGTATATCTGTAGTATAAGATCTGACTGTTTTTCCATGTAGGTCTACTACATTTACTGAAATAGTTTCCTTATCAGAAGCTGTATAATATATCTCACTGATTCCCAATGCTGGATTATCTACTAAAGCTGTAGCAGGGGTATTTATTTTTCCAGCTATAGTGTTTTTTCCAATAGGAGGAACACATCTGTAACACTCAAATCTGGCTGCGCTTATGGTGTATTGGTTCGGACCTGTGCAGGTAATATCTACTCCATATCCAAATTGTCCTGTATAATCAATCATTGTAGGATCTGAAGCAATTGTAGTATGATCTCCAACTACTGTGGTAAGAGGATAATAGCCACTAAACAATGGAGGAGTATTACTAAAGGTTACTTTGGCATATCTGGTGGGAGGAGAATTTCCTGACAATACAAAAACTACAGGGAAATTATATACTTTAGATGTAGCAACATCAGGAAGAAAAGGAGTATTGGTACGCTCAGTAGACCCAATTTTCAGATCAACCGTGACGCTGGTATGAGCATGGCCAGGTATAGTGTGTTGAAAAAGATCATCTCTGGTAACAACAATATTGTAGGTGGGTCCAGGGACTGTGTTTTTTTGTGCACTTAATTGATTTTGGCAAATCAATACAAAAGACAGCAATAAGAGAAATTTTTTCATTTTTGTTAAATTTTAAGTTAATAATTTTAGTTTATTCTGTTCTCTAAAATTGAAACTTATTATCAACGTATCAAACAGGGAATTGGTAAACGTGGAAGATTATCCAATAACTGTTTATTCTTTTTGTATAAATGTGAAATTTCTCTCTAAATGAAAGAGTACTGTAAATTAAGGTTGAAAATTCCTAAAACCTATATCGGAATGAAAACAGATCTGTATACATAACAGAAAAAATCCTGCCAGGTGACAGGATTTTTTTATTGAAATCAAAGATTTATATTAGTCGGTAACTTCAACGGTATCTCTCTGAAGCAGAAACTTGTAGATCAATCCACCTACGACTCCTCCCAAAATAGGAGCTGCCCAGAACAGCCAAAGCTGAGACATTGCAAGTCCGCCTGTAAACACTGCCTGTGAAAGCGATCTTGCCGGATTCACTGAAGTATTGGTGATTGGAATAGAAATTAAATGAATCAGTGTCAAAGCAAGTCCGATAGCAATACCAGCAAATTTACCGTTAGCCCATTTGTCTGTAGCTCCCATGATCACAATAAGGAAGAAAGCCGTTAACAAAAATTCTGCAAGGAACGCTGCACCCATACTGAATGCTTTCCCGTTATAGACCGCCTCTCCATAGAAATTGGTGGCAAAGGCTCCCGGTTTTGAAAAATCAACTGCACCGGAACCGTTAAGAATCACATACAGACATCCTGCTGCCACTAAAGCACCAAGACACTGCGCTACGATGTAAGGAATAAGGTCTTTTGCCGGAAATCTTCCACCTGCCAAAAGCCCAAAAGAAACCGCTGGATTAAAATGTCCACCGGAAATGTGTCCGACAGCGTATGCCATCGTAAGAACCGTAAGTCCAAAGGCTAAAGCTACGCCTAAAAGACCAATTCCAATATCGGGAACTCCGGCGGCAAAAACTGCACTTCCGCAGCCACCGAAAACAAGCCAAAATGTGCCGAAAAATTCAGCAAAAAGTTTTTTTATCATGTTGTTTATTTAAATGTTATCTCAAATGTAAAATTTAAATCTTAAAATAAAAAGATAAATCTTAAAAAATATTTCAAATTTTAGGGAAGAAAAATTGATGATTTAATAATTTGGTTTAAAGTTTGTTGGGAATTTTAAAGTAATGACAGTGTGCTGGAATTGAATAATATGGCATAAATGTTTATCTTTCGATAGTAATTTAAAGCATGGTTAATGAAAAAGTATTTTTGTGTGGTCTTTGTACCCTTTATGTATAGCTTTTATTATTCACAGGCTGCCAAGAAAGCGCTTCCCTGTTATGATCTTACGACAGTTTTAAAAGTAGAGCCTACTGCTCTGTACAAGCCGCATCTTGATGCTTCAAAAAGTTTTGGAGTAAAGCTGCTTAAAGATTCCAAAGCCGTACAGAAATACATCAGCAGTGGAAAATTCCATAAAATAAAAAAGACAGGAAAAGGATACCGGGTTCAGAAGCTTGATTATAGCCGGGGCTATATGGTTGCCAAGGCAAAAAGCACATTGGAAAAGATGGCAGCCAAATTCAGCAAAGAAACAAAAGGGCATACCTTTACCGTTTCCTCAATGACCAGAACGCTGGAAGATCAGTGCAGACTGAGAAGAGTGAATTCCAATGCATCACTGGGGATCAGCTCCCACAATTATGGGAATTCTTTTGATATTTCTTATATAAGATTCAATGATGTCCTGAAATACAATCCGAAGATGGAAGCGGCTCTGGAAAAGGTTTTAAAGTACTATGCAGCCGCTGGCAGGATCTATTACATTAAAGAAAGACAGCAGAGCTGTTATCATATTACGGTAAGGAATTATTAATCTTCATAAACCTGATCTGTTCTCCTTTCTGTGAAGTATTAGTATTAATTAAAAACCTGATTTTTTAAGCTATATCGGGCTTTTTGAAGTCTAAAATTAAATTTATTTCATAAATAATAAAATTATAATACGATTATTTGTGCAGGATGTTTAGTTTACATAATTTTATACAAAACTAAACAAACCATGAACTTATGAACGAGAACGATTACAAACTGGCGATTGCTGAGTGGAGCAGGTGCCTGTCGGATTATTACTTAATCTCAAACCTGATTCCTACCAATTACATTTTTGATCTGACTGCAGAGAAGATTGAGAAAATCAAAGAAGCAAATAAATATGTAGATGCCTGTGCAGAAGTAGGTATATTCGGAGGGAAGTTGGTACTTATTTTTCTTCCGTTAGATGAGAAAGGGCACATTGATAAAAGAGTTTCAGAATACCAGTACACTACTCTCGAACCCCTTAAATATGATCTGAGACTGCAGGAATCAAAAGAATTTATAGTCGTTAAAAATGCGGTTCTTTCCAGCAATCTTACAAAAATAGATGATAATACCAATACAACTCTTCCGGTATCTGAGCAGCCGATCCTTGATCAGGATATTGCTGTAGATGCTATTGAACGTTGGAGAAATGAAGGAATGGATTGGTTTTTCCGTGAATGTAATGAATTCAGGGGAGAAAGAATTTTTAAAAGATTCTATATTCCAATGGATGACCTTTGTCACCCGGAACCGAAGATTGCCGGGATCAAATGCTCATTCGGGCTTAGATATAATGATATTTACCAGAGAATGTTGGTAACACTGATCTTTATTTCTTTCCACGAACTTCTTCAGGGAGATGACAGTATGAGCGTTATTTCAAATACTTACGACTGGGCAAAACCATGTCCTCCTGTCTGCCGTATCCCTGAACTTGGATTTTAAATACATATGAGAGACAGGAATGACAGATTTTTTCAAAGTAATTTTATTCCTAAATTATGGTCTGCTTCTATCCATCATAATTTTGGGAGCAGCAAAATACCGTATCCTCAATAATAAAGAAAAGCAATATTTTCACTGTATTGCTTTTCTTTTTTTTATTGAACTCCTGAACCTGGTTCTGCCTTATATTTTTAATCTTAATGATACTTCGTTTCTCTATCCTTTGTACATAGCCGGTGAATTTTTTCTGCTTACCACTTTGTTTATCAGGAAACTGGAGCTTCCGAAATACTTTCTGGGTATTACTGCATTGCTGGCTTGTGGATTTATGGTTGCGAAATATGTCTATGATTTTCCTTCCAATAGCGATACTGTGAAAGTGATTTCTAATATAGCTATTATCTGTCTTTCAGGATTTGCCCTGCTTCGGGAGATCAATGGAGTTCCAGTACAGAATCGGTTTTTACTGGCAGATGCGTGTATTTTTTTCTATTATTCTGTTTCTGTGTTTATTTTTATTATTCAGCATCAGATTGCCAACCTGTCTGAACATGATTATTATATTATCCTCAGTGTCAATAATATTCTGTCAAGCATTTTATACTGTTCATTTTTATATACCTTCATCAAATTAAAGAAGTAACCCTAAATATCAGCCTTCTCATTCTTATAATTGTTACCATAGCAGTTATCGTATCCTTCATTCTCCTTGCCTACAGATCTTTCATCAGCCGGATCATTAAAGAAAAGAACGTTCAGCATCAGGCAGAAGTTCAGCATCAGAAAAGACTTGTGCTTGAAAACATCAAAGCCCAGGAAGAAGAAAGAAAAAGAATAGCTGTGATGATTCATGACGATATCGGGAACAGGCTTAATATCCTTTCATTGTGGCTTAATAATCTCGATACAAAAGGCGATGAGCTGATCAAAAAAAATATTTACGGTCAGATGTCATCCCTGATCGATGCCGCCAGAAGTATTTCTCATTCATTGTATCCTGTCAACCTTGAATCCGTAGGATTTGTTCTTTATGTGGAAGAGTTGATTGCCAATCTTTCACACAAAATCAATATTTTCATGCAGGTCATGCCCGGCTATGAGAAAAAAGATATCTTTGTAGAAGTCCAGCTGTACCGGATTATCCAGGAATTTACTACCAATGTTATCAAGCATTCATCAGCTACGGACGTGTGGATCTATATCAGAGATTATCCCCGGGATATGGTAGTCATTATTTCAGACAACGGACAGGGATTTGATTATGATAAAGTGAAAAAAGGGATGGGAATAAAAAACATCGAATCCAGGATAAAATCAATGAATGCCGTCCACAAATGGAAAAGTACCTTAAATAAAGGAACCCGTTTAATCATTATAATTCCAAAAAGTCATGAATTCCCAAATCAAAATAGCCTTAATTGACGATGAACAGCTGATCCTGGAAGGGGTAAAAATGCTGCTTTCCAATGAAAAAAATATATCCGTATGTCTTACCTCCAATAATGGCCCGGACTTTATTGAGAAACTGGGAATCCTTTCCAAAGATGAATTTCCTCACATCGCACTCATAGATGTACAGATGCAGCCTATGAATGGTTTTGAATTGGTAGAAGCTCTCAAAGAAAAATATCCTGATCTTAAGATTATTATCCTGTCTTCTCATTACAAAACTTCTATTTTGGGTTATATGGTTAAGTTAGGTGTTTCTGCTTTTCTTCCCAAAAACTCTGATAAGAAAACATTTATTGACGCCATTACGATGGTTCATAAAAACGGAGTGTTCTTTACTGCTGAAGATCATCAAATGCTTTTTACCTACATGAACAGTTCTGCAAAAAAGAAATCCCTCTTCGAAATGGAAGACGAACTCTCTGAACGGGAAAAAGATGTTGTAAAGCTGATCTGTCAGGAATATACCAATAATGAGATCGGAGAAAAGCTATTCATCAGCCCCAGAACAGTAGAAAGCCATCGCCAGCGCATCCTCGAAAAGATAGGAGCCAAGAATACAGTAGGTATTGTGGTGTATGCCATTGTCAACAATATATATTCCCTTAATAAAATCTGATTCCGTAGAAATACGGAATTTTTTATTTGGTATTTTTCACGCTAGTATTGCTTTTCCTTCTTCCGTTAATTTGAAAAATAAGTCTTAAAAGCTTTAAAGTAAGATTACACAATGAAGATGTTGTAAAAAAATATATAAATAATTAAGGCAAACACAGCGATGGGAAATGATACAATACTATCTGTCGGAATCTTTTTTGACGGAACAGGAAACAACGGGATCAATGCAGTTTCCGGTGACAAGCCTCCGGGAAGTAATGAAAGCTACAAAGGAGCTCCTACCAATATTTACAAACTATTCAGTTTATTTAACGGAAACCAAAAAATATATATAGAAGGAATAGGAACAGTGACTGGCGGCGAAGACAGTAACTTTGCCATGGCTACATGTGCCAATCCTCCGGACGGGAACGGATATTCTTCCGATGATAAACTGCAGAAAGCAGATACCTTTGTACAGAGCATTGTGTACGAGAGAAATACTGAATGCCATTTTTATATCTACGGATTCAGCAGGGGGAGTATGCTCGCAAGAGAATTCTGCAACCAGCTTGTCTCAAAATATCCCTCGGGAAATGTTAAGATAAAATTCCTCGGTGTTTTTGATACCGTGGAATCCAAACCATTCAATACTTACGACATGAGCCTGCCCGAGGAAGTGGAAAATGCTCTTCATATCTGTGCAATAAATGAATGCCGGTTCTTTTTTCCACTTACCGGTTTCTTTGAAAATTCAAAGAATATGCAGGACACCAAAACTGAAACTTCAGGTTCCGTATGGAAAGAAATTTTCGTTCCCGGAGCCCATGCCGATGTAGGAGGTGGATATCTAAAGGCACCGCATTCCGTATATATTTCTACAGATTTTATTAATGTCAATGACTTGCAGGATTATGTTTCCGATGTAAGAAATGTAAAAACTGATGCTGAGGGAAATAAAATATGGGATTCACTTCTCTCTACTTTTCAGATCGAAAGAGGAGTTGTTCTTTCCCAGGCCTATGTTTCCAGAGAAATGATTTTTAATACCCTTCCAATAGTATACGGAAGAATAATGCTCGGGGAAAGCAATACTGTTTTACCTGGGATTTTCAGTACAGATCTTACCAATTCAGGCCTTGAGATCGCAGATGATACCTTTCTGACTTATTTTCATACAGATCTTGCGACATACGTCAGAAATTTTTCACCAGCCCTAAAGCCAAAGTATGATTATTCGGGGTTTGCAGATTATACCCATATTTCAGCCAACTTTGGTCTCTACAGCGATCATGTATTGCAAAGATCAACAGAAGAGATCGAAGCAGAACTGATCAACAACGGTCTGAATGTACCCAGTAGCACCTCTGTAGACCAGGGAATTCATACCGGGCTGGTCACCAATCTACATCTTCCCGAAGACAGTTTCGTTGCAGATTTTTTATATGGAACCAATGTACCCAATAACGATATCTGGAGCCGTACCATTGAGATGCGGTCTTTAGCAGCAGAACAGAATTAAATTAATGCGATCAATACTTTTCAGTTTTAAATTTAGGTTACGAGGGGATGTCCGGCAGGGCGTCCCTTTTTGCTGTGGTAAATATCCATGTTACAGAAGCATACTTTTATTTCTGGGCTATTCATTTCTTTTTCCGTACTTTTGCACCCGAAAATTCATTACTCATCACTAATTTTTATTTAACAAAATGCTTTCGGTTCAAGGTTTAGGATTACATCATTCGGGAAACTATCTGTTTCAAAATACAAATTTCACCATTAAAAAGGATGATAAAGTTGGTCTCGTAGGGAAAAATGGAGCAGGAAAATCTACTTTATTGAAAATGCTTTCCGGAGAAATTAATTTCTACGAAGGAACTGTAGTTCGTGAAGGTGGTGCCACCATTGGGTTCCTGAAACAGGATCTGGATTTCGTAAAAGGAAGAACAGTCTGGGCTGAAACCATGCAGGCCTTTGAACAGATCAATGCCTGGAAAAATGAACTGGAAGAAGTGAACCATCAGATGACCGTAAGAACCGACTATGAAAGTGACGCTTACACGGATCTGATTAATAAAATGACGGAACTGAATGACCTTCTGATGAATCATGACGCTTACAATCTGGAAGGCGATATGGAGAAAGTATTGTTTGGCTTAGGATTTAAAGCAGATGATTTTCAGAAAATTACCGACGAATTTTCCGGAGGCTGGAGAATGAGAATTGAGCTGGCGAAACTGCTGCTTCAGAAAAATGACATCATGCTTCTCGATGAGCCGACCAACCACCTCGATATGGAATCCATTATCTGGCTGGAAAACTTCCTGAAAGACTATCCCGGAGCTATCGTTCTTGTCAGTCACGATAAGCAGTTTATGACCGCTGTGTGCAACAGAACTTTTGATATCAATAATAAAAAAGTTGACGACTATAAAGCCAACTACTCCAAATACCTGATCATGCGTGAAGAGCGTCGTGAAAAACTTATCGGAGCTAAAAAGAACCAGGATGCAGAGATCAAGCAGATGGAAGATAACATTAATAAGTTCCGTGCCAGTGCTACCAAAGCATCTTTTGCACAGTCACTTATTAAGAAATTGGATAAGATAGAGCGTATTGAAGTGGATAACGAAGATGTTTCAAAATTCAATATCCGTTTCGTACAGTCTATGGTTCCCGGAAAAGTTATTTTTGAAGCTGAGAATTTAGGAAAAGCATACGGAAAAAAACAGATTTTCGATGACGTAGACTTTATTGTTCAGAGAGGAGACAGAATTGCACTTTTAGGACAGAACGGACAAGGAAAAACTACTTTAGCGAAGATCCTTGCCGGTGAGATCAAAGATTATTCAGGAACCTGGAATTTAGGACACAATGTAAACATCGGATACTTTGCCCAAAACCAGGAAGAAGTACTGACCCCGAATAAAACCGTTTTAGAGGAAGCAGAAGATGCTGCAACAGAAGAAACAAGACCGAGAGTAAGAGACCTTTTGGGATCTTTCCTTTTTCAAGGGGAAGCAGTTTCCAAAAAAACAAAAGTACTGTCCGGAGGAGAAAGAAACCGTCTGGCACTTTGTAAATTGTTGCTTCGTCCTTTCAACACGCTGATCATGGATGAGCCTACGAACCACTTGGATATTCAGTCTAAAGAAATTATCAAGCTGGCTCTACAGAATTTTCAGGGAACACTGATCGTGATTTCTCACGACAGAGAATTCCTGGATGGACTTTGTGATAAGATCTATGAATTCCGTGACGGAAGAATGAAAGAATTCCTGGGAAGCGTTGGAGAATACCTTGAATACAGACAGAAAGAAACCCTTAGAGAAATTTCTGCTGAAAAGGCAAAGCTTCACGGTGAAGAGGTAAAAGTTGAGGTAAAACCCGCTCCGAAAGAAATGAAAGTTGAAGACAAATCAACCATTGTAAGCAAAGAACAAAAAAATATTCAGAATAAATTAAAAAAAGTAGAAGAAAAAATTTCAGAACTGGAAACAGAAATTGAAAAAATGGAAGCTACCTTTACAAAAGAAAATCCTTCTGAGGAAACTTTAGAAAAATACAATAAAACTAAAGAAGAATTAGATGTTGCTTTACAGGAATGGGAGCATTTGGGAACTCAGCTGGACTAGGAGTTATGAGGTTTGAGTGTTTGAGTGTTTGAGTGTATTAGAGTTGATAAGGATCACTGCTGAATAGTATTGATATTTAATCTTTAGAATCTTATACCATATCTCATATCTCTCATCTCATGTCTAAGAATCTCATATCTGTTGTCTGAAATCTGAAATCCGTCCCATAAGATATACGTCGAAGGATTTTTGTAACAATAAATTACTTTCACCGACGTATTGAATAGTTTTTACACCGTCTTTTAATAAAACTTAATTTAAAACTTAAATTATTTTTATAATTTTACAGCATGATTTTTAAAGAAAGCAGAAATCTGAAGAGCTTTATCGCCAAACTTTTGTTTGGGATATACTTCATTGCGCTGTTTTCTCAAAGTTTTCACCATCACGATCCTGCTGATTATTTTAAGAATTTTAATCTTAAAAAGACAGAAAATACAATGTCCAAAACTTCAGCTAAAGAAAAGCCCGGAGACTGTCTGGCTTGTCATTTCTTAGCTACCGGACATACACTCGTTCCTGAGGAATTCGGTTTTACCTTCGGATATTTTACTCATGAAGTAAAGCAGGTAATTGCTGTTCAGGAAAAAATATGGTCTCAGACCAAATTCACTTTTCAGCTTCGGGGGCCTCCCGTAGTTTCATAAATCATAGATTTTTTATTGACTTTAATTCATTTAAAAGTTCAATATTTGGGGGTTTAATGCTATTGAATAATGGCCGGATATGAGTTTCATAATGGAATTCAGGTTCAATATTTAAGATATGTAAACGGAAGTTGGGAGATGCGAGTCTCTGAAAGCTTCAGTAGAAATACTTTACACTTGGCTATTCAGTTTCGGGATTCAGGTTTAGAATTAAGGATTATAGTTTCAAAATTATAAACTTACAATCTGATATCTGACGTCTGAAATCTGGCATCTATCGCATTAGTCATTAATACATTTTACATTGTACTTTTTACAATCTAAATTCCCCTTCAACAAAATTTTTACGAAAAATGTACCTGTTTAAAAAGGTACGCAATCAATCTATAGACAATGAAATTGATATATAGCCTGATGTTGGTCTTTTGTGGACTGGCATCAATAAGTGCACAGAAAACGTACTCGGTGGAAGGAACCGTTCAGGATTTTCATGACAAAACCATGCTTGAAAATGCTGCAGTAAATATCGGTGGATTCACAGCGAAAACCAACGCTAAAGGTAAGTTTACATTTAATAAAATTCCTGCGGGAAAGTATACACTCATTGCCAAACATCCTGATTGTAATGATTATACTGAAAATATAGGAGTTGATCAGGATCTACATTTGGTAATTACACTGGAGCATCATAGTCATGATATTGAGACCGTGACCATCCACGGGAGCCATAAATCTAATGGTTCTTTAATCATCAAAACCTTAGATAAGTCAGAAATTGAAAGAAATTCTACAGATAACCTGGGGAATTTATTATCTAAAATTTCCGGAGTAGCCACTTTAAAAACAGGGAATAATATCTCAAAACCTATTATTCATGGGCTTTACGGAAGCAGAATTTCTATCTTAAATAATGGAGTAAAGCTTGCAGAGCAGGAATGGGGCGTAGAGCATGCTCCCAATGTGGATATTAATAATTTTCAGCATATCGATGTCATCAAAGGAGCTTCTGCCTTAAAATATGGAAGCGATGCCATTGGAGGAGTCGTGGTGCTGGAGCCTGAAATTTTCCCTAAAAAAGACACGATAAAAGGGTCGGTAGGGCTTACAGGAATTTCCAATGGCCGAGGTCTTGGATTGGATGTGGATGTTGCCAAGATCTGGAAAAACGGATGGTCTGTAAAAACCCGGGGAAGCATCAAAAAATTAGGAGATCAGAGTGCTCCTGATTATAATCTGAAGAATACGGGAATGGATTTTTCTTCTTTTAATTTCACGGTCCAGAATAACAGTTATGAAAGAGGAATTTCCTTTGATTATTATCTGACGAACCAGAATATTGGAATTTTAAGAGATTCACATGTTTCAAGTTCAGGAGATTATGACAGGGCAATGACGGCAAGTCCACCTATTTATTCCGGCAAATTCAGTTATGATATAGATAATCCAAGACAGGTTATTGAGCATCATATTGCAAAAGTTTCAGCTTTCAAAAGATTTGAAAATATTGGAAAACTTTCCGCAACGTACAGTTACCAATACAATCACAGGCAGGAATATGACATCAGAAGAGGGGAGCTGAATGATACGCCTTCTCTGGATTTGGAACTCATGACCCACCAGTTTAACCTTAATGATTTGCTGGAAAGAGGAAAATGGTCTCTGGAAACGGGAATTGATGCCAGTTTTCAAAACAATTATTCAGATCCAGCTACAAAAGCAAGACGCCTGATCCCTAATTATGATAAATATTCTGCAGGGGTATATTCTGTTTTAAAATATAAAATTTCTCATGATTTTAATTTTGAAGCGGGAGCGAGATATGATTTTACCCGTTATGATGTCACCAAATGGTATGATCAGGCGGACTGGGAAAAATTGTATGCAGACGCTTTCCCTCAGTTTTACGTGAAGAAAGATAAAAACAGGATTTTGACGCGTCCTCAACTTAACTATAATAATGTTTCCTTCAATGCAGGTCTGGAATACCGTCCAAGTGCCAATTTTGATTTGAAATTCAATTATGCAAGAGTGGGAAGATCTCCGAATATTGCAGAATTGTTTTCAGACGGACTGCATCATTCCGCAGGCGTGATCGAGACAGGAGATATGGCATTGAAAAATGAACAGGGACATCAGTTTAACCTTACGGTTGATTCAAAATTCAATGTACTGAAAGGACTGAATATTTCTGTAAATCCATATGCATTCATCACGAAAAACTTCATCAACCAGGTTCCTGTAGGGATTAAAGGGACTATCAGAGGGGTATTTCCAGAGTGGGAATATCAACAGATCGATGCTAAAATGTATGGAGTAGATCTGGATATCAACTGGAAACTTACAGATGACCTTACCTATGTTGGAAAAGGAAGTTATGTATATGGACAGGACGATACGCACAACGAACCTTTGATCTTAATGATGCCGCCGAATTTTTCCAATGCACTTCAGTTTAAAAAAGAAAAATGGAATAACTTCTATTTTACTGTTGAAAACCAGACGTTTTTAAAACAAAACAGATTCCCTGTAAGAAATGTTGAGTTGGAAGTGTATGTGGACGGTGAATTGACGAATAAAACAATAGACCTGAGTACACCGCCCAACACTTATTCTCTTTGGAATATCCAAACGGGCATCAATATCAGCAAAAATCTTTCTGCGGGACTTATCGTAAATAATCTCTTCAACACTTCATACAGAGATTATCTGAACCGTTTGAGGTTCTTTGCAGATGAGGCAGGAAGAAACTTTATTTTAAACTTTAGATACAGATTCTAAAGATTTCAGAAAAACATTAAATTAAATTTCACAATTTTAAAATTCTAAAAAATGAACAAACTATTCAATACTAAAAATATTATCAGACTATTAGCTGTTTTATTCATTACCATTACTGTTATTTCTTGCCAGAGAGATGGGTCTGTAGCAGAAGATGATCTTCCTCAGGAAGAGCTTACCAATATTATTTTATTGGTGAAAGAGGATACTCCCGGATCAACTGCCATAGAGTATAATTACAGCATCGGGGCAGGAGGGATACCTACAATTCCTTTAAAAGATGGAAAGTCTTATACCGTTGAAGCTAAATTCAGAAACGGAAATGAGGATGCTACCCAAGAAATTATTGATGCTAAAGATGAGCATTTCCTTATTTTCGATTTTCCAAAATCTAATATTGCCGTGACTAGAATAGATGGAAACGATCTAAGAAAAGACGGGAAAAGAGTCGGGCTGAAAACAAAATGGGATGTGGCACAAACTGTTGGTGGAACTGCTCCTTTCCTGAAAATGACTCTTATCCACGAACCTCAAAGTGTAAATGATGCCAAGGCCGGCACTGCCTGGGGAAGTGTAGTAGGTGGAGAAACAGATGCAGAAGCTACATATAACCTAAGTAATTAGAAATACTCCATATAGATATAAACCACTGATTTTTTCAGTGGTTTTTTATTTATACATATTTGACGACTAAGAATTGATTATAAGTGGGTAATTCTCATAAAATTTTCATATTTTTGCAACCTAAAATTTTAATCAATAATGAAGGTTACCGCACAAAACCATGATGACGTAAGTGCATTACTTACAGTGACATTGGAAAAATCTGACTACAAAGAAAAAGTAGACAAGCAGTTGATTAATTATGCTAAAAATGCGCAAGTTCCTGGTTTCAGAAAAGGAAAAGTGCCTTTAAGTATGGTTAAAAAACAATATGAAGCAGGTATTGCATTCGAGGAAATCAACAAACAGGTTTCTGACGCATTGAACAATTATGTTAACGAAAACAAGTTAAGATTAGTTGGACAGCCTGTTCCTCAGCCAGTAAATCAATTGGATTACAACGCTGACAAAGTTGAAGTTGCTTTTGAAGTAGGATATGAGCCTGAATTCACTATAGATTTAGCTAAATATGAAGCGCCTCATTACAAAGTAGAAGCTTCTGACAAAGAAATCACAAAGAGCATTGAGAACATGCAGAAGCGTTTTGCAGAGCAGGTTCCTCAGGATAAAATCACTAAAGATTCTTATATCGCTTTAGAAATTTCTCAGGTTGTAGAAGAAGATGCTGAAGGAGAGCACCACCACCACCCAAAGAATACTACCATTACTGCTGAAAACAAAGAAGCTTTCAAATTGGTAAAAGCTTTGAAAATGGATGGTTCTGTAAAAGTATCTAAAGAAACTCTTGCATCTGACGAAGAATTAGCTAAAGAATTAGGATTCACCAAGGAAGAAGTAGAGCACCTGCACCACGCTGAAGTAGAAGTTAAAGTAAAAGATTTCTATTCACTGAACTTAGCTGAACTTAACCAGGAGTTATTCGACAAAGTTTACGGAGAAGGGACAATCACTTCTGAAGAAGAGCTTAAAGAAAAAGTAAAATCTGAACTGGATGAGTACTTCCAGCAAAATGCTGATGTTCACTATGTGAATAAAGTATTGGAGCAGGTTACTGAAAAAGAAGAAGTAAAACTTCCGGAAGATTTCTTAGTAAAATGGTTGTTATTCTCTAACCAGAATATCCAGTCTGAAGAGCAGGCAAAAGGAATTCTTGAAGCAGAAAAAAGTCAGTTAAGATACCAGATTATTGAAGGTAAATTAATGACTGATAACGATATCAAGTTAGACTATGCTGATGTATTGGCACAGGCTGAGCAGTTGGTAAGAAACCAGTTAGCGATCTACGGAATTCACCATTTAGGTGATGAAGAAATCCAGAAGTATGCTGTTGAAATGTTGAAAGACCAGGAGCAGGTAAGACAGATTTCTTCTGAAGTGGCTATGGCTAAACTGAAAGATGTAATTCTTGAAAAAGCTACTAAAAAGGAAACTAAAATTTCTCACGACGAATTTTTAGAAGAACTTAAAAAGTAGTTTATTCCTATATAAATATTTCAAAACCTCCGAACATTCGGAGGTTTTTTGTTTAACACTTGTTTATTTGAATCAATTCAATTGATTCCCTCTTTGCATTCCTTATAATTGCGGCATTACAATCAGATTTGCGTGAAAAATAAGCAGACGTCTTTTCTCAACTTCCAATCTGATTCTCTATTTCCAAAATAATCTTTTCAATACCCTATTTTCTTAAAAAATCTTAATGTATTACAACTGAAATTATAAGGTTTTCCTGATAAATAATCTTTGTTTTACTTGTTGTAGTCATTATTCATATATTTACACCTTAAATTTATTATAGATATGAAAAAGATCATCATTCCGTTTTTCTGTGCCGTACTTTTTTCAGTACCGGCAGCAGCTCAGCAGACCAGCGCAGCTCCCGCAAAGACGGAAGTCGTGAAATCTAAACTTACACCAAAAGAAGTGATAGATAATTATTTTAAAGCTCTGGGAGGAAAATCTAAATTGGAAGCTGTAAAGTCTACAGTTATTGATAATACACTCAACGTCCAGGGGATGGATGTCACCATGAGTACCAAAAAGCAGGGAAATAAATTCAGATCTACGCAAAATGCCATGGGACAGCAGGTTAATCAGGTTTTTGACGGAGAAAAAGGATATATAGAAAGAGCAGGGCAGAAAACAGATTTCCCGGCTGATAATATTGCAGAACTTAAAAAAGGAACTACTATTGAGGCACTTGCTTTCAATCCTTCCAACTTTCAGACTGTGACCGTAGAAAAAGTGGACGGCAAAGATTATAATGTACTTTCTTCAGAAAAAGGAAAATTCTATTTTGATAATGCTACGGGACTTTTATACAAATCTTCTGTAGGAGAAGGTAGCGTGGTAGTAGCCAATTATATGACTGTAGAAGGATTGAAATTCCCTTCCGAAGTAAATATTGAAGGAAAAGGACAGAAATTAAGTATTAAAACTACAAAAGTTGTCCTGAATGCCGGTGTCACTGATGCCGATTTTAAATAGCAACTGTTTATTTTACCATACAAAAGCCGGATTTTTTCCGGCTTTTTTGCTGCCTGATTAACTTTAACTCAAATTTAACTATAAAGCAAATTTTAACATTTCCTCATATTGTGAATAATTGATACTTTTAAACCGAAAATAAATTCAAATTATATGAAGAAAGTTTTATCCTCATTTGCCGTCATCTTCCTGATGTCTTCAAATGTTTTCGGGCAGAATATCCCTGTGGATCCTTCTGTGAGAATCGGTACCCTTTCCAACGGAATGAAGTACTATATCAAAAAAAACACATTACCTGAAAAGAAAGTAGATTTCCGTCTGGCCATTAATGCCGGATCTATTCTTGAAGATGAAAACCAGAGAGGCCTTGCTCACTTTATGGAGCATATGAACTTCAACGGAACAAAGAACTTTCCGGACAACAAACTGGTAGATTTCCTACAGTCTATCGGGGTGAAATTCGGCCAGCACCTTAACGCTTACACCAGCTTTGATGAAACCGTATATATGCTCCCTGTTCCTTTGGATAAAGCAGGAAATCTTGATGCAGGACTGAAAGTAATGGAAGACTGGGCATTTAACGCGACACTTTCTGATGAGCAGATCAATAAAGAAAGAGGAGTCGTTCTGGAAGAGCTGAGGCTGGGCCTTGGTGCCGACAAGAGAATGGCAGATAAGTATCTTCCTAAATTATTGTACAAATCTCAGTACGCAGACAGGCTTCCGATCGGTAAAAAAGAGGTGCTGGAAAACTTCAAGCCGGATGTAATCAGAAAATTTCATCAGGAATGGTACAGACCGGATCTGATGGCGATCGTGGTAGTGGGAGATATCAATGTAGATGAAGTTGAAAAAAAGATCAAAGACAATTTCAGCAAATATAAAAACCCTTCCAAGCCAAGAGAAAGAAAGGTATTTGACTTACCAAACCATAAAGAAACTTTAGTAGCCATAGAGACAGATCCTGATGCTACCAATTCTATGGTTCAGTTCATTATGAAAGACGCTGAAGCTTACAAGCCGGATGTTACCGTTCAGCAGTACAATCAAAGCATTATTGAAGGTCTTTCTACCACAATGCTGAACAATAGGCTGAAAGAATTGATCAACTCAAACAACCCGCCTTTCACTTTCGGATCGGTATATCATGGTGGAACCTATGCAAGAAGTAAAGAAGCTTTCCAGGGATTTGCCATGGTAAAAGAAGGAAACCAGCTGAATGCCCTGAAGGTCCTTTTGGAAGAAGTAGAAAGAGCCAAAAGATTTGGATTTACCCAATCTGAGCTGGACAGAGCAAAAGCGCAGGTAATTTCCAATCTTGAAAGATCTTATAACAACCGTGACAAAACGGAAAGTGATATGCTGGTAGATGAATATGTAAGAAATTTCCTGGAGCAGGAACCTATGCCGGGAATTGCCTGGGAGTATGAAGATACAAAGACCTTCCTGCCAAACGTAACGTTGGCACAGACCAATGACGTAATCAAGAAAATGGTGAAAGACGACAGCAGGGTAATTGTGATAACAGGGCCTAAAAAAGACAATGTTACTATGCCTACGGAAGCAATGGTTCTCAATACATTTGAAACTGTAAAAATGGCAGATCTTAAGCCTTACGAAGAAAAAGCAACGATCAAAAATTTAGTAAAACCATTCAAATCTGAAGGTAAAATTACCAAAACAGAAACAGATGAGAAACTGGGAACAACAACCTGGACGCTGAACAACGGTGCTAAAGTAACGTTCAAAAAGACCGATTTCAAAGATGATGAAATTGTTTTCTCAGCAAGAAGCTTAGGGGGAAACTCTCTGATCTCAGATGCAGATTTCGTTAAAACCCAATTCGCTTTCGCAGCATTATCGGAAGCAGGAGTAAGTGGATTGTCCAAAGCAGATCTTACCAACTACCTAGCAGGAAAGCAGGTGAGTGTAAATCCAATGATTGGGCCTTATTATGAGGGGATTTCAGGAAGAACTACCCAGAAAGATTTAGGAACCGCTATGGAGCTTACCTATGCTTATTTTACAGGCTTAAATTACAACCCTGCCGCATTTAATGCTTATAAAGAAAAGCAGTCTGCTATGCTGGGCAATCTGCTGTCCAATCCTCAGGCTTATTTCTCCAATGAGCATGCAAAATTCATGAATCAGAAGAATCCGAGATTTATCGGACTGTTCCCAATGGAAAAGGACTGGGCCAATACGGATTATAAAAAAGCATACGATATCTATAAAGAGAAATTTGCAAACACCGGCAACTTCCAGTTCTATTTCGTAGGAAATATAGATGAAGCTAAGTTTAAAGAACAGGTACTTCAGTACATTGGTGGTCTGCCTGCAGCAGGAAAGACCGCTACGTTCAAAGATACAGGCTATAGGCCGATGACTGGTGATTATACCAAAGTATACAAAAAAGGAAAAGATCCTAAAAGTATGGTGACAATCTCCTATAGTGGAGAAACACCTTACAATGAAAATGAAGCTCTTGCACTTGCAGCCTTGGGAGAAGTAGCTACCATTAAAGTAATCGAGAAGCTTAGAGAAGATGAAAGCGGAATCTATGGCGGTGGTGCCAGAGGAAGTATGAACAAAATTCCTTACAGTGCCTACAATTTCAGCATCAGCTTCCCTTGCGGACCTGAAAATGCAGAAAAGCTTACAAAAAGTGCTGTTACCGAGCTTCAGAAAATGATTGACAAAGGTCCTGAGCAAAAAGATCTTGATAAGTACAAAGAAGGAGAGTACAACGACAACAAAACAGATCTAAAGGATAATATGTTCTGGATGGGTGCTATTGCCAAAAACCAGCTGGACGGAAGTGATAAATATGATATCCTGAATTATCAGGAAAAAGTGAAAGCACTTACTGTAAAAGATCTTCAGGATGTAGCAAAAAAATACCTTGCCAAAGGAAAGATCACAGCAACCCTGATGCCGGAAGACGGATGGGAAAAAGCTAAAAAAGAAGAGGCAAAACCTGAAACAGCAGGAGTGTCTGTAGTAAAACAGTAATTCTTAGAAGAATTGATATAAAAAGAAAACCGCAGATCAGTCTGCGGTTTTTATTTTTTAAGAGCCATAAGCCGCTTTCCATTCATCGGCAGCCTCACATAAAACATCGTAGAAATCTGTACCATATTTTCTGGTCAGTGGAGTTTTCAGGAACTTATAGATAGGAACCTGAAGTTCTTTTCCCAGAGCACATGCATCACTGCAAACACTCCATTCATGATAGTTCAGGGCAGTGAACGTAGAATATTCCGTGATACGGATCGGGTAGAGGTGGCATGAGATCGGTTTTTGCCAGTCTATAGCGCCATCTTCATAGGCCTTTTCAATACCACATTTTGTAATTCCTTTTTCATCAAAAGTAACGTATGCACATTCGCGGTCTTCCACCATAGGGGTTACATACATTCCATCTGCAGGATCTGTTGTCCAGGTACCTTGCTCTTCAAGAGCTTTGATACCTTCCTGTGTAAGATAAGGCTTTATTTTATCAAAAATATTGTCTAAAATCTCAAGTTCATCCTTATCCAGAGGAGCACCTACATCCCCCTCCACACAGCATGCACCCTTACATTTCGTAAGGTTACAAACAAATTCTTCGGAAAATATATCCTCTGAAATCAATTTATCGTCTATCTGAATCATAATCTTTAAAATAAATTAAAATATGTACCTGCTTTAAAAGCGATCAAGCTTATAATGATAAGCCATAAGCCTATCTCCTGCATCCAGTATTTAGGAAGAAATCTTATCATCCTGCTAAGGATAATACTTGACGGAAAAGCCAGAAGCAGTAAATATTCGTAGTTTTTATTCATATACAGAATAATAGTAATCAGCTGAGCCACCGAAAAAACAAGCAGGAAAGTATACTTATATCGGCTTATCGGGCTTTTCTTATTATAGTTCTTAAAGTGGTCATATACTGCATAAATAAGCATCAGGAAAATAGGAATCAGAGGAACCAGATCAGTATAATCTGTCATTGGCTTCATTTTTCCGAAAGGGAAATAATCTATATTCCATGTCGTAAAATTGAAAAAGAACATGATAGAAAAATAACTGAATACAATCATTACAATTCCCAGAAGAAACCTGAAGAGATTGAGACTTATTTTTTGTGAAGTGGCAATAACGTGAACAATCACGAAAACTGCCATTGGCCATGTCGTAGGCAGGAAAATAAAATTCAGTGCAACGATGGCTCCTACCAAAACGTAAGATTTTTTCCTGATATCCTCATCTGCGCTGGTGAGCAGCAAAAGCAGGAAAGAGTTCGTAAGCAGCGATACGGCAATTCCAATATCCAGTTTTCCGGGGTACAGCCCAAAAATAAAAAATGTATATAAAAATAATGGCAGATGCGTCTGGTAATTAAGAGCAATACTGTGAAAACAAAAATATCCCAAAGCAATTCCCAGGAAAGTTATTCCGGCAATAATAGCTTCATAAGTATTGAAATTCAGTATGTTAAATATTATAACTACTAAAAGAAGAAAACCAATATAAACAGGGATTGAAAAAATATTGCTTTCTTTTGAAAGTAATTTAAACATTTTTTATAAATTTGTACAAAGTTAATTTAAAAAAGGAAAATAATGACGTCTTTCTGGTTATTCTTAAGTAAAGTTTTCAAATTTACATTTGGTTTTTTTGATACATTTGGAAATGTTCTGAACTGGATTTTATTTATCGTTTGCTGTACCTTGTTTACTTACTGGTGCTATGTACTGGTAGTAAAATTGAGCGGTGATAAAGACAAAGACTATTATTCTCCAACTGAGGGTAAAAACCCTTACTACGATCCAAAGATCTATAAAAAAGAAGGTTAATTAATTGGTTATATAGTAAAAAACCGATTGGAACTATGTTCTGATCGGTTTTTTTATTAACGATTAAAATTTAATTTTCTTTAGTCGTGGATAGGAAGTACCAATACGGGAACCGGGGAGTCCTTGGTAAGCCCTTTCGTTAAACTTCCTACGAAAACATCGTAGATTCCACTTCTTCCGTGTGATCCCATTACGATATAATCTGCATGGTTAATCTTTGCATATTCCAGGATAATATCTTTAGCGATCCCTTGTTTCAAAAGATGTTCGCAGTCTACACCCTGTGCAATGATTCTCTGCTCGATCTTGTTAAGCTGTACGAGCTCCTCCTTGATCTCATTGGCTTCCACCTCAGGAAAATATTGATATCCCATATCACCGATAGCAAAACCAATATCCGATGGCGCCACGTGAATCAAAAAGATCCTTCCGTTAAGCTGTTTTGCAAATTTTACGGCACCTTCTACAAGCTGCTCTGTTTTGTCCCCAAAATCTACGGGTAGTACAATATTTATCATGACCTTTAATTTTGTTATTTAAAGATAAGAAAAATTGTCCAGTTTTTTATGTTAAATACTTATAATATTCGGATATCAAGAATTTTATCATCTTTCAGATAGGCTTCAAGCACATCATTTTCATTCACCTTTCCTACCCCTTTTGGTGTTCCGGTATAGATAAGATCACCTACTCTCAATGTAAAATACTGGGAAGTAAAAGCGATAATATCATCAATGCTGAAGATCATATCTTTTGTATTGCCATCCTGAACTTTTTCTTTGTTTTGAAACAATGAGAACTGCATTTCTTCAAGATCATAATTTTCTTTTTTGAAAAAGTTTCCTACCACCGCAGAGCCGTCAAAACCTTTGGCGAGCTCCCATGGAAGACCTTTGGATTTAAGCTCACTCTGAAGATCTCTTGCTGTAAAATCTATTCCTAAACTGATCTCCTCATAATGTTTGTGGGCCACTTCTTTCTGAATATATTTTCCTCCTTTTGAAATCTTTACAACAACTTCCAGCTCATAGTGTACGTCATTGGAAAATTCAGGAATATAAAAATCATTTCCTTTTAAAACCGCGGTGTCAGGTTTCATGAAAATAACCGGCTTTTCAGGAATTTCATTTCCTAATTCTTTTGCATGTTCGCTGTAGTTTCTTCCTATACAAATGATTTTCATAACTTTTTTATTTATGTTTTATATGTTCGTCATTGCGAGGAATAGAATGACGAAGCAATCTCTTATTATAAACAGAGTCTATATCGGCTTAAATAATATTCAATTTTAGTGCGTAAACTCATTCCCACAGTAATAGCAAATAAATTTCTGGCTTGACAAAATAGAAATTCCAAAAAAGCTCGTGGCTCTGTCATCTCTATAAATATGGTTTGAGCCGCATTTCGGACATACAAAGTCAAAACCGGGATTCTCAATGGTATGTTCCACTTCCAGTGAATACGCTTCATTGTCGTTGTAGTCCTTCATAATCTGCTTGGCCTTCTCCAGATCTTCCTCAAAAACCTGTAGCTGAATACCGCCTACAGCTTGTGAAAGCAACCAGTCCGACTGGATCAGCTGTTCGTTGGCAATGAAACCATTCACTCCGTTTTCGGCAAGGATTTGTTTGTCCCTGTTGGCTTCAAGGGCTGTTTCGTAGAATTTAAAGCGGACCAGGTTTGACATGTATTAAAATTTGCTTGATAGTTGAATTTTAGTGAAGACTTTCTTCGTGTAAAGTGGGAAATCTGCATTCTGAAGCCATCCGTAATAGCCTAAATCCTTTTGGAATACAGCTTTCACTACCTGTCCTTTATATTTTCCGAAGTTGAAAACAGCTTCCGTTTTATCATTGTATCCGATAAATCCTGCAAGATCAGCATTCTTGTTATGGAATGTAAATTCACTTAGAGGAGCAATTTCATTCGGGATATCGTCATACTTCCCGACCTGCGCATCCAGGACTTCAAAAGTAGCCATTACATCTGCTTCTGCAGAGTGGGCATTCTCAAGAACTTTTCCACAGTAAAACTGGTAAGCTGCGCCTAAGTTTCTCGGTTCTTTTTTGTGGAAAATTGTCTGTGCATCCACCAGTTTGAACTTATTCAGGTCAAAATCAATGTCTACTCTTAAAAGTTCTTCCGCCAAAAGAGGAACATCGAAACGGTTTGAATTGAAGCCTCCCAAATCACTTCCTGAAATCATTTCCATCACTTTCGCCGCAATGTCTCTGAATGTAGGGGCATCTTTTATGTCTTCATCATAAATTCCATGGATCTCGCTGGATTCTTTAGGAATGGGCATTTCCGGGTTTACACGCCAGGTTTTGCTTTCCCTCGATGCGTCCGGATTTACTTTTAAAATACAGATCTCTACAATTTTGTCTTTTCCAATATTGGTTCCTGTAGTTTCAAGATCAAAAATGCAAAGAGGTTTATGGAGTTTTAAATTCATGTCTATAATTTGATAATTTGAAAAATCTATTAATTTGAAAATGTACCGTCTCAAACATCTACTGTCTGATTCTGAAATCTACTTCAACTGTCTCTGAAAAACCAGTGATACTATTATATAATATATAACAAGCATGGGAATACCAACGGTCTGAAATAGAATCAGAATGGCAATTCCGCCGCCTAATAAAATAACTTTCGGATAATTGTCCTGCAGCTTTTTCGATTTGAATTTCATGGCCATCATCTTGATAGGGCTGATCAGAAGCCATGATGTAATAATGGTAAGCAGGATCAGCAACAATGAATTGTCAAATATAAAGCCAAAAGTTCCCGTTTCTTTAAAGGCATAATACAAACCAAATAGCAATACAGTATTGGTTGGCGTATTCAGCCCTTTAAAATAATAACGCTGTTCCTCATCAAGATTAAATATTGCCAATCTAAGACATGAGAAAACCGTCACTAAAAGGCCGATGTAGCTAATGTCAAAAGGAAGGTGTAATCCGAAAATTTCATTTCCAAAAGGCTCAAGAGCCTTGTACATTGTAAGTCCCGGAATCAGTCCGAAGCTCACCATATCCGCAAGAGAATCCAGCTGAAGACCCATATTGGAGTTTGATTTTAAGGCCCGGGCAACAAACCCGTCAAAGAAATCAAAGATAGAAGAAAGAACCAGACAGATTGCTGTAGTCTGATAATCTCCTAAAATAAGATGTATTGCTCCAATACAGCCTGCAAATAAATTAGCAAGCGTCAGCAAATTGGCCAGATTATTTTTTATGAAATTCATACTGGCAAAAATAGGGTTTTTCATAATTTTAACCTGAAATATTATGAAGGAAAAAATATATGAATATGATTTTGATGTAAATTTGCCGAATGAAATTTTTTAAAGAATTTAGAAAACAAGAAGTTCTGGTCCTTATGTACCGGATTTTCTTAGCATATGTTTTTTATCAGATTGCCCGTCTTTTGTTTTGGTATTTCAATAAAGAACTCATCAAAGTGGATTCTGTTTCAGATTATTTCAGTCTGGCATTTCATGGAACCGCCTTTGATACTACGGCCATTTTATACGTTAATGCCCTGTTTATTTTGTTGAGCCTTGTTCCAATCATTATCAATACAAAAAAAACGTATCAAACCGTTTTGTTTTGGCTGTATTTTGTAACCAATGGCATTGCCTATGCCATGAATTTTGGTGATTTTATCTATTACAAGTTTTCACAGGCAAGACTAACCTCCACAGCTTTAGACGTTGCCAAGCATGAATCCAATGTTTTTAAAGTCTTTACCGTTTCTTTAGGCCAGCATCCTTTTGTTCTGATCTGGTTTGTTGTTTTAATGGCAGTTTGGGTTTTCCTCTATAAAAAAGTGAAGATCACGGAAGAGAAACCGAAACACCTTATTCCGTATTTTATCTGGTCTGTACTTACCCTATGTGGGACAGCGGTTTTAGTTGTGGGAGGAATCCGTGGTGATTTCAAGCACAGCACAAGACCAATCAATTTAGTGGATGCCAATCGTTTTGTCGTTAACCCGCTTCAGGGAAATATAGTTTTAAACAGTACATTTTCATTTTTCAGAACTCTGGGAACCAATAATTTTAAAGAAGTTCATTTTGTAGATGAAAAATATATTGCTGATCATGTTCAGCCTTATAAAATATACGACAGGAAAGTAGAGAACCGTCCCAATATTGTCATTTTTATTGTAGAATCTTTTGGTAGAGAATATTCAGGAGCTTTTAATAAAGATAAAAATATAAAAGGTTACGTTTCTTACACCCCTTTTATAGACAGCCTTGCGGGCCAGAGCTTGATTTTTCCGAATACCTTTGCCAATGGAAGACAGTCTATTCATGGGATGAGCAGCGTGCTGGCAGGAATTCCAAGCCTTACCGATGCTTTTACCAGCTCACCCTATTCCAATCAGAAAATCCAGTCTATTGTTTCAGTTTGCAATGATCTGGGCTATGATACCTCTTTTTATCACGGAGCTCCGAACGGATCGATGGGTTTTCTCGGATTTGGAAATATATTAGGATTTAAGCATTATTTCGGGAAAAATGAATACAATCATGATGAAGATTTTGACGGAATGTGGGCAATATGGGACGAACCGTTTCTTCAGTATTTTGCTAAAAATGTAGGAAAGAAGCAGCCGTTTATGACCACAGTGTTTACAGCCTCTTCACACCACCCGTTTAAAATTCCTGAAAAATACAATGGCAAATTCAAAAAAGGAACCATAGAAATGCATGAGCCTATCCAGTATACGGATTATGCCATCAAAAAATATTTTGAAACTGCTAAAAAAGAACCTTGGTTCAACAATACCATCTTTGTTTTCACGGGAGATCATACCAACCAGGTTGCTTACGGTGAATATGAGAAAGCAATGAACCGTTTTGCTGTTCCGCTTATCCTGTATTCCCCAAATCCTGAATACAATCTTAAGGGAGTAAATCCTGAAGTGGCTCAGCAGATAGATATCTATCCTACACTGGCAGATCTTATCGGATATAATAAGCAGATCCGAAGCTGGGGCAGGAGTCTTGTAAGCGATAACAAATATCCATCCATCGTAGTGAATTCAGATGGAGCTTCGGAACAATTCATCATAGGAAACCATATGTACCGTTTTGATGGAAAGGAGATCACAGGAGTATATGATAAAAATGATCTTGGATTTGAAAAAAACCTGTTGGGTAAAGTAAAAACGCCTGAAATAGAAACGGGAATGCAAACTGCAAAAGCCTGGTATCAGGATTATATGGACAGGGTGATCAACAGGAAGCTGTATTGATGCGTAGCAGTGTTTAAATTCTTAATTTTGGTATAAGTGTTGTTATATAATGCTAAGGATAGTAAAAGTTTTTGTCTGTTTAAAATTTAATTTATATTTTTATCAATAGATAGACAACAAAAAACGTATATCAGAATTAAAACTATAAAAAATATGAAAAAAGTATTATTGACATTCGTGCTTTCTCTGTTTGGCGTATTATCGTTTGCACAGATCGAAGGAAAGTGGAAAACCATAGATGATGAAACCAAGCAGGCTAAATCTGTTGTTGAGATCTATAAAAAGACTGACGGAAAGTATTACGGAAAAGTTTCACAGCTGCTTATAAAGCCAGCAGACCCAAACTGCAGTTCATGTAAAGATGACAGAAAAGGGAAACCTATCTTAGGACTGGAGATCATCAGAGGACTGAAAAAAGAAGGGAATGAATTCACTGGAGGAACTATTACAGACCCTAAAACAGGTAAAACTTACAAATGTACCATCACAAAAAGCGGTGACAAATTAAATGTAAGAGGATACATGGGAGTATCTATATTAGGAAGAACCCAGACCTGGGATAAAGTAAATTAACCAGGTTTAAATAAAATGATAAGACGGCATTTCAGAAATGAGATGCCGTTTTTTTATTATTTTTCAAAAAAAAGTGTAACGAAAATTAAAACTTCCCACTCATAAGGTATGAGCACAGAACTGGAGAAAACCTTTGTTGAATTTTTTAAGCCTAATCAAAGGCTTATTCACAAAATATGCAGGATATATACAGATAATACAGAAGATCATCAGGACTTGTTTCAGGAAATTACGGTTCAGCTTTGGAGATCCTTCCCGGGATTTAAAGGAGAGGCTAAATTTTCAACATGGATGTATAAAGTAGCGCTCAATACGGCAATGACCCTGTTTAGAAAACCTCAGAAAAGAGGTTTGCAACATACTGATGTAGATGTTTCCTCTTTGAAAATGGAATATGAAGTGTATGAAGATGATGAGTACAAGCTGAAAAAAATGTATAAAGCCATCTATGAGCTGTCTGATGTAGAAAAAGCTCTGATCATGATGTACCTGGAAAATAAATCCTATAGAGAAATCGGAGAAGTTCTCGGAATAACTGAAGGAAATGCAAGAGTAAAGATGAACAGGGCGAAGAATAATTTAAAAGCCAAAATAAGCATAAAATAATATGGAAGAATTAGAACTTTTGAAAAAAGACTGGAATAGAGAAGAAGTGCAATTTAAAGAGTATTCAGAAAATGAAATCTATTCCATGATCAAACAAAAATCAATTTCAATGGCGAAAATTTTATTCGTAGTTGGATTGATAGAAATGATACTCTGGTCACTGTATGGCTATATTAACAGTGAGTTTCCCTATTTGAGAATAATCTTATTTTTCGGATTTATTATGCTGGCCGTATTGCTGTTCAGAAGATTGAAGACCGGACAAAATTCTTTATCATTAATGAAAAATATTCTGAATCTGCGAAAGCTGATCTTCGGGTACGCAGCGATTTCTTTTTTTATGGTTATTTTGGATAATCTGATTCATTTTGATCTCTATACAAAAGATTTTATGGCAGGTGCCAGAGATGGCTGGAATAGAGGTCAGGATATCATCGTGCATACTAACCCTGAGAGTATGGCGCCCGGCTGGGGAAATTATGCTGTATTTGGTTTTATTATGCTGCTCAGCTTTTATATTGTATACCTGATCTATAAAAGGACTTATGGTAAAATACTGTCCGATCTGCGAAAAAACTACAGAGAACTTAGCCAGGCAGAAGAAAAGCTTTTTTGATATAATTAATATGAGGTGTCACACAATGTGATGCCTTTTTTGTTATGTGTATAATAAAAAAACACTATTTTTGTAGTCTAAATTTTTCAAATAAATATGGCAGAATATACTTTTCGTGAGGTAATTGCACAGGCAATGAGCGAGGAAATGCGTAAAGACGAATCCATCTTTTTAATGGGGGAGGAAGTTGCAGAATACAATGGTGCATATAAAGCTTCAAAAGGGATGCTGGATGAGTTTGGCCCTAAAAGAGTAATCGATACACCTATTGCAGAACTTGGTTTTACAGGGATTGCGGTAGGAGCAGCAATGAATGGTAACAGACCGATTGTAGAATATATGACGTTCAACTTTTCATTGGTAGGTATTGATCAGATTATCAATAATGCAGCTAAAATCCGTCAGATGAGTGGTGGTCAATGGAACTGTCCGATCGTTTTCCGTGGTCCTACTGCTTCTGCAGGTCAATTAGGGGCTACACACTCTCAGGCTTTTGAAAACTGGTTTGCGAATGTTCCGGGGCTTAAAGTAGTGGTTCCATCCAACCCTTATGATGCAAAAGGATTATTGAAAACAGCAATCCAGGATAATGATCCGGTGATTTTTATGGAATCTGAGCAGATGTATGGTGATAAAATGGAAATTCCTGAAGAAGAATACTACTTACCAATCGGAAAAGCAGATATTAAAAGAGAAGGTACTGATGTTACATTGGTTTCTTTCGGGAAAATCATGAAACTGGCTATTCAGGCAGCTGAAGATATGGCTAAAGAAGGAATTTCTGTAGAGGTTATCGATCTTAGAACTGTTCGTCCTTTAGATTTTGATACTGTTTTGGCATCCGTAAAGAAAACAAATAGATTAGTTATTTTAGAAGAAGCTTGGCCATTTGCCTCTATTTCTTCTGAAATCACCTATATGGTACAGCAGAAGGCATTCGATTATCTGGATGCTCCTATCAAGAGAATTACAACTCCTGATGCTCCTGCACCTTATTCAGCTGCATTATTTGCAGAATGGTTCCCTAAACTTGAAAAAGTAAAAGAGGAAATTAAAAAAGCAATGTACGTTAAATAACGATAGAGAAAAACTTCCGAAAGGAAGTTTTTTCATTTATTCTATGCATGAAGAATAGTTCATGAGGTCGTAAATTTAGTATAAATTTGCGCGTTTAAAATAAATTAGCTGATATGGCAGAAGTTGCAGAAGGTGGTCATCATTTTGACATTAAAAAACTTTCTTTTATTGGAATCCTAGTCTCTTTAGGAATTGTTTTCGGAGATATTGGAACCTCACCGCTTTACGTAATGAAAGCAATTGTAAGCGCAAGAGTAGGGAGTAATATGCCCTTTAATGAATACATAGAAGGTGCGCTTTCCTGCATTATCTGGACTCTTACTCTGCAAACTACTGTAAAATATGTCATCATTGCATTACGAGCTGACAATAAAGGGGAAGGAGGTATTCTAGCCTTGTTCTCCCTGGTTAAGAATCTCAAAAAACGATGGTTGTATCTTATTGCGATTATAGGAGCTGCGGCTCTTGTTGCTGATGGTGTGATTACCCCTTCACTTACTGTAATGTCAGCCATTGAAGGACTTGAAATTTATAACCCTCACACGCCTGTAGTTCCTATTACAATTGGAATTCTTATTTTAATTTTCGTTGTACAACAGTTTGGAACCAGTTTTATCGGGAAATTTTTTGGCCCCGTAATGGTAGTCTGGTTTTTAGTCTTAGGAGGGCTGGGAGTAATGCATTTAAGTGAGAATTTTGAGATCTTAAGATCTTTCAATCCTTACTATGCTTATAAACTTATCGCCAATTCTCCAAGTGCTATTGTTATTCTGGGTGCCGTTTTCCTTTGTACAACAGGAGCAGAAGCCCTGTATTCAGATTTAGGACATTGTGGTGCTAAAAATATCAGAGTAAGCTGGGGTTTTGTTAAAATTATGCTTATTTTAAACTATCTGGGACAAGGTGCATGGTTGTTGACCAATTATGGAAAACCTGGATTTTCAGTAGTGAATCCTTTTTTTGGAATTATGGAAGAGTGGATGATTGTACCGGCTGTAATATTAGCTACCGGAGCGGCCATTATTGCCAGTCAGGCATTAATTACCGGATCTTTCACCATTTTCTCTGAAGCGATGTCTCTTAACCTTTGGCCTAATCAAAAAATTGATTATCCTTCAGGGGTGAAAGGGCAGATGTATATTCCCAGAATCAACTGGGGGCTTCTTATCTTATGTATCATCGTAGTGCTTCACTTTAGAGAATCAGGTAAAATGGAAGCCGCATACGGACTTTCCATTACAGTGACGATGCTGATGACGACCATGTTGTTAGTGTTCTGGCTGCTTAAGCACAGAGTCAATAAACTGTTGATTTTGCTTTTTGCAATGGTATATATGTCTATTGAATTAGGATTCTTCAGTGCGAATATCATTAAATTCTTTGAAGGTGGCTGGATTACCGTCATATTAGCAGGATTCATCGGAGTTTGCATGTATGCCTGGTATAACGGAAGATTAATTAAAACTAAATTTATCAATTTTGTTAAGATAGACAGCTACGTTTCGATTATCAAGGATATGAAACTGGATGAAACAATCCCTAAATATGCCACCAATCTTGCTTACCTTAGCAGAGCCAAAAGAAATGATGAAGTAGAATCTAAAATTATTTATTCTATCATCAAGAAACAACCGAAAAGAGCTGATCATTATTTTATATTAAGTATTGTCAACCAGGAAGATCCGTATACTTTTAAATATACCGTTGATGAAATTTTACCGGGAACAGTGTATAAAATCAACTTCCTGTTAGGATTTAAAGTGGATCGTAGAATTAATGACTACTTTAATATGGTGCTGAAAGATCTGATGGCAGACGGAACAATTCCTTCAAGAAGCAGCCATCCATCGTTAAGAGCTCATAATATTCCTCCGGATCTGAAATATGTAGTCATAGATAACACCTATATCAACGATATACTTCTTACCGTTAAACAGAAAATTACCCTTAATATCTACAATTTTGTTAAATATATTGGCAGTGATGACTTCAAATCTTGGGGCGTTACTTCACACAATGTAGTGGTGGAATCTGCTCCTATCACGGAATTAACCGTGTATGACAACAAAATAGAACAGGCAGATTTCCTACGCCATAACAGTTAATGTCCTTTAACAATATGGGCTACTATCTATTTAAATAAAAATCGATAAATTTGTAGATAATTTTTTTGATGGATACTATACAAAAAGAAAAAAATATTGCCTTAATAAAAGATGTTTTAAGAAACTATTTATTAGAAAAAGGTTTCAGAAATACACCTGAACGATACACAATATTAGAAGAAATCTATAATATGGATCATCACTTTAATGTGGATGATCTGTATTTATTGATGATGCAGAAAAAATATCATGTGTCTAAAGCAACTATTTATAATACTATTGAAATTTTCCTTGATGCTGGACTTATACGTAAGCATCAGTTTGGAGAAAAGACACTGACCTCTTCATCTTATGAGAAATCTTATTTTGATAAACAACATGATCATTTGGTCATCTACAAAAAAGATTCAGATAAAGAAATTGAAGAAATCATCGAATTCTGCGACCCTAGGATTCAAGGAATTAAAGAAGCAATTGAAGATGCATTTGGCGTAAAAATTGATTCTCATTCGCTGTATTTTTATGGCACTAAGAATGATTAATCAATGAGAATAGTCCTTTTTCTGTTAATTTTTATTTCCACTTTCAATTTTGCACAGAACACCAACCCGCCTGTGCAGAGGGATCTCTATTTACAAGCTCCGGTAAAAGCTAAGCCGGTTCCCCTAAAACCCGAAGACAAAGTAAGGATCATCCATGCGGATGAAGTAAAGAAAAGTCTTGATAAGTATAATGGGAACCAATATCTTACCGGACACGTACAGATAGAACACCAAGGTTCTGTCCTTAACGCCGATGAAGTCGTAATTTATGACGAAGAAAATTTTGTAAAAGCAATAGGCAATACAAAACTTCAAAATACAGACGGATCTGTCATTACTGCCGGCGAGATGGAATATGATGCCAATACCCAAAAAGGAGTTGCTCGTAAAAATGTAGTGCTTACCGATCCGAAGCAGACGATTAAGACTGATATCATGTATTATGACAGGCTTTCTAATCAGGCCTACTTCAATACAGGAGGAACAATTTCAGACGGACAAAACCTGATGTATACCAAGTCTGCAACATATTTCCTGAACACCAAAATGATTGACTTTGTAGGAAACGTGAAAATCGACAATCCTCAGTATATCATAGAAGGAGTGAATATCAAGCAGAATCAAAATACAAAAGTGGCCGAATTTTTCGGACCTACCACCATCACGAATCGTGCTAATCCTAAAAACCGTTTGTATACCGAAAGAGGTACCTATAAAATGGAAACCAAGGAAGCTTTTATGAATAAAAACTCTAAGATTTTTTATAATGACAAGATTCTTACAGGTGACGATATGTATTTCAATCAACTTTCGGGATTTGGAAAAGCAACAGGAAATGTAACCCTGGATGATCCAAAAGAAAGAAGGTTTATAAAAGGAGGATATGGAGAAATTTTCGAAAAGAAAGACTCTTCCATGATGACCAAAAACCCTTACGCTGTAAAAGCTTTTGAAAAAGATTCTATCTATTTCGCAGCAGAAAAAATCATTTCCTATCAGAAACCCGATGCTGTAGATATTAACTTGAAAAAAAGTTTCCTGCGAGCTTACAAAAAAGCAAGATTTTATAAATCAAATGCTCAGGGCAGAGCAGATTCTATTGCATTCAATGAAACAGACGGAATCATGCACATGTATACAAAACCAATCCTCTGGAGTGGTGAAAAACAGGTAACCGGTGATAAAGTAGAAGCGTATTTCAATACCGCAACTGAAGATCTTGACTCCCTGAAAGTCATTGGAAATGCCTTTGCAATAACCAAAGTTGATTCATTAACTCTTAAAGATGAGTTCAATCAGGTGAAAGGAAAGTATATGACAGTCTACTACGAAAAAAATAATATTAAAGAAGCAAGAGTCGTTGGAAATGCCCAGTCAATTGCCTACGTAGATGATGTCAATAAAGAAACTAAACAGCCGGAGCGAATAGGGATTACCCTTTCTACCTGTGGTATTATTGGTGCCCTTTTTGAAGAAAAAGCACTGCAAATTATTTCTTGCAGCATTGGCGCCAATTCAGATACCTATCCCATGAGCAGGATAGAGCCGGCGAAAAGAAAGTTTACCGATTTTAACTGGAATACAAAGGACCGGATAAGGAAATGGCAGGATATATTGGTGGATACACCTAATTATGAGGAAATTAAATATACCTCAGATGATAAACTCTATAACCAGGCCCAGGAAGCAATAGAAAAAGAGCAAGCCAAAGAAGAAGCTAAAAAACCGAAGCGAGCCCGAAAATAATTTTGATCAAATAAGAAAAATCACTATTTCCAATAAAGAAATGGTGATTTTTTTTTATTCAAAAAGTGATTTAATTAGCTTATTTCATAAATAACTCCATTTTTGAGGCTAAAAAAAGGTACTGATAAAAATTATTTTACACAGGGAAAACCCTTATTAATACAACAAAAAATTCTCTTTTCTGATTGATTTACAAGGGTATCAATTTTATTTTAAGGTAATAAATCGATATTGGATTATATTTTTTTATAAATTTATGTAAGACAAAAACATAATGAAAACAAAATTTATTCTTATGATTTTTATATGTAGTCATATAACAATCATTGCCCAGGTTGGGATTTCGAAAACCTTAACTTTTCAGCCAGATTCCAGAGCACTACTCCATGTGAAACAAGACGATTATGCAGCCCGGTTACCTAGAGCCAATACAGCATCAGTACTTCCCGCTGCTGCTGTAGGTACGACAGGAAACGGAACTCAGGGTTCCATCATTTTTAATCGGGAGACCGGCAGCGTTGTACAGAATGACGGAACAACTTGGAAAATATCAGATCCTATTGTTTCTGTAATGAAAAACAATAAAATGAGCCGATTTGTAAGATCCGGAAATGTAACGACAAGTTGCGGAACCTGTGGATTAGCCTGTGCCGCTACGGTAAAAACGTGTACAGCTGCAAACATTAATTTCACTACCAGCAGTCCCAGTTTTAATGACATTCCTACCGATGTCTCATTAGCTGCGGCTACCAGTAACGTTGTCAACATCAATACAAAAGGCTTATATAAAGTATCCTTCAAAAGTGGAACAGTAGATATAAGTACACCGCTTTGTGTAGGGGTTGTAATTAATCTGCAGTCAAAACTCGGTCTCGAATTGAGTACTACAGCCGATCCCACCTGGAGGCCGATCAATAATACATCTAGCAGCTCTACAGCAGGAGCACTTTCTGTAAGCAGTTTGGTTCCAGGTTCTATAGATGTAGGGCAGTCGTTAGCTTTTACCTATGTGGGTATTTTTAATGCCGGCGATAAGCTGAGACTTACCCTTGCGGGAAGTCAGGATATAGGATCCGGAATTTGTACTGGAGCACTGGGGGGCAATAACATGTCTTTCTCGATGACTACAGCAGGAAATGCGGTATCTGAAATGATTGTTGAAAAAATAAATATGCAATAAGATGAAAATAATTATTTTAATTATAGTACTTTTTTTTCAATATCCCTTACATGCTCAGGTTGTCATTGGCAGTGAGATCAGCAGTAATAAAAATATATTGAAAATTCAAGATGGAACAAAAGGAGTCATACTGCCTTACTCCAATATCTATACATCGTTTCCTAGATATAATGCCTCTGCACCCGATGTATTTGATGATTATGCCAATCTTACCGGCAGCTTGATCTACAATAAGAACGACGATCAATATTATAAATATGACGGATATTCATGGAATCCCGCAAGACAAATACAGGGGATTTATCAGCCTAAAGGATCCAGATTGGGAATTTCCTCAGGAATTACAATTCCATGTGTATCATTTGGGATAGGATTTTGTTTTGCCGGAAGCACTCCAAGTTATCTTGCACCGGACGACAAGAGCCAGGTCCTGGTGGATAATCTGTTATTAAAGAATGCAAGTTCGGTAACGGTAAAAACAGATGGGATTTATGATGTAGGTGTCGCTTTAGGCTTTACAGGCGGAAGTTTTGGAGCACAGGCTGGTGTCACTGAATTTAAATTAACACTGCAGGTGAAATATACACCGGCTTCAGCCTGGGAAACGGTAGTTTCAAAATCGAACTATTCTATAGTTTTCATTATTGATACCCAGGGGAATAAATCTTCAAGTTTTGCCCAGACTATTTCACTTCCGGCTGGCGCAGAACTGAGAGTTGTCCCTGCGATAAGTTCCAATGCCATCTCGGGAGGCGCATTATCTGCATACGGAACAGACACAAATTCAATCAACTCGTACATTGCCGCACGTTTAATTAAAGCCTATTGATCATGAAAAAACATATATATTTCTTGCTTTTATTTACTGCAAGCATTTACAATGCACAAGTAAATTTCACCACTATTCCCAATCCGGATTCTAATGCCAACGGAAATGATAAGGTAATGATGTATGTCACCAACACCAGTGAAGCAACCGGAGTAAAAGGTCTTGGGCTTCCCGCTGTTGAAACCCCTACAGATCTTCCCTATACAGGAGTAAATGCACCATCAGTAAGTATTGATGTTCTAAAAGGAATGCTGATTTTTGTAAAAAGTACAGGAGAAGCAATGGTTTTTGACGGGCTCGTTTGGAGCAAAGCTTTTGAAGTGGAATCTGATAATATTTCACGTTTCCAGATCAATTCCGTTTCCACGACTTCCGGATCTGTGTTGCTGCCTATTAATTCTTTAATAGACAAGCCAAATTTCTTAGCAGATCCATTAAAGTTGAAAACCAACGTAGCAGTAAGCGGTGCCAATCTCAATAGACTGTATGTACGACAGACAGGTCTATACAGAATAAATTTGAATATAAACTTTACAGGTCCTGCCGGATCATTCAGCAGCAGGCTAGGGGCAGGCTTATTTGTGAATGATGCTCAAAGATTTCAACTGCTGGAAAATACAGTTAATTACGATGGAACAAACAGAAAAATCAACCTTGACTTTTCGGTATATGTCGTACAGGGCCAATATATAACCCTGGAGGCCGTTTCGGAAGTCGGAGGAACAACATCTTATACCGTTACAAACAACAGCTATGTAACCGTAGAGAAAGTTTTATAATCAATAATAAACACATCAATATATTACCATCAGGTGATATTGCCCTTAATTTTATTAAGGGCAATTTTTATTCTGGCAGGATAATTTCGGCATGTAATGAATGTTTTATAGCTTTGCTGAAATTTTTCACAACAATGGAAATGCAGAAAGACTTTTTTATATATCAGGCACAGACCACGCAATTTGCAGCAGGTTTTGAAGTTGAAAAGGCGGCAGGAAGCTATATTTACGGAACAGACGGCAGAAAATATCTCGATTTTGTGGCAGGAGTTTCTGCCAACACATTGGGGCATTCCCATCCTAAAATTGTTGACGCTATTAAAGAACAGGCAGATAAATACCTGCATGTAATGGTGTACGGCGAATATGCTCAGGAAAAACCGATTGCACTATGCCGTTTGTTGGCCGAAGCAACCCCAAATCCGCTTGAAATTACCTATTTGGTGAACAGTGGGGCCGAAGCTATCGATGGAAGCCTGAAACTTGCCAAAAGGTACACCGGAAGAGAAGAAATCGTTTCATTTAAAGATTCCTATCATGGAAACACACATGGTGCATTAAGCGTTTCCGGAAACGAGACACATAAAAGGGAGTTCCGTCCGTTGCTGCCTATGGTTTCTTTCATTGAATTTAATAATGAGAATGACTTCGATAATATTACTGAAAAAACAGCATGTGTTATCCTGGAAACCATTCAGGGAGCCGCAGGTTTTCTGGTTCCCAACCATGATTATCTGATTAAGCTGAAAAAGAGATGCGAAGAAGTTGGAGCGCTTTTAATTTTAGATGAAATCCAGCCGGGATTCGGAAGAACAGGCAAACTCTTTTCTTTTGAGCATTTCGGGATCGTTCCCGATATTTTGGTTATGGGTAAAGGAATGGGCGGGGGAGTTCCTGTAGGAGCTTTTATGAGTTCCCGTGAAATCATGAGTACGTTATCTCATTCTCCCAAATTAGGCCACATTACCACTTTTGGGGGAAATCCATTAATCGCAGCATCAAGCTATGCTACACTGAAAGAAGTGTTGGATAGCGGGCTGATGAATGAAGTGCAGGAAAAAGAAAACCTTTTCAGAGAACTTCTTGTTCATCCGAAAATTAAAAATATCAACGGAATGGGGCTGATGCTTGCCGTAAACCTTGGTTCTCCTGAATACACCCTGGAAGTCGCCAAAAAATGTATGGAAAAAGGGCTGATCGTTTTCTGGCAGTTATACAGAAATGAATATTTAAGAATCTCCCCGCCGCTTACCCTGTCATTCGATGAAATCAGAGAAGGATGCCGGATTATTCTGGAAGTACTGAATGAAAACTAATATAAAAATCTCCTCCGGAAGGCAGGAGATTTTTTATGCATAACATTTTATTTTTCTTTTAAAATAGAGGTTTACCATCCGTGACAAATATCATGAAGATTGTACAAAAAAAAACAACCATTTTTGTGTAATAAAAAAATTAATTTATATATTGCGGGACGATAAAACAAAGATTATATGGCTAAACATAAAGTCCATTACGAATTTCCAATGCATTGTCTATCAGAGATTTTATATGAATATCTGGCGACTGCAGAGGGTTTGTCTGAATGGTTTGCGGATGAGGTAGTAGAGAAAGGGGACGATTTCTTTTTTAGTTGGGGCGGAGGTCCTGCTGAGAAGGCGACTTTGATTAGATATAAGCCTGAAGGTTTCGTTCGTTTCAGATGGGAAGAAGATGAGGGAACAAAACATTTCTTTGAAATGACCATCACTATAGATGATATTACAGAAGACTTAGCTTTAAATATCACAGATTTCTGTGAAGAAGGAGACGAGGAAGAAAATGCCATGTATTGGGAAAACCTTATCGAAAACCTTAGAATAAAATTAGGTGCGGCATAATGTCGGGCTATACGAAATGGTAAAACTGATGAACGATTTATCGTTCATTATTTTTTTATAATTAAATCAGATAGAAAATTGGAAGATCAATATTTTACATCAGGCCAGTTCAATGCGAAAAATAGAGCATTTCTTGTAGGAGATGCAGTAAAAGTTTCCTTTTTTATAAAGGATGCCCAGCTTATCATGGATGAAGAATGCTATTTCTTTTTAATGGCTTCCATGAGAAAAATGAGGATGAATATTCCATTAACCTATACCCTGGAGTTTTTCCAGTTACTCTTTCAAAAAGACGTTATTGAAGGAAAGGGAGTTAAAGAAGGAATTATTAATTTTCAGGTATTCAGAAATTCTGACGGATTGACGCTCTCCAAATCATCAATTTCGTACTTCTATGAGGTAGAAGAAAAAGAAGATGTTCTCGCAGTACATTCAAGACCTTTGGAACTTGATCTGATCAAAGAAATCAACGTTAATAACAATTTACTGAGCAATATCAGAGTTCACAGTCCGGAAAACATCTACGGCAGTATTTATGCTCAGGAAAATGACCTCGATGATGTGATTCTTCTTAATCCAAATAAAAGAATTGCCCGTTCTACTTCTGGGAATTTATTATTTCTGGAAGGTGATATTATAAAAGTACCTAAGCAGTCTGAAGGGGCGTACATTTCTCCTTTGCTGGAAAATTTCGTCACTTTTTTACATAAGAATAACCTTGCCGATATTCAGGAACATGAGATTATTGCTTTTGAATCTCAGAAAGCCGAGGAAATTTTAATGATTTCTGATGAGAAAGGCATATTTTCTGTCGGTAAGATAAGAAATAAGACTTTTGAATGCTCCCGCTTTCTTGAGTTGATAGAAAGCTGGAAGAAAAGTTTCTAAATTGACAAACCCGGTAAACAACATAATACTACAGTCCTTTACCGGGTTTTATTCTGAATAAATCAGAACTTGTTTTTTATTTAATTTTCTTTGATAACCTCAATGAATTTTTTTGCGATTTCCTGTTGCCCCTTTTCACTCGTCATATACCGTCTGTCTTCAGTATTATTAAGAAATCCAAGCTCTACCAATACTGTAGGCGCCTGTGATTCTCTCAACATATGAAGATTGCGTTCTTCAATTTTTCGGGCATTAAATTTTTTGGAAATTTTTTCAGCTAATTTTCTTGAACTGTCAGAATTTTGCACGAAGATTTCGGTGCCTTTATCAGGGGTTTCGTCTTTAGGATTGCTGTTGACATGAAGTGAAATTACCATTTCTGGTTTAAGATCATTGATTTTGTTAGTTCTGTCAGCCAGAATAATGTCATCATCTGAACCTCTTGTTAGAATAACTTCATATTTATCCTGAGTTGCATTTATTTTTTCAATTTCGTGGGCAATATGTAAAGTGATATCTTTCTCTGCAGTATCATGATACACTGCTCCCATATCATTACCGCCGTGTCCGGCATCAATGACAATATATTTCTTGGTAAGAGGGGTGAAAGATAAAAATGCTGTAGAAAAGGCAGATAAAGCAAGAAGTTTAATTCCTTTCATTTTCAATGATTTTTGTTTTGTCAAATAACGGGAATTCTTTCTATAAAATTGGTTAACAGAATCTTAAAGTTTGTTAATGTTATTTCACGTCGGATTGAATCCGCTTTGTATCAGTTCATGGAAGTATCTTCCGGTGAATTTGCCCACAGCAGATATTCCCCACCTAAATTCTGCATGATAGACTTCCAAAGCGTCTGATCATTAGGAAGCGTATAATCCAGATTATAAATATCAACCACAGTCCACATTTTCCGTTGAACCTCATTCTCCAACTGTAGCGATGACCACCCGGAATAGCCTGAGAATATTTTTACATTCTGGATATCCAATTCGCCGCTTAACACTGCACTAATGATATTTTCTACGTCTTCCGTTACGTAAAAATCATTACTGATATCAATATATAATTCAGTTACTTTCTTTCCCTTGACAATAAAAAATACCTTTTCATTTTCTACCGGACCACCATCATAGACCTCAATTTTGAAGTCAAAAAAATCTCTGAACTTACCACTCATCTGGCTGTTTTTCTTATTTAATATCAAACCAAATGCACCCGCTTCATTATGCTCAATGATCAATACCACCGATCGGGAAAAAATATCACCGGAAATATCAGGGGTGGAAATTAATATTTTACCTTTGTATGAGTAATTCATACTCAAATTTAATAAAAAATATTTATGGAAAACCTGCACGACCACAGAAAAGTGTACGATAAATCCCAACTTATTGAAAGTGAGATAAAACAGAATCCCATTGAGCAATTCAGAGATTGGTTTATGGAGGCCAGTGAAAATCCTGCTATTTCCGAATCAAATGCGATGGCGATTTCTACCGTAGAAGAAGACGGTTGTCCGCGGACAAGAATGGTTTTGCTTAAAGCATATACACATGAAGGATTTATCTTCTATACGAATTATGACAGCAGAAAGGGAAGAGCCATAGAAAAAAGTCATAAGGCGTGTCTTCATTTTTTCTGGCCCAGTCTTGAAAGACAGATCATCATCAAAGCAGATTTAGAGAAGATTGCTGAAAACCTTAGTGACGGCTATTTTCATTCAAGACCTAAGGGAAGTCAGTTGGGGGCAGCCGTTTCTCCACAGAGCCAGGTAATTCCCAATAAAGAATTTTTGGAGGTGAAATTAAAAGAACTTGAACAGAAATATGAAAACAGCGAGGTTCCGAGACCTGAAAACTGGGGCGGATATATCGCAAAACCTTATGAAATTGAATTCTGGCAAGGAAGACCCAATAGATTACACGATAGGATTATCTACGAACTGATAGACGGTCTGGATTGGAAAACTTCCAGGTTAGCACCCTAATCATTTTCCCCGGTTATAGTTCTGTACTAAGATTTATACATAAAAAAACCTCATCCATGGATGAGGTTTGAATTTTTTAATCTGAATGATTATTTTTTCTTTACTCCAGAAACTGCATTAGATAAATCTGCACCAGCTTTGAATTTAGCAACTTTTTTAGCAGCAATTTTAATTGGCTTTTTAGTTGCAGGATTGATTCCTTGTCTAGCTGCTCTCTCAGCTACTGAGAAAGTACCGAATCCTACTAAAGAAACTTTTCCGTCTTTTTTCTTTAATGTAGAAGTTACGTTAGAAATAAAGGATTCTAAAGCAGATTTAGCTGCAACTTTAGTAATTCCTGCGTCTTTTGCGATTGCGTCGATTAATTCAGACTTGTTCATAATTTTTAATATTAAGTTAGTTCGTAATTATAGCAAATATAATAATATTTTGTAATTGTGCAATTTTTTTATTAAAACTTGTATAATTTTTTTGATTTTGAGTGAAATTGGTTGAAATATGATAATTTGACTTTTCACGTAAAATCTACGTTAGGCGTTACTAAAATCATGCCAAATGCTTATGTGTATTGACTTTAGCAAAAAAACAATATTATTTTATCTATTTATTAAATCCTAAATTATGTACAAACTATTAATATTTTTAATGATATGCTTACTGATTTTATAACCAGAATTATTTTTTTTTACTTTTAATAAAATTAAAGTGCTGGGTTTCTGTTAGTTTAAAATCATTTTAAAAGCCTGTTTTATTAATTTTTATTAATAAATTTGCAGCATGTTAATAGAAGTTTTCAAGTCTAAGATCCACAGGGTAAGAGTTACGGCCTCAGACCTTAATTATATTGGGAGTATAACGATAGATGAAGACCTTATAGAGGCAGCCGGTTTGGTAGTCGGAGAAAGGGTCTATATCGTGAATGTAAATAACGGTGAGCGTTTTGACACCTACGTTATTAAAGGAAAAAGAAAGTCCGGAGAAGTGTGTCTGAACGGTCCTGCAGCCAGGAAAGTTCAGAGAGACGACATCATTATTATTATTGCCTATGCGCAGATGACTCCCGAAGAAGCTCAGGTTTTCCAGCCGAAAATCGTTTTTCCGGATGAAAAAACAAACCTTCTTACCTGATACATGGAGAAAAAATCAAATAATCCTTTACAAACAGTACTAACAATAGTAATATCGCTTGCTTTTGCAGGCTTTTTTTTATGGCTTGCTTTAAGAGATCTTGATTTTAAGGTAATCCAGAAATCATTGGCAAAAGCCAACTATCTTTGGGTTCTGTTTGCTTCTGTATTTGGGATTCTTGCTTATTGGTTCAGAGCCATACGCTGGAATCTGATGCTGGAACCAATGGGGCACCGCATTTCCAATTCCAATGCACTTTGGTCAATTTCATTTGGATATTTAATGAATCTTACCATTCCCCGAAGCGGCGAAGTGGCAAGAGCGACGGCTTTGTACGGCGTAGAAAAGGTTCCGGTAGACAAATCTTTTGGAACCATTATCCTGGAAAGGGTAGTGGATCTGATGTGTATGGGAGCTTTTTTAGGGTTAACCTTGATTTTCAAATATGAAGCAATTTTATCCTTTTATAAAAATTCAGGGGTAAATGTGAGCTCAACTAAAATTATAATCATCGTATCTATATTGATAGTAGGAACAGCCTTGTTTTTTATTTTTAAAAAGAGATTGGCTGATGTTCCTTTTTTAGGTAAAATTATCGGTTTTATTGATGGTATTTTCTTAGGATTGACCTCTATTTTCAAGCTGAAAGAAAAAGGAAAATTCATCCTGTATACCATAGGAATCTGGATTTGCTATTATTTTGCAGCTTATCTGGTATGCTTTGCCCTTCCTGAAACTTCCAATTTTACTTTTGCAGACGGCTTTTTTATCATTGTGGTCGGTACGCTAGGAATGATTATTCCGGCGAGTGGAGGCATCGGAGCCTTTAATCTGGCTATGAAATATGGTTTTATGGCTTTATTCCTGTCGGTAGGTAAAAGTGCTGAATTTGGTGGAGAAATGGGTCTTACCTATTCATTTATATCACTTCCGTTGCAGATTTGTATTATGCTGGTGATGGGGCTCATTTCAATACCCATGTTAGCAAGAGCAAGAAATAAAGCAGTGTTGCATCAGGAACATAAGAATTAAAATCAACAATACTTATTTTCTATACAGTCCAATTTTTTTAATTGGACTTTTTTGTTGGCTTCAATCAACACTTATTACGGTTTTCCGTAATGAGCGCATTGTTTTTTATAAATAAATTTGGCTAGTTCATAAATGAAATTTATCTTAAGGCAAAAATAAATTTATAATATAAGCACTATGGCGATTAATTTACAGAAAGGCCAGAAAATTGATCTGGGTCTGACGAAAATGACAATAGGATTGGGATGGGACCCAAATGAAGGAACAGGTCACGAATTTGATCTTGATGCTTCTGCCATCATGATTGATTCTGACAGGAAATTAGTGAGTGAAGAATGTTTTGTCTTTTATAATAACCTGAACTCTCCGGACGGAGCCTTAACCCATACCGGTGACGATCCCAATGGAAAAAACAGTGACGGAGATGATGATGAAGCGATTATCGTTGATCTTGAAAAAGTAGATTCCAGGGTAGAAGAAATTCTGTTTGTGGTAACCATTGAGGATTTTGAAAGAAGAAAGCAAAACTTTGGGCAGGTAAGAAATTCTTACATCCGTATTGTAGATAACCATACCAACCAGGAAATTGCTAAATATGAACTGGATGAAGATTTCTCTATTGAAACGGGAGTAGAATTCGGAAGACTGTACAAAAGAAACGGAAGCTGGAAATTCGAAGCTTCAGGAATAGGATACAGAGCCGACCTGTCATTCTTCCTGGAAAAGTACTACAAAGGTCCTATCATAAAATAAAAAAACACTAATACAAAATAATAACTATGGCAATTAATTTACAGAAGGGTCAAACAATTGATTTAAGAAAAAATGACCGTGGGGAAAGCGTTTATGACCTTTCTAAAGTAACGATCGGTTTAGGATGGGATGTAAGGAAACAAGGTGGGTTTTTAGGAAAACTATTCAGTAAAGAAGCTGAATATGACCTTGATGCCATCGCATTTTTATTGGATGCCAACGGAAAAGTAGCCAATCTTGGAAGAACGGGGCAAACCAATGATGGAAGACAGGTTGCCTTGTATCAGGGAGATGTTATCTATTTTAATTCTATGCAGCATCCGAGCGGTAATGTTTGGCTGACAGGAGATAACAGAACCGGCGCAGGAGATGGTGATGACGAACAGATCATCGTTAAACTGGATCAGCTGGACCAGGCTTATCAGAAAATCGTATTTGTAGTTTCCATTTATCTGGGAAGAAAAAACAATCAGCATTTCGGAATGATCGATAATGCATTTATCAGAGCGGTAGACGCTAAAGGAAAAGAAATTACCAAGTACAGTCTTTCAGGAGATTCAAGCATGAATGGCATGTGTTCTATGGTTTTTGCTGAGGCCTACCGTCATAATAACGACTGGAAATTCCGCGCTGTTGGAGAACCGCATTCCACGGATAATTTTATAGACCTTTTAAAACAATACACATATACAAGATAGATGAGAAGACTTCCAGTTTATTTATTATTAGATACATCGGGTTCTATGACCGGGGAACCTATTGAAGCCGTGAAAAATGGTGTGCAGATGATGCTGCATTCATTAAGGCAGATGCCTCAGGCTTTGGAAACGGCGTATATCAGTATCATTACTTTTGATACCGATGCCAAACAGATCATCCCGTTGACGGATCTGGCAAGTTTTCAAATGGTAGATATTAAAGCATCCGGTGTTACTTCTTTTGGAGGCGCCCTTGCATTATTAGCAGATAAAGTACAGACAGAGGTGAGTAAAACTACCATGGAACAGAAAGGAGACTGGAAACCGATGACGTTCATTATGACAGATGGGGTTCCTACCGACGACTGGCAGGCAGGTTTGAATAAACTGAAAGCAGTGTACAACGGATTTCTTGTAGGCTGTGCGGTAGGCGGGAGTGCCGATTCTTCTATCCTGAAACAGATCACCAATGAAGTGGTTAGCTTACAGAATGCAGATTCTGAAAGTATTGCCCAGTTTTTCAAATGGGTTACGGCTTCCATTTCCACGACTTCTACTAAGTTGGAAGAATCAGGGAAGGAAGTATTCGGTCTTGATCAGCTGCCTCCTCCGCCATCGGAATTAACATTCGTTTCATAATGACCAGGCGATTACTGGCTTACTTCCTGCTGGATACTTCGGGTTCCATGAAGGGTGAGCCCATCCAGGCATTAAATAACGGTTTTAATGGGCTTATAAGCACGCTTAGGGCAGATCCGCAGGCGATGGATACCCTGCACATCAGTGTCATTACTTTTGACCGCGAGGTTAAGAATATTATCCCGCTGATTGATCTGGCCAGTTTTCATCCGATGGAAATTACCTGCCCGGAAAGTGGACCTACCCATACGGGAGAAGGATTGGAAATGATTGCGAATCTTGTCAGTAAAGATCTTGTGAAAGGTTCTCTTGACAGAAAAGGCGACTGGAAGCCGCTTCTATTCATTTTTACGGATGGTAAACCTTCAGATCTTCAGAAATACAGACAGATGATTTCAATCATAAAAAACCTGGAATTTGGGGTAATCGTAGGCTGTGCAGCAGGTCCTAAAGCGGACGAGACCTTTTTAAGGGAACTTACCGATCATGTGGTGAAGCTGGATGCAACGGATGCCGTTACCCTTTCTTCATTTTTTAAATGGGTGAGTTCTTCCATTACGATGGGTGGAAAAACCCAGGGAACCGGAGAAAGTATGACCTTACCGCCGCCGCCGTCTGAGCTCAATATTATCGTCTAATAACTTTTGTACTTAAACTAAACCATGAGAAGATTACCCATTTATTTTTTGGTCGATATCTCAGAATCTATGGTAGGAGAGCCTATCGAGCAGGTTCAGGATGGTATTGCGACCATTATTAAAGAATTAAAAAAAGATCCCTATTCATTAGAAACCGTTTGGATTTCTATCATTGGATTTGCAGGAGAATCAGAAGTCATTACCCCTCTCCAGGATATCATATCATTCTATCCGCCTAAAATTCCTATTGGAAGCGGAACATCATTGTCTAAAGGACTGTTTACGGTAATGGACTGTATCGATAAGGAGGTGGTAAAAACAACCTACGAAAGAAAGGGCGACTGGAAACCCATTATCTTCCTCTTTACAGACGGAATTCCAACTGATGATGCTACCACAGCCATTGACCGGTGGAATAAAAACTACAACGGGAAAGTCAACACTATTGCGGTTTCTATAGGAGACAATACCAACTATAAATTATTAGGATCACTGTCTGACAATGTTCTTTTGTTTAAAAACACCGATGAAAATTCTTACCGGGAATTTTTCAAATGGGTAACCGATTCTATTAAAACTACCAGTCAAAGTGTCAGTGAAGCACATATAGAAGGAATTAATCTTTCGAAAATAGATCCTGTTATTTTGGAGAAAGTCAATCCTGAAATGCAGCAAAGATTTCCGGATAACAACTTTGTCGTTCTGAACGGAAAATGTTCTGAGACGAAGAAACTGTACCTTATTAAATTTAAAAAAGCCCTTACAGATTCGGGAATTGAAGGGATGTCTACACGCTATTACCGGCTGGATGGCGCTTACAAAATTGAAGAAAATTCCTATTTAAGACTTTCTTCTTCACAGAAGAGTAATCTCAAGATTTCAATAGAAGAACTGCAGGGCGGGGCTTCCTGTCCGCACTGTGCGAACCCCATTGCGCTGGCGACCTGCTCTTGTGGCGGTATCCATTGTCTGAAAGGTGAAGGTCACAGTACCTGTCCTTGGTGCGGGACTTCAGATTATTACGGATTTTCAAGTGAAGGATTTGATATTAACAGAACACTGGGATAATGATGGAGAATGATATTAAAGACATCTTAAAAGATGCGATCCACCTGGAGGGTAAAATGGCAGATAAAGTGGTTTCTAAACTTATTAACAACGCAAATGTCCATAAACAGCTGCAGCATATTTCAAATGCAAAACAAAACATTATGCAGGAAGCTACGATTTATAAAGAAAAAGAAGAGTTTAAGGAAGCTCATTTCATGATAAAAAATGCCAATTCCAAACAGGCATATGAATATCGTTTTGACATGGAAAAGTTTCCCAATATCAAAATAAAAAATATCAGAAACCTGGAACCTATCGGGTTGGTATTTGAGGATAACACGATGAAGGGAACTCCGGTTATCAACAATACTTTTGATCTGGATATTGAGTTTTTTCATGTGAATGACGAGCAGAATATAGAGATAAAAACCGTTCAGCTTTTTGTAAATGCAGATCCGAAAGATCTCTGGAAAAAAATTGCGAGTCCGTTGAATGCTATTTTTTATAAACCTGAAGAAGCGGCATACAAAGGACCGTTTTTAGATAAAAAAATTGTTATTGCTTCCAAAAGAGGCCGTTCTCATGCCCATGAAGGAACATTCAGGGATGATGATTTTGCATTGAGTGAGCTGCCTTCAGCCTGGAGCATTATTGCAGTATCTGATGGTGCCGGTGCTGCAAAAAAGGCCAGATATGGTTCCCAGCTTTCTACGGAAGCTGTCCTGGACTTCTTCAACAATGAAGAGGTGATTAATGAAATTGAAAGCAATGTCATTGCCATCTATACTGCCACGCAAGAAGCAACGGAAACTGATGCGGAAGGCAATACGGCAGATGAGAAAGTTACTGCAAAACAAAATATTATCAGACTGCTGTACAAAGGGACTCTGCATGTTTATAACCTCCTGCAGAAAACAGCGGATGAACATTCTTTCTCCATAAAAGATCTGCATGCAACCCTGATTTTTTCGCTTGCTAAAAAATTCGATTTTGGATATGTCATCCTGACTTTTGGGGTTGGGGATTGTCCGATCAATCTTATCAATCCGGATTTTTCAGAAGTGAAGCTCCTGAACCAGATGGATGTGGGAGAGTTTAGCGGCGGAACCCGCTTTATCACGATGAAGGAAATTTTTAACGATCCACAGATCAGTTCACGTTTCGGAATAAACTGTGTTCCTGATTTTTCCCATCTTATCCTGATGACCGACGGGATTTACGATCCAAAGTTTGTGACCGAAAACAAACTGGAAAATGTAGAAAGCTGGAAAGCATTTTTTCATGATCTTGATGGAAACAATGAAGACGGGATAAAAGTTGATTTCAACAATGATGAAATTATCGATCAGCAATTGCTGCAATGGACTGATTTCTGGAGCAAGGGGAATCACGACGACCGAACATTGGCTATAATTTATTAAGCATGAAAAAAACAGTTAAGGTTTTTTCCGTTTTAGATACAGCTAAATCCTATGAATATGTGGAGGGAAATCCTGTGCAGGGAGGGGTGAAGGATGTGTATTTTTCTCCTGACAGAAGCTATGTTGTGGCATTTTACAGAACTCCGCTGCAAGTGGATCAGAAAGAGAGAATTAAAAGGATTGTCACCATGTATCTTACAAATATGAAAGGCGGTAATGCTCCAGACTATTTTCTGAATGATATTTTCAGATGGCCTTATGATATCGTTCAGCAGGGTGATTTAACAGGGATTATTGTTCCGATTTATCATAAAAAATTCTTTTTTGCCAAAGGCTATGTAGGTTCTGACACCATTGTTGGAGGAGATAAGATTGGCAATTGGTTTACGGCTCCCATGTTTAGAAATCAACAATATCCTTTGCGGCTTGATAAGACGGAATTGGGAGACTGGCTGAGTTATTTCCAGATTGCAGTGAACATCAGCAGAGGAGTTAAAAAACTTCATCAGATGGGCCTTGCCCATTCAGATTTGTCTTATAAGAATGTTTTAGTAGATCCTGTTACCAAATCTGCCTGCCTTATTGATATAGATGGTTTGGTTGTTCCTAATTTATTTCCGCCCGAGGTGATTGGAACTGCTGATTTTATAGCACCTGAGGTATTGAAGACAAAACATTTGAACATCAAAGATTCCAACAGACAGCTTCCTAATCAAAAAACAGATTTACATGCCCTTGCAGTGCTTATTTATATGTATTTGCTGAGAAGACACCCTTTAAAAGGTTCAAAGGTATGGGACTTGGATACAATGAAAGACGATCTGCTTTCTATGGGAGAAAAGGCAATGTTTGTAGAACATCCTACTGATACCACCAATCAGATAAAACCGGATCATCTTAAAAAATGGGACGTTTTTTGGGGTGATCCCAGAAAAATACCTTACACTGTGACCGGACCTTATTTATCTGAGTTATTTAAAAGAGCATTTGTAGACGGTCTCCATAATCCTATTCTTCGCCCAATTGCCAACGAATGGGAGACGGCACTGATGAAAACGGTAGATCTGATTCAGCCGTGCAATAATCCGGCATGCAATGAAAAATGGTATGTGTTTGACAACAGTAACAAACCGAAATGCCCATTCTGCGGAACTCCTCATAGCGGGACACTTCCCATTCTGGATCTCTATTATAAATTTAAAGATGATGTCTGGAAACCTGAAAATCACAGGCTGATGGTCTATCATAATCAATACCTGTTTAAATGGCATGTGTCGAAAAAAGTAATCAGAAATGAAAATCTTACGGCCGAAGATAAAAAACCCGTGGGTTACTTTACTTTTCATCAGGGTAAATGGGTCTTAGTGAATCAAAGTCTTCCCAGTATGAAAGATGTTACGGAAGGAAAGGAAATCCCACCCAATACCATGGTCGAACTCAACGAAGGTAAAAAAATATTACTGTCCAACGAAGAAGGCGGCCGGTTGATTTACGTTACGCTTGCGAATAAATAGGGGTTGTTTTTGGTTGACGGTTGTTGGTGTTTGGTTGATGGTGAAATTTTGTGAGTAAGTTGCAGAGTATGCCGTTAAATTTTGGCTAAAGCCGGATGTATTTTTAAATACATTTATATAAAGAGCGGGTTAAAACCCGCTTCTATTGATGGTGGAATTATATTTCTTTATTCTTTGTTCTTTGTTCTTTGTTCTTTGTTCTTTGTTCTTTGTTCATCAAAACTACTTATCTATCAGAAAAACTCCATAAAATAAGAATGCTCATCTTCGCCCACTGCTTTGAATCCCAGGCTGGAATATAAATGCTGGGCTTTGTTGCTTTTCAAGACACTTAATGAAACTTTTTTCCCTGCTGATGAAGCTTCCTCAAGAATGGACTGTAAAATAGTTTTCCCAAGTCCTTTTCCCTGTTGACCGGGATCTATCTGAAGCTGAAGGACCTCAATAGGATTTTTACTTTTGTCAATTTTTAGTAATCCGATCGGTTCATTGTTGAAAAGAATAATATTTGCTTTTTCAAACTGATACAATACTCTTTGTAAAGTGGATGCCCTGTCAGTGGGAAGACTGGAATTGGCGTAATGCTCATTCATCGTTTTAGTCCTCAGATCCAGTAAAAAATCGATGTCATTTTGGGAGGCTTTTCTATAGTGTATTTCAGTGTTCATTTTGGTGTTGATTTAAAATTAAGAGTCTCTACTTCAGCCCGATTTTCAGTCCCATTTCTTTTTTCATATGAAGCAGTACCTCGGCATTTCCTTTGGCATCATCCACAGGATGGTGGGTGTGCTCCGTTTTTCGGAGATGTTTCCACTGGGCAAACGTATCTTTTTCTAAACCGCAGTACAGATCAGACAGTCTTCTCGAAGAGTATCCAAATGGATTTCTTTTGATAAAATGATGAAAATACCAGCAGATGAACATCCAGTCGAAACCGTTGTTATCACTGATGAAAACAGGTCTTCCTTTAGAATGTGTTTTGATCCAGTCTTCAAATTGAAGCATAACCGTTTCAGGATCATCAAAACCGATCGTTTCTTCCCTGCTAAACCCGGAAACTGCCAAAGCATCAGGATTGAAGTTTTCTGAAATGGGTTTTAGTTTTCCATAAAATGTGGTGTCCAGTTCCTCATTCACCAGAACCGCTCCAAAACAGATCATTGAAAAGTCTCCGGGAATCGGGCCGTCCGATTCTATATCGACCATGATGTAGCTCATTGTTTTTCTTTATTGAACGAATATATTAAAATTCTTCCTGAAACCTTATATGTATAGAAGTTCAAAAAATGCTCTTTTTCCAATCTTTATTTTAGTTTGTGGAATGAGTTCGATCAAGCATCAGTATAGGGGGATTTTAGGATGTAGTAGAGTGCAATTAATTTGAACAGTATTAATAATCACGATTCTCAATACCTGTTTCTGATCTGTTCTTTCCAGATTTCCACATCTTCCGAAGAAGCGCGGTCGGCCTGATCAAAAAAGAAATGCTGAATAATTTCAAGACCTGAATAGATGAAAATTCCTTGATCTGAAGTCAGTGAAAGTGCTTTATCCATCCCCATCCGTTCATATTCGTCATGAGATTTTCCGTGAGTATTGATGATGACTGTTTTTTTGCCTGTCAGAAGTCCTTTTTGAATGCCCTGATCATACCGGTACGCAAAGCCATAGCTAAACACACGGTCGATATATCCTTTCATCACCGCAGGCATTCCTGTCCACCAGATGGGATAGATGAAGGTGATGTGCTCTGCCCACGAAATAAAATCCTGTTCAGTCTGTACCTCATCAGCAACTTTTCCCATGCGTTGTCCCTGCATGTCCTCAAGACTCAGAATGGGATTGAAATTGATCTGATTAAGATCTCTGATTTCGATTTGGTGGTTTGCGGACCGGAGAGTTTCTGTTACAGTTTCCAGCAGCTGATGGTTTAAGCTCTTTGAGTTTGGGTGTGCGTAAATAATTAAATGTCTCATATTTTCTAATTTTATAGGACAAAAGTAGAGCAGATGAGGTTTTAAAAATTGTAAGAAAACGAAATGAAATTTATTCCGATCTCGGATTGCAGATATCCTGCTGGAATTTTAGATACTGCTTTGGGGAAATATTCAGGAAATGCTTAAAATCATGGATCAGCTGGCTTTGGTCATAATAACCACAATCATCAATAATGCTAAACCATTCTACCGTATCCTGATTTTCAATCTTTTTTTCGATGGTTTTGACGGCTTGTAAAAAACGGCTGTAGCGGTTAATTTCCTTTGATGAATATCCAAATTTTTCCTTGTGCTTCAACTGGATATTTCTTTCACTTTGTCCGGTCTGTTCTGCGATCGTTTTAACAGGATTTAGATTTTTATCAGTGAAACTGCTCAACAGCCGGCTTGTAGTATCCTGATCTTTCAGATACAGTCTGCAAAATTCAATAATGTGGTCAACCTGTTGTTCAGGGGAAGGAATGACTGCCAGTTCCTGCCATAGATCCGTAAAACAGTTTTCTCTTAAAAGTTCGTCCGGGTGTAGGATTGCATTATTTTCTATTGCTGCTTTTCCAAAAAAACGGTAAAAAGCATCATCTTTAAAATTAGCAACCAGAATGGAGGTTTTTGAAGGGAGAGTATATTCAAAAGCATGCCTGATGGGTCCAAAAACAATACATTTATCGACAGTAAGGGTTGTTTTTTCTTGAGTCGTAAGAGAGGCATTTTCTCCGAAACAGAATAACAAAATAGTTTGGTAAGTGGGCAATAAAGTCTTTGTTAAAGCTTCATTGGATGTGTTTTCAGCATAATAAAAATGTGAGAATACATTTTCAAATTCCGTAGGAACTGAAATTCTAAGTTGATGGTATTCCGGCATTTTATCTTCCATGGGTATCAAATAATATTAGTTAGACTTATAGCCCGGAGCTGGTGCAGCGTCCGTTTGGTTTATGATATTTCCTTTGTCATCTACTGTTTTGGACCTTCCATATCGGTCGGTAGTTTTCATCTGACTTAATTTTCCGTTATGGTAAGTATATTCTTTTTTTTCATTATTACTTTTACAGAGTTTATACGTAATAATATTTTTACTATCGTATTTTTCCTGGCAGACATATTTTTCTTTATTTTTTGAGGGATTTTCATCCACTATTAATTTTTCAGTCATTTTCGAGCCGTCTGTCTCATATTTGGTTTTGATGTTTTTATTTTCATCATTATATTCTTTGGTTTTTCCATTTGCATAGAATGCCTGGTTGATTTTAGTAAAACTATTGATAACCCGCAGTACTTTTTTGCCATCCTGATCATAAATTGTTTTGATGGTATTGCTGTTTTTGTCCTGTATACTGTTATCTATTTTTATGGTACTGAATCTATTTCCATTTGCATAATATTCAGTACGGATATAGATGTTATCTTCCCATGTTTCATAGCCGTTTTTGTCGTGAAGAAATTCTGAACGAACAAGATTTCCTTCTTTAAAAATATAAAGTTTTCCCCTGTTCAATATTTTTTCAAAGCGACCTTTTCCATCGATTGTAAAGATGATTTCTTCTTTTTTAAAACCATCGATTATGTTTTGGATACGATAGGTTCCCTGGGAAAGGCTAACCTCTTCAGAGATGTTTTTTTCCTTGTATTTTTTATATTCTTCTTCGGATAAGGTATTTTTTATTCGGTATTTACTGTCCTTATCCAATATTTTGTCTTCGCAATCTTCACCACAGTAGATAATATACCAAATATCTTTTTTTGCATCTTCATTCGTATCGTAGGTCCATTTTTTAAGCGTTAAACGTCCTTCTGTAAGATAAGTGGCTTCTATAAAATAATTTTGGCTCAGTGAAATTGTATCCTGAGAAAATAAGAATGATGAAATAAAAAAGGTTATAATGAGTAAGATGGATTTCATAGCTCAAATATATAGAGTTTTAGGAAATATTATTGATATACTGGTTTATTTAGCGGGTGGGATAGATATTACTTTTATCATAAATTCATAAAAAGAAACCGGCAGTATTCTCAGTGATAAAAGAATACTGCCGGTTTTAGTTTTTAATAAATAAAGTTGTTAGTTATTGCTTTTGTCATGAAATTTAGCTCCCTCCACCTGCACGGCTGGATTCCTCAAATTTCACCTGTTTTGTAGCTCCTTTCACATTATTGTTTCCAAATTTATAGGTTACAGAAAGATTGATGTTTCTGGTGATTCCTTTCGTGTAATATTCTACATCATAATTCGGATAATATTCAGTTCCTTTGGAACGGTCGGTGTTCAGAATATCATTGATGTTCAGGTTAATCAACAGTTTTTTCTCCATAAGACTCAGCTTCATACCGGTATACACCGAAACATTTCCATTGAAATACGTATTTCCGCTTCGGTTAGGAATAGAACTCCAGAGACCGAGCATTAAAGTGACCGTTTTCTCTTTATTTAGGAAGAAATTATTATCTAAATTAAAATTGGCTCCATACCCCGCAGGTGCAGAAACCGCATCAGGACTGTATGATTTTGATTTGGCATAAAATCCATTCACAAACACATTAGATTCCAGCCATTTCAGTTTGTTGTAGTTATAGCTGATATTGATCCCGGTCTGGTCTTCATTGTAAAAGTTTTTAACGATGCTGTACTTCAGATCTCCTTCCACGACCTGGATTCTGTCCCAGTTATCCTTATTGCGGTTATAGTAAGCCGTAAAACTCAGGTTACTTTTCAGAACATAAGCGAATTCAAAATTATCGGAGAATGAAGGCAGCAGGTAAGGGTTTCCGGTGCTGTATTCATATTCTGAAGTATAGAATTTGAAAGGATTCAGGTTTCCAAAATAAGGACGAGAGATTCTTCTGGAATAATTCAGTGAGAATGTATGGTCGTCACTGGCTTTGTAGCTGATGTACGCCGTTGGAAAGAGTTTACCGTAGTTGATTTTGGCTGAAGTGTCATCATTCATTGAAATTCCCTCCAGCTTTGTGTATTCATAACGAAGTCCGGCTTTTGCTTCCCATTTTTCACTGATAGTAAAACTTGCAGAAGCATAGGCAGCATAGTTTTCTTCATTGTAAAAGAACGTATTGGTTCTGTCGGTATTCAGTATATTCTGACCATTAATGATGTTGAAGAAATTAAACTCAGAATCATTTTTAATCTTAGTATATTTTAATCCGGCTTCTGTTTTGATTTTGGCAAAATTTTTCTCCAAATCTGCCTGTCCCGAATAAATTCTGTATTTACTGATTGGGTTGGCCATGGTAGACACTGTATTGGTGGTAATGGTATTATAAAAATTTCTGGCATTGGCATTATTCAACATTACATTGGCTGTCAGACTCAGTTTGCTTCCCAGTGTATCCAGTTTTACATCGTAAAAAGCAGAGGCGTTGTGAACATTTCTGCGGTTTTTGTTTCTGTAATCGGATGAAATATCTAAAAGTCCGTTTTCATTAAAAACTTTTGTTTTACTTTCTCCCTGTTCAATAGGATTGCTGAAGGAGTAATTGTAGTTAATTCCTACCGTATTTTTATCATTGATTTTATATTCCGCTTTTACGTTTCCACCTTTATAACGGTAGTTGCTTAAGCTTTTGGTATCGGTATTCCAGTAATTATCAGCGGTAGTTCCGGTGAGATAATTGTAGGAAGTATTTTCCCAGTAATTGTCGCCGATAGACAGATTGGTTGTAACCGACAGTTTTTCCCCCTGATAATTGAAAGTAGCTCCGCTTCTGGTGGATGTGGTTGCTTTTCCCCCATAATAGTTTCCTGAGGTTTGCAGGGAGCCGTTCCAGCCGAGGTTGGTATTTTTTTTAAGGATAATATTAATCAGTCCGCTTTTCCCTTCTGCTTCATATTTTGCAGGAGGTGTGGTAATGACTTCAATTTTAAGAATATCGTCCGAGCGAATGGTTTTCAGGTAATTGATGAGTTCCTGTCCGTTGAGGTTAAGCAGCCTGTCATTAATCATCACCGCCACATTGCTTTTTCCTGCAATGCTGATTGCTTCATCCGAAGTACGTACCATTGGTGTTTTTGCTAAGGCTTCTATCGCATCCAGGCCCTGGGAGGCTACAGAATTTTCTACATTAAAGACCAATCGGTCTACTTTTCTTTCAAAAAGCTTCTTCTTTACAGTTAATGTTACGCCTTCAATTTTTCTTTCTTCTGTGGGAGCTTCTTTCAGCTGGATATTTTTTTTGAAATTTCCTTTTACAGAAATTTTTTCGCTATTCGTTTTGATGCCGTCCTTTATAATCTCAAGCAGATAATTTCCGTCTTCCTTCAATGGGACTTTATACATCCCTTTTTCATCAGTGATGGCAGAAAACTTTGCATCTCCTTTTGTGATAAGGACTTCCGTTTCTGCTGCCGGTTTATTTTCTTTATCGGTAATAGTTCCTTCCACAGTCTGTGCAAAAATAAATGAAGAGGAAACCAGACTTAAAAGAATAATAATCTTTCGATTCATGTATTGTTATTTACCATAATAACAACTCATGGGATGGTGATATTACATGGCAACACTAATATTGCTGTTTTTTTTTAATAATCACTTTTTACTGACCATCATCATTTCCTGTTTGTTTTAATTAAATTTGTAGAATATTCCTAAAATTTTCAATGATGCATGACAAGCTTTTACACATTATCAGTTCCGGCCATCACTTCAACAGTGACGAGATTGATAGGATAAAAACCTGTTTTGAACCTGTGAGCTATTCAAAAAATACCATCATTGAAGCAGAAGGAAAAGTTCCACAATATCTGTATTATATTGTGACGGGCTATCTCAGACTATTTTATACAAATCAGAACGGGACTGAAGTGACGACTCATATCAATTGCCCGCCGGGATTTTTTACTTCCTATTTTAATTTTATCAACCAAACGAAGTCCGATGAAAATGTAGAATGCATTACAGCTTGTGAACTGTTAAGGATCAGTAAAGAAAATCTTGACATCCTTACTGCTACAAGTTCTGCAATGAAGGATTTCAGCATTTCGGTATTTCAGCAGTCTATTACCTACAATGAAAGCCGGTCTAAAGAATTATCCACGCTAAGTGCAGAACAGCGCTATCTCAGGCTTATAGAAAATTATCCGGAGATTATTCAGAATGTTCCTGTTCAATATATTGCATCCTTTCTGGGAATGAAGCCCGAAAGCCTGAGCCGTATCCGGAAAAAGATAATTAACTAACAAAAGTCAAGCGGTTCCGGAAAGTATAAATAGAACTTTGTATCATTAAAATGTAATAAAAATGATACAGAATACAATAAGCCTGGTTTCAGGAGCTAATGGACATTTAGGAAATAATCTGGTGAGATTGCTTCTGCAGAAAGGCATTCCCGTACGGGCAACGGTAAGAAATATCCGGAATAAAAAACCTTTTGAAGGGTTGAACTGCGAAGTTGTGCAGGCTGACATTACGGATAAAGCTTCTTTCGTAAAGGCACTTCAGGGGGTTGAAACTTTTTATGCGGTGGGAGCCTCTTTTAAATTATGGGCGAAAGATCCGAAGAAGGAAATTTATGATGTGAATATACAGGGAACCCGAAATACCATTGAAGCTGCCGCTGAAGCGGGAGTCAAAAGAATTGTTTATGTAAGTTCCATTGCGGCGCTTGATTATACTCATCTCCCAACAAAAGAAAGCAATGGCTACAATCCGGACAGGAGAGATATGTATTACAATTCTAAAAATGACGGGGAAAAGCTGGCCTTTGAACTGGCCCGAAAATTAGGAATTGAGCTTGTTTCTGTAATGCCTTCAGCCATGATCGGAAGTGAAGCCTGTCTTCCTCTGAACGTATCTTACAGTATTCTTAAATTAATTCTGAATAAACAAATTCCTGTAGATACCAAAATTACCCTTAACTGGATTGATGTAAAGGATGTTGCAGAAGGATGCTATCTGGCAGCACAGAAAGGACGTTCGGGTGAGCGCTATATTCTCGCCAATGAACAGTGTATGACGATTACGGATACTACAAAATTGGCAGATCAGCTGTATCCGGATCTTCACCTGAAAGTGCCTGGTGCCGTTCCTAAATTCATGTTGTATGCCATTGCAGGAATGATGGAATTGTCAGCAAAAATAAGCGGAAAAGCACCTGTACTGACCAGAAAAGATATCACCATGTTTTCCGGGCTTCAGCAGAATTTTGATATTTCCAAATCGCGGAATGAGTTGGGTTTTGCCCCAAAAAGCCCTGCAAAAGCTGTGCAGGAAGCATTGGAATATCTGATGAAAAATCCCAAACTTTTAAAATAGGTATAAAATCTCAATTTTTAGTAAAGGTGAAGCTTGATGATAGGGTCTTTATAGTATTTTGTACGCTCATATAAACCGGAAACGGTATGATAGAGACCAGCAGTTGACAAACTGTCTTTTTCGTTGTCAGAGGGAACCAATTCTGAGGAAATGGAGCCTGACTGATTATTGTTGGCTGCCTGATGAAATTCTCCCACTTTTTGAGATTCGCTGATGAGGTTTTGTAATGCCGGAAGTCCACTGTTGAACTGCTGTTCGGCCAGATCGTATAGATCTTTATAATTAACCTTTAGCATATCAAGCTGCATCAGGATATGCTCATCAGCTGGATCATTTTTTTGATCGTACAAACCTAAAAGTAGCTTGATTTTTCCAGTATAGAAGATGGAATAAATCAAAAACCGGTTAAAATCTTTAGATTCCGAAAGAAATGAAAGGTGATGGCCAGTAAGGGTTTCATAATGAGAAAGAAGATCAGAGAAACTTTTTGCAGAATTTTTTGAAGGAATTTCAAAAAAAAGATCCATTCCGTTGATAAAAAGCTGTGTTTTTATCTCTTCTTCAATAGTTGCATCATGAGCAGGAATGCAGGTCTGGCAGATCCATTTATAAATGCTTAAAAATTCATCATGAGTAAGGCTGTTGATAGATCCATGAATATTTGTTTTGACGATTTCAAGGCTCGTTTTTTTATCATCATTCAGAAAATCCAGGATTTTTTTTTCTTCGCGGCAGAGTTTATTATACAGATTGATTCTGGCAATGGTAGGATTGGTTTTGATGAAGTATATTTCTTCTGCCATATAGTATGCAATGCTTAGTTTCAATGAATTAAAAGCATTTCCTTCACTAAGATAAAGAAAAATATTGCATGTTTTGAACTAATAATTAATTTATTTTCAAAAATAATATCTCATATCGAAGTTGAGATGACAATGTGATACCCAATATGCCAATAAGAGCTCTACCTAAATGTTTCTGAAGATGCACACCAATAAAAAATCAAAAATAGATAGATGTATCTATTTTTTTTTGATTAGATTTGTAAAAACTTTTATATGAAAAAAGAAAAAGCAAAAGACCGCATCATCAGAACAGCTTCTGATCTTTTTTACAGACAGGGTTTTAATTCTACAGGAATTAATCAAATTATTGCAGAGGCAGATATTGCCATCGGTTCACTATACAATCATTTTTCCTCTAAAAATGATTTGCTTCAGGCTTATCTCGTCAAAGAAGAGGCAGAATGGTTTAAAGGTTTTGAGGATCAGATAAAAAACAGTAATTCTCCTAAAGATAAGATGTTAGCATTGATCGATTATCGGAAAAAGCTGCAGGATGAGTCAACGTTTGCAGGATGCCATTTTATTAAGATTATTTCCGAGCTGGGAGACAGCAGTCCGGTAATTTCAGATTTCGTGAAAAGTCATAAAGAAAAGCAGAAAATAATGATCAGAGAAATTCTCACTCAGTACGGTCTGGAGACAAAATCTCTTGATATAGACAGTGTGGCAGAACATATTTTCCTTTTGATTGAAGGAGCTGTAGTAACTTCTACCATTGATAAAAATGCAGATGCTTTCGCTTATATCAAAAAAATAATTCAGGGCTTACTGCCTTAATTTTTTTTACTTATCTAAAAATAGATATATCTATATAAAAATGAATTCTAAAGAACTGAAATTAATTATTATCCTTTTCGGGCAGCTGCTTGCGATCATGGATATTTTCATTATTAATGTGTCAATTCCTTCTATTCAACGGGATCTGCTAGTGTCGAATGGAGACATGCAGCTGATTATTGCTTCCTATCTGATTGGTTTTGCGTCTTTTCTGATCACTGGTGGAAAGTTGGGGGATCTATATGGGCGAAAAAAAATATTCATCATCGGACTTATTATGTTTATGTTGAGTTCTGTTACTTGCGGGCTTTCCAATAATTCAATAATATTAATTATTTCAAGGTTTGCTCAGGGAATAAGCTCAGCACTGATGTCGCCTCAGGTACTGTCAATGATCCAGCTGCTGTATTCTGATCCTGAGGAACGCACAAAAGCAATGGGCTGGTACGGAGTTACTATTGGGGTGGGAACGATTGCCGGACAGTTTTTAGGAGGATATTTTTCATCCCTTACTTTTATGAATGAAGCATGGAGACTTATCTTTTTTATCAATATTCCGATCTGCCTGCTGGCAATAGTTTTGGGATTTAAGATATTGACGGAATCCAAAATTACAGATACCCAAAAGTTCAATATAGCTGGTGTGGTGATATTGGTATTGGGACTGTTTTGTTTTACGTATGCTTTAACCAGCTCGGAGCAGGGAAAATTTGATGGGAAAAGTATCGTTTTGCTAATCTGTTCGAATGCTATTTTGTTTTATTTTATTAAAAATCAAAGCAATAGGGCTAAGAAGAGTCAGTCTTATTTGATTGATTTTACATTATTTACGTATAAAAATTTCAATCTTGGAATTCTGGCAGTTTCATTTTTCTTTATCATGCTGGATTCCTATTTTTATATTCTGTCGATCTTTTTTCAGGAAGGATTGAAGATTAACCCGCTGGATTCCGGAGAAATTATTGTTTTTCAGGGATTGGGGTTTATTCTTGCTTCTGTATTTTCCACTAAACTTATTGTACGGTTTGGAAAAAGGATCTTAATTATTGGATTGTTGTTGATTATCAGTGTCTTGATTTTGCAGGCTTATCTTTTTACTGAAGGGGTTTCGTGGGTACTGTTGTATGCATTGCTGTTTATTCATGGAGTGGGAGTAGGGAGTATCATTCCTTCACTGGCCAATATTGCATTGGCAGGAATTCCGAAAGACCTTATGGGAAATGCTTCCGGAGTTTATATTACTTTTCAGCAGATTGCAGCCATCATTGGGATTATTATGATCGGCAGTGTTTTTTACTTTTTTTTAGGCGAAACCCCTTTGGTAGCCAACTATCAAAAAGCATTTGAAATGGCCATTGTAAGCAATATCGTATGCTTATCCGCCGTCATCATTATTATTGTTAAAGTGCCTCGTCATATTCTGCCCGGGAAACGATAATATGGCTGATCAAAAATTTTTATTGCAATTTCTATCGGTTTGCGGGGACTGCCTAATGCGACTGAGGATCAAAATATGCTTTAAAAGTAAGGGGATCTTCCGTTTTCTCTTCAGCAATTTCAAGGTATTCAAGATATTCTTCCTGATGATTTTCCAGATAAACATGTACAATCACCAGATTGATATAAAGATTTTTGTCATCCGAACCCAACTCTAATGCCTTTTCTAAATGTTCCAACGCCTTTTCATTTTCTCCCATATCAGAATACACTGCTCCTATATTGATTAAAGCTGCTGTGTTTTGTGGATCGATGAGTAAAATTTCATCCAATTCTTTAATTAAAAGATCATTGAGGGTATCCCAGTGGTCTTCTTTCTCCCACCTTTTTGCCTGAAGTTTTTTTACGTTTTCTAATCTTACTTTGATATCCATGATATTGCTTGTATTTTCTGTTTGAAGTAAATTCTTTACTCAGCCTGTGATTTTAAATATTTTGTGAAAGTCTTTTCTAAAAGATCCGGTACACTATTGGCCAGTTGTATTAATTTGGGAGGTTGATATTCATGAGCGTAGGAAAATAACTGTTGATGGTTAAGATCATATAAAAGTGAATCACCATCTCCATAATACCAAAATTCACCCAACACCAAAAAGCTTTTTTCTTCAAAGACTTCTACGGAGAGTGTGCCAAAATCAATTTCTATTCCTTCAAGGCTAAGCTTTGAAATGGCAGAGAAAAAAGTGATCAGTTCGGGAGAGAAAGTGATGTTTAAGAAAAGTTCTTTCTCTGAAATTTCTGAAAAAGTTTTGCCTTTTTCGATCGTATTGGTGGTGTCAAAACATTTCTGAAGCTGTTTAAAGAATCGGGGATAAGAGTTCGCCAGATAAGCAAAATTATCTTTCACGTACTGCTGGCGTAGCTTATCTTTTTGTTTTTCCTGTTTAACAAATTCAGCAAACTCCTTTTCATAGGCTTTCTGGTAAATATTGTTTACCTCTGTATTGATATTTTGAGTTTTTAACCAGGTGATTACTGCGGTTTGTCCGGCATAGGCATTGCCGATACAGGTTAGATTTCCTTTAGGTTTAATTTTTAAAAAAGCTGTTCTTCCGCAAGTGATTTCCACAAGATTTTTGTGCTCTTCAAACCACTGAAGCCATTCGGTTTCGGTGAGCTTTCCTATCGCTAAATCTGTAAAAGTATCAATTACCTCTTTGTTCATACTCATAGTTGTGAGTTTTAAAAGTCCGTGAACCTATGATCCTGTCCATCAAGAACGAAGGTAGGGGAAACATTTTCTTGTTACAAATTTTTTGAATCTCCGTTTATAAAAATTAATGACGGCCTGTATGTAAGCCGTCAAAAGTGTATCCTATTGTTTCTCTATGGTTTTAACTGCATTTTCAAAAGATTTTTCACTTTCGAAATACTGACTTTTGATATGTTTTAATAACCTGCTGTTAGTAAGAGTCGTTTCAAGGGTTGCTGCTAAAAACTCATAGTTGGTAAATGTGGTTGGCGTCTTGAGCATGGTATGCATCCAGTTCCACATCTGTTTTTCACCAATTTCTTTTTCTATGGCGGCCAGTATAACCGGAGTGTAATCATAAGCATAGGAAAGATAATCATCATCTTCCGGTTTTGTTTGTATGCTGCTGAAATAGCCTGACAGCGGTTCTTCAGTAAGGCCTTCTATTTTTTCTTTTATCTTTTGTTCATATATATCTTTTCCCAGAATATCCTTCGTCACCTTCAACGATAAATATTCGGAAAAACCTTCCGATAGTACACCTCCAAGCTCGGAGTTGAACTGTTTATAAGTCCCGAAATAATAATGTCCCAATTCATGAGCGATGAAAGGTCTGAACCAGTTTTGGGTTTTCGGGTTGAATAGACTTTTAAGTCCATTATCACCCCATCCGACATTGATAATCGTAGGATAAGAAACGAAAAGCCATCCGTTTTTTATGGAAGTTGGAGTCGTTTCAACAAAAGTAACCGGTTTTCCGAATGGAATTCCCAGTTTATCAGCATAAAAATTTTTGTAAGTATTGATCAATTCACTAAACTCCTTAATCTGTGTTTCGCTAATCTGCGGATTTAAAATATAGGTGTTGCCAATATTGGAAAAATCATAGTTGCCGAAAAAAAGAGTAAGCTCCAGAGGAATATCACTTTTAAAACGCATGCTTGATGTTTTCACAGGCGCATTTCCATTCACATACAAAGTACTGCAGTCTTTACAGGTGAATTCTATATCGTACCGTACTTCCTCATACCTTTTGTCTTTTCTGATATCATACAGAACGGGATACCAGGCAGATTGGGTACCTTCTACCCGTAATGAATTGGCATTAAAGGCGATATTTCCGCGCCAGTCATCTTTTGTGTAACTTTCCAGGGTATCTTTGGCGACGGGAAATTTACCCACATATTTAAACTGTACAGATTCCGGAAGGAATTTTCCACTCTTGTTCGGAAAGAAATAAGCGAGTGATTCTCCCGATGAAGTACTGTCGGATTGAGATTTATCATAAGAAAGCACCATATCATTAGGTTTTTTACTTCTGAAATGAAGAGGATTCATCCCGGAATTGAGCCGGATATAATAATCTCTCAGGTTGGGAATATCACTCAGCGTAAGATCACAATCGAAGGTTCCCTCTTTGATGGAAATGGCTACCTTTCCAGTTAATAACGGTGCTTTTTCCTGTGCAGTAATGGGTAATGAGAGCAGACTGATCAATAAGAACGATAATAAAGATTTCATGGGTGGTCTGAGTGGGTTGCCTAAATTATATTGGATGGGCAAAGATATTACTTAAGGCATCAATCTACAAATGTATTATACCCTCTGACGCATGCCCGGAAGATAAATTTCATGAAATGGGTTGGATGCTGGGGAACAGTATTTCTTTATTTTCTTTTATAAATTAATCAAATCATCGTCTGTTATCTTTCATTGCCTGTATTAATTTATCATTTCTCTTGTCTGCTCTCGCATTATTCAACGATAATGCAGCCCAGATCGCAGCAGGAAGCCATCCAATCAATGTGATCTGTAAAATAAGGCAAATAATTCCTGTGATAATTTTTCCGCGAAGGATAAAAGAAAGGAAGGGAAGTAAAATGGCTAATAACATGATAATAGTTTTAATATTTTGAAACTTAAAAATAAGAAAATTTTTACAGACTCAAATTTTCACTAAAAAAATTCCCTTTGATTTCGCAAATCAAAGGGAATGTAATATAAGTGTTATCCAAATGCTCTTTTCAGCAGGCTTTCCACTTTCGGTTCACTTCCTCTGAAACTTTTGTACAGTTCCATAGGGTCTTTAGTACCGCCGGAAGAAAGAAGGATTTTATATTTTGCAGCAATCTCAGGATTGAAAATTCCGTTTTCCTTAAAATATTGGAAAGCATCCGCATCCAGTACTTCTGCCCATTTGTACGAGTAATATCCGGCTGAATATCCACCCTGAAAAATATGTGAGAAACTTGGACTCATTGCTGTTTCGGGATTTGATGGATACAGCTGTGTCGCTTTGGTGTATTTATCTTCAAACTCTTTTACCGTTTCATGTTCCAGCTCTGCAACTTTCGTATGATAGTTCATATCCAGAATTCCAAAACCTAACTGTCTCATCGTCTGATATCCTTCCATAAAGTTTTTCGATTGTTCAATCTTTTGGATTTTTTCATCAGGAAGAACTTCACCGGTTGTGTAATGTTTGGCAAATGTTTTCAGGAATTCAGGTTCATAACAGAAGTTTTCTAGGAACTGAGATGGCAGTTCCACAAAATCCCATTTTACGGAAGTTCCGGAAAGAGTAGGATATTGCGTGTTGGCCAGCATTCCGTGAAGCGCATGTCCAAACTCATGGAATAACGTAGTCACTTCCTGGAAAGTCAGTAAACTAGGCGTATCTTTCGTCGGCTTACTGAAATTACATACGATAGAAATATGAGGCCTTGAGTTTTCACCGTCTTTGATATACTGGCTTTTATAGCTTGTCATCCAGGCTCCGGCTCTTTTACCTTTTCTTGGAAAATAGTCTACATACAATAACGACTTATAGTCACCATTTTCCTGTACTTCATATACTTTAACATCTTCATGATATTTCTGAATATCGTTTCTTTCTTTAAAGCTAAGTCCGAAAAGCTGGCCCGCCAGTCCAAAGACAGCATCCTGAACCTGATCCAGTGGGAAATAAGGCTTCAGTTCTTCATCATTAAGATCATATTTTTCTTTACGCAGCTTTTCAGCATAAAAAGAATGGTCATAAGACTGCATATCTTCAATTCCATCGGCTTTTGCCAATGCTTTTAATTCTTCAATTTCCTTATCAGCATAAGGTTTTGCTTTGGTCAGCATCTCGTTTAAAAAATCCAACACTTTACCGGGAGATTTTGCCATTCTTTCTTCAAGAACGAAATCTGCATACGTCGCGTAGCCTAATAATTCTGCTTTTTGCTGCTTTAGTTCAAGGATTTCCTTAATCATATGCTGGTTGTCAAATTCTCCGCCATCAAATGATTTTTTACCATTAGCCAATGCCAGTTCTTTTCTCAAATCGCGGTTTTCGGCATACGTCATAAACGGGATATAGCTTGGGTATTGTAGGGTAATTACCCATCCTTCAAGATTTCTTTCTTTTGCCTCTTCAGCATATTGCTCGATGATCGCTTCAGGAATTCCCGCCAGTTCTTCTTTTTGAGTAATATGTTTGTAGTAAGCATTCGTGGAAGCCAGTACATTCTGCCCAAACTGAAGAGATTTTAACGACAGATCCATGCTGATCTTCTTTAATTTTTCCTTATCCTCCTCATTCAGTAGTGCTCCGTTTCTTACAAAACCTTTATAGGTTTCTTCCAAAAGCATTTCTTGCTCTTCATTAAGGTTATATTTCTCTTTCTCGTCGTAGACCTTTTTAATCTTGCTGAATAAAGCCTCGTTTTGAGATATTTTTGATGAATATTCCGTTAATATGGGAGAAACTTCCTGAGCAAGCTGCTGTAATTCGTCACTCGTTTCTGCTGAATTTAAATTGAAAAATATATTGGAAACCACATCAAGCTGCTCACCGGAATAAGCCAGTGTTTCAATAACATTTGCAAAAGTGGGAGCTTCAGAACTATTAACTAAAGCATCAATTTCTTCTTCAGAATGCTGGATCAGTTCTTTAAAAGCAGGAAGATAATCTTCATTCTTAATCTGGCTAAATGGTGCGGTATGATAGGGAGTATTAAATTTTTGCGTTAAAATATTCATTTTTCAAATTTTAATTAGAGTAAAAGTAATAATTCGTCTTGATCTGACAGCTGAAATGCGCAAAAATAATGCCTTACTCCCATCGTATGACAAAAATGCGTTATCTTTAATAATCTTGTCATAGGAAAAGTGGAAGTGCATACAGAATAGCTAATTTTGAAATAGATAACCTTTAAATAGAATAAATACGATGAAAACAATTTTTAAAATTCTTGGAGTGATTATTTTACTGATCGCTTTTTATGCACTAATCGCTATCCTCTTTTTCAGTAAAGATTACCACTTTGAAAGATCAATCGTGATCAATGCGCCTAAAGAAAAAGTATGGCAGTATACCAGTTCATTAAAAGGGTTTAACACCTGGGATCCGTTTTCCAAAGCAGATAAAAATGTGGTCATTACCTATTCCGGAACGACAGGACAGGTAGGAGAATCTTATCACTGGAAAGGAAATGACAAAGTAGGAGAGGGTGAACAAATCGTGACTGAAGTGTTACCCAACGAAAGGCTAACTACCAAATTACATTTCATAAAACCTTTTGAAGGTGATGCAAAAGGTACTTTTACACTGGTACCGGACGGAAATGGAACGAAAGTAACCTGGACGATGGATAATGAACTGAATACAATGATGAAAATAATGAAACCCATGATGGATATGAATATGAAAAAAATGTTTGATGAAGGCCTTGGAGACCTGAAAAAATTAGCCGAAAAATAATGAAACAGCCTTGTAATTTTTGCAGGGCTGTTTTTTTTTATCTGTGAAATGGATAATACATTATTGTTTATCATTATTTTTTTGAAAAGCGAAAAAGATCATTATTATTTTAAAAAATATTATCTTTATGTAAAGATTAGATGTATGGAGAAGACCGTATTTGAGAAAAATGATATAAGAAACTTTGTAAAAGGCGTGATTGCCGAAAAGATCACCAAACTTAAAAATTTTATTGAATTTACTTTAGAAGCAAGCCGTGACATCAAAAAAACTCCGAAATACGATAGCATGAGAGAAGAAATGCAGGAGGAGATTTATCAGATGCAGCGCCAGCTTGCCGCATTAAATGAACTTAACAGAAATATGTCAAGAGTTTTAAATACTGCGACCGAAAGAATTCAGCTTGGCTCTCTGGTTATTACCAATAAAGCCAGGTTCTATATTTCAGTTTCATTGGGCGAATTCTTTTTTGAAGGAGATAGGTTTTACGCTATTTCGCCAGAAAGCCCAATGGCCAAAAAGATGATGGGAATGAAAGGTGGCGATGCTTTCACTTTAAATAATATCCATCAGGAAATCGTTGAGGTTTTATAATCTCTTTCTTAAGTTTCTTATTCTACTACATTTTAAACATATACTATCTAAAAGCTCCGAATCCTGTTTTGGAGCTTGTATTTTATTTTAGTACCTTGCAATACAAATTACCGTAAACTATAACGTCATGCAATTTGAAAAACTAAGAACAAACCGATTCAATCAATGGATCATTATTCATTTACGATACCTTGTAGGCTTTGCTTTTTTACCTTCAGGACTTGTAAAGGTAATGGGAGAAAGATTTACCCAAATTTCTACAGATAATCCTATCGGATATTTCTTTGAAGCCTTATATCAGTCAGGATTTTACTGGAATTTCTTAGGGCTTGCACAGATGATAGCAGGTATTTTACTGATGACACAGCGGTACGCCTTACCTGGCGCACTGATGTTTTTTGCGATATTAAGCAATATATGGGTGATTACCATCAGTCTTTCATTTACAGGAACCTGGATTATTACTTCACTGATGATGATTGCCGTGATCATTTTGCTGGTATGGGATCATCATAAACTTCTTCCGCTTTTTGCCTATAATCAGCACTCTGCTGTTAAGGCTTTTCCTGATCCGGAACGTCTGTGGAGTATTGCAGGAAGTATCTATGCGTTTTCATTCATAGCAATTTTATGGTTAAGCTCAATAAAAGAAGATTATTCCCAATGGCTCTCTATGGTATTCGGATTGATATTGGCCGGTACTTTTATCATTACTAATTATAAAGCATATAAAAATTCTGGACATCTTTTAAAAACACACGTATAATATAAAGTACATTCAATTCCATGTTGTAAATTTGTCCTATGAATAAAGCAACCGTTTTAAAAGAAATCATAGAACAGCGCAGAAGTATATTTCCAAAAGATTATACCGACACTGCAATCTCTCAGGAAATGATCGAGGAGATTGTACACTCTGCAACATTAGCTCCCAACCACAAACGGACAAAACCATGGCGTTTTAAGATTTTCAAAGGAGAAGAAAAAGCAAAGCTGGCATTGGAAATGCAAAACATTTATAAAAAATCGCAGCCTGAACATCTTTTTCTGGAAAAGAAATATACTGATATTGGTTTTAAAATCAATAAAGCAGATGCTGTCATTTCTATTATCGTTAATTTCAGTGGAATGGTTCCGGAATGGGAAGAGATCGCTGCCGTTTCTATGGCCGTACAAAATATGTATCTTACCTGTACAGCAAATCATATTGGATCTTACTGGAGTTCTCCAAAAATCGTAGATGATCTTAAAGATTCTCTTACTATTGAAGAAAACCAGAAATGTTTAGGCTTATTCTATATCGGAAGTTTGGAATAACATTTATACCGCTGAATAATAAAAATGAAAGAAGTTTCAATATTTTGGTTCCGCCGAGACCTTCGGCTGGAAGATAATACCGGATTATCAGAAGCATTACGATCGGGCTCCCAGGTGATTCCGGTTTTTATTTTTGATGCTGATATTTTAGACCAGCTGGAAGATAAATATGACAGAAGGGTAGATTATATCCATCAGGCATTGGAGAAAATCAATGCTGAACTGAAAGAATTCGGAACCAGCCTTCAAACGTATCACGGAAAACCTTTGGACATTTTCAAAAAGGTAGAATCCGAATATAAGGTGAAATCGGTGTACTGCAACCGGGATTACGAACCTGCAGCCATTAAAAGAGATGCTGAAGTAAGAGAATTTTTGAACACTAAAAATGTTGATTTTTTTGATTATAAAGATCAGGTGATTTTTGAAAAGAATGAAGTCACAAAAGACAATAATGAACCTTACACCGTGTATACTCCCTATTCCAAAAAGTGGAAGAATACCTTCAAACCGGAAAATGTACAGGCTGTAACGATCGACCATACAAACTTTTACCAGGCAGATTTCAGCAACATTTTAAGTTTAAAAGAAATCGGATTTGAAAAAACAGACTTAGGGTTTAAACTTCCGACACTGGAGTCAAAAATTATTGATCACTACGATAAAAACAGGGATTTCCCGGCTTTAGATGCCACTACTCATTTAGGAATTGCTTTGCGTTTTGGAACGATTTCGATCAGAACATGCGTGAAATTTGCCCTGAAGCATAATGAAACATGGCTGAATGAACTGATCTGGAGAGAATTTTTTATGCAGATCCTGTTCCACTTTCCAAAAGTGGTTACAAAATGTTTTAAAGAAAAATACGAACATATTCCATGGCGAAATAATGAAAAAGAATTTGAAAAATGGTGCAGTGGAACTACCGGATATCCCATTGTAGATGCCGGCATGAAGCAGCTGAACCAAACGGGACAGATGCATAACAGGGTACGGATGATCGTGGCAAGCTTCCTGACGAAGCATCTGTTGATCGATTGGCGTTGGGGAGAAGCCTATTTTGCAAAAAAACTTCTGGATTATGACCTTTCTGCAAACAATGGAAACTGGCAGTGGGCGGCAGGTTGTGGGTGTGATGCCGCACCGTATTTCAGAGTTTTTAACCCGGATGAACAAACTAAAAAATTTGATAAAGACCTGGAATACGTCAAAAAATGGAATCCTGAATATGAAAAATCCATTTTCGAAGAGCGAATCGTAGATCATGCGTTCGCCAGAAACAGAGCTTTGGAGGTATATAAGAAGGGTCTTGGCGAATATAATGGGAAGTAGGTCGCAAAGGTTAAAACATTGCAAGATTTAGCTTTGAACTTTAAATATTTTCATTATCTTTGCAGACTTAAATATTTAACTGGGACGAGTTCCCGTAAAATTCAAACATTATGTCAGTAAAAATCAGATTACAAAGACACGGTAAAAAAGGTAAACCTTTTTTCCACATCGTGGTTGCAGATGCTAGAGCAAGAAGAGATGGTAGATTCATCGAAAAACTAGGTACTTACAACCCAATTACTAACCCTGCGACTATCGACTTGAACGTTGATTCTGCTGTAAAGTGGTTAAACAACGGTGCTCAACCGACTGACACTGCAAGAGCTATTCTTTCTTACAAAGGAGTACTTTACAAAAAACACTTACAAGGTGGTGTTGCTAAAGGATCTTTTGATGAGGCTGAAGCTGAAAAAAGATTTGCTGCTTGGGTAGATGCTAAAGAACAAAAAGTACAAGGTAAAGTAGACGGTTTAAGTAAATCTCAGGCAGATGCTAAGAAAGCTGCTTTAGATGCTGAAGTTAAAGTAAACGAAGCTAGAATCGCTGCTGCTGCACAAGTTGAAGCTGATGCTAAAGCTGCTGAAGAAGCTGCTAACGCACCTGCTGAAGAAGTGGTTGCTGAAACTGCTGAAGGAGAAGCACCTGCTGCTGAAACTGAAGAAAACACTGAAGCTTAAAAACAACAACCGTATGCGTATAGAAGATTGCTATTTTTTAGGAAAAATCACACGCAGACACGGACTTGCGGGGAATGTTATCTTGAAATTAGATACAGACCAACCCGAGCTTTACAATAAATTGGAATCAATATTCGTTGAAATCAACGGATTATTGGTTCCATTTTTTATTGAAAAATCATCATGGAGTAAATTAGATGCTCTGAACCTTGCCTTTAAAAATTCTTCCGAGGCATTAGTAGATCAGTCATTGGGTAAAAGTGTTTACCTGCCGCTTGATACACTGCCTAAACTTTCAGGAAATAAGTTCTATTATCACGAGATCATCGGGTTCAATGTTCTTGATGAAAATGATAATGACTGTGGCGTTATACGATCTGTGAATGATCAAACAGCACAAACTTATTTTGTAACCAACTTAGATGGAAAAGAAGTGGTAATTCCTATCATCAAAGACTGGATTCTAGAAGTGGACCGTGAAGAAAGAATTATCAAAATGAGGCTTCCAGAAGGACTTATCGATGTCTTCTTAGTTCCTTCCAAAAAAGACGAATAATACTTTATTTCTAAGGATTATTTCTTTTTACTATACATTTCGGAGCCAATTCGTGCTCTTCATTCTCTTTTTATAAAAATTAATAGCAAAACATAAGGTAGAAAAAATTACTACCTGTCATTTACTGTGGGATAAACTGCTCAACAAGTTGTAAAGGTTATACCAAATGCTGACAACTGAACGAACCTATTTAATCTGCTTAATCATCCAATCTGCGAGATTTAAAAGAAACCCTTCTTCCTAAAATGAACTGTAGAACAAATCATTCCCTGAAGAAGAGTTATCATTCTGTTTATTGCTCATTGTTTATTGCCGGCAGCAAATACTCCTGAACAATTTTCTCCGCCTGCGAATGCGCATACGACTTATTGTAAGCCTTTGCCGTTATTACAATGACCACAGGAATTTCTGTAAACATAATAATTTTATTGCCGCCATTGCCACTGCATTGGTACGCCTCAAAATTCCGGTTTCCCACTTTGTAAACTTTTCTCCAGAACAGGTAACCATAGCCTTCAAAATCCTTATTGTCAGCAAAATAATTGGTGAATGATTTTTTAATCCAGCCTTTATCTATAATTCTTTTACCATTCCAGGTTCCTTCATTTTTATACAACTGCCCGAATTTTGCAAAATCTAATGCGTTCATTCTCAATCCTCCGGCCAGGGAAATTTTATGTTGCGGGGTATATTGCCATTGATATGTATTAATACCCAATGGTTTAAATAATTTTTTGTCAGCATATGCTTCCAATCCTCCGGAAACACTTTTATCCAGCACATCACCAACAACGACCACCCCGGCTGTAAAATAACTCCATTTTTTACCGATTGGATTTTCTGTCATAGGAACATCAAGAGTAAATTTCACCCAGTTCTCAGTAGGATACATATTTTCTTCGTTTCCGGGTGAAGATTCCTCTTCATCATTCCCTTCAAATCCTGAACTCATTGTCAGAAGGCTTTTTAAAGTGATACTGTCCTTACTTAGGGTGTAATGCTTATATTCCTTTACATGATAGAACTCTCCCAATTTTTGATTTTCATTTTTTAAATAACCTTCCTTAATGGCAATTCCTGTTAAGGCAGAGGCAAAAGATTTTCCCACAGAACGGGTGTCCTGTAAGCTGTCACGCCTGGAATTACTGAAATACTCTTCTATAAGCAGCCTGTTATTTTTGATGACTACAATACTGGTAATATCTCTGAATCTGTTTTCAGCAATTTTCTGATGTAAAGCTTTTATCTTTTCAGTATTGATTTTTTCTGTTGAAATTTCCCATCCGCTGTTCGGTGCAATGGGTTGAATAGCCATTTGCTGTTCGGTAAATTGTTTTTTAGGAACGGTTACAATAATTTCTCCGGACGCAATCACACTGCCAGTTTTTAAAGAACTGGTATTGATATAAGGCCTGATCTCTATTTTTAGATTGTGATTTCCTTCCGTAAGTGCATCAATTCCGTTATGAGCCATATAGAAGCGCATCCATAAATACCTTCCCCAGGAATCTTCATTGCCGGAACTGAACAAAGGAATTCTGAAAGTGGTTTTCAGCTTTTTTTGATCCGGTGTTCCTGCGCCGGTATTTAGGTTTTCAAGATAAATCAGCTTTCCGTCCACATAAAAAGAGAACTGATAATTTCCTTTTTTTATCAATTCATCAGCCGTTAAAGAAGGTTCAAGCTCATGTAGATAATTAACCAGAGAGTTATCCATAAAAACTCTGATCCCAAAATCTTTGTCCTCCTGGAGTACGGCATGACTAAGAAAATCAGTTTCCTTTACATTTTCCAAAGCAACGGCTTTATCTAAAAAAACAATCGTATGAAGATGATTTTTCTGAATAGTATTGTCGATTTTCTCCGGTTCAATGATGTTCTTCTGAGCATAAAAAACTCCAAATGCGAAAAATAGAAATGATAAAAGTGAAAATTTCATGGTGATCTTATAATGCTTGTAAAACTACACTGTTTTTACGTATAAAAATAGAATGAAATTAACATCCTTATTTACCGGATTTTCTGGTATTTCAGCGGAGTGATACCCAGATTTTCTTTAAACGATCGTATAAAATGGCTTTGGTCTGCAAACCCGCATTCCAAAGCAATCTCTGCCAATGGCGTGTTTTTATTGTGAAGAAGAACCAACGATTTATTGATTTTGAGCTGTCTGATGTATTCCCCGAGGTTACAATGAAAATATTTTTGAAAATCCCTGCTGAGATGGACCGGATGAATGTCTAAAGTTTTCGAGAGTTCAGCTAAGCTTACCTTTTCCATAAAGTTTTCATGTAAAAGCTCATTGATCTGTTTTACCCAGCGTGGGTTCTTTTCTGACTGGATTCTTTTGGTACCGGATAACTGGCTGAATATATTTAATAATAACTGCTGAACAGACAGTTCAAACGTCTGATCGTTCATTTTTGTTTCTTTAAAAATGTTAGACAACATTAATTTGATGGCTGGATTCTCTATGTGTATACTTCCTTCAACAGCGTTTTTAGAAACATGAAACTGTTCAAACCATTCAGCAGAGATTTCGATATGGAATCCTCTGGTAAAACCTTCCGGTTTGATGTTGTAGTGTGGGTCTTCCCAATGATGATAAAGAAGCGTTCCTGCCGGACAATGGTAGACCTCTTTTTTATTTCCTTCTACCATATTTCCCTGAAGCCGAAAGGTAAAATAGGCATTTTCGTGATAATGCCAGTCGACGTACGGATGGGTATATTCAGTATCCGTGATGATCAGCCCCTCAAAATTGAGTTTTTCGTTGGTTTGTCCAAAAAATTCGCCGTTACGGAGTGTATTCATTGCAGTTTTTGCTTTAGATTTTCAATCTGTTCATACATGGTATTGAAAAAAATCTTTCGATCCCGGTTTCCGGAAGTAGTTAATGATTTGGAATTTTTAATCTGATGTTCAAAATAATTCCATGTTTCATTACAGGTTTTTGTATCACTAATCAAAATATATCCAAACGTATTCGCAGGTAAAGCAAAAAGAGACTGTTGTGGGTGATGAAAAAAAATGTCATTGGAAAGATGCATAAGTTCATTTTCATATAAATGAAATTTTGGATCATTTTCTGTCTTTTGTTCAATATATTCTATGAGCTCTTTCAGTTCTTTCAGAATAATTTCACCTTCATTTTTTCGTAAAAGTCCGGTTTCATAATAAAATAAAATTTGCTGTAAGATGCTGGAAATGGTCCTGTCATTCCATAGTTCTACTACATTTTGTTCCTCATATTTTTTTCTTAATTCTTTTGTATTCGTTTCCACATAAGGAGGTGAAAACTGTAGAAATGGAATGAAAACCTGTTTTGCATTCAATAAATTCATCCATACATAAATTTTGAAACGGGAAAGTAAGGTGTCTGAAAGTGTATAGAAAAAAGGAATATCCTTCGCAGAATAATAGATAGTCATTCCATCAGAAAGAGGTAGATCTTCAAAAATACCAAGATTATTTTGGAAAAATGACTGTAGATCTTCTGTGCTGGTAACTGCAGAAGTTTTCCGTACCACAATCTGCTGGTCTGAAGTAATCAATTGATTAAGCGGTATTTGATAATACTTGGCCAGTGTTAAACCTTCTTCGAAACTGAACTTTGCCTTCAGGGATGTTCGTCTGTGTGATGCATCATAGCTTATATTCAGAATATTGGCAATCTCATCGTTCAAAGATTTATTACCAATTTTTCTGCGAATTTCCTTGAGTAAAAGTTCCTGATACATTGTTTTGTGATTTTCACAAATGTAAGCAAAATGTTAATGGTTTATCACATTTAAGAACGTGAATATTCTTTTCAAATTTGGAGAAATATTTAAGCAATGAAACACAAAATAATTCTTGCGATATCATATATGTTTTTATCATTAAAGATAAAAGCACAACAAAAGTTCCAGCCCATTTATTATATAGATTATTCTTATGCCAGCAAAAATTTATTACGTGGAGGTTTAGAATTTATTCTAATTGATAACAGTGAAAATCAGGATAAATTATTTTTAGGGACAGGATATGGAGTGGTAAGTGATCATGGTAAAATACACGGAATTCCTGACCTGTATCTGAGTTATAATATAGGAACACTTTTATTTGTTAAGGCAGGTTCTTCTTTCTCCCATACTTATTCTGTAGCTGGGATCTCATTGTTTAATTCCTCTGATATTGGAATAGGATATTCAAAATCTTATAACAACACTAATGTGAAAATACAAGGATTCACGGCAGGGATTACGTTGAGACTTACCCATAAAGATAATGTTTACGGAAAATTAAAAATAGGATTTTAAAATTAAAAAGTATGAAAACAAAATTTTTAATGATGATCAGCTTTTTTATGGTATGTATCATCAATGCTCAGGATAGCTTAAATGCTAATTTGGATAAGCCAAAGTTTATTGCTTTTTCACCTTCGAAGGCAACTAAAAATGTGAATGGAATGCTCATTAAATATTATGATGAGATTGATCAGGAAATACAGCCTAAGAAAGTTAATGGGGTTGGGTTGGGCTTTAATGGGTTAGGGATTTTCTTTCCCGTACTGTTTCTTGTCAATATTACATCCATCGATAACTGGGGTATTAATGATATTGGTTCAGAACCTTTACCCGATAAAATGAATACAATTAATGGGATGCAGCTATCTATTATTAATATGGAGCCTACAGTTACCAATGGATTGGAATTGAGTTTATCCAGTAATATAAGTGCCCCTTCGGTGATCAACGGGGTTGCCATTTCACCACTGTACAATTTTCATCATACCACAAAAGGAGTGGCAGTTTCCACTTTTGCAAATGTAAGTCAAAAGTGCAGAGGCATTCAGGTAGCTTTGATTAATGTCTGCAAAGATTCCAGGGGAATACAAATTGGCTTTTGGAATGAAAATGAAAAAAGAAAAATGCCTTTGGTCAACTGGAATTTTAAAAATAAAAAGTTATGAAAAAGTTACCATATCTGCTTATCGGAATCAGGTTTATTCTTGCTCCAATCATTTTGTTATTAGCATACTTTAAAGGCATAGAATCAAGATTTTTGATTTTAGGATTAATGTATTTTGGACTATTAACCGATATCTTCGATGGCATTATTGCACGAAAAGTTGGTGCTTCTTCAGAAAAACTAAGAAGACTGGACAGCCAGACAGATCTTATTTTCTGGCTTTCACTGGGATTTGCATCTTATTTTCTGAATCCTGAATTAATTAAAAATGAATGGCCTGGAATTCTTTTACTCTTCATTATGGAAGCCCTTTGCTATATAATAAGCATCTGGAAATTCGGAAAAGAAACGTGTACTCATGCATTTATCTCGAAAATGTGGGGGTTAAGTCTACTGATTGCTTTTACCTATTTAATAGGATTTCAGGAAACAGGCTGGGCGTTTTACCTCACTGTAGGATTAGGACTTGTTTCTCATATTGATGTGATCCTGATTATTGTAATACTTCCAAAATGGCAATTTGATGTACCAAGCTGCTATCATGCATGGAAAATCAGAAATGGAAAGCAGAGAAAAAAGTCCATATTTTTTAACTAAACACTATTTGAAGCATAGTTAATCCTTAAATAATTGATAAATGATTTTTTAAAAAGACAGCCTGCTCATGAAGTTGCGCTGTTTTTTTGTAACTTTGCAGACGTTAATTTTTATACAAAAATTTATAGTCAACAAATGAAAAAGCAGACGATTAAAGAAATCCTACAGGATTACAAAAAAGTATTACATCATGATATTACTGTTTACGGTTGGGTAAGATCCTTCCGTGCCAACCGCTTTATTGCCCTTAATGATGGTTCTACAATTAATAATTTGCAGATTGTTGTTGATTTCGAAAATTTCGACAAAGAGATTATCAGTAAGATCAGTACCGCATCTTCTCTTAAAATTGTAGGTGAAGTGGTAGAAAGCCAGGGAGCAGGACAAACGGTGGAAATTGTTGCCAAAAAGATCATTATTTTAGGGGATAACTTTACGGAAGATTTGCAGAATACTATTCTTCAGCCTAAAAAGCACAGCCTGGAAAAACTTCGTGAGCAGGCGCATTTAAGATTCAGAACCAATGTATTTGGAGCTGTTTTCAGAATCCGTCACGCCGTAAGTTTTGCCGTGCATTCTTTCTTTAACCAAAACCAGTTCTTCTATATCAACACACCGGTTATTACGGGTGCAGATGCAGAAGGAGCAGGGGAAATGTTTGGAGTAACCAACTTTGACCTGAATGCGATTCCAAGAACTGAAGAGGGTGAAATTGATTTTGCACAGGACTTTTTTGGTAAGAAAACGAATTTAACGGTTTCAGGACAGTTAGAAGGAGAAACGGCAGCAATGGGATTGGGAAGAATTTATACATTCGGACCTACTTTCCGTGCTGAAAATTCCAATACAACGCGTCACCTGGCAGAATTCTGGATGATTGAACCTGAAGTAGCATTCAATAACCTTGAAGATAATATTGACCTGGCGGAGGATTTCCTTAAATATGTGATCCAGTACGTGCTTGATCACTGTAAGGATGATCTGGAATTCCTTGACAAACGTTTTGAGGAAGAACAGAAAACAAAACCGGAAAAGGAAAGAGCAAAAGAAGGTCTTATCGAAAAGCTTCAGAACGTAATTACGAAACGTTTCAAACGTGTAAGTTATACAGAAGCTATTGAGATTCTATTAAACTCAAAAGAAAATAAAAAAGGAAAATTCCAGTATCCGATTGAAGAATGGGGAACTGATCTTCAGTCTGAACATGAAAGATATCTGGTAGAAAAACATTTTGAAAGCCCGGTAGTATTGTTTGATTATCCAAAAGAAATCAAAGCATTCTACATGAAGCTGAATGACGACAACAAAACCGTTGCGGCAATGGATGTTCTTTTCCCGGGAATCGGTGAAATCATCGGCGGTTCTGAAAGAGAAGCCAGATTGGATGTATTAAAACAGAAAATGTCAGACATGCATGTTGATGAGCACGAACTTTGGTGGTACCTTGATACCCGAAAATTTGGTTCAGTACCCCATGCAGGGTTCGGATTAGGGTTAGAAAGACTGGTTCTTTTTGTAACAGGAATGACAAACATCAGAGATGTAATTCCTTTCCCGAGAACACCGAAAAATGCTGAGTTTTAGATAAATAAAAAGCCTTAAATTTTAATTTAAGGCTTTTTTTATGCTTTAATAGCTTATTATGTTGATAAGTATAATGCAAAAATCATGCTAAATATATTTTTTCTCGAATAAATTTATTAAATTCGTAGACTATGTTATGTTAAAACACACATATTAATATGCTTAAACAACACTTACAACTCAAATTAGGACAGAAGCTGGCACCACAGCAGATCCAATTGATGAAGCTTATTCAGCTTCATACGCTGGAATTTGAAGAAGAGTTAGAGAGAGAGTTAGAAGAGAACCCTGCATTGGAAATTGCAAAAGAAGAGTCTAAGGAAGATGATTACTCTTCTCTGGAAGAAGCATATCAGGATGAAGGAACAGAAAGTATTGAAACAGACTTTGATGTTAATGATTATCTCTATGACGACGAACCTAACTATAAAACTGCATCCAGCAACTATTCTGCGGATGATGAAGAATTCGATAATGAAAGTCTTTTAACAGAAGGCCAGTCTTTATATGATTATCTGATGGAGCAGATCCATCTTGCCAATATCAATGAAGAGGATGTAAAAATTGCTGAATATCTTATCGGAAACCTAGATACAGACGGATATCTGAGAAGAGAAATCAAATCTATCGTTGATGATCTGGCTTTTTCCCAGGGGATTTATACCACCAAGGAAAGAGTAGATGATGTGCTGGAAAATTATGTTCAGAAGCTTGATCCGCCAGGAGTAGGTGCAAGAGGCCTTCAGGAATGTCTGTTGTTACAGATCGAAAAAAAGGTGAGCTCCGATAAAGCAGTTTCTTTAGCGGCAAATATCCTGAGACATCAGTTTGATGCATTAACCAACAAGCATTATAACAAGATCATCCAGAAGTATGATATCGAAGAAGATGATCTTAAGGATGCATTGGATGAAATTTCTAAATTATCTCCAAAAGTAGGAGGAAATTTTGATACCCAAACGATTACGATCAATCAGGAAATTATCCCGGATTTTGTTATTCAGGTGAAAGATGGAATCGTTATTCCAATGCTGAACAGTAAAAATGCTCCTACTTTAAGAGTTTCTGAGGAATATAAAGATATTTTAACGACCTACTCACATGATAAAAAATCAGCTGATCATAAGCAGGCAGCGTTATTTATCAAGCAAAAACTGGATGCTGCAAAATGGTATATTGATGCCATTAACCAACGTCAGAATACCTTGTTACAGACGATTAATGCCATTGTAAAATTCCAAAAGAATTATTTCATTACAGGAGACGAAAAGTCGTTGAAACCGATGATTCTGAAAGATATTGCTGATATTACCGGCTTTGATATTTCTACCATTTCAAGGGTTGTAAAAAGCAAATATGCAGACACTCCCAATGGAATTATTTATCTTAAAGATTTATTCTCAGACAGTCTGACGAATGATGATGGGGAAGAGGTTTCTACCAAAGAGATTAAGAACCACCTTCAGGAAGTAATCAGCAAGGAAAATAAAAGAAAACCGCTTACCGATGATGCATTGGTAGTGATCTTAAAAGAACAGGGCTATAATATTGCAAGAAGAACGATTGCAAAGTATAGAGAACAGCTTAATATTCCGGTTGCGAGATTAAGAAAAGAATTATAATAAACGTTTATTATTTAGAATATTTAAAATGCCCAATTAATCAGTAATTGGGCATTTTATTTTATTGTAAAAGTGTGATTACGAACGGGGCTTATCTATTTCGATTCCAAGTTCTTTTATAGAAATCTCGCGCATTTCCACTTTTCTTATTTTTCCTGAAATCGTCATGGGAAATTCATCCACAAATTTCCAGTATTTCGGGATTTTATAATGAGCTATCTTTTCTTTACAGTATGCCAGAAGTTCATTTTCTGTCACGTTAAATCCTTGTCTGATTTTTACCCAGGCCATCACTTCCTCTCCAAATTTTTCACTGGGAACTCCAATAATCTGCACATCCAGAATATTCGGATAAGTGTATAAAAAATCTTCAATTTCTTTGGGCGAGATATTTTCACCACCGCGTATGATGAGATCTTTCATCCTACCGGAAATAGTAATGTATCCTTCATCATCCATTACTGCCATATCTCCAGTATGCATCCACTTGGCATCATCCAATACCTTTCTAGTGTTTTCAGGATCGTTCCAGTATTTCAGCATCACAGAATAGCCTCTTGTACAAAGCTCGCCATGTTCCCCACGCTCTACAACTTTTCCGTTTTCACCGATAATCTTTATTTCCAGGTGATCCTGAACAGTACCCACAGTGCTTACCTGTTTTTCCAGAGAAGTACCGATTAAGGTTTGTGTGGAAACCGGAGATGTTTCGGTCATTCCATAGCAGATACTCATTTCTTTGATGTTCATGAGGTTTTCTACTTTTTTCATGATTTCAGGAGGGCAAACTGAACCTGCCATTACACCGGTCCTTAAGCTGGAAAAATCATATGTACCAAAATCTTTAACAGCCAGTTCGGCGATAAACATGGTAGGAACCCCGTACAACGAGGTACATTTCTCGTCAGAAACTGTTTTTAAAGTAATATCAGGATCAAAACTATCATTAGGGATCACGATGCATGCTCCATGAGCCACACAGCAGATATTTCCGATCACCATTCCGAAGCAGTGATAAAAAGGTACGGGAATACAGACCCGGTCTTTCTCGGAATAGCGTAGGCGGATGCCAATGAAGTAACCGTTATTTAAAATATTGTGATGAGATAAGGTTACCCCTTTCGGAAAGCCCGTTGTTCCGGAAGTATACTGGATGTTGACAGGATCATCAAACTGTACATGTTCTTCGAAACTGTGGAGGGTTTCATCAGAAATATATTGTCCGTTGTTTACAAATTCTTCCCAGTTATCATCAAAGAAAATGGCATGCTCCATAGAAGGACAAACTTCTTTGGCATACTCTACCATTTCTTTATAATTGCTGGTTTTAAAATATAATGATGAAAAAATAAAACGGATTTCAGACTGGTTGATCACATACGTAAGCTCATGTGTTCTGTAAGCAGGATTGATGTTAACCAGGATCGTTCCTATTCTGGCGGTTGCATACTGCAGAACTACCCATTCATAGCGGTTAGAGGCCCATATTCCTATTCTGTCTCCAGATTTTGCTCCCAAATAGATCAGAGCTTTGGCAACAGCTGTTGTTTGATTGTAGAATTCCTGATAGGTAGCCCGGTAATTTTGATGAACTGAGATTAATGCTTCCTGATGAGCATATTTTTCAACCGTATTTTTTAGGTTACCTCCGAGAGTCTCACCCAATAAGGGAATAGTGGAAGCACCATGTACATAGGATAATGCCATAACTAAAGATTTGGTTACCTAAAATTAGCAAATAAATTGTAAGTTAAAGCGTGTGAAGTATTAATTTTCCTGGGAATCGATGTCTTTAAGCTGTTTTAGATTCTTGTCAAGTTTACTCATGATAATACCGTAAACCAGTTTGTAATAAAGCCATACCAATATTACCGTTAATGCGGTACTTAAAATAATTCCGATGAGGAAACCTGTGAGCGTAGAATTATTAACCTCTATACTTTGAGAATTCAGAGAGTAGAATATAAAAGCAATAAATACGGTAGTAACAACAACGAGTAAAGCAATACTGATTAGAATAAATGCATTGACCGTCTTTTTAAAATGTATGATCCTTGTGATTAATCCCTTAAGGTTTTCCTCTATTTTGATCTGTCTGTAATTTTGATAGAATTTATAGACGAAATAAGCTGTAATCAACAAGCTGAGACTTTTAATAATTACATATATAATCTCAAAACTATTTTCTACTTCAGGTGTTCTTTGGGCTCCTAATCTTTCCAGTAATTTAAGAAAGCTGTTGGACTCATCTCCCTTTATAAAGTAAAATACTCCTAAAATTGAAAAGAACAGAAATTCTACCACGCTGATCCAGAAAATATATTTCACATAATTGCGCGACTTTTTATTCAGCATCTGAAGGATCTCGCTGTTATCGTATTTCTGTTGAACAGGCTGTTCCTGCCATGTCTTCTTAAAACTGTCTAAATCAAATTCAGGCATATTTTTCCATCTGTTCTTTAAGGGTTTTCTTTAATCTGTTCATTTTCACGCGTGCATTAACTTCGGTAATCCCGAGGTTTTCTGCGATATCCTTGTAAGGCAAATCATCCAGATACATCATTACGATGGCCCTCTCCACATTCGGCAATGTCTTTATTACCGTATACAAAAGTGATACCTGCTGCTGTTTTTCATCATCATCTTCGATAAAATCTCTGTGATTAACGTCTAATTCATTGGTAGGCAGGCTTTTGCTTTTTTTTCTGAAAAGGGTAATGGCTGTATTAAGGGCTACACGATACATCCAGGTAGAAATTTTAGAATTTCCTTTAAAAGAATCGTAGCTTCTCCAGAGTTGAAGAACAATTTCCTGGAAAAGATCTTCTTCATCTTCCAGAGAATTGGTATAAAGACGCGAAACTTTGATAATCAAACCCTGATTATCTTTAATGAGCTGCGCAAATTCTTTTTCTCTAGAAATCACAATAGATGTATAACGGCACGAAGATAATAATAATGCGGTGATTAATGAAGAGTTATCATTTATAATTATAAACAAGACACCAAAAAGAGAAAATACTTTGTTAATTTACTTATAACCGCAGTATCTCATTCTCAAAATTATCCTGTATCTTTGCGGCCACGAGAAAGTCGGCTTGTTGATTCCTGCTTCGGCAGGGGTAGGAAAGTCCGGACACCATAGAGCAGCAAAGCGGATAACATCCGTCACCCGTGAGGGTAGGACAAGTGCAACAGAAAGAAAGTACAGTTCGGCTGTAGTGAAACCAGGTAAACTCTTTGCGGTGCAATGATAAGTATATCGGTTCTTTTCAGCAATGAAAATAGGAGCGGCTCGCTCTGAAAGCCGAGGGGTAATCAGCTAAAGTATTGCAGCAATGCAACACGCAGATAAATAACAGGCACTTCTTCGGAAGTACAAAATCCGGCTTACAGATTTTCTCGTGATTTTTTGAAAAAGCTGGAAGTTAGAAGCTGGAGGAGAAAAGTTATTGAATGCGATAATGTGTAACCTTTATCCTCCAGCTCCCTTCTTCTCTAAAACTTATTCATTTTCAAGTGTTTTCTTAGATTCTATCAATCCCATTTTATCTTTTTCTGAAAGCTGAGGATACTGAAGATCCATTTTTTCCAGTGTATCTATAATAATCTGTATTGCGGCCACTCTAGCAAACCATTTGTTGTCAGCCGGAAGTACATACCACGGCGCATGATCTTTTGAAGTTTCATTAATGGCCGTTTCATATGCTTCCATATACTGGCTGAATAAGGCTCTTTCAGGCAGATCTGCTGAGGAGAATTTCCAATTTTTTTCCTGTTCTTCGATACGGTCCAGGAGTCTTTTCTTTTGCTCTCCTTTGGAAACATTCAGAAATATTTTTACAATGGTAGTTCCGTTTTGTGAAAGATGTTTTTCAAAATTACGGATGCTTTCATATCTGTTTTCCCAGAAGGTACTGTCGAAATCTTTTACCGTTTTCCATGTTTTTTCGCTGAGGTTGTATTCAGGGTGTACTTTGCATACCAACACACTTTCATAATGAGATCGGTTGAAAATCCCGATCATACCTTTTTGTGGTAAGGCTAAATAATGTCTCCACAGAAAATCGTGGGAATATTCCTTTGAGCTGGGGGTTTTAAAACTGGTAACATTGCATCCCTGTGGGTTTACTCCTCCAAAAACATGCTCTATCATACTGTCTTTTCCTGCGGCATCCATGGCCTGTAAGATAACCAGAAGAGATTTACTCCCGTCTGCATACATTTTCTCCTGAAGCTCGCGGAGTTTTTCTTTTTCCTTGATTAATAGTTCTTTTCCTTCTTCTTTCGTGAGTTTTCCTTCATAAGATGTTGAAGATTTTTTTATTGAGAATTTTCCATTCACCAGGAAGTCATCAGAGAAATTAGTGTCCATACATATTGATATTTATAATAAAAGTAATAAAAAAAACCGCCTCATGGGAGACGGTTATTTTATTTTTTTGAGTAGAGCTTACTTTGCAGCAGCCACTTTTGCAACTTTAGCCGCTTTTTTAGCCGCTTTATCTGCTTCTTTCTGAGCTTTAGCAGCCTGCTTTTGCTCTTCAGCAGTTAATGGCTTTGGTTCAGGAGCATTAGCGTCTACATTACCTTTGATGTAAATTACGCTTCTGCTGTTTACCGGGTCATTAGAAAATACTTCAATCATTTTGTTGAATCCACCGTTAAGAGCAGTGTTGTATCCCACTTTGATTTTAGCAGATTTTCCAGGCATAATCGGGTCTGTGCTGAATTCTGGAGTAGTACATCCGCAAGAAGGTTTTACATTAGAAATTACCAAAGGCTTATCCCCCGTATTTTTTACTGTAAAGAATCTTGTACCATCAGAACTTGGCTTAATAGTACCATAGTCGAAAGTCGTCTTATCGAATGTAATAGTTTGTGCAGATGCAAGAGCAAATGTCCCGAATAATGCAATTCCTGCAATTAATTTTTTCATATTCTTGAATGTTAATACGTTTGTTAGATAAATTTTGAGAAACAAAGTTAAAAATTATTTTAATTCATACTTAAAATTTTTTTTCTTTAAGCTATTTTTGCAAATTGTAAGCTAAAGAAATAGAATTTATGCAGATTTCAGAAAAGTATAATCCACAGGAAACAGAACAGAAATGGTACAAGTATTGGCTGGAAAATAAGTTTTTCCACTCAGAACCCAATGGCAAGCCTCCATATACCGTGGTCATCCCTCCGCCAAACGTTACGGGGATCTTACACATGGGTCATATGCTGAACAATACCATTCAGGATGTTCTGGTCCGTCGTGCAAGAATGCAGGGCTTTAATGCCTGCTGGATTCCGGGAACAGATCATGCTTCCATTGCTACCGAAGCTAAAGTTGTTGCCAAACTGAAATCTGAAGGAATCAGTAAATCCGATATTACCCGTGAAGAATTTTTAAAACATGCCTGGGAATGGACCGATAAATACGGCGGAACCATCCTTGAGCAGTTGAAAAAACTGGGATGTTCTTGTGATTGGGACAGAACCCGCTTCACGATGGAAGAAAAATTATCCCAGCAGGTAATTAAAAGTTTTGTAGACCTTTATAATAAAGGATTAATCTACAGAGGATACAGAATGGTCAACTGGGATCCGGAAGCAAAGACCAATATTTCCGATGAGGAAGTCATATTTAAAGAACAGAACGGGAAACTATATTTCCTTAAATATAAAATTGAAGGAACAGAAGAGTTTCTTTCCGTGGCTACCACGCGTCCGGAAACTATTTTTGGAGATACTGCAGTTTGTATCAACCCGAATGATGAGAGATATGCTCATTTAAAGGGTAAAAATGTAATCGTGCCGATCGTTAACAGAGTTATTCCGATTATTGAAGATGATTACGTTGATATTGAATTCGGAACAGGAGCATTAAAAATTACACCTGCCCACGATACCAATGACTACGAGATCGGCCAGAAACATCAGTTAAAAATGATTGATGCTTTAGATGATGACGGAAACCTGAATGAGCACGGACTGCATTATGCCGGGAAAAACAGATTTGACGTAAGAAAGCAGATCGCGAAAGAATTAGAGGAAAATGACCTTCTGTTAAAAGCAGAAGATTATGTAAATAAAGTAGGAACTTCAGAAAGAACAGGTGCGGTAATCGAACCTAAAGTTTCTGTTCAGTGGTTCCTTAAAATGGCTGATATTGCCAAGCCTGCTTTGGATGTTGTAATGAACGATGAGGTGAAATTTTATCCTGAAAAGTTTAAAAACACCTACAAACACTGGATGGAAAACATCCGCGACTGGAATATCTCCCGCCAGCTTTGGTGGGGACAGCAGATTCCTGCGTTCTATTATGGTGAGGGAGAAAATGATTTTGTTGTTGCAGAAAACATTGAAGAAGCATTAGAACTTGCGAAGCAAAAAACGAACAACCCACAACTGACGACTGACAACCTGAAACAGGACGAAGATGCTCTTGATACCTGGTTCTCATCATGGTTATGGCCAATGTCTGTATTTGACGGTTTGCTTGATCCTGAAAATAAAGAAATCAATTATTACTATCCGACTTCAGATCTGGTAACAGGTCCGGATATTATTTTCTTCTGGGTAGCCAGAATGATCATGGCAGGACTGGAATACAGAAAAGAAGTTCCGTTCAAGAATGTTTATTTTACTGGTATTGTAAGAGATAAGCAGAGAAGAAAGATGTCAAAATCTCTGGGGAACTCACCGGATCCATTGGAATTGATGGATAAATACGGAGCAGATGGAGTACGTGTAGGAATTTTATTGAGTTCTGCAGCCGGGAACGACCTTCTTTTTGATGAAGACCTGATGCTTCAGGGAAGAAACTTCATGACGAAGATCTGGAGCGCATTCCGTTTGATCAACATGTGGAATCATGAAGATAAACCAGCGAATATTGCAGACAACCAGGCCATTGAGTGGTTTGAAAATAAATTAAACAAAACGATCGTAGAAATCGATCAGCAGTTTGAGAAATTCAGAATTTCTGATGCGCTGCATTTGATCTATAAATTGATCTGGGATGATTTCTGTGGTTGGTACCTGGAAGCCATTAAACCTAATTACGGAGAAGGAATTTCTAAAGAAGTATATGACAAAACCGTTATTTTCTTCGAAGAATTAATGAAACTTCTTCATCCGTTTATGCCTTTCCAGTCAGAAGAAATCTGGCAATTGATTTCCGAGAGAAGCATTGAGGAAGCTTTGGTTATCGCACAGCAGAAGAAAGCAGAAGCATTTAATGATGCCCTTATTAAAAACTTCGAAACGGCTGAAGACATTATTTCCGGTGTTAGAAATTACCGTCAGACTAAAGGAATTTCACCGAAAGAAACCGTTGAAGTATACACAAGCGCAGATAAGTTTGAAAATGAAGCGGTGATTAAGAAATTAGCCAATGTTTCTGAAATTCATTTCGGTGAAAAAACTGAAAAGCCAAGCTTTACATTCCTTATCGGAGCTACGGAGGTTTCGATTCCTCTAAGTGAAAATTTAGACTTAGGAGAGGAAAAAATAAAAACAGAAGAAGAATTAAAATATCTGAAAGGATTTTTAATTTCTGTAGACAAAAAGCTTTCCAATGAAAAATTTGTAGCCAATGCAAAACCTGAGGTGGTAGATGGTGAGCGCAAAAAACAAAAAGATGCGCAGGATAAAATTGCCATCCTGGAAGAAAAGCTGAAAAGTTTATAGTTCTGAATGAACAGTACTTTATCGGATTATCAGGCTGAGATCTATGAATACAGTTCGAAGCCTTTTATATAAAAATGGAAGAATATTTGTATATATTGTAACCATCCCGATAGGTCTTGCAAGAATTATTAATGATTGCTGAAAATACTATACATAAAAGAAGACTGGTTGAACTGGTCTTCTTTTGTGGATTTAATGATATAATTGAAAATAAAAAATGACACATATAGAAAACATAAAAAAACTCTTCTCAAGAGACTTTGTGGAAAGTCCTTTGCTTGAAAGTTTTGAAGTGGGGAAGATCTATCTTTCCAGTGGGAAATTAGTGGCTTGTGATCCTTTGATTACTAATGATATGAAGCCTTTTTCTACAGAATTTCCAAAGGGAGATTTTTCAGTTTTACTCCATAAAGAAAGAGAAAGCAACTGTGTAGCGTATGCAGAAATCATCTTTACCAATGCCGAAATTACAGAATGGAAATTAGCAACAACAGATGATCAGAATCTGAAAGATTTGTCAGAAGGAGAAGTCTTCGGCTATCCTGTAGAAAGCGGTATGGGATGTTTTATGGATGTTGGCACCCAAGAAAAGCTCAATGATCTTGAAAAAAGATTATACCACAGCAAAGGAGTAGATTTTATGGGAATCTATGAAGAATTTTTCCATGATTATTTCTTTGATGAAAACGGAGCTATAGACCAATATGCATTTTTGAAGCCCGCAGAAGGGCATCCCGGAACAATTTTCGCTTTTGAGACCGGATATGGTGAAGGATTTTATGCAAGTTACATTGGTTATGATAAAGATAAATCCCCGGTAAAAATTGTAACAGAATTTATTGAAATAAGTTAAATAAAAATAGTTATTTTTGAAGAACGACTTACACCAAATATAAATTATTAAACTAACATAAAAACACAATGAATTTCTCATCAGAACAACCCCGTATTATTGTTGTAGGCAGTTCCTCTATCGATTTAGTCTTAGAAACAGAAAAAATTCCCCAGCCCAATGAAACCGTATTAGCTGTTAATTCAGACAGCTATTTTGGTGGAAAAGGAGCCAATCAAGCCGTAGGAACAGCCAGATTAGGGGCCAGCGTATATTTTGTAGGCTGTGTAGGCATGGATCCTCTTGGCCAGCAGATCATGAGAAATCTGGTAAGCGAAAATGTAAACGTAGGATTTGTCTATGAAACTGACAGAGAGTCCACAGGAACCGCTTATGTAACCACCAGCCACGGACATGCAGCCATTGTTGTGGTTCCTGCAGCCAATAACTGTTTGAGTATAGAGCATATTGAGGATGCCGATAAATATTTCCATACCGCAGATCTTGTTCTCGTTCAGCTGGAAGTTTCCATGGAAGTGGTGGAATATACCGTAAGAAAAGCTAAAAAATATGGTAAAAAAGTAGGGTTGTACGCGTCGCCTGCAATGAGAGTAAGCGATGCCATTTTGGAATTGGTGGATTTTGTAGTTGCAAAAAGCAGCGAGTTATATATTGTTTTTGGACAAGAACAGAGAGAAGAAGTGCTGAAAAAGTTTTTTAATAAAGTTTTTGTTCGGGATGATACCAATTCAACGATCTATTTTGATGGTACGGAAATGAAATATTACCGAAATGATAAGGATGAAACCGTTTACAAGATGGGGATGGGAGATGCTTTTACTTCAGGATTTGCCGTTGCGCTATGCCATGGAAATTCTATTGAGGATTGCGTGAAATTTGGAAATGAAGTTTCATCAAGGGTTTCCGGTGGCAAAGGTTCTCAGACAGGGCTGCCAAGGAGGTCAGATTTCGTTTAAACTATTTGCTACATATCGATAATTATAAACTTCACACGAAAATATAAGTAAAATATCCACTTTTAGGGTGGATATTTTCTTTTATACTATGGAAAAGCTAATCATCACAACACAGGACAATATTTCTCTGGCTGCGCATATCTTTGAACCGGAACAAAGTAACGGCAAGCTGCTGCTGATCAATTCTGCAACAGGCGTAAAACAACAGGTCTATTTTTCTTTTGCCACCTATTTTTCTGAAAAAGGATTTACGGTGATTACCTACGATTATAGAGGAATCGGTCTTTCAAAACCAGAGCATATGAAAGGATTTGATGCTTCCATGAGAATTTGGGGATCGGTAGACTATAAAGCACTGACGGATTATATTAAAGTCACATTTCCTGAATATAAAAAATACTGCCTTGGTCATTCCGTAGGAGCACTGATCTTAGGGATGAATAAAGATTCTGATTTATTTAAAGAATTTATCTTTGTAGGAACTCAAAATGCTTTTGTAGGACATTTAAAACTTAAGACAAAAGTGGAAGCCTATCTGGGATTTGGAATAGCACAGCCGCTAACCACTGCATTATTAGGCTATTTCCCGGCACATTGGTTTGGACTTGGAGAAAGTCTTCCAAAAAATTGTGCATATGACTGGAGAACCTTAATTTTAAACAGGAAATCAACCAACAGATTGTTGGAGAAAATTGATGATTATTCTAAAAATTTAACGCAGAAAGTGTTTGTGATCCGTGCGGAAGATGATGTGTGGCTGACTGAAAAAGGAGTAAAAAGTCTTTTGAATGACACCTATCCTAACCTTAAACCTACTTACAGACTTGTGGAAACGTCCGAATCTGCTAAGAAAGAGATTGGACATGTGAATTTTTTTAGAAGCTATAATAAAAACCTTTGGGATATAATTTTAAATGAACTGATAGATCAATGAAAAGTACAATTAGCAACACCGTAGAATTTGTAAAAGAAAAATTAGAAGGAGCTGAAGCCGGGCATGACTGGTATCATATTGAAAGAGTGTGGAAGCTTTCCAAAAAAATAGCTGAATCTGAAAACTGTAATCATGACGTGGTAGAGCTGTCGGCGTTACTGCATGATATTGCTGATCCCAAATTCCATAACGGTGATGAAACGCTGGCACTGAAAATTTCAAGAGAATTTCTGGAATCACAGCAGGTTTCGGAAGATATTATCGAACAGGTTTTATTTATCATTAAAAATATATCATTTAAAAACAGAGGGGAAGCCCCTTCAGACCTGCCTATTGAATTACAAATTGTTCAGGATGCCGACCGTATCGATGCAATTGGTGCTATTGGAATCGGAAGGACATTTAATTTTGGAGGATTTAAAAACAACCCGATGTATGATCCGGAAATACCACCCAGCCTGAATATGTCTAAAGAGGAATATAAAAAATCAAACGGAACGACAATCAATCATTTCTATGAAAAACTTCTGTTACTGAAGGATTTAATGAATACAGAAAAAGGCAGGGAAATCGCACAGCAGAGGCATGATTTTATGCTTACATTCCTGGATCAGTTTTATAAAGAATGGAATGTTGATTAACATTCTCTCAAAAATTCCGAAATGAGTATCTTTGCAGTATGGTATTTATCATTCTTGTTATCTTTTGGGCTTGTGTACTTTCTTTGATTTTATCAAAAGTAAAATCAGAGAGAATGGCAAAATGGGCGAAATTATTTCGTATCGTTACCGTTGTTTTTTCAGTTTCCATATTTACCTATTGGTTTATCAAGAAAAGTGCGGTAGGATTTATTGATAATTCGGTTGGCCTGCAGGTGATCAATAAACTGCCACAGACATTGGATTTTTATGTCATTAATGTCAATAATCCTGATAAGAATGGACTGTTGGAGTCTAAACATATAGGTAAAATACGTCCCGAATATTACAGGATTGAGTACCTGAAAATGGATACATCTAATGAATACTGGATTGTAGGATACCTGGGCAAAAAAAATCTGGTGTATTTCTCTCAGCATTCAGTTCCGAATAAAAATATTGACCAGATTGTAGAAGTTCAAAACTATATCAACCAGAGCCTGAAGCTTTCTGAAGCGGCAAAAAAACAGGTTGATGCCTATAATTATGAAAATACCAAATTGGGAATCTGGGTAACATTAGATCTGCTTCTCCTGTTTCTCAATTTGGTATTGATTGTAAGAAAGAATAAATAAATTATCTTACTGAATTAATTGTATTTATCAATTTACCAGCTTCTTACATACATTTTTCTTTTGATCTATTAAGGATAATCCAGGATATGCATTACCTGTTCTTTAAACTCTTCGGGACAGTTTTTAATTAATTTGTCCTTATTGTGCTTACTGATCTGCTTGGCATCGAGCCATTCGGTTATTTTAGAACTGAGGCTGCTTGTGTCGTACACTCTCTTTATCGTATTATCTGTATAAAAAGTATAGGCATCACCCAGCCAATTGCTGGCAATGCTTATCGTACAAATTTCTTTTTCCATAACATTGTAGTTTTTAAACATTCAAGATTGAATGCAAATTGTGTAGGGTGGAATATATTAAATTTAAGAATATAAAAACCCTTTAAACTATAATTTTTAAAAAAGAGAAAAATAGACTACAGATCTACTGATTAAATAGTAAATTTCAGATAAATTATTTCTTTTTTCACTAAGTGATGATATTTTTTATTGTGTCTAAAATAGAGTCCCTGTATTTTCAGTCGCCATTTTTGGCACCGGAAGGTCGGTTTTCCATTCTTCATTCAATTTTTTGATGAAATAGGCGGATAATAAAGGGGATGCTTTTTCAATATTCTGGTGAACAAAAAAGTAAAGATTCTGCAATCCTTCCTTTTTCCATTTGGTAAGGTGCTTAAGCCAGTCATCTAACCTTTCGTAGTCGCTTTCTGCATTGGCTCCTACATAACGGATGAAAGCGTTGGGAGTGGTAAGGCGCATATGAAGCATATCTCTTCTTCCGGCCGTATCCACAATAATGTTGGTAATATTGTTGGCTTCAAAGAGCTCGCAGGTAGTATTCAGGATGTTTTCATCGGTAAACCATTCTGTATTTCGGAGCTCAATAGCTAAAGGAACTTCTTTCGGCCATTCTTTTACAAATTTTTCCAGTCTGTCGTAATCCTTAGGTTTAAAATTATCATGAAGCTGGAGGAAAACCATTCCCAGTTTTTCATCGAAATTCATAACTGCAGATGCAAAATTTGTTACGGGATCTGTAACATCAATCAGCCTTCTGAAATGAGAAACGGTATTGGTTATCTTGGGGAAAAATTTAAAGTCAGCAGGAGTTTTTTCTTTCCAGGTAATGACTTGTTCCGGCGTGGGCATTCCATAAAACGTAGCGTTCAGTTCTATAGAATTAAACTGGGTTGCATAATACGTCAGTTCATCTTTCGTTCCTTTCGGATAAAAGCCTTTAAGATCGGTTTTATTCCATTTGGCACATCCAACTGAGAGATTTTCAAGTCCTTTTTTATTTTGACTTAAAATTTCTTTCGTTTTGGGGTGATCTTTTGGTAACGTAAAATCTATTTTTGAAGGGTCTTCTACTTGTCCGAATTTCATATGAGTGATTGTTAGGAATTATCTGATCTAACAAATATAAAACAAAAACATTATAAAAGTCTATGGTTTTGGCGTTAAAATGATTCCTTCCAATGTCTTGTAAAAAGCATTTTTCTTACTTTTCACCTCATTACAATAGAGTATAAGATTATTCTCATTAGGGAATGTTTTGGCTATTCATTCTTTTGGAAAAAATCAGATGCTTGTTATCCATCCGGAATTTATTCTTTCTGTTCACATTGTGTTCATATCATGAAAAAATCTTTAATAAAACAGATTGTCATGATTTTTATAACCTTAAAATTGAACTGAATTAAAATATTTCTTAGCGCTATTAAGTTTTTTTTAAGGAAATAGTAAACTTTGTGTTACATAATGTTAATTATATGTTACCATACTTCACCAGCAGGGAATCTAATTTTGCCCTAGAAATAAGAAGTAAAAAAATGAAAAAAAAACTGATCTGTGCTTTTGCTTTATTGTCTTTCGGCTTTGCATTTTCACAGGAAACTACCTCTAAGATTTTTGGACGACTGAAGGGAACCAGCTCAGAGCTTACGGTAAAAGTAATTCATGTGCCTACCAACAGTACTTTTGAAACCAAAAGTAACAGCAAAGGACAGTTTAGTCTGGACAACCTGCAGCCGGGAGGTCCGTACAGTATTGTGATTTCTGATGGTTCACAAATCGTTTATTCTAATACCAATGTACAGCTTTCATTAGGAAATAATGATCTGCCGGTAGTAGAGATCAATAATGGGGAAAAAACCATTGATGAAGTTAAAATTACTTCCAAGAAAACCAGTGTGAAAAATGGAGTAGGGATCAGCCAGGCCCAGATTTCCGGACTTCCCAATATCAATAGAGGAATTCAGGATGTAACGAAACTCGTACCGCAAAGTGCCAATAACTCTTTTAACGGAACTAATTTCAGGTATAATAATGTAACCATTGATGGATCTATTAATAATGATGCAATTGGTTTCAGTCCATCGTTGGGAGGTCAGACAGGAACTTCGGGAATGCCGGGAAGCAGTACCCGCTCCAATTCTATCAGTTTAGATGCGATCCAGGATGTTCAGGTGTACATCGCTCCTTATGATGTGAAACTTGGGAACTTTCTTGGCGGAAGTATCAATGCAGTAACCCGAAGCGGAAGTAATGATGTAACGGGATCGATGTATGTATATGGAAGAAATGCTTCTATTACAGGGAAAAACAGAGTAGGGGACAATTCAAAAATGCCGAATTCTTTTGAAGATTTTATTTATGGAGGAAGAGTAGGCCTTCCGGTAGTAAAGGATAAAGTATTTTTATTCAGCAATATCGAATATACCAAAAGAACGGATCCTGTTTTTTATAATGCCGGAGATCCTAATGCTTTAGTAAGCAATGCGGTTGCACAACAGATTTCTGATTTTGTACGCAATAAATATAATTTTAATGTTGGAAGCTTCGATCAGTACAACAATTTCTCTGAAAGTGCGAAGCTTTTCAATAAATTAGATTGGAAGATCAATGATAAGCACACGTTATCTATTAAAAATAACACCGTGTTTTCTCAGGCTTCGAATCTTGAAAGAGATGGAGCTAATTTCAGATTTTCCAGCATGGATTTTATCCAGAAAAATACCTCTTCATCTACTACTTTAGAATTAAAAAGCCGTTTTAATGATAAATGGAACAATAATTTGGTGTTGGGATACTCTTCCATTCATGATTACAGAGATCCTACTTCTACCAATACTATGTTTCCACAGGTGGAAATTGCGTACAACGGCGGAACTATTTTATTAGGAAATGATAGAGAAGCTACTGTTTTCAACATGAGACAGAAGACTTTTGAGATCACAGATAACCTTACCTATAAAACAGGAAATCATACGTTCTTACTGGGAACACACAATGAATTGTATAATATTGATTACGGTTTTGTAAATGCTCTTAACGGAAGGATTTCTTATAAAAGCTTAGCGGATTTTTATAATTCCAATCCTGCGAGGATCAGAGGTACATATCCATTCAACGGAGACAGCAGACAGACGATTTTCGATAATCCGTATGCGCAGTATAAAGTGAATCTTCTTTCTTTATATTTTCAGGATGAAATTAATTTAGGAAAATTAAGATTATCTCCGGGCGTAAGAGTAGATTATACCGATTTGCCCAATAAACCTCTTTTAAGTCCGAAAGTGACGAGCTCTCCGGCAGATCCTAATTACGGCAGAACGTATACCTACACTCCACTGAGCCAGCTTAACAATGATTATCTTACCAAACCGACAATTTCGCCAAGATTAGGATTTACATGGGATGTTACAGAAGACCGTTCTGTAGTCGTAAGAGGAGGTTCCGGAATCTTTGTGGGAAGAATTCCTTTTGCATGGCTGGGATATGCCTATTATAATGATGGGGTAGGTTTTGGTAGCTATGATTATAATGCACCGACTGCAGCACAGCTTGCCACGAATGGGGATCCTTTGGTAAGCGGTAATTTCCCGAAATGGCAGAATTCTTCCAAAGTACAGGTGGATCTTATTGATAACAATTTTAAAATGCCAAGAGTATGGAGAAGTTCATTGGCTTTGGATTACACATTCGCTGGATATAAACTTACCCTGGAAGGAATTTATACGAAGGTGCTTTATGATCTGAAGTTCCAGCAGGTGAACAAAACAGACAATGTAACGTATTACAGCTATGATGTGAATCATGAGATGCCGATTTACACCACCAATATCAACAGTAATTTTTCCAATGCCTATCTTTTATCCAATACCAAAGAAGGCTACCGGTATAATGTGACGGCACAGATCTCAAAAGCGTACAGTTTCGGGTTTAATTTCTTTGCCGCTTACACCTATGGTGATGCGAAAGATATTACCAATGGAATCCGTAATTCTATGGAAAGTAACTGGCAGATGAATCAGTCGCTGACTCCTAATGATCCTAAATTGACGACTTCCAATTTTGCGATTAAAAACAGAGTGGTTGCTAACCTTGGATATGCCTTTAATGTTTCAAAATCCAACAGGCTGTCCGCGAATGTATACTTCAATGCACAATCAGGAAATCCTTTCTCATGGGGATTTGTAAACAGTACAATTGCCAATACGGGACAGGCGGCAGGATTGGCTTATATCTTTAAAGACGCAAACGAAGCGGCAAAATACATTGTACCTATAAAAGATGCATCAGGAAATGTAGTGGTTACAGCCCAGCAGCAGATCACTGATTACGAAAACTTCGTCAGCGGGAATAAATACTTAAGCTCCCGACGAGGAAAGTTTACAGAACGTAATGGTGATAATACTCCCTGGAATATTCAGGCCGATTTCAAAATCATGGATGAAATACGATTAAGCGAAAAATCTAAAAATAATATTCAGATTTCATTAAGCATCATTAACCTTACAAATCTGTTGAATAAAGACTGGGGAAAAGTCTACTTTGTACCCAATACCTTTAATTCCACAGCAAGTGTAGGACTAACAAAGGCAGGAAATGTACCGACAGGACAGACTGCCGCAGGAGATCCTACATATAATTTTACAAAACCTGGATTGCCTTATACTATAGACCAGTTTGCGTCAAGGTTCCAGGCTCAGCTAGGTGTTCGATACAATTTTTAATTTTATTTTATATACTCTTTCATGAGGTCCGGATTTTCTTTCCGGGCCTTTTTACATAGATATGTTTGTCCTTTTGATAGATAAAAAACAAACACCATAGATGTTCTATGGTGTTTATATTATTTTATAAGGTGAATATTTTTTATTTTACCCCCTGTGTTACCATTCTGTTGGAAACAACGGAATAGATACAGCCTGTAGTTTTTAAAGTCACTGTAATGGTGCCCGGAACAGATCTGTAAGCGGTATCTCCATAAGGTTCAATAATGTTTCCGTTGGAATCTTTTACTGTTTTTCCTTTTACTGTATACGTCATTGTTGCTGTTCCTGTAAATCCGCTTGAAGGATTAAAAGTAACAATACCTGTGGATTTATTATACGTCCATGTACCTTGTGCCGTTACTTTTTTACGGTACAAAGTAAGATCGGTATCGCTGCTTTTTGTGAAACTGAAAGTTGAATAATCAATATTGGCTTTGTCTCCCGTTGGCGGAGTAGTAATGCTTATTGGACCTTTATAAGCAATATCATTAGTAAAAACCGGAATATTTACTGCCTGTAATTTACAGGTAGTGGCAACATCATCATTAGCCACAGCGGCATAAGGAAGAGTAAGCTTTACATTTCTGATAATATGCTGTTGGTATGCTGCTCCTGTAGAAGCTGCAAAGCCCAGCTTTAAAACTGACGGCACTGTTGCATTCAGAGTTTGATTAGTAGGCGTTCCCTCAACATCTGAGGTATTAAAATCAGTTGTTTGCGGATTTGCATTTTCCGTATAGGGAACTGAACTTTTATAATGATAATAATTGATGATATTCATTGGTGTACCACTCTGATTCGTCTGGATATCCACTTTTACATCAAACCCATCCGTTGTAGTAGGGCTAGTAAAATGGGGAATAAGATCAAGATAAACCTTTCTAAATTCTCCAGCGTTGTTTCTGAGATCAAAGGGTGATGTTAAGGTATTGGAAGTAGCCAGATAACTTCGGTCATTCTGTAAAGCTACGCCTACTGTTCCTGTATTACTTAAGGTAGAACGGGTAATTAAAACAGGATATCCGGTAAAGCCGGCTCCTAATCCATTAGCATTGATAGCAGCACCCATTGCTCCTCTTAAAGTGACGTGACTGGTTGACTGGCTCCACGTTACTCCCGAAATACCATTTACTCTGGAATCACCCTGGAAACGTTTAGATTTGAAATTTCCAAATTCATCCAAGGCTATACCAAGATAAGCTCCTGTTAAACCTGCTTTTCTTTGGGATGCGTAGGTGTCTTTCGTTCTGTTGTAAGCATACCCAAGACCTGCACCTGGAGATCCGATGGTAGGACTTGTCACAGCTCCGTCATACAGGAAGAAAGATAAACCATCTCCATAAGTTCCACTGAGTGGTGTTCCATTTTTCATGTCGTATTCAAATTCAACATGAAGTCCGTTTACCGAAGTAAAAGTTCTTCCGTTGATAAACAATCCTCCGAACTGTCCTGCAGTTGCAGGCGTAAGTTGAACCCCCGTAGAAGTATATGATGCATTTCCCTGTATAGCAAGTTCCGGTGCTGAAGAGGCATTCATCAGTGAACTTGAATAGGCATAGAATCCATAAATACTTGCCACTTCAGTACTGTCTGTTTGCGCATTCACGAAATTTGTAAGCAGTACGAAAACCAGGCTCATCAAAGACAACCCTTTAAAATTCTTTTTCATGACTGTTTATTTTACGACAAATACGATATTGATGAAAGAGGCTGAAGTAGCATTCGATAAGACATCATAATTCAATACACCCGTACTGCTGATGCTGTTTATTTTAAAAACAGAAGTATCATAGCCTGTTACATAGTAATACAGATCTGATGCATTCGGGAAAAACGGAATCGTAGCGGGAGCTGATGCACTTCTTGCGTTCGTTGGTACATTAGAAAACTGATTTTTATACAAAGTATACAGATCTTTTGTTTGTCCTGTTCCGGGTGTTGTTGTATCAAACACTATGCTCGGCATATAGAAAAACCGGGTAGCATTTGGTGAAAGACATGCCCAGTCTGGCGTTGCTGGCGTTCCTACATTTTGGCTGATACATTTCTTGTTGGTGTCAAAAATAACCAACCCTGTTGCAGGATTAGTAACAGATGCAAGATTGCTGATTCTTGGAAGTAAAACTCCTTTAGATGTACTGGTAATATCTAAAACGGAACTTGGGTCGGGAGAGGAATTATTAATACCTACTTGTGCGGATATGGAACAAGAAGCCACTACCAGCATTGCTGAAATAATTTTGTACATTTTCGAAATAATTTTTTTGTGTGTTTCTACTATTAGCAAATTTCCTGCCAATAGAAAATTAATTGTTTGATTTTAGTAATTTGTGTATTTTATATTAGAAATTGATATTTGTTTATAATTAATTTAAATATATATCTCTTATTAAATTTAAATTCATTGTTTAGTGATTTGTATAGTGGTGTTTTTTGTGTTTATTTGTTCTAATGATGCATTTTGATATCCTTTTTTTTCAGCACTCATTTTTATGAATGTTTAAATTTTTTAGCTGAATTGTAAAATGCATTATTATAATTTATTTATTAATTTTACTTATAAATATTTAATTTTTTATTTTCTTGTACTTGTTAGAAAAAACTTATCATAATATCTATCTTTAAAAAGTAAATCATAAATATTTTGATTCCTTTTTCTTATCATTTGCTGAATATCTTATTATTGATTATTATTCTGTTGCATATTATTGTATATGCTAAATTTTCAGCAAATATATATAAAAATTGTTCCTAAAAACAGCTAAAGCTCAGTAATACAGCTACTTGATTCACTGTTTAGGGAATGGGAGGTTGATATTTTCAGTGTTAATAGAGGATAAAGAGAAAATAGATTTTTGTACCCAGGTATTAAAATTTTATTAAATTTTTTTACAATAAAAAAAGCACGCTGAAAAAGCGTGCTTTGATATATAGTGAGGTTTATTATTTATACCTATTATGCTTCACAAGCAGAACAGCTTACAAAATTGACCATCATTTCTTTAGAGACAGAAGAACTTCTTTGATAATATAAAGTTTTGACTCCTTTTTTCCATGCTTCTATATACAGGTAGTTTACATCCTTTACAGGCATTGTAGAAGGAATCTGTAAGTTCAGTGATTGTGCCTGGTCAATATATTGCTGTCTTTGAGCAGCCTGTGAAATGATCTCCATTGGAGAAATTTCTTTAAATGTTTTGAATACTGCTTTTTCTTCATCACTAAGTTCTGTTAAATGCTGAACAGAACCGTGGTTTAGCATAATTGTTCTCCAGGTTTCTTCGTTATCCAGCCCTTTTTCTTCAAGTAATTTTGCAAGATATTTGTTCTTACGCATAAAGTTTCCTTTTGCTAAGCCTGCTTTATAATAGTTAGAGGCAAAAGGTTCAATTCCCGGAGAAGTTTGTCCCAGGATGGCAGAACTTGAAGTTGTAGGAGCGATAGCCATGGTTGTAGTATTTCTCAATCCATATCCTTTCAATAATTCCGGCTCGCCGTAAATATTTGCCAATTCTCTTGAAGCAGTTTCTGCCTGTTCTTTGATATGTCTGAAAGCTCTTGCATTGAACTGAGTTGCCTCAAAACTTTCAAAAGGAATCATATTTTTCTGTAAATAAGAATGGTATCCTAATACTCCTAACCCTAATGCTCTGTGACGTAAAGCAAAGTTTCTTGCTCCCTGAAGGTAATAATTACCTTCTGTTTTTTCAATAAATTCAGTTAAGACAGCATCCAAGAAGTAAACGGCAAGTTTTACAGCATCTGTATCTTTCCATTCATCATACAATTCTAAGTTCATGGAAGACAGACAGCAGATGAAAGATTCTTCTCTGGTAGAAGGAAGCATGATTTCAGAGCAAAGGTTACTTGCATTCACCGGCATTCCCAGATCCTTATAAACCTGCGGCTTGTTTCTGTTAACGTTATCTGTAAAGAAAATGTAAGGAAGGCCTTTTTGCTGACGGCTTTCCAATACTCTCGCCCAGATTTTACGTTTATCCATATCGCCATCGATCATATCCTGCATCCAGTAATCTGGCACGCAAATTCCTGTAAACAGGTTTTGAATCGGACTTCCGATATCTTTGATGGACAAGAATTCTTCAATATCACCGTGGTCAATATCCAAGTAAGCAGCAAAAGCACCTCTTCTTACCCCGCCCTGAGAAACAACATCCATTGCAGTATCAAACAGTTTCATGAAAGATACAGCTCCTGAAGATTTTCCATTATCGGTTACTGCAGTTCCTCTGTTACGAAGTTCTCCGAAATATCCTGAAGTTCCTCCTCCGATTTTCGTCTGCATAATTACCTCACCCATTTTGTGGGTAATCCCTTCAATACTGTCTGGAATATGAACATTGAAACATGAAATAGGAAGTCCTCTCTGTGTTCCCATATTGGCCCAAACAGGAGATGAGAAACTGATCCATCCTTTGGTGATCATTTCCTTGAAAGCAGGCTGTAATTCCGGCTTGTATAATTTTTTTGCAGCAGCGGTGGTGATTCTGTCGATAGCTCCGTCTACCGTTTCTCCTTTTAACAGATATCCTCTGTTCAGCATCTGCTCAGACTCTTCATTGAGCCACCATATATTTGAATTTTGCTCTTCCATAGATGTTATATTTTCGAATTCCCGGGTGGTTTTTTAATACTCAGGAATTTTGTGTTGCTTATATTGATTGTAAAATTTCTACTTTGTGGGAACCATTCAGCCCGCTTTCGTCTCTTAATTTTTGAAATTCCTTAAAAGAAGGTACATTCAAAACCTTGTGCTGTACTTCCTCATTGATATAATTGGAGTAATGCAAAAATGTAACGCCGTCTTCTTTTATATACACTTTATATTCAAATGTTTCCTGATCTAAATTTTTAAAATCATCCAGAAACTTTTGGATATTGGCTTTGTTTTCGGCAATAAATTCCGGTTTAACGGTATAAGATACGATTACGTTGATCATTATTTATGCTTTGATATTTAATTTTGTCATTGCGAGGAACGAAGCAATCTATTGACCTCTAAGCTATTTCTTACTATTTTAAAATTTAGCAATTAAGGTAATCTAAGTTTAAAATTCTTCATTACATGCTTCATTCAGAATGTCAAAACCTCTAATACTATCTGCTTTGACGCTCGCTTCGCTCGCGCCTTTATCATTAAAACAAATCGTTTGCTGTAATACTCTTATCGTGTTTTGTATAATCTACTGGTCTTTTTGCAAAGAAATCATCCATAGAGTTGGCGAAAACTTCTTCTTCAAACCACTTCATTGGACGATATTGTTCAGGAGTGATATTATAACGTGTATCCATATTGATTTTCTTTAAACTGTCGTCAACACGGTATTTCATGAAGTTTAACAGGTCTTCTTTGGTGAAGAATTTAAATTCTCCTAATTCAAAGATCCATTCTATGATTTCTCCTTCCAGTTCTATAGACTGATCTACTAACGTGTAGATGTCTTCGATGTCAGAATCGGTTAACAGGTCAGGTTGTTCTTCACGGATTTTATTGATCAGGTAGATTCCTCCATTCGCGTGAATCTGCTCGTCAATAGAAGTCCAGGCAATAATATTGGAAACATTCTTCATGTATCCTTTGAATCTTGTGAAAGAAAGGATGATCGCAAATTGTGAGAAAAGCGATACGTTTTCAATCAGGATGCTGAATAACAAAAGAGAAGAAACATATTCTTTTGGAGTGGTAGAATTGGCGTGTTTCAGAACGTTTGATAAGAAATCAATTCTCTTTTTCACAGCAGGAATTTCTATAACATTAGAGAATTCTTCGTTATATCCTAATACTTCTACCAGACGGGAATAGGCTTCAGAATGACGGAATTCACATTCTGCAAAAGTAGCGCCCAGGCCATTCAATTCAGGTTTAGGCATATGGCTGTATAGGTTTCCCCAGAATGTCTTTACAGACACCTCAATCTGTGCAATAGCTAATAATGCATTTTTCACAGCATTTTTTTCGTGTGGTTCTAACTGCGAATGAAAATCCTGAACATCTGCAGTAAAGTCCACTTCCGAATGCACCCAGAACGATTTGTTGATTGCCTCTACAAATTGAAGAACCTCAGGGTATTCAAATGGCTTATAACTTACTCTTTTATCAAAAATTCCCATATTAAAATGTCTTTAAAATTAAAATAATTAGATGACTGTGGATAACGCTCAAACAATAATCAACTTCTTGATCTGTTGTAACTTATATTCTGAAGTTTTTCACAGGAGAAGGGTCTTTGTTTTTTGTTTCGTGCGAAGCACAAAGGTCGAAAAAAAGAACTGATTTAAAAAGGGGTAAATACTAATTGATTGAGTTTTAACTCTAAAAGTTTTCCACATTTACATGAAAGTAGCGCTGATAATGGCTTAAGCACAGTTATAAGACTAAAATGAATAAAAATGTAAACTTACAGTTAAACAAGATTCTGTAAATGGCTATTAATAAAGGAGTATTGAGTTAAACAATAATTTATTTGAATAAATTGTTATTCTTGTAACAAATTGAATATATCATCTACTTATTGGATATAAAACATACATCACTTAATGTTAGTAATTCAGGATTTAAATAAATCGTACGATACAGGAAAAAGCAAGTTGCACGTTCTCAAAGGGATTAATCTTAATATTTCCGAAGGCGAGTTTGTTTCCATTATGGGAAGTTCCGGTTCCGGAAAATCCACACTCCTTAATATTATCGGTATTCTGGATGAAAAAGATTCGGGAACATATGAACTGGCTGGTGTTCCGATTGAACATCTGTCTGAAATAAAAGCAGCCGAATACAGAAGTAAATTTTTGGGATTTATTTTCCAGTCTTTTAATTTGATCGGCTACAAAACTGCATTGGATAATGTGGCTCTTCCTTTATATTATCAGAATGTTCCCAGAAAAGAACGTAATATAAAAGCGATGGAGTATCTGGAGAAAGTAGGCCTTGCCCAGTGGGCGACCCACCTTCCTAATGAACTTTCCGGAGGACAAAAACAAAGGGTAGCCATTGCAAGAGCTTTGATTACCGATCCCAAGATCGTACTGGCAGATGAGCCTACAGGTGCGCTGGATTCTAAAACAACTCATGATATCATGAAGCTTCTTCAGGACATTAATAATGAAGGGAAAACCATTATTGTGGTTACCCATGAACCTGATGTCGCCGCGCAAACCAAAAGAAACGTTATTTTAAAAGACGGCGTTATTGAAAGCGATGAGTTTATCAAGCAGATTGTGCTGTAAAAGTGAATGATGAATAGTCAATTTTGCTTCGCGAGTGAATTTTAAGTTTGTGAAATTGAATAGTTTATTATATATATTAAATCACAAATTTGAAAAAGAATAAAAATGTTTTTAAATCTCAATCATTATAAACTTGATGTTTATAAATCGGCAAGGGAATTAAGGTTTGAATGTTATCAAATGCTATCAAGATTTCCGGATAGTGAAAGATTTAATTTAACAGACCAGATTAGAAGGGCTTCAACTTCAGTGGTATTAAATATTACAGAAGGTTGTTCAAGAAAATCTGAGACCGAAAGAAAAAGGTATTTTGAAATTGCAAGAGGTTCGGTAATAGAATTAGATTCATGTTTTGATATAGCTATTGAATGTAAGTATATCGAAAGAGAAAATTTAGAAAAAACAGGGAAATTAATAAAAACAACTTTCATTTTATTAAGTGGAATGTTAAAATAGTCAAGGATGCTGAATTATATTGGGCAGGTGAAGTTTAATAAGAGAAGAAAAATTGACAACGCAGTGAATTGACTTCGAAGAATATTCACCATTTAATTGGCTTTTTATAAAGTAAAAAAACAAAACTATGTTTGACCTAGATCGTTGGCAGGAAATATTCAGTTCTATCCGCAGTAATGTATTGCGGACGGTACTTTCGGGGTTTACGGTGGCTTTAGGTTTATTTATCTTCATCGTTCTCTTCGGAATAGGGACAGGGCTGCAAAATGCCTTTACGGAAGGATTTACCAGAGATGCCCAGAACCTTATTTCCATTTATACAGGAAAAACGACGCTGGCTTACAAAGGCCTGCAGTCTGACAGAAGGGTCACCATGAATAATGATGACTATGATTTCCTGGTGAATACAGACAAAGAAAGTGTGGGCTATGCCACTCCAAGATATTCATCCAGCTTAATGATTAAGTATGGAAAAGAAAGCGGAACGTACCAGGTAAATGGTGCTGACCCGCAAGAGCAGTTTACTGAAAATAGAAAAATGCTGGAAGGCCGTTATCTAAGCCCGATGGATCTGGAAAGAAAGCAGAATGTTGCCGTTATCGGAAGAATGGTACAGCGGGATTTGATTAAGAACGGAAGCCCTGTCGGAAAAGAACTGGATATCAACGGAACGATGTTCAAGGTGGTTGGGGTTTTCTCTGATGATGGCGGAGATTCTGACGAAAGGCATATTACCGTTCCTATTAGTACTTTGCAGCAAATGAAAAAAGGTTCTGATACCGTCAGTACAATATTCATTGCTTATAATGATAAACTGACTCCGGCAGAAGCCATAAAATACGGTGACAAATTAAAAGATAAACTGAAATCAAGAAAAAGTGTATCTCCTGATGATGAAAATGGAGTCCGGATATGGAATAATGCCAAAAATATGAATGATACCTTTATGTTTATGGCAGTGATTACAGCTATTGTAACCTTTATCGGTCTTGGAACTTTGCTGGCAGGAATCATTGGTATCAGTAACATTATGGTATACATCGTAAAAGAAAGGACCAAAGAAATTGGTGTACGAAAAGCTATTGGTGCAAAACCCAAAAGTATAGTTGCTTTAATTGTCCAGGAAAGTGTGGTCATTACAGTAGTTTCAGGTTTCGTAGGAGTGGGAATGGGAGTATTGGCTTTAAATTTAATCGGAGATAACCTGGAAGAATACTTTATTAAAAGCCCGAGTGTGGGCTGGGGAACTATTTTTATGGCTTTTATCGCTTTGGTTTTATCCGGTCTTATTGCAGGATTTGTTCCGGCATACAGAGCTTCAAAGATTAAACCTATCGAAGCATTAAGAACAGAATAATAGCTTCAACATAATAACAGAAGTTGAAAATAAACAACAGATGGATTTTTTACAGATCATCATATAACTCATAACTCAAGAAAGTGAATATTTTATTTAAAAAAGATACTTGGCAGGAGATTTATTATTCGTTGCGGAATAATAAGCTTCGAACATTCCTTACCATGATTGGTGTGGGTTGGGGGATGTTTTTATACGTGAGTCTCTTGGGGGCAGCAAAAGGAATGGAGAATGGTTTTGATAAAATATTCTCGGGATTTGCAACGAATTCTATTTTTCTCTGGGCCCAAAATACCAATATTCCTTATGAAGGTTTCCCAAAAGGAAGAAAGCTGGATCTTACCCTTCCCGATATTCAGATGCTTAAAAATAAAATTTCAGAAATTGATTATATCTCTCCTCAAAACGCAAGAGGAAGTTTTACCGGTACACCTGGAGAAATCATGTCAAGAAACGGGAAAAACGGAACCTATTCCCTTACGGGAGATTATCCTGTAGGAAATAAAATTTCTGAGAAAAAACTCATTTTCGGAAGATACATCAATGATGCAGACGTTTCCGGAAATAAAAATGTAGCCGTTATTGGAGAAGAAGTGTATAAAAACTTTTTTGATTCTAAAAAGAATGAAAATCCTATCGGAAAATCCATCAATGTTAAAGGCCTTTTCTTTAATGTCATAGGAGTTTTCAGAGTGAAAAAAGGTGGCGGATTTGAAAATGACCAGACTATTTTTATTCCACTTTCTACCTACACTAAAATGTACAATGCAGGAGATAAGATTGATATGTTTGCGATTGTAAGTAAACCTAATGCCAACGTCAATGATGTTGAAGAAAGAGTGAAATTGGCACTGAAGGCTAAAAATAAAGTGTCACCCGAAGATACAAACGCTTTTGGAAGCTTCAATCTTGGCAAAGAATTTAAAAAGCTGACAGGTTTCCTAACCGGAATGCAGCTTTTAACCATTATTGTGGGAACGTTAACGATTCTTGCAGGGGTGATCGCTATTTCAAATATTTTATTGATTACGGTAAAAGAAAGAACCAAAGAAATCGGGATCAGAAGAGCCTTAGGAGCGAAACCTGCTGAAGTGAGAAACCAGATTCTGCTGGAAAGTGTGGTTATTACGCTGTCCTCGGGGCTGCTGGGATTCATGTCCGGGATCTTTGTTTTGATTATATTAAATATGGTGACGCAGAACCAGGATTCATTTCCTTTCTACAATCCGACAGTCAACTACCTGAATGTATTTGGCGCGATGGCAGTAATGGTCATTTTAGGCTTATTAATAGGAATGATCCCAGCACAGAGAGCCGTAAAAATCAGACCTATTGAAGCATTGAGGACAGAATAAGATAAAGATGAAAAAGCTTTTTTTACTCATAATGATCTACTGTTTTGGAGTTGTTTACGGACAGCACCGTGATTTTTTCATTTTTAAAGAAAGTGAAGTCTATAGCTTGTTTAATTTCATGGAAACGGCAGCAAGAATGCAGGGGACCTCTTCTACATACAAGAAATATATAGACGGAAAACTATCAGGAAATAAAGACTTTCAGAAGTTGGTCGGAGATTTTAAATCTATTGATTTTAATGAAAGCATAACGAGACAAGACTATCCAAAAGGCAGGATGTATATGAAAAGTTATTTGACATTGCTTATCGTAAACACCTTAAAGTCTAAAGACCTTGATGATTTTAATGAAAGAATAACAGGGATTTTACCGATTAATGAGCAAATGTACCTGTATCAGACCTTAAAAAATGCACAGCCTTATTTCAGGCAGTTTGTATGGAATGAGAATGAAACAAAAATTAAAAAGCAGATCGATGATCTAAAAAAATATAATGATGTTAGTTCTGAATTGTTTTTAAAGTTTAATCACTTTTATAAATCATCCTGGGATCAGCAAATTCCGTTTTATGTGACGCTGTATCCTATCCCCGGGAAAAACGGGAATACTACAGCAACACCTCATGGAAATGCTCTATGTGTCGGAAGTATGACAGATTCCAATGATACCGTAGGAACATTGGGAGTAACGATGCACGAGATGTGTCATATTTTATACAGCGAGCAGAGTAGGGAAGTTCAGGAAGAACAGGAGATTTACTTTAAACAAAGTAAATCCAGATATGCTAAGCTGGCCTATTCTTATTTTAATGAAGCAATGGCAACCGCATTGGGCAACGGATATGCCTATAAAGTGCTAAACAAAGGGGTTTTGGATAAGCAGGAATGGTATAATAATCCTACTATAGCTCTTTTTGCAAGGGCAATTTATCCGTTAACAGAAAAATATTTGGAAGAAAACAAAGCAATTGACAGGAATTTTATTGATGAAGCGATTAAAAAGTTTGAACAGACTTTTCCTGATTCGCTTTATGAATATGCACCCAATTTCAATACATTGAATTTGTATACGGAAGAATTGGAAGGGAATTTTATATTTGATGCTCTTTTCACATATTTCAATGCCAACAATGTGCGGGTTTCGAGTCCGATGAAAAACATTTCACAAAGCTCAAAACTGCAGGAAGTCGATTCCTCTTTCATAATGCTGCTGGATAAAAAACAAAAAGAAAATCTGGACGAATTGAAAAAAGTTTTCCCTGAGATTAAAGGGATAGAATATAACCAGTCTATACAGAATATAAGTTTTATAGATGCCAAAAACAGGATGATCATTATTCTTTTTATTAATAAGAAAGAAGATCTGGCTTCGGCGTTTGAAAAACTGGCCAAACATAAAAGTATTAATAAAGACAAATTAATTCAATATTAAAAAATAAACTAGATATATGAAAAAGAAATTCACTTGGAAGAAAGCCATTTATATAGTGTTAGGGCTTGTATTTGCAGTGGCGTTGTTCTCAGGAATTGGGTACCTCATAAAATCCAACTCGAAGCAGAGCGAAAATTTCCTGACCCGTAAACCTACCATCCAGAACATGGATGATAAAGTAATGGCCACCGGTAAAATTGTTCCAAAAGAAGAAATTGAAATCAAACCCAACATTGCAGGTATTATTGATAAGATTCTGGTAGATGAAGGTGATAAAGTAACCGCCGGACAGTTGATTGCTACTGTAAGAATTATCCCTAATATTGCTGATGTAAACAATGCACAGCAGGAGGTTGTGAATTCTCAGTTGCAGATCAGTAATGCAAAAATGAATGCAGATAATAAGCAGAAACAGTTTGCAATGCAGGAAAAACTGTATAAGCAGGGAGTAATTTCCAAACAGGAATACCTTACTTCACAACAGGACCTGTATTCTATGCAGCAGGCAGTGAGAAATGCAAATCAGCAGCTGCAGACTGCTCAAAAAAGACTACAGATTGTAAAAACAGGAGCCACTCCGGAATTGCAAGGTTTAGCAACTACCCAGATTCGTTCTAAAGCGGCAGGTACAGTGCTTGAAGTTCCTGTAAAAGTTGGAAGCCAGGTAATTGAAGCTAACTCGTTCAATGCCGGAACAACCATCTGTTCTATTGCAGACCTTAGCTCTTTGATCTTTCAGGGAGATATTGACGAGGCGCAGGCAGGAAAACTAAAACAGGGAATGGATATGAAGATCGTGATCGGGGCTTTACAGAATAAAAGTTTCCCGGGAAAACTGACAATGATCGCACCTAAAGGAAAAGATACCAACGGAACTATAAAATTCCCGGTTGAAGGTGACGTACAAAATCCCAATAACGAATACATCAGAGCAGGTTTCTCTGCCAACGGAGAAATTGTGTTGAGTTCTCAGAAAAATGCCCTGTTATTGGATGAATCACTTATTCAGTACGAAAAGAGCAACGGAAAAGACAAACCTTTTGTTGAGGTTAAACAGCCAGATGGGAAATTTAAGAAAACCTATGTAAAACTTGGTGCCAGCGATGGAATCAATGTACAGATCCTATCAGGAATTACAAAAGATGCCAATGTGAAAGTATGGAATCCTTCTGATAAAGATAAAGAAGAGCTTAAAGAAAAGACAAAATAATAAACGACTCTATAAGTTTTAAACTGGAATCCCGATTTTTTCGGGATTTTTTTTTTGTTTATATCTCTGAGGAGATTTGTAGTTATAGAGAGTTATCATCAGCTATTTTGTTTTATATTTTTTTCTTACGGTATGAGGAATATGTATAAAAAAAACATTATTGCAACTTTATTGCATTAGTGAAAGTTTATTTTACCTTTGCATAACCAACAACCAAAAAGCTATGAAAAACAATTTTGACGTCATTATAATAGGAGGGAGCTACGCAGGTTTATCAGCAGGAATGTCTTTAGGAAGAGCATTGCGGAATGTTCTCATCATCGACAGTGGAAAACCCTGCAACAGGCAAACTCCGTATTCACATAATTTTTTAACACATGACGGCGAAAGTCCAAATACGATCAATACAAAAGCAAAAGAACAGGTATTAAAATATGAAACGGTAAAACTACACGATGGAACCGTTGTGAAAGCCAATAAAATTTCTGATGGGTTTGAAGTTGAAACTGATTCGGGAGAAAAGTTCAAGGCTAAAAAATTGATTATTGCCACCGGAATTAGAGATATACATCCGGATATTCCGGGATTTGCGGATTGCTGGGGAATCTCTGTTCTTCACTGCCCATATTGCCATGGCTATGAAGTGAAAAATGAAAAGACAGGAATTTTGGCCAACGGAGATGTGGCTTATGAATTTTCAAAAATGATTCTCAACTGGACTAAAGAAATTACCCTTTTCACCAATGGAAAATCGACTTTTACAGAAGAGCAGAAAGAAAAATTGCATCAGCATCAAATTCATATAAATGAAAATGAGATTGAAAAAATAGAGCATGAGAACGGAAATATCCATACAATAGTTTTTAAAAATGGAGAAAAATTCCCAATAAAAGTGCTGTACGCTAAAATACCTTTTGAACAAAACCTGAAGGCTTCTGAAGATTTAGGCTATGAGCTGACAGAACAGGGATTTATTAAAATCAATCTTTTTCAGAAAACGGGCGTATATGGTTTGTATGCCTGTGGAGATAATGTTACGATGATGCGTTCTGTAGCAAATGCAGTCTCTCGGGGGAATTTTACAGGAGCTATGGTCAATAAAGAACTCGTAGATAAAGACTTCTAAATTATAGAATATTTATGATTGTAATACTAAAAATCATATTTTGGGATGCCAAAATCTAGAGGGAAATTCCGTACATTTGGAGTGGAAAATCTCAAAACTAAAAGTAAATGGATATTATTTTTGACCTTATTGAAAAAGAAAGACAAAGACAAACTCACGGATTAGAGCTTATTGCATCAGAAAACTTTGTTTCTGAAAATGTAATGAAAGCGATGGGAAGCGTATTGACGAATAAATATGCAGAAGGCTACCCAGGAAAAAGATATTATGGAGGATGTGAGGTAGTAGATGAGGTTGAAACATTAGCCATTAACAGAGCAAAAGAACTTTTCGGTGTTGATTATGTGAATGTGCAGCCACATTCCGGTTCCCAGGCTAACGCAGCTATTTATCTTGCAGTTTTGAAAGCAGGTGATAAAATCATGGGAATGGACCTTTCAATGGGAGGTCACCTTACTCACGGTTCTGCAGTTAACTTCTCAGGAATCCAATATCAGGTAGTTTCTTACGGAGTACAGCAGGAAACCGGTTTGATCGATTATGACCAAATGAGAGAAGTAGCGTTAAGAGAAAGACCAAAAATGCTTATCGCAGGTTTCTCAGCATATTCAAGAGATTTGGATTATGCAAAATTCAGAGAAGTTGCAGACGAAATAGGAGCAACACTTTGGGCCGATATTGCTCACCCTGCAGGGTTAGTTGCAAAAGGATTGTTGAACTCTCCATTTGAACACTGTCATGTAGTAACCACCACCACTCACAAAACACTGAGAGGCCCAAGAGGAGGTATGATCATGATGGGTAAAGATTTTGAAAATACGTACGGACATAAAACTCCAAAAGGAGAAACTAAAATGATGAGCCAGGTTCTTGACGGAGCCGTATTCCCTGGAATCCAGGGAGGTCCTCTGGAACACGTTATTGCAGGAAAAGCAGTAGCTTTCGGAGAAGCATTGGATGGGAAATTTGAAACCTATGCAAAGCAGGTTAAATCGAATGCTCAGGCGTTGTCAAAAGCAATGATGGACAGAGGATTTGATATTGTAAGCGGAGGTACAGACAATCACTTGATGCTAGTAGACCTTAGAAATAAAGGCGTAAACGGAAAAGAAACCGAAAAAGCTTTGGTATTGGCAGATATTACATGTAATAAAAATATGGTGCCTTTTGATGATAAATCACCATTCACTACTTCAGGTATCAGATTAGGTACAGCAGCTATTACTACCAGAGGTTTGAAAGAACAGGATATGGATACCATTGCAGGATTAATTTCTGATGTGGTAGACAATATCAAAAATGAAGAAGTTCTTACTTCTGTAAGAAAGAAAGTTAATGAATTAATGGAAGGTAAAGCATTATTCAACTACTAAATATTTATTGCAACAGAAATATAAAGAATGGGCAATAGCTCATTCTTTTTTTATCACTATGGATAAGAAATCTTTCACTTTTGATGAGATTAAACTTAAGCTGGTAAACTATTGTGTTTATCAGGATCGTTGCCATGCTGAGGTTGAGCAGAAGATGAAGGAATTCATGCTGATTCCCGAAGCAAAGGAAGAGATTATGCTGTATCTCCTCAAAGAGAATTATTTAAATGAAGAGCGGTTTACCCGGAGCTATATCAGAGGAAAATTCTATATAAAGCATTGGGGAAAAAGCAAAATAAAAATGAATCTGAAGCAAAAGCAGATTTCTGAAAAGCTTATCAGTACTTGCTTTGATGAAATAGATGAAGCAGACTACGAAAAGACCATCAGGAAAATTTTTGAAGATTATTATTCCAGACAGAAAGATCAAAAAGAATATCAAAGAAAATCGAAAACCATAAAATATTTGATGAGTAGAGGTTTTGAATATGAGAAAATAATTGATACTTTTGACGAAACATAAGCAGATAAGTGAAAAAAGAAAAGATTTGGCTATCTCCTCCGCATATGGGAGGAAATGAAATTAAATACATACAGGACGCATTTGATACCAACTGGATTTCCCAATACGGCTCTAATATAGACGAGTTTGAGAAAAGTCTGGAAAATTATTTAGGAAATAGTTCTTATGTTACAGCTTTATCTTCCGGAACTGCTGCTATTCATCTGGCATTACGGTTACTAAATGTTGAAGAAGGAGATTTTGTAATTTGTCAGTCTTTTACCTTTGTAGCCACTGCTAATCCTATTCTCTATTTAAAAGCTATTCCTGTATTTGTAGATAGCGAAAAGGAGACATGGAATATGTGTCCGGATATGTTGGAAGAAGCAATAAAATATATTATTCAGCTGGGGAAAAAACCTAAAGCTATTATTATTGTATCTTTATATGGAATGCCCTTTAAGGTAGACGAAATTTTCCAGATTTCCAGAAAGTATGAAATTCCTGTTATTGAAGATAGTGCGGAAGCACTAGGTAGTAAATATAGAGGCCAGCTGTGTGGAACTTTTGGAGACCTTTCCATTATAAGTTTTAATGGAAATAAAATTATTACTACCGCAGGAGGCGGGATTTTAATATCCCGAAACGCTACTGCTAAAAATAGAACACTTTTCCTCGCTACACAAGCTAAAGACAATGAAGAATTTTACAGTCATTCTGAAATAGGATATAATTACAGAATGGATAATATTGCAGCGGGAATAGGCAGAGGACAATTGGAAACACTTGAGGGAAAGATAGAGCAACGGAGAAAAAATCATGATTTTTATCAACAAACGGTGAAGAATAATAGTGCCGTTGAACTGTTTTCTGCACCAAATGGTGATTTTTATTCTAATTATTGGCTCAATACTATCATCCTAAAAAATAATCTTTCAAAAGAAAATTTAAAGGGAAAATTTTCACAGAATAACATAGAAACCAGATCTCTATGGAAGCCTATGCATCTTCAACCCCTGTATAAAGGATATAAGTTTTTTGGAAGTAATTTATCTGGTACACTTTTTGATACAGGACTGTGCCTACCGTCGGGAACTAATTTAACAGATGATTGCAGAGCTAGAATTTCTAATGTTTTACAAAATGAAATTTACTAAATTTGTTTTTTTAAATTTAAGTGTAGATGGAATTTTATTTTAATTTTGTATCCACTCTTAAGGATTGTTATTAACTAAAACTAAGGGATAACCCATTTGAATATGAACACAAATACAGACAATGTACAGCTCTTTTAGAAAAAAAATATTTGGAGGTGATAATGTTGTAAATCTCTCGGACGTTAGATATCTACCTAGATGGATAATACTTGCAATAGATATTATCATCCTCGTTATGTCTCTGTTTCTTTCTACTTATACCATTGAAAAAATCACTCAAAAAGAATTTATTTATCATGAGGATAAAAGTATTGTTTTTGCATTTATTATTTTGATAAATACGATTTTTATGTATTTATTCAAAACTTATGCAGGAATTATAAGGCATTCTACCTTTATTGATCTTTTCAAATTGCTGATATCATGTTTCTGCACTATGGCCGTTATAGGGATAGTAAATCTGACCTATTTTTGGACTATGGGGGGTAAATTTATATTGACTCCATTTCTGGTATTGTATTTTATTATTTCTTTCATGGGGCTGTTTCTCTTTAGGTTATATGTTAAAGAATTTTTTCATATTGTCAGGGAATATAGAAGGAGCGCTCTAAAAAAAAGAATTTTAGTATTGGGTATTGATGAACAATCTATTGCTATTGCACGTGCCATTTTAGATAATCCAAGTCTGCCATATCAAGTGGTTGGTTTTCTGACTCAAAGAAAAGATTCCAAAAGAGCTTCTTTATTAGGAAAGCCTATTTATGAGAAAAGAAGGATAGAGGAAGCAACAAAAGAAGATCTTATCATCGATGGTGTTATTATCGTTAAGGAAATGATGTCTAAAAATGAAATGAATTCCTGGGTGAATTTATTTTTAGAAAAAGACTTAAATATTTTCAAAGCTCCATCCGTTCAAAAATTAAGAGACAGTGATTTAGGAGGGGCGATTAGAAATCTTCAGATTGAAGACCTGCTTAATAGAAAACCAATAAAAATTGAAAGTGAAGAAGTTAGAAGCAGACACTTCAATAAAAATATATTAGTAACAGGTGGTGCAGGTTCTATTGGTAGTGAAATTGTAAGACAGGTTGCCCAGTTTAATCCTGCATTAATCGTTGTTTTAGATCAGGCTGAAACACCTCTTTATGACATTGAGCTTGAAGTTAAGGAGAAGTTTCCTCACATACGATTCAAATTTGTTTTAGCGGATGTCTCTAATATGTATAGAGTTGAACCTATATTTCAGACTTATAATTTTTCAATGGTATACCATGCTGCGGCTTATAAACACGTACCATTGGTGGAGGAAAACCCTAATGAGGCGATTCGTGTTAACGTATTGGGATCAAAGAATATTGCTGTTTTATCAAGCCGTTATAAGGTAAACAGATTTGTAATGATTTCTACAGATAAAGCGGTAAATCCCACCAATGTAATGGGAGCTTCTAAAAGAGCTGCGGAATTATTCGTCCAGTCTTTACAACATTTAGAAGGAAATACCACAAAGTTTATTACTACAAGATTTGGGAATGTCTTAGGATCAAATGGTTCTGTTATTCCATATTTTAAAAAGCAGATTGAAGCTGGTGGGCCAGTTACCATTACTCATCCGGATATTGTAAGATATTTTATGACAATTCCTGAGGCTTGCGAACTCGTTCTTCACGCAGGAACTATGGGGAAAGGAGGTGAAATTTTTGTCTTTGATATGGGTGAACCGGTAAAGATTCTGGATCTTGCAAAGAGGATGATTAAATTATCAGGCTTTGAACCTAATATTGATATAAAAATCATATACACCGGATTGAGGCCAGGTGAAAAACTCTATGAAGAACTGCTAAGCGACAATGCCAAAACACTTCCTACTCATAATGAAAAGATTATGATCTCTAAAGATCCAGCTATGGCATTTTTAGAAATAGAAGGTCTGATAGATTTGGTTACAGACGCTTCTATAATGAAAGATAAAGTAGAGGTTGTGAAAATTTTGAAAATCATCGTACCTGAATTCAGGAGTAATAATTCTGTCTACGAGATTTTGGATATATAAGAAAAATATAAATGTATATTTGTATAATTAAAAAATATGAAAAGTAAGATATTGATTATATTACTAGCATTTTTGCTAGTTTCCTGCAAAACAAATCCTAATACAAAAAATGATCTGAACTATATGCAGAACATAGAACAAGTAGCTGTAGAAGCTTCTACAAGAAATTCTAGTTCTACTATTCAACCGGGTGATCAACTCGTTATATTGGTGACGGCAAAAGATATGGATGTTGTAAAACCTTTTAATCAAAACTATTCTTCATCTGAAACTATTCAGAACAATACTTTTGCTGGCGGAAATACTCCTACCCAAGGCACAACTAACATTTCGGGACCTACTTATATTGTAGATAATGAAGGAAATATAGATTTTCCTATAGTAGGGAAACTTAATACTTCCGGAAAAACATTTACTGAATTTAAAGATGTGCTTAAAAGTGAAATGGCTCGTTATGTTATTAACCCTACAATAAACTTAAGAATTTCAAATTTTAAAATTACAGTTTTAGGAGAGGTAAACAGGCAGGGAGATTATGTAATTTCAAATGGACAAGCTACAATTTTAAATGCATTAGGAATGGCTGGAGATTTAACAATGTATGGTAAGAGGGATGATGTTTTGGTCATTAGAACTGAAAATGGACAAATAATTCATGGCAAGATAAATTTACAAGATGCCAATTTAATTAATTCACCTTATTATAATTTGAAGCAAGGGGATGCTATTATTGTATCTTCTAATAATACAAAGGATTTAGCATCTAAACAAAACCCAAATACGACATTCTACATAACTGCACTTTCAATTGCCATTACAGCTGCCGCTGTTGTAGTAAGTTTAATCAAGAAGTAAAAAATTAATGGACAGCCAAAAAACTCTGAATTTCTCACAAACGGAAGATTTAAAAAGTATTGATATTAATGAAGTTATCAGACCCTATTTAAGAAATTGGCCATGGTTTGTTATTTCAGTTTTATTATGTACTCTGATAACTTATTTTGCTTTAAAATTTGTAACACCAGTTTATAGTGTAAAAACTACAATACTTATAAAAGATTCCAAAGGCTCTCAAACTAGTACTGTTAGTGATATTGGAATACTTCAAGATTTATCTGGATTCGGAGGAATGAAAACGAATAGTGTAGATAATGAAATTGAGATTTTAAAATCTAAGAAACTGATGAGAGATGTTGTGAAATCTCAAAATATGCAGGTTGATATTTTCGCAAAAAAGAAAATCGGAAGTGTTGAATTATATAAAAGCTCTTCTCCGGTTAGTGTTAAAGTTGTTTCAGAAAAGCCATTGGCTAAGTTCCCTGAAAAGCCAATTAATTTGACAATAAAAGGAAATGAGTTACATCTTTTTTCAGATGAAATTGGAAAAGAAATCGTTTCAAAATTTGGAACAACTATAAATTTACCATTTGCAACCATTATTATTATTAAAAATAATAATTTTAACCCTTTAACTGTTAGGGATTTAAATGTAAATGAAATGCAGCTTAAAATTTCTACGACAGAAGCTAAAATATCTTATTTTCAAAGTATTTCTAATGTTGGAGTTGTTAACAAAGATGCTACAGTTTTAGGACTGGGATTAAATTACCCTCAAACAGAAAAAGCTATTGATATTTTAAATGCATTAGTATTAGCTTATAATAATGATGCAATTACTGATAAGAACTTAGAATCTAAAAAAACTTTGGATTTTATCGAAGATAGAATAAAAAAACTTTCAGGAGAGCTAGGTGAAGTAGAGAATCAAAAAGAAAATTTTAAAACAAAAAATAATCTTATAGACCTTGAAACTGAAGCAAAAATAGATTTAGAAAGTTCAGCTGCCGCAAGAGCAAAACAACTAGATGTTGATGCTCAATTGGAATTGACAAATTCTTTGATTGGTTTCGTTTCAAAACAAGGTCAGTTTCAGGTTTTACCATCTAATGTTGGTTTGAACAGTCCTGAAGCTGCTGCTGGAATTTCCACTTATAACCAGCTTATCATGCAACGTAATAGGTTACTTGAATCGGCTACGCCGGAAAACCCTACAGTGATTGATGTTACGAAGCAAATTGGTGCGATGCGTACAACAATAATGCAGAGTTTACAAAGGAATAAAGACGGTCTAGAGTTAACTAAAAATGAATATTTAGGAGAACAAAGTAAAGTTTCCAGTAAAATATCTAAACTTCCTTCTATTGAGAAACTTTTTAGAGGAATTGAAAGGCAACAGCAAATTAAAGAAAACCTTTATCTTCTTCTTTTACAAAAGAGAGAGGAAACAGCTATAGGGCTATCGATTACTGCTCCAAAAGCAAGAGTGATAGATACAGCATACGCTTCCAGTGCGCCAGTTTCCCCGAAGAAAAATATAATACTTCTTGGGGCCTTGGCAGTTGGACTTCTTATTCCTTTTATTATTATCTATTTGTCGGAATTATTAAATAATAAGGTAATCACCAAACATGATTTGGAAAAACTTGTTCATGCGCCTGTAATTGCAGAACTGCCAAGTTTGGAGAAGGGAGACTCCGATATAGTGAGGATGAATGATATTACTCCTATGGCAGAAGCATTTAGAATTTTGATTACTAATATGAATTTTATGCTTCCTAAGGATAATAAGAAAGGAAAAGTCGTTTTTGTGACTTCGACAGTAAAAGGGGAGGGGAAAACATTTGCATCTGTTAATTTAGCTTTAACGTTAGCGAATCCGAAGAAAAAGACAATTATTATTGGATCAGATATTCGAAATCCTCAATTACAACGATATAATACAGCAAGAAAAGGATTGGCTGGTCTTACTGAATATTTGTATTCTGATCAGGCTAATCTGGATGAAATTATTCATGTGTCTTCTTTTAATCCAAATTTAGATGTAATTTATTCAGGGATGATTCCTCCAAATCCTACTGAATTATTATCAAATGGAAAATATGAAATATTATTAAATCAACTTAAATTAAAGTATGACTATATAATATTAGATACTGCACCCTTATTGCTTGTTACAGATACATTCCTGATCGCAGAGTTTGCGGATGTTACTATTTATGTTTCAAGATCGAAGTACACAGAAAAAGCATTATTAGAATTTGCGAATAGTAATATTGATCAAAAGAAAATTAAAAATGTAGGTTTTGTATTAAATGATGTAAGTAGAGAGAATTTGGGATACAGCAATAAATATGGTTATGGCTATAATAATCATATAGAAAAAACATGGCTGGAGAAAATTAAAAATAAATTCACAAAAAGATGAAACCATATAGAATAGCAGTTGTAGGACAGGGATATGTTGGGCTGCCTCTGTCCCTAGAATTTGCTAAACATTATCCAGTATTAGGATTTGATATAAATGATCAAAGAGTAACAGAACTCAATAGTGGATTGGATAATACATTAGAAGCAGATATAGAAAAGCTGGATAGTGGACTGAAAAAATTTGAAGAAACAGAAGGTAAATTAGGGTACAAAGCAACAAGTAAATTATCTGATATAGTAGACGCTAATATTTATATAGTTACAGTTCCTACACCTATTGACAAATATAATGCTCCAGATTTAAGACCTTTAATTTCTGCGTCAAAAATGCTTGGCGAAATTATAAAAACAGGAGATATTATTATTTATGAATCAACGGTTTTTCCTGGTTGTACTGAAGAAGAATGTGTTCCTATTCTCGAAGAATATTCAGGGCTTATATTTAATTTCGATTTTTTTGTTGGCTACTCCCCTGAAAGAATTAACCCTGGAGATAAAATTAATACACTTACAAGTGTTAAAAAAGTAACTTCTGGGTCTACAGAAGAAATTGCTCAGGAAGTTAATAATCTATATAAAAAAATCATTACAGCGGGAACTCATAAAGCACCAAGTATAAAAGTTGCAGAAGCATCCAAAGCAATCGAAAATGCGCAAAGAGATGTAAATATTTCTTTTGTTAATGAATTGGCTCTGATCTTTGATAGAATAGGGATTGATACCCATGATGTTTTGGAAGCCGCCGGAACAAAATATAATTTCCTTAAATATAAACCTGGACTGGTTGGTGGTCATTGTATATCCGTAGACCCATATTATTTAGCCCATAAGGCAGAACAACTCGGCTATCACCCAGATGTTATTTTATCAGGGAGAAGGGTAAATGATTCAATTGCCAAGTTTATAGCGTCTAAAGTTGTTAAACTTTTAATTGCAAAAGGGGGAATTATAAAAGATTCAAACGCTTTAATATTAGGTGTGACATTTAAAGAAAACTGTCCTGATGTCAGAAATACAAAGGTATTCGATATATATTCAGAATTAATTGATTTTGGTATAAAAGTAGATATATATGATCCTTGGGCAAGCAAAGAAGAGGTTCGTCAAGAATATAATGTAGAACTTATAGATAGACTTAATGATGGAAAAAAATATGATTCCATTATTCTTGCTGTATCTCATAATGAATTTTTGAACCTGGATATTCAGAAAATTAAAACAGATAATGGTGTTGTATTTGATGCAAAAGCATGTTTAGATAGGACAATGGTAGATGCAAGATTATAAAACTTTATTTCCCATTCAAATATATCACATTAAATTAAAAAAATAAACAAATATGTTAAAAGATAAAGTATTATTAATTACAGGAGGAACTGGTTCTTTTGGAAATGCAATGCTTAAAGGATTTCTTAATTCTGACCTTAAAGAAATAAGAATCTTTTCAAGAGATGAGAAAAAGCAGGAAGACATGCGTATCGAATATAAAAATGACAAATTAAATTTTGTTATTGGAGATGTTCGAGATTTCGACAGTATTAATAATGCAATGAAAGGAGTAAGCTTTGTTTTTCATGCAGCAGCGCTAAAACAAGTGCCATCGTGTGAATTTTATCCAATGCAAGCCATTCAGACCAATATACTTGGAGCAGAAAATGTACTAGAAGCTGCTGCAAGAAACAATGTTGAGAGAGTAGTTGTTCTAAGTACAGACAAAGCTGTTTATCCCATAAATACAATGGGGATGTCCAAAGCAATAATGGAAAAGTTGTCAGTTTCTAAAGCTAGAGATCCTAGAGTCCAGGCTGTAAATGCTGTGTATACAGCAACTAGATATGGAAATGTTATGTGCTCCAGAGGATCTATTATTCCGTTATTTATTAAGCAAATAAAAGAAGGAAAACCATTGACTATTACAAATCCTAAAATGACAAGATTTATGATGTCTCTTGATGATTCTGTTGAGTTGGTTTTATTTGCTTTTGAAAATGGAAATCCTGGAGATATTTTTGTTCAAAAATCCCCGGCTGCAACTATAGAAACTTTAGCCATAGCATTAAAGGAATTATTTTCAGCTAATAATGAAATTCAAATTATTGGAGAGCGTCACGCAGAAAAAATGTATGAAACATTATGTGCTAAAGAAGAAATGGCAAAAGCTGAAGATCTTGGTGATTTCTATCGTATTCCTGCAGATTTGCGAGATCTAAACTATACTAAATATGTACAAACAGATGGACCAAAACTCAGTGTAGAAGAATATAATTCTGATAATACAGAACTACTTGATGTTGAAGAGCTTAAAAAACTTTTATTGACCCTGGAATATGTTCAACAAGAATTAAATCTATCACCAAATAATTAAAATAGAAATATGATTCCTATAGTAAAACCGTATTTACCACCTGCTGAAGATTTAATGCCGGCAATACAAGAAACTTTATATAGTGGATATATAGCTGAAGGAGAAAAAGTTTATGAATTCGAAAAAGAATTTGGAGAGTACATAGGAAACCCACTTGCTCTATCACTTAATTCAGGTACTGCTGCTTTGCATATAGCTCTATTAATGGTTGGAATACAGCCAGGAGATGAAGTTATAAGTACCGTTCTTACAGCTGAACCTACTAACGTTGCTATAAAACTTGTTGGAGGTAAGGTAGTTTGGGCTGATGTACAAAAAGATACAGGACTACTGGATCCAGTCAGTGTAAGAAGTAAAATTACTGATAAAACTAAAGCTATTTTACTTGTACATTATGCTGGAATGGTATGTGATATGGATGAGTTTAATAAAATTTCGAAAGAATTCAATATCCCAATAATCGAAGATGCTGCTCATGCAATGGGTGCCAAATATAATGGGGAAATGATTGGAAGTAATTCTGCATATACGATTTTTTCCTTACAGGCTATAAAGCATATGACTACTGTGGATGGAGGGTTTTTGACTGTCAAAAGTGAAGATAAATATAACCAAGGAAGATTACTGAGATGGTTTGGTTTGGACAAGAAAGTAGCTAGGCTTGAAAATGATATTAAATTCCCAGGCTATAAGTATCACATGAATAATGTGAACGCTACTATTGGTCTTATACAAATGAAATATGTAAGGGAGATTATTGGAAAATATATTTCAAATGGCAAATTTTTCGATTCAGCTTTAGAAAATATCTCAGGAGTACAATTGTTGGATTATAATCCGAATACAGATCCTTCTTATTGGTTATATACTATGAAAGTAGATGATAGAGAAAATTTTATTAAGATGATGGCTGATAATGGAATTACAGCATCAGAGCTTCATCTTCGTAATGACAGACATTCCTTATTTAAAGAATCTGAAACAGAACTACCTGTTTTTGATGATTTTTATAAAAAAATGGTACATATACCTTGCGGATGGTGGATAAATGAAGATACCCGTAATACAATTGCTGAAATAATTAAAAAAGGATGGTAAATGATTCCTATATATAAGCCCTTTATGCCGGAAAATATTTCAGATAAGATTAATGAAATATTATATTCCGGAAAACTATCTTATGGAGAGATTGGAAAAGAATTTGAACAATCTCTTTCTGATTTTATCAGTAATGATAAAATTTTGACAACGACTACTTATAATCAGGCATTATTAATGGCATTATCAGTTTTAGACCTTAAAGCTGGTGATGAAATTATTGCGAGTCCGGTAAGTTGCTTAGCCAGTAACCAACCATTTGCAGTTAAAGACTTGAAAATAAATTGGGTTGATGTAGATCCTACCTCAGGAACAATTGATACTGAGCATTTAAGAAAACTTATTTCTGGAAAAACAAAAGCTATATTTAATAATCTTTTTTGTGGATACGCAGGAGAGTTAGATGATGTCTATCAGTTAGGTACAGAATTTAATATTCCTGTTGTTGATGATTGTATAGAGGCTTTTGGAACCGAATATAAAGGAAAAAAAACCGGAAATACAGGAGCTGATATTACCATTTTTTCTTTTCAGACTGTGAGGTTACCTAATACAATAGACGGAGGAGCATTATCTTTTAAAGATAACAAGCTATATGAAAAGGCGAGAATGATAAGAGATTATGGAATAGACAGATCAAATTTCAGATTACAAAACGGAGAAATCAATCCTGATTGTGACATTACATTAGAAGGATATGGGGCCACAATGAGTGAGATTAACTCTTTAATAGGAACGGAGCAAATGAAAAATGTTACCAAGCTTTTGGAAAAGCAGAGAAATAATGGTTTAACATGGAACAAAATCTTTGACTCGGATCTTAAAATTCAATCATTGAAAGTTAATGAAAATGTTAATCCCAATTTTTGGGTATACGGACTTCTTACAGATAATAAAAATGAGTTTCTTCAAAAGATGAAAGCAGATGGTTTCTATTCCACAGGTGTTCATATTAATAATAATGTTTATTCTGTTTTTCATAATAAAACGGAATTAGTTGGAGTAAATGAATTTATGAGTAAATATGTGGCAGTACCGTCTGGATGGTGGTTCACCCGTTAAATTGAAATAATAATATAATATATGAGTTCTACAAATCAGATTCATGAAACTGCCAAAATTCATAAGAATGTAAGGCTTGGCGAATATAACCGTATAGGAAAAAATGTACTTATTGAAATAGTAGGAAATGATCCGGATGCTGAAGTTGTAATTGGTGATAATAATATTATTAATGATAATACAAGAATATTTGTTTACAGTTCATTGAATATAGGAGATTGGAACGTTCTGCATAATGATATGTTGTTAATGGCAGAACAAGAGATGAAGATTGGACATAATTGCTGGTTTGGACAGAATACTATTCTTGATGCTGCAGGTGGACTTGAAATAGGAAACGGAGTAAGAGTTGGAATGTACTCACAGATATGGACGCATGTGGCAAGTGGTGAGCAAATAGAAGGCTGTACATTGTACGCAAAGAGAAAGACAACCATTGATGATGATGTATGGCTTGTAGGAAGCTGTGTTGTAGGATCTGGCCTGTATTTAGGAAAAAGAAGCACTGCACTTATTAACTCTGTTATAACGAAAGATTTAGAAGCTAATAGAGTTTATTCAGGAAGTCCTGCAAAACTTATGGAAAAAGCAAATTTTTACAAAGATGTAACGCTAGACAAAAAATTTGATATGCTTAATGGATGGTTGCAGGAATTCGTTTCAATAAATCAAGATGTACAGATCAAATTAGAAGAAAAAAGAATAAAGTTATCTGACAGCTATAGTGATGTAGTATTTACCATGGAAGAAGAAGATAACGCTGAAAAAGGATTTTTTTTATTGCACAATAAAACATTCAATAAGTCAAATTCAGAATTGGAAAGAAGAGTTTATAAATTCTTGTACAATAATAAGGCGAGATTTTTACCTGTTTGATCCTACTTAGAAAAATAGATGAAAAAAAATATTGTTGCAAATTTTATAGGTAAATTTTGGGGTATATTCTCAAACTTTATATTTATTCCTTTATATATCAAGTATTTAGGATTTGAAAGCTATTCTATTATAAGTTTTATATTAATTATAGCGGGAATAATAGCAATTTTAGATTCTGGACTCACAGCTACCTTATCGAGGGAATTTGCAAGAAATGATAATAAAGAAGAAGACAGAATAAAAATTTATAAAACACTTGAGTCGGTTTATATCATAGTTGTTTTGCTATCTATTGTAGGAATAGTCTTGTTTTCAGATATTATCGCAGATAATTGGATTAAAGTTAAATCTTATACACCATCTCAAGTATCAGGTTTTCTTAAAATTATTAGTATTGATATAGGCTTTCAACTGTTGCTTAGATTTTATATGGGAGGCCTGTTTGGCCTTCAAAAGCAGGTGATGGCCAATGTTTATCAAATGTTGTGGGGAATGTTAAGAAATGGACTTGTTATTGGGGTAATTATTTACTATCCTGATTTAAATACATTTTTTATTTGGCAGAGCGCTGCGACACTTATTTTTACTTTTTTAATGAAAGCTTCTCTTGATAAGATAGTTTATAAAAGGAAAATAAATTTTTTGTTTAGCATAGACAAAAATGTTTTAAAAAATGTCTCTCATTTTGCTGGTGGCATGCTATTGATTGCAATAGTAGCAGCCTTCAATACGCAAATGGATAAAATTGTTATCTCTAAACTTTTATCATTAGAAAGTTTAGGATATTATACCTTAGCTGTTTCGTTGTCTCAAGGGATGCTTGCTATTGCCGGACCTATAGCTACTGCTGTACTTCCAAATTTTACAGCCTATTATTCATTAAAAAAAATTACAGAAGCTAAGGATTTGTATAATAAGTATGCATTGTATGTTTCTATCTTAATTTTTACTTTCTTGTCTAATATTATTTTCTTTACTAAACCATTATTATGGGCATGGACTGGTAATTTAGAAATCGTTAACCATGTATATGTAATCTTACCAATTGTAGCTTCAGCTTATGGTTTTGTTATGCTTCAGGTAATTCCAGGCCAGGTAGCCATAGCAAATGGATATACTAAGCTAAATAATGTATTGGGAATACTAAGCATATTTATAACGTTTCCCGGATATTATTTTTCCATTAAATATTATCAGGCATTTGGAGCGGCTGTCGTTTTCCTTTTCGTACAGATTATTTCAACATTTATATATATTTATTTTATAAATAAAAAATTCATAAAAGAAAACTTGCTGACTAAAATTTTTTTTAAACAGATTTTTATTCCGTTCATTATAGCATTTTTAGTATCTTTTATGCTTTCAAGAGTTCCACAAATCTTTAGTGAAAGCAGAATTATTTCTTTTATATGGATAGGGGTTGCTACCTTTCTAACATTGATGGCAACTTCTGCTATAGTTTTGCCAAAAGAGGAAATAAAAAGTTTTTTTAAATTTAAAAATTAATTTTGTAATGAGACCATTACTAAGTATTGCAATTGCGACTAAAGACAGAGAAAAATATTGTGTGAAATCAATACAGTCTATTTTATCTCTTAATAGTGATAAAATAGAAATTACCATTTCAGATAATAGTGCAACTCCTCAGGTAAAGAAATTTATTGAAGAGCTGAAATCTGCTAATGTTAAATATAGATATGATTCAGGTCCGGTTTCTTCAATTGAAAACTTTAATAGAGCAATAGAACTTACCACAGGAAAATATATCATACTGATTGGTGATGATGATACGATATTGCCAAAGGCAATTGAGATAGCCGAATGGGCAGATAATAACGATATAGATTCTGTTTGTTCTAAAGAAGCAGTTACTTATTATTGGCCAGGTGCATTAGAGCAATACCCTACTGGAGCATTAATTATTCCGCCATTTGGTAATAATATAAAGGAGATTTCTCTAAAAAAGAATTTAATTAGTCTTTTACATAATGGATTACAACATTATTTGCTGTATCCTTTACCCAAAACTTATCACGGAATAGTTAAAAAAGATATTTTAGAAAAAATAAAAAAGATAACAGGACATTATTATGGTGGATTAAGCCCAGATATATATTCTTCAGTTGCCGTTTCATGCATCGCTAAAAATCATTTCCAATTGGAAGAACCAATTTCAGTGGCAGGAGTATGCCCAACAAGTACTACCGCAGAAAACTTCACTGGAAAGCATTCAGGAACATTAGAAAATATTCCCCATCTTAGACATAGAGAAGGATATGTTTTTGATAAAAGAATCCCTAAATATTATAGTGTTAATACAATATGGGCTGAGTCTGGGTTGAAAGCATTAGAAGAATTGAAAGAATTTGAACTATTAAAAGAATTTAATATTTTTTATCTTTTGGCTCAAGGAAGAATAAACAATAGGAAATTTATTAGTGATTTGATTGAAGAGGAGACTCAGAAAACATTATCTGAAAATAATATCAGCCAAAATAAATACAAAATTGAAAATGCAAAAAGTATATTTAAAATTTATACTAAAAAAGCTTTGAATATATTGAATACAAAAATAAGTTCTCAGAAAGACAAAACAATTTTAAGTATAGAAAATATTCAAAAAGTATTGGAAATTTATAATTCATAAGAATGCCATATTACATAATACCATACATCTATATATTTTTTCTTTGGATAAATTACTATTTTAATAAAGTAGATTTTCAAAGAAAAAATCTGTTATTATTTGTTTTCTTATTGCCTGCATTTTTAATTGCTGTATTAAGAGGGAATATAGGGACAGATACTTTTTTTTACTTGGGTCTTTTTTCTCTCCATGAAAAAGGTATGGTTACGGATGGATATGAACCAGGATTTCTTTTACTTACTTTTTTAATATCAAAATTAGGATTAGGGGCAAGATTTGGAGTGGCTTTAATTTCAGTAATCACAAGTTTTCTTCTTATCAAGCTTTTTTCGCGATCAAAAGAGACTATTGCTCTATTTGTGGTTGTATTTTTTCCTATTTTCTACTTTGATTTTACAATGAATGGTATCAGATACGGACTAAGCTTTGCATTAGCTGCCTGGGCTGTGCACTATTTGTATGAAAAAAAATACCTTTACACAACAATTTTGTCAATAGTTGCTATTTCAATTCAGTATTCTGCATTGCTTATTGTGCTGGTTTTTATATCTAACTTAATAAAGAAAAAGTATATTTTTATATTTTTAGGTATTTTACTTGTCTTGATGACTCTCACAAGTACTTTTGACTTCTTTTTAGACCATTTGGCGGGAAAACAGGAAAGCTATTCGCACATTCAATCACCAGGTATATTTTCGGGTATTGCACCTCTAATCCAGTTTTTATTTATTTATTTTTGTTTTTTATTTTATTCTGATAAGAAGTCTTCGAAAAAACTATTGCATATTATTTTAATCCTAGAGATTATATCATTTATCATTGCTAAATTTACTTATGCAGGATTAAGGCTCCAAACAACATTTTTATTCACTTTAATGATATATATATTGAATAATATTGATTTGTTGGAAATCAAAAATAGAAGTATGTTTATGTTCAGAATGATCATAATCAGCTTATTCAGTACTGCAATGTTTATGAAGAATATTACCAGTGTGGGAGATGAAGAGCAACTGACTCCTTTTTTACCTTATAAATTCTTTTGGGAACAAAGCTATCCTTTATAATTTTTTTATATGAATATTTCTGTAATAATCCCCATGTATAATTCTGAGAATACTATCACTGAAACATTAGAATCAGTTTTTAATCAAACGTATAAACCGAATGAAATAATTATTGTTAATGATGGAAGTAAGGATAATTCTAAAAAGATTGTTGATCAGATTATCAACAACAATCGGTCAGGAATAAAAATTCAAATAATTAATATTAAAAATAGTGGTGTTTCTGTTGCAAGAAATACAGGAATTAAAAACGCCCATGGAGATTGGATTGCCCTTTTGGATTCTGATGATGCATGGGAAGCTAATAAATTAGAAAGGCAGATTGAAATTATTAAGGAAAATCCTTCAATAGATTTTTTAGGGACCACCAGGAATAAAGAAGTTATTAGAAATATCCTATGGATTAAATTAGGTCATTTAACAAAAATAACAGCAAAACAACTTCTATTAAGATTTGTTTTTGTAACTCCTACTATTTTATTTAGGAAAAGCATAGTTGACGATATTGGATATTTTGATGAAAATCAAAGATATGCAGAAGAAGGAAATTATTTTATTAGAATAGCCAATAAATATAATGCATTTCTACTTAATGAAAGTTTAGTGATAACCGGAGGTGGTAAAGCCCATTTTGGAGAAAGCGGGTTATCAGGAAATATATTGGAAATGGAAAAAGGAGAGTTAAAAAATATTAAAGACTCCTTACATATGGGAATTATTAATAATTTTGAATATGCATTGATTAATATTTTTTCTATTTTAAAATATGTAAGAAGGTTCTTAATTGTTAAATTAAAATAATATAGGAAATTTATGTTAGAAAGATATGGTATATTTGGTATTGTCAGTCTTTTATTTTTTAAAATAAGAGGAATGTTTATTTTTAAGAATGCTAGATTGATTCGTTTTCCATTTAGAATACGAGGGAGAAAATTTATCAAAGTAGGAAAGGGCTTAACAACGGGTTTTAATTGTAGAATAGATGCATTTCCACTAGATAACAAAGAAAAATATCTAATTGAGATTGGGGAAGGAGTACAGATGAATGATTATGTACATATTGCGGCACACAGGAAAATTATTATTAAAGATAACGTGCTAATAGCTAGTAAAGTTTTTATAACAGACCATAATCATGGCAGTTATAGTGGGGAAATTCAAGATTCTCCATTATCCAAGCCAAGTGAAAGGAAACTTCAACTTGCAGCGGTGGTGATTGAAGAAAATGCATGGCTGGGGGAATATGTTTCAATAATGCCAGGTGTTACAATAGGAAAGGGGTCAATTATTGGTGCGATGTCTGTTGTGACAAAAGATATTCCAGATTATGCAATTGCTGTTGGAAGCCCGGCAAAAGTGATAAAAAAATTTAATTTTTCTACAAATACATGGGATAAAGTTTAATATAAGATACTACAAAAATATAAATTATGAACAGAAAACAATATGCAGATTTAATCCTGCAAAAACTAGAAGAGAATAAGGATATTTACAAAAAAGAATTTAATCAAGATGGAAGAATTAACTCTTGTATCATTGAAAATCTCTTACCACTCGATTTAGCAAATGAGATTTACAGTGTATTTCCTTCTCCTGAGGAAATGACAAATTATAAATCATTAAGAGAGAATAAAAGGATTGCAGCGCAAATGGATTTATACAATCCATTATTAGAAGAAATTATTTTTGCATTTCAAGATGAAAGAGTTATAAGAATTGTTGAAGAAATTACAGGATTAAAAGAAATGACCCCAGATACTAATTTGTATGCTGGTGGAATTAGTCTTATGGCGAAAGGAAATTTCTTAAATCCTCATTTGGACAATTCCCATGATAATGATCGTGAAAACTATCGTGTATTAAATCTTTTATATTACATTACACCAGATTGGGATGTTGAAAATGGAGGAAATCTTGAATTATGGGATAATGGAATGAATAATGAACAAAGAACAATACATTCAAAATTTAACAGACTTGTTTTGATGATAACAAATAAAACATCTATACATTCTGTAAGTAAGGTAGTAGTTGATCATAAAAGATGTTGTGTCTCTAATTACTATTTTTCAAAAAAACCAGCTGAAAAAGAAGAATATTTCCATGTAACATCCTTTTATGGGAGACCTGAAGAGCCTGTTAAAAATGTGTTGCTAAGAGCAGATGCCCTTTTAAGACAAACTGTAAGAAACGTAACAGGAAAAAGAATTGTTGAAACTAAGCATATCTATAAAAAAAATGAAAATGAAGATCTAGAATCTTAAAATTGTAATGGTAAATATTTCAATAGTATTATATAATACTTCTTCAGAAGATATTAATAACTTTCTTTCTTCTTTTGCTCAGCTTAAAATAGAATTTAATCTTATTCTAGTTGACAACTCTGAAACAAACTCTTTGGAAAAATATTTTAAAGAGTTTAATTTTATTCAATATATACATAACCCTTCCAATCCGGGATTTGGTGCATCTCATAATATTGCCTTGAAAAAAACGTTGGAAGATAGCAATGTGAAATATCATTTCGTAGTTAACCCAGATGCATATTTCAAAGGTGATGTAATTTCTGATATGATTAGTTATATGAATACTGATTCTGAAATAGGAATGCTTATGCCGCAGATTCTTAATGAGAATGGGACAGTCCAGTTTCTTCCTAAGCTTTTGCCCTCTCCAATGAGTATCTTACTTAGAAAGATTAAGTCTCCTTTTTTTATTTACAATGATTTTATTAATAAATATGAACTTAGATTTGTAGATCAATCTGAAATCTATAATGCACCAATTCTTTCGGGTTGTTTTACATTGTTCAGATGTGCTGCGTTAAAAGAAATTGGTCTCTATGATGACAGGTTTTTTATGTATTTTGAAGATTGGGACATCTCAAGAAGAATGCACAAAAAATATAAAACGATTTATTATCCAAAAGTATCTGTTTATCATAAATATGAATCTGGTGCTAATAAAAATAAAAAATTATTTAAAGTTTTTCTAACATCAGCATATAGATATTTCTCAAAATGGGGATGGTTCTTTGACCTTGAAAGAACAAATGTAAATAAAGAAACAATATCACAATTCAAATGAAACTAATTACTCTTTTTCTGCTGACTATTTCATTGAAATTATATTCTCAACAATTAGTTTTGGCTTCAAACGGTACTTCAGCTTATCATATAGCCTTAACTAATAGTGCAGATAATATTGAAAAACAGGCAGCACAAGAGTTTCAGAGAATATTTAAAGATATATCAGGTGTTACCATACCTATTGAGACCTCAGATTTTAAAAAAGAGAAAGAAATAAGAATAGGTAAAAATTCTGCTTTTGGGAATAGTTTTAAGGTTGCAGAAGACGGGGTAGTGATTAAAGTATTAAACAATAATCTCATTATATCAGGAGGAAACAGAAAAGGAGTGTTGTATGCGACATATACTTTTTTTGAAAATTATTTGGGATATAAGGTTTATGCATTGGATGAAAAAGTGATACCTGTTAGTAAAAATGTTCAGATTCCAAATAATATTAATTTTATTTACTCTCCTCCGTTTGAGTTTAGAACAGAATATTTTATTGAAAGTCAAGATAAGAGTTATGCTGATTTTCATAAATTGAACTATTTTTTTGAAAATAGGTTATATTTTGCTCATTCATTTGGGTGGCTTCTTCCTGCGGATAAGTACTTTAAAACTAATCCAGAATTTTTTGCTTTAGTTAATGGTAAAAGAGATGCTTCTCAAATGTGTTTCAGTAGTGAAGGGGCAATACAAGAACTTATTAAAGTTCTGAAAGTGGAAATGTTACTTTCACCGAATAATGTTGTGTGGTCTGTAAGTCCACTAGATTCTCCTAATGTATGCCATTGTAATTTGTGTGAAAAAAAATACTCGAATGGTGGATTTACTGAAGCTATGATGTATTTTGTGAATAAAATTGCAATAGCTTTTCCTGATAAAACTATAAGTACATTGGCGTATAATCAGTCATTATATCCGTCACCTAAAACGAAGCCGAAAAGTAATGTGGAGATAATGTTTTGCTATACCAATGTAGATAGAAGTAAACCCATTTCTTCTCCTGAAAATAAAGATGCAGCAAAATTCAGAGAATCGTTTAAGGAATGGGAAAAACAGACCAACAATTTTTTTGTATGGGATTACACAGTCAACTATTTCAACTCATTGTTTCCCTTTCCTAACATTTATACTCTCCAACCGAATCTGCAGTATTTTAAAAATTCAGGTGTTAAAAAAATATTTGAACAAGGAATTGGCCCTCAAAAAGGTGAGTTTTCGGAATTGAAGTCATATGTTTTAGCAAAACTATTATGGAATCCTGAACTAGATGTTCATAAGTTAATTGATGATTTCTTGAAAAACTATTATGGTCCTGCATGGACAGATATGAAAAACTATATAAATACAGTTAATAATAGATTTCAGCAGTCAGGAGCATCTCTTGATGTTTACGCAAATCCCGTACAATATAAAGATGGTTATTTGAGTGATCAAAACATTAGAGATTACTATAAAATCTTGAAATTAGCTTTAAGCAAGGTGAAAGGTAATAGCAAGTTTGAAAAAAGAATAAAAAAAGAATTGTTATCTGTAGATTACGCCGTCTTGGAAATAGGTAGAAATGATCAAAAACGATTCGATCAAATAGGAGGTACTGGAATTTATAACAAAGCAAATATTTTTGTATCAGAAGCTAAATCAGTGGGGATAACTTTTCTTAGAAATGGAGAACTTACTAATGAGGAATATCAAAAACAAATTGAGCAAAAAAAAGGTAAATAATTATTTAGTATTTTCCAAGATCAAAGAAAAATTTATTTTCAAAATCTGTTGAATTCATAAAGTTAGTAGCATATGTTCCGGCACATAATCCCCCGATAAAAGAATTACACTTAGAAAGTATATAGATTGAAGATAAGTATTCAATTCCCTTTAAATACCTGTCATCTTTTCTATTAAAAGAAGCTTCAAAAAGAAAATCAACATTGAGATCATCATAATATACTCTTTTGTTTTCTAAAATTTTATTAGGAAATTTCTCTTTTAACTTATTAACTGCTGCTTTTTCTTCTGTAGCAATATATATATAATCAAATTCACCCCATTGAGCGATAAGCTCTTCAATTTTACTGATAAATGTATCAATGTCGGGTTGTATGGGGTGTCCATAAGGCTTCATTTTTGTATAATCAGTTCCTCTATACAATAAACCAAGAACCTTTTTACCTTTTACAAGATTTATATATTCATCTTGAATGTAAGAATTAGCCTTATCACTTAAATGAATGAAATTCTCGTATATTTTTTTCCAGAATATACTTTCATCCCGGTCGAAAACAGAATTGATAAAAGGAGATAATGGTTGCATTTTTGTTGGACTTAAAATATAATTGCCTGCTTTATAAATATCGTCTAAATTAGAATTTAAAGGCTGTTTAAAATAAAACTCCCAGGCATTCTTTTTCCCAAAATCTTCTTCGTTTAAATAAATACTGTGAAAATTTTGCATATCGACCACGGGTATATAGCCCTTTGCAATAGCATAAGCAATATGCCCTAAGAAAAGTGAAACATATGTTAAAAGGCCTATGGAAGAATTGTCTCTTCGTATTATGTAATAAGTTTTTTTTTCAGAAGACGAAGCTATCTTTTTTATATTTTCAATTGCAAGGTCAAGTTCATCACTATTATGAAGTAATTTTTTTACAATTTTTTTATATCTGTAATTTCTAATGTTATAAATTGATTCTAAATAAAAATGATATAATTCTTTTATATGTCTATTCTTTCTAAGCAGATCTTTTAAGGTCATATTATGAATATGAAAAAGTTAAGTATAGTGACAAATATACTGATTTGTAGTAGAAATAGGATTAATATAAATATTTCTTTTTACAGAATAATTTTTTGTTGGAATAAGATTTGCTATTTTTGGAACTTAAAATTAAGAATTTAATTAACAATGGAGGTTACAATTACTGGTGCTTCTGGGTTTGTAGGAAAAAATCTTTCAAATTTTTTAAAAGATAATAATTACAATATTCAAAATCTTTCATTAAGAAATAAATGGGAGATTAATAAAAACACAAAAACAATCATTCATCTCGCGGGTAAAGCTCATGATACGGCCAATACTTCCCATGAGGAAGAATATTTAAAAGTAAATACAGAGCTGACTAAAAATCTTTTTGATGAGTTTCTGGACTCTAATATTAGTGACTTTATCTATTTCAGCAGTGTAAAAGCAACTGCAGATACAGTGAATGGAATTTTAGATGAAGAGAACGTGTCCAGTCCCAAGACTCATTATGGAAAATCCAAACTCTTTGCTGAAGAATATTTATTATCTAAAAACCTTCCTGAAGGTAAACGATTGTTTATCATTCGTCCATGTATGATTCATGGTCCTGGAAATAAAGGAAATCTAAATCTTCTGTATAAGGTTGTAGAAAAAGGAATCCCTTGGCCGTTAGCCGCTTTCGAAAATAAACGTTCTTTTTTAAGTATTGACAATTTAAATTTTTTAGTCTATGAAATACTTAAGAATAAAAATGTTCCTTCCGGAGTTTATAATTTTGCTGATGATAGATCTATTTCTACAAATGATTTGATAAAAATTATAGGGAGGGCTTCAGGAAGGAAAAGTAGATTGTGGAAACTACCTTCCGGAATGATTTCTTTAGTTGCAAAATTAGGTGACATATTAAAACTGCCATTAAATTCTGAAAGATTAAAAAAGCTAACTGAAAGCTACGAAGTCTCTAATGAAAAAATAAAACACGTTTTAGATATAAAAAAATTACCTGTTTCTGCAGAAGATGGTCTTGTTAAAACAATAAAAAGTTTTAAAAACAAATGATAGAATATATAGTAATAATAGTTATTTTATTTATCACAATGCTGATGTATTTCAAAATTGCAGATAAGTACAATATCATAGATAAACCCAACCACAGAAGTGCCCATACACAGATCACTTTAAGAGGAGGAGGAGTTATATTTCCTATTGCATTTATCATCTTTGGATTGTTTAATTTCAACTTGATGATTGAGGAATATTGGTCTTTTGGTCTTGGAATTCTAGCAATATGTACAATAAGTTTTATTGATGACATTAGAACATTGTCAAATAAGATCAGACTGTTTGTTCACCTTATTTCGGTTATTTTACTTTTGTATTTTACTGGAGCTTTTACTTTAATGCCTTTTTGGGTATGGCCTATATTATTTATATTAATAATAGGTATACTGAATGCATATAATTTTATGGATGGTATTAATGGGATGACAGGAATTTATAGTTTGGTAGCGCTTGGCTCATTAGCTTATATTAATAAAGAGGTTATTCAATTTACAGATATTGATTTTATATACTATCCAATACTTGCCTGTCTAGTGTTTCTATTTTTTAATTTCAGAAAAAAAGCAAAATGCTTCGCTGGAGACGTGGGAAGTATGGGGATTGGTTTCTGGGTAATTGGGCTTATTACACTTTTAATTATGAGAACAGGTGAATATAAATTTATCCTGCTTTTAGCAATCTATGGAATGGAAGTAGTACTTACAATTATTGAAAGAATAATATTAAAAGAAAATATTTTCGAAGCCCATAGAAGACATTTATATCAGCTTTTTGCGAATGAAAAAAAAGTTTCTCATTTAGTAATCAGCGGCGTTTATGCTATTGTACAATTACTCATAAATGTATTTTTAATACATTCGAAATATCCAATTTGGGCAATAATAGCAATGCTTTTTATCCCTTTGGGATGTATATATTTAGGATTAAAATTGACATTAAAAAAGAAGTATAATTTATAACATAATAAAACTTGAATATGAAAATAAAAGAAACACCTTTAAAAGATTGTTATATCATAGAACCTACAGTTTTTGAAGATGAGAGAGGATACTTCTTTGAAAAGTATAACGAGCAGAAATTCGAAGAACTAACCGGAATGAATGGCCATTTTGTTCAGGATAATATCTCAAAATCTTCTTACGGCGTTTTGAGAGGACTGCATTTGCAAAAAGGAGAGCATGCACAAGCAAAGCTAGTATCTTGTCTTGAAGGTAAGGTTTTTGATGTTGCCGTCGATCTTAGAAAAGATTCTCCAACATTTGGAAAATGGTTCGGGATAGAGCTTACACCAGAAAATAAATTACAACTGTATGTTCCAAGAGGATTTGGACATGGATTTTCAGTATTGAGTAAAACTGCAATTTTCTCTTATAAATGTGATAACTTTTATAATAAAGAATCTGAAGGAAACGTAATGTGGAATGACCCGGAATTGAATATCGACTGGAAGCTACCTTTAGAAGTAGTTCAGTTATCAGATAAAGATAAAACATTAGCATCTTTTAGCGAAATGAACTTTTAATAAATACTCTATTGAAAACCACTTTATTAAAGTGGTTTTGTATTTTCTAATTCATACTCTTTAATATTTTGTATCTTTGCAGACTCAAAATCAAAAAGATGCGCACAAAATCTGTAGGGAAGAAGAAAATCAATATTGTCACTCTTGGATGTTCCAAGAATGTATATGATTCTGAAGTATTAATGAGCCAGCTGAAAGCCAATGGAAAGGATGTGGTACATGAAGACAAGGGTGATATTGTGGTAATCAATACATGTGGATTCATAGATAATGCAAAAGAAGAATCAATTAATACAATTCTTGATTATGTAGAGGCTAAAAACAGAGGTGAAGTCGAAAAGGTATTTGTTACAGGATGTCTTTCCGAGAGATACAAACCGGATTTGATCAGAGAAATTCCCGATGTAGACCAATATTTTGGAACCAGAGATCTTCCGATCTTATTAAAACACCTGGGAGCAGATTATAAACATGAATTGGTAGGAGAAAGGCTTACTACCACTCCAAGACACTATGCTTATCTTAAAATATCTGAAGGATGCGACAGACCATGTTCTTTCTGTGCAATTCCATTGATGAGAGGTGGGCACATTTCTACTCCAATTGAAAAATTAGTCCTTGAAGCGCAGAAACTAGCTAAAAAAGGAACGAAAGAACTGATCTTAATTGCTCAGGATTTGACGTACTATGGATTAGATCTTTATAAGAAACGTGCACTTGGAGATTTATTAAAAGAATTAGTGAAAATAGACGGTATCGAATGGATTCGTCTTCATTATGCTTTTCCTAGTGGTTTCCCGGAAGATGTATTAGACATAATTAGAGAAGAACCTAAAGTATGTAATTATATAGATATTCCTCTTCAGCATATTAATTCTGATTTGTTGAAATCAATGAAAAGAGGAACAACCCATGAAAAAACGAATGCTCTTTTATCAAAATTCAGAGAAAAAGTTCCTGATATGGCTATCAGAACAACCCTTATTGTTGGATATCCTGGTGAAACACAGGAAAGATTTCAGGAATTGAAAGATTGGGTGAAAGAACAGAAGTTTGACAGATTAGGTTGTTTTACCTATTCACACGAAGAGAATACTACTGCTCATGTATTGGAAGATGATATTCCTCAGGAAGTAAAAGAAGCAAGAGTAGAAGAAATCATGGAACTGCAGTCTCAAATATCTTGGGAAAAAAATCAGGAAAAAATTGGTGAAATTTTCAAATGCGTTTTTGACAGGAAAGAAGGGAATTATTTTATTGGGAGAACAGAATATGACTCTCCGGATGTTGATAATACTGTTATGGTTTCAGCTGAAGAAACATATATCTCTATTGGTGAATTTGCCAACGTAAAAATCACTTCTGCTGAAGAATTTGATTTATATGGAGAATTAGTATAATTAATAATTTATTGTTGTTGATTTTTAAACAATAATATAAATAAATTTAATTTAACTAAAATATATTAAGGAGAATTAATGTATTTTTCTTTCTTGTTGAAATTTATAATTTATTGTTAATTAATAAGTTGTGATTTTGAATGCTAATGTTAATTATTTTTTTTATATAAAACATACGTAATATGAAATTATATCTTAAATTTGCACTATAAACAATATTCTAAAATTATATATTTAAGTTTATGTGTGTTTTTAAGTTTAAACAAATAAGAGGTAACTCATTTATTTATAGATAGGTTTGAAATATGCACAACTTGGAATATATTTCCCATTTGAAAATATTGATGAAAAAAAAATGTAATTAAAATCTTTAAAAACTTATGAAAAAATTTTTATTCACAGCGACTATGCTGGTTGCTTTTGCAACAGTTTCTCAGGCTCAGCAAGGACGTGTTGGTATTAATACCAGTGCTCCAGCTGCTACGCTAGATGTTGTAGCTACTACAACAGATGCTACGAGACCTGATGCATTATTGGTTCCTCGTATGACAAGAGCGCAATTGTATAATAAAGATGCAGCTTTTCTTGCAGCTCAAGATGGCGCATTGGTTTTTGTAACTACAATTGATGGTACTGCTACGACTAAAACAGCAAATGTAACAGCATCTGGTTTCTACTATTATGATGGTAGGTCAACCAATACATGGATTGCAGTTGGCGGTGGAGGTGCCGTTGCAGCTCCTAGTTTTAGAACAATTAGTTCTGGTACTACCGCAGCTATTTTGGCAAGTGATGTAGGTAATTGTGTCATCCTGAATGCTACTAGTATTTCTACTGTTACCTTACCAACCCCTACTGCCTCTATGGCAGGAAAAACCATTAAGATTTTTGAAACTACAGGAGGTACTGGCCCAACTATTTCAAGTAGTGATTATAAATCAACAGGTGCAGGTATCATCGTTAATGCGACAGGTATTAGCTTAATTACTGATGGTATTTCGTGGTTTAGTGATAGTCTTCAATAATTTTAATAAATAAAACAGATATGAAAAAATATAATTTTTTAAAGGCTGGTTTAGCATTTGTTACTGCTTTAGCTTTTAATGTTAATTCCCAAGCTCAAATTAAAGCTAATCAAACTCTAGCTAATGCTTCCATTAATAATAGTACAGCATTTTTAGATGCTGCAAGTTCTACTACTTGGAATGCAAGTACAACTTTAGGTAAAGGGATTTTGTTCCCTAGAGCTGATTTAACACAATTAGTACTAACTAATAACGGTGGTTATTTATCAGCAAATAACCCTAACAGATTTGATGGTATAATCGTTTATAACACGGGTACAGGTAATACTCCTGCTAGTGGATCTGGAATTGGAGGTCAGGCGGTAGCGCCAGGATTCTATTATTTTTCAAATCCAGGTAGCCCAACAGCTACTACTACAGGTCAATGGCTACCAATTGGTGCTAGCCCAAAAGTAAGTATAGGTACTGTTGAAACACTTACAAATACATCTATAGGTACTGCAGCTATTTATGCTATCAAAGGAACTTTTGCAGCTACTGGAAGTTCAACAGCGGTGAATATCCCTTCACCAACGGGTATGACGGGTATGTACGGAATTACTATTTACAAAGCTGGTACCAACACTGTTTATGACAGAAGTTTATACTCTTATACATTAGGTACTGGAGCAGGAAATGCAATTACAGGATCTCCTAGTATGTCTGTAGTATATCCGGCTGGAACATACGACTATGTATTAGAATATTTAAAGTAAGATTTTATCTTTAATATATAGAAGCCAATGATTCATCATTGGCTTTTTTTGTTTTTCCTCCTTTCCTAAATCTTACAGTCAAATTCTGGGAATAATCATTTTACTATAAAATACTTAATACAGATAAAACCTTCTTTGTAATCACGTGCATATACTTGTGGTTAATCACAAGTATTCCATTATTATAAAAGGTACTGCTTACATGCTATCTCTCTTGGTTCAGATTAAGAGATTTTCTAGTTTTTAAGCTTAACTTCTATAGTAGTTTTGATTTTGAATTAAAGCCATACTCGGACAAGAAAATATTCTAAGATAATCTGTCAACTTTTAAATGATTATTAAATTAATCAATAAAGAAATGGCTTAGAAAATAGGTTAATTTGACAGATGACAGTCTTCAGCAACATAAACTTCCATCGAGAATCAATAAAAAACAATAAATATAAAGAGATTGGGATAGTCAAAATTTGAAAATAAATAAAAAAATATCAAACCAAATTTAATATGTTATGATAAAAATTAATGAATTTTTGAAAATAATCAGTTATTTATTAGGACAAAAATTGTAATGAGTATAAAAACAGTTAATTAAGAAAAGTATTTATATTAACAATCATAGCATAACATTTATTTTATTTGTAACCTAAGACCTTCGAAAATGAGGTCTGACAACCATAAATGAGGTCTCTACATAAAAACTTATGTTGACTTATAGACATTGATAATCTTAAAATTTGTCTTATTAAAGAATTTCAAAATTGAATTTTTACCAAATCTACGTTTTTATAATCGATTGAATGTCAATTGATTGTGATTTTAGATTTTCTAAAAAATAGTGATTTTGTTAATTTTGTTAACGTTTGTGTAGTAATTTTAACGTTATTTAACAATGTGTTCTAAAAAGCCTATTAGTAGGGAGTTACAAGGTGTGTTAACATATAATTATAGTTTTGTTAACGGTTTTTAACAAATCGAGTAGGGAGTTAGGAAGATTCCTGATACATTTGTCCCGTCAAAACCAATAAAAAGTTCAAAATGATGAAAAGATTCATTCTCGTAATCATAATGATGATTTCAACGCTAGGTATTTATTCTTTCAAAAATAATGCCGTAGATGCGAAAAAAACAAGTTATGCATCGTACTACCACGATAAATTTAACGGTAGAAAAACAGCCAGTGGTGAGATCTTTGATAATTCAAAGCTTACTGCAGCAAACAGAACGCTTCCTTTTGGGACTAATATTAAAGTTACCAATATGAATAATGGAAAAGAGGTAATAGTAAGGATAAATGATAGAGGACCTTTCCATTCATCAAGAGCATTAGATATTTCTAAAGCCGCGTTCGATGAAATCGGAAATACCGACCACGGTACGATTCCGGTAGAATATGAAATTGTCGATTAATTTATGATTTTAAATTAAAAAAAGCCAGCTGATTCAGCTGGCTTTTTTACTTTAGTTTATACATCTAACTCCACTAAGGCAGGGCAGTGGTCGGAATGTACTGCTTCTTTTAAAATAACGGCTCTGGAAAGCTTATCTTTTAAAGTATATGATGCGAAGGTATAATCTAACCTCCATCCTTTGTTTTTCGCTCTGGAATTCTGCCTGTAACTCCACCATGTATAATTTTCAGGTTCATTATTAAAAAACCTGAAACTGTCAATCAATTCGCATTCTTCAATAAAATTGGTCATCCATTCCCTTTCCATCGGTAAAAAGCCGGAAACATTCTTTAAGCGGATGGGATCATGAATATCAATAGCCTGATGACAGATATTGAAATCCCCCGAAATAATAAGATTCGGGATTTCTTTCTTCAATTCTTTTATATAGGCTAAAAAATCATGGCAGAACTGCATCTTAAAATCCAGTCTTTCAATATTAGAAGCAGACGGTACATACACTGAAATAGCAGAATATCCGTCAAAATCCGCCCGGATGATTCTCCCTTCATTATCATAGCTCTCAATACCGCAGCCAAATTCTACATGATTAGGCTTTACTTTAGAGGCTATTCCCACACCGCTGTATCCTTTTCTAACAGCAGAATGCCAATAACTGTGATACCCAATTTTTTCGAGACTTTCGATATCGATCTGGTCGTTTCCGGCTTTGCTTTCCTGAATACAGATAATATCAGGATCTGCTGTTTTTAACCAGCCTAAAAAATCTTTAGTAAAAGCGGCTCTGATGCCATTGACGTTATAAGTAATTAATTTCATTAGTCTTTTATAAAAAATTTAAAATTCTCATTATATTTTGAAGGGATAAATGCGGTGATCTCATAATCTGCCATTTCATGAATGTAGAAAGGATCTTTGCTGATGATCTGTTCTATTTCATTTTTTGACTCCGCATTGGCAATAATAATTCCTCCCGTTCTCGGTTCCTTCCTTCCGGATGCAATAAATTGTCCTGAATCATAATATTCTTGAAGAAAGTCACTATGTTCAGGAATGAGAGATTCAATGCGATCTATGGAAACTTTGTAGGTAAGTGAAATAATATACATTGCGCTTTTTTTTACGAAGATATAAACTCTTTAAGACTATAGAAAAAAAGAAGCGGAAAAGATCATAGATCTTTTCCGCTTCTTTTGTAATGAAGTAACCTTGCCAATTATTTAGGTTCAAGAACACTGAAAGGAATAATACATTCTTCCAGTGAAATTCCTCCATGCTGGTAGGTTTCTTTATAGTAATTCACAAAGTGATTGTAATTCTTTGGATAGGCAAGGAAAATATTGTTCTTAGCAAAAATGTATTTTGAGCTTAAGTTTCCTTTAGGTAAAAATAGTTTTTCAGGATTGGTAACCGCCCAAACATCGCTGCTGTCATACGTTAAGCTTTTCCCGGTTTTATAACGGATATTGGTAGAGGTTTCTCTGTCTCCCACCACTTTGCTTGGCTTTTTAACATATACTGTTCCGTGATCGGTAGTAATCACCAGTTTATATCCATTTTCTGCCGCTGCTTTAATAATCTTGATGATGGATGAATTCTCAAACCAGTTATAAGTAAGTGATCTGAACGTTTTATCATCCCGGATCAGCTGATCTACAATATGATTGTCTGTTTTAGCATGAGAAAGAATATCAATGAAGTTATACACAATTACCAATAGATCATTGTTTTTGTGCTGGTTGAAATCATCGTAGATTTTTCTTTCAAAATCAGCATTCAGGACTTTAAGATATTTCATTGACTTCGATCCTAAACCAATTCTTTTCATCTGATCTTCCAGGAAATCACGTTCAAATTCATTTTTATTTCCCTCTTCATTATCATTGAACCATTTTTCTGGAAAACGTTTTTCTATTTCAGACGGCATCAATCCTGCAAAGAAGGAGTTTCTTGCATATTGGGTAGCTGTGGGAAGAATACTGTAATAGTAATCCTCTGAAACTTTATTGTAATACTTGGTAAATAACGGCTCTATCACTTTCCACTGATCGTAACGGAGATTATCTACCATTAATAAAAGAACTTTCTCTTTTTCTACTTCGGGTTTTACCTTTTCTTTAAAAAGCGTGTGGCTCATCAGGGGTTTCTCAGAATCTGTAAGCCATCCTTCGTAATTATTTTCAACGAATTTTGCGAACTGTATATTGGCTTCTTCTTTTTGTGACTGTAGAAGATCGGCAAACTCATTGTCTGCCACTTTATCAAATTTAATCTCCCAGCTTAAGATTTTCTTATAATATTCCGCCCATTCCTGATACGTTCTTAAATAAGAAAGTTCAAGAGAAAGGTTTCTGAATTCCTGCTGATATTGTAAAATTGTTTTTTGTTCTACAAGATTGTCTTCCTGAAGGTTTTTCTTTAATGATAACAAAATTTGGTTAGGATTTACAGGCTTTAAAATGTAGTCTGCAATCTGAGACCCGATAGCCTCTTCCATAATATGTTCCTCCTCACTTTTCGTTACCATTACGATTTTCAGAGAATTATCTTTCTCCTTTATCATTGGAATGGCTTCAAGCCCGGAAATTCCAGGCATATTTTCGTCAATAAGGGTTAGGGCGAACTTTTCTGAATCCATTAGTTCTAATGCCTCATTCACGTTGTTAACAGGGGTTACCTGATAACCTTTTTTTTCTAAAAACACGATGTGGGGCTTAAGTAAATCTATTTCATCATCTATCCATAATATCTTTTCCGACATAATTTATTTTTTACATGGTTATTAGTATCAAAATGTTGACCAAATCTTTCCAAAATCTCCTAAAATAGGGGAATAAAAGGTTAAATATTAGTTAAATAAAACTGACATTGAAGAATCAACATAAGTCACCATGAATATACCACATTTATAAGATAAGGTGGCATATTTTTTTTTCAGAAAAATACAGTAGAAAAATTTCTTTTTAAAAGGTAGAATAAGGGTTGTAAGTGTGGTTCTCTGTTTGAATTGAAAAAATTACTTTCCGGTTTTTATATATTCCAGAGCTCTTTCCAAAACTTCATCTTTTCCTTCCTGCAAACCTTTCACTGTAGGTTGTATATAAATATCAGGAATAATTCCTGTGCGCTGCGTTTCCATTCCATCAGGATAATAGGCTCCAATACCGGTAAAACTTGTTTTAAGACCCGCCATATTAAAAGTGATCACTTCTCCGTTGGCTCCTGAAGTATAGCTTCCAATTACTTTTGATTTGGGGTGCTGTTTGAGCATCATGGTAGTGGTTTCTGCCTGACTTTGGGTATTTTCATCTGCTAAAATCACCACATTCCCTTTGTAGGAATCAGGATTATGTAGACCGATGCTGTTTTTCCGGCTGTAATATTTTCCAGGATAATGGATATCAGGGAAATTAAATCGATAATAAATTGTGTTTTCAGGGAGGATAAGCCTGCTTAAAGGAATGATGGTTTGTTTAGGATAGTTTCTTAAATCGAAAATAATGGATTCTGCAGCTTTTAAATTACGGTACATTTCTTCAAGATTATCTCTTTCAATAATTCCCATGTTGACGTAACCGATTTTCTTTTCAGGGTCAATAAATTTCCACTTTTCAGGTAAAGCATTCTTTTCATTAATGATATCACGAGGGAGATAGGTCTTTGCCTTTACTGATACATTCTGTCCGTCTCTCTCCAATCGCAGTTCCAAAGAATCTTTGTTTGAAAAAAGAAACAGGCTTTTCGTTTTTTTAATTTTTCCCCAGGAATTGGAGGCCGGAATATACTTTCCAAAGCTGTTTACCATCTGCGGAATGGTTTTTCCGTCAACACTATAAATAACATCGCCGCTTTTCAAAGGAATTTCTTCTTGATATTGAATGGTATTAATTTTGGTAACCACCAGCTTTCCTTCTGCATATGCATATTCTACAGGAATTTTTCTTCTTCCATACTGATTCATACTGATTAGTGGTGAAAACAGAAAAGCATGGGAGTCATCCGTTTTTGTCACCAGCTCTGCCAGTGTCAGGTGATACTGTACATCGTCATTGATGTTGAGGAATTTAGGGATCATTTCTGCTAAAACATCATCCCAGTTTTGGTCCGTCTTGTATTTATAAGGAAAAAAATATTCAACCAGATTCCAGTATCTAAATAATTCTAAAAGACTTATCGATGTTGAAGTAAACTTTGTACTGTAAGGGGTTTCATTTCTAAAAAACACTTTTCTTTCGCTTATTCCCAAATAGTAATGATCCCCAATATTTCGGTTGTTTTGAATATAATGAAGTTTTTGACTGACCTCTTTCGTGAAAAAAGGGTCATGATCTATCCAGCTTAAATCAAAGTTCTTCAGAAATTCCGTTTTTGGTTCTGTTACGGAACATATTGTACACTCTTCAACATTTCCAAGACTGTCAATCCAATGAGAATACAATTCATTTAATTGCTTTTTATCATTAACTTTTTCAAGTTCGTTAATCTTTTGAAAAAGCTGTTGGTCCCAATTAAAATTTCCTTTTGCTACATAGGGATGATAATATTTTAAAAATCCCCAAACCTTACAAAGTGATACCAGCTTTTGAGTCTCCGAAATAGATTGCGCCGAAAAAGAAGTGAAACTTAGCAGAAAAAGAATGACAAAAGAAAGGCTTTTCATTAAAATAGTTGGATGTTAAACAGACAAAAATAAACCATAAGCGCAACAAAAATAAATGGTCTTGGTCGTTTGAAAAATTTTATAGTTTCAGTAATTATAGGTGATTTTTATTTTCTTTTTAATAAAGGATGATTGGTTTCATTTCGTACCACTTCAAAGTGGGGAAGATCGTCGAAAAGCTTTGACAGAGTAGAATACCCATATGTTCTGGAGTCAAAACTGGGGTCTATTTTTCTGATATTGGTACCCAGGGTTGAAATAAATGCCATATCGTTTTCGTTGGCAGAAATTTCAAATGCTTTTAAAATTGTTTCTTCATCATTTGGCGATAAGAAACTTTTAAACTGAGAAGTTTTAGCATTCGAAGTCTCTTTTTTCTGTTTACCTGCCACTTTATTGTCTTTCTCTTTTTGAACTTCCGGTTTGGCTTCTTTCCGTATTTTAGGCGCAATATTTTCAGTATAAGTAAAAATATCACATGATTTCACGAAAGCTTCCGGAGTTTTCTTTTCCCCGATACCCATTACAAAAAGTCCCTCCTCACGGATTCTCTTAGCAAGTCCGGTGTAATCGCTGTCACTTGAAACAATACAAAACCCTTCCACACTTTTTCCGTGCAGAATATCCATTGCATCTATAATCATGGCTCCATCCGTTGAATTTTTTCCGCTGGTATAAGAGAATTTTTGAATAGGATTAATAGAATAGAGATTCACAAGTTCTTTCCATGAATTCATACTGTTTGATGTCCAGTCTCCGTAAATCCTTCTGATGGTCGCTTTACCATACTTGGAAACCTCTTCAATTGTTTCTTTTAATAATTTAGCCTGTGCATTGTCACCATCGATAAGAATAGCGATATTAAATTTTTTGTCACTCATAATTGCGGTGTTTTGTGAAACAGTAAAGGTATATTTCTGTGTATAATAATTTATGGAATTTAATATACTTAAATTTTATAAAATGTCTGAGGTTTTACCCTGAAATTTTATCATTTATGATTAATTACAGGATAATGATGATTAAAAATAAAATAATGCTACAAATTAATTTCCCTAAATTTGTGTATTAATATGGAACTTTCAATGCAGAATAAGCTTAAAATCATCAACGATCCCGTTCACGGATTCATCAAAATTCCTCACGCAATTTTATTCGATATTATCGAGCATCCTTATTTTCAAAGACTGAGAAGGATTTCACAAACCGGATTATTAAACCTTATTTTCCCGGGTGCTACCCATACAAGATTTCATCATGCGTTGGGCGCAATGCACCTGATGTTTACTGCTTTGGAAACCTTAAAACAAAAGGGAATTAAGATTTCAGAAGAAGAGGAAAAAGGAGCCATGCTGGCAATTTTGATGCATGATATCGGTCACGGACCCTTTTCCCATGCACTGGAAAGTATGCTGATGGACGACTGGCATCATGAAAATCTATCGCTTTTGCTTATGAACAGGCTGAATAATGAGTTTAATGGTGAACTGTCGCTGGCTATTGAAATGTTTCAGGGGAAATACCACAGGAAATTTTTTAATCAGCTTATTTCTTCTCAGCTGGATGTAGACCGTCTGGATTATTTAAACAGGGACAGCTTTTTTACCGGGGTATCAGAAGGGAATATCAATACCCAAAGAATCATCTCTATGATGAATGTGTGTGACGAGGGAGAACTGGTGGTTGATGCAAAGGGAATTTATTCCATTGAGAACTTTCTGGCGGCTAGAATGTTCATGTATTGGCAGGTATATTATCATAAAACCTCTGCTTTGGCAGAATTTATTCTGGTTAAAATCTTAGAAAGAGCAAAATATTTAGTGTCTCAGGGAATTGATCTGCCGGCAACGGAAAATCTGAAATATTTCTTGTACCGAGAAAAAAGCGCAGCAACAGATGAAGACGTAGAAAGATTTACCCAGCTTGATGATAATGATGTTATTCAGGCAATGAAAGTATGGCAGAATTCTGACGATTTTATTTTGTCTTATTGGTGTAAATGTGTGATCCAGAGAAACCTTCCTAAAACGATTGTTTCCTCGCATCAGTTTGAAAAAGAAGTCATTGAAGAAAAAATAATGAAGACGAATGATTTTTTTGGAATTGATAACGGGGTTGAATTGGTACATGAGATTAAAAGAAAACTTCTCCCTTATGATACAGAAAAGCAGCCTATTTATCTGCTGCAAAAAAACGGCAGAAAAATACGTTTGGAAGAATCTGAAGATCAGCTTTTATCCGGATTGATGGTGAATAAAACGGTACGATATATCTTAACTTTCCCCAGGGAAATCTTTAAAATGAATTCTTAAATAATATTAAAATTCACGATCCAAAACTAAAAAATGTTTGCGAATTATAGAATTTCTTATCTTTGCAGAATATGGAATTTACAGCTTCGCAAATTGCAAGTTTTATTGACGGAAAAATAATAGGTGACGAAACCGCACTTATTACTGGAGTTTCACCAATAGAGAATGGAGAATCCGGGCACTTGTCATTTATAGCACAAGAACGATTTTTACACTTTTTGGATACCTCAAAGTGCTCTGTACTTATTGTTTCGGAGGATCTTTTGGTTAAAGATAACTATACCCCCACTATCATTGCAGTAAAAGATGCCTATCTTGCTTTTCAGATTCTGATGAATCTGTATCAGGAGATGCAGGGCCGAAAAGATGGTATAGAAGACGGATCTTCTATACATTCTACCGCTATTATTGGAGAGAAAACGTATATTGGAGCTTTTACCTATGTTTCGGAAAAAGCTAAAATAGGTGAGGGCACCCAAATTTATCCCCATGTTTATATAGGAAAAGGAGTAAGAGTCGGAAAGAATTGTAAGATTGACAGCGGAGCAAGAATTTATGATTATTGCATTATTGGTGATAATTGTGTGATTCATTCCAATACCGTAGTTGGCGGTGATGGTTTTGGTTTCCAGCCGACGGCCGACGGATTCAAGAAAATTCCGCAGCTGGGAAATGTAATCATTGAAGATGATGTGGAAATAGGATCAAACTGCAGCATCGACAGAGCTACGATAGGATCTACCATCATTGGTAAAGGAACTAAAATAGATAACCTGATCCAGATCGCACATAATGTGAAAATAGGTCAGAATAATGTCATTGCTGCGCAGGCGGGAATAGCAGGATCTACAACGATCGGCAACTGGAACCAGATTGGGGGACAGGTAGGAATCGTTGGACACATCAATATTGGAAATCAGGTTAAAATTCAGGCACAGAGTGGCGTGAATAATAATATTGAAGATAAAGAGGTATTATACGGATCCCCTGCAATTACAGCTTCGGACTTCCGCAGAAATTACGTTCATTTCAGAAATTTTACTGAAATTGTTAAAAGAATAAATAATCTTGAGGATAACTCAAAAGATCATACTAATGAGTGATATGCAAAAAACACTCCAGCAAGAAGTAACTCTTTCTGGAATTGGCCTTCATACTGGTAGAGAAGTAAAACTTACCATTAAACCTGCTAAAGAAAATACAGGTTTCGTCTTTGTAAGAACAGATTTAGAGGGGCACCCTCAGGTCGAAGCTGATGTAAACTATGTTGTGGCAACAGAAAGAGGCACTACATTAGAAAAATTAGGCGTAAAAATCAATACCTGCGAACATCTTTTAGCAGCACTGGTAGGATGTGATATAGACAATGCCATTCTGGAAATGGATGCTTCTGAAGCTCCCATCCTGGATGGCTCTTCAAAGTTTTTTGTAGAAGCGATCGAAAATGTAGGAGTGGTGGAACAGAGTGTAGCCAGAGAATATCTTGTAGTAAAAGAAGTTCTGAGCTATACAGATGCTGCAACAGGATCGGAAATCACTATTATCCCCTCAGACAATTACGAAATTACCACTATGGTAGATTTTGGAACCAAAGTATTGGGAACTCAGAATGCTACCTTGAAAAATATTTCAGAATTTAAGGAAGAAATTTCTTCAGCAAGAACATTCAGCTTTTTACATGAGCTTGAAATGTTGTTGGATCACGGTCTGATCAAAGGAGGAGATATCTCTAATGCGATTGTATATGTAGATAAAGATCTTACCCCGGAAACGACGGAAAAACTGAAAAAAGCATTTGGTAAAGACAATGTGTCTATTCGTCCAAATGGTATTCTTGATAATCTTAACCTGAACTATCCTAACGAAGCAGCAAGACATAAATTACTCGATGTAATTGGTGACCTTGCTTTAGCAGGAGTAAAAATAAAAGGAAAAGTTATAGCCAATAAACCTGGACACTTTGTAAATACCCAGTTCGCGAAAAAATTAAATCGCCAGTGGAAATTACAGAAGAAAAAAAATGTTCCTGATTTTGACTTAACGAAAGAACCTGTTTTTGATATCAACGGAATTATGAAGCTGATGCCGCATAGACCTCCTTTTTTATTGATAGACAAGATCCTTGAACTTTCAGATTCTCATGTAGTAGGATTGAAAAATGTAACAATGAACGAACCATTCTTTGTTGGACATTTTCCAAAAGAACCGGTAATGCCGGGAGTTTTACAGGTGGAAGCATTAGCACAAACCGGAGGAATTCTGGTACTGGCAAGCGTTCCGGATCCGGAAAACTATTCTACCTATTTCATTAAAATAGATAAAGTAAAATTCAAGAAAAAGGTAGTGCCGGGAGATACTATCATTTTCAAAATAGAATTGATTGAGCCAATCCGCAGAGGTATTGTACATATGCAGGGATATGGGTATGTAGGAGATACTGTAGTGGTAGAAGCAGAGCTGATGGCTCAAGTTGCAAAAAATAAAGTTGATTAAATGATTCATCAATTAGCAGCCGTAGATAAACGTGCGAAAATCAGCAAAAATGTTATTGTAGAACCATTTACTACAATTGCAGGTGATGTGGAAATTGGAGAAGGAACGTGGATTGGCCCCAATGTAACCATCATGGATGGTGCAAGAATTGGGAAAAACTGCAGGATTTTTCCGGGAACGGTAATTTCTGCGATTCCGCAGGATTTAAAGTTTGATGGAGAAGATACTCAGGTTATTATTGGAGACGATACGACTATCAGAGAGTGTGTAACAGTAAACAGAGGAACAAAAGCCCTTGGATTTACTAAAATAGGTGCAAACTGCCTGATTATGGCAACTTCTCACATTGCCCACGATTGTATTATTGGTGACCACGTTATCATTGTAAACGGATGCGGGATTGCAGGACATGTGGAAATCGGAGATTATACCGTAATGGGAGGTCTTTCCGCTGTACATCAATTCGGAAAAATAGGAAAACACGTAATGATTTCCGGAGGAACCTTAGTAAGAAAGGATATTCCGCCTTACGTTAAAGTGGCTAGAGAACCGATGGCTTATGCAGGAATCAATTCTGTAGGATTAAGAAGAAGAGGATTTACCAACGAAAGAATATTCGAAATCCAAAAAATCTATAGAGCCATTTTCCAGATGAAAATGAATGTTTCACAGGCTATTTCTCATATTGAGAAAGAAATGCTTCCCACTGCTGAAAGAGATGAAATTCTTCAGTTTATCCAGAACTCTCCGAGAGGTATTGTAAAAGGATACGGAACAGGTAAGGAAAGCTAACATTTCCCTTCCTATAAAATCAATTAAAAACAAAAGATAATATATAAAATTAATGGCAACAAGTAACGATATAAGAAAAGGACTTTGCATCGAATTCAGCAATGATATTTTCAAGATCATTGAATTTCTTCACGTAAAACCTGGAAAAGGACCTGCGTTCGTAAGAACCAAAATGAAATCAGTAACCAATGGAAAAGTTCTTGATAATACATTTTCTGCAGGTCATAAAATTGATGAAGTAAAAGTAATTACCAGAAAATTCCAATATCTTTACGATGATGAGAATGGTTTCCACTTCATGAACAATGACGATTTTTCTCAGCTTTATCTTAATAAAGAAATGATCGAAAACTCTCAGTTTATGAAAGCTGGCGAAGAAGTAACGATTATTTTGAAAGAAGCAGATGAAACGCCGCTTTCTGCAGAACTTCCTCAGTCGGTTTTCTTAGACGTTATCGAAGCAGATCCGGGTGTAAAAGGAAATACAGCAACCAATGCCCTGAAAAACGCTATCGTTGAAACAGGAGCAAGAGTAATGGTTCCTTTGTTCATTGAGCCGGGAGACAAAATTAAAGTAAGTACAGAAGACGGTTCTTACTTAGAAAGAGTAAAATAATCAATAAAGTTTATAAAAATTCGGTTTGCATCAGCATTCCGAATTTTGTTTTATAAGAAAATTAATTGTTATGAAATTTCATTCTCCACAAAAACTTAAGACCATTGCCTCATTAATCGATGCAAAATTTATTGGTCCTGAAGACTTTGAAATATTGGGAACCAATGAGATTCACAGGGTACAGCCAGGAGATATCGTTTTTGTAAACCATCCCAAATACTACGACAAAGCCCTTAATTCTGCCGCTACAATCATCCTGATTGACAAAGAGGTGGAATGTCCGGAAGGTAAAGCCCTTTTGGTTTCTGATGATCCTTTCAGAGATTTCAATAGAATCAATACCCACTTTACGAAAATATATAACTTCACAGAAGAACTGCATGATGTAGAAATAGGAGAAGGTACTAAAATACACTCTTCCGCAGTAATCGGCAATAATGTGAGGATAGGAAAAAATACCCTTATTTTCCCTAATGTAGTCATTGGAGACAGAACAGTTATTGGAGACAATGTCATCATTCAGTCCGGAACCGTATTAGGTGGTGATGCTTTCTATTACAGAAAACTGAACGGAAGCTTCGACAGACTGATTTCTGTAGGAAATGTCATTATAGAAAACAATGTCGAGATCGGAAACAACTGTACCATCGACAGAGGAGTTACAGATTCTACCATTATTGGAGAAGGTTCCGTCCTGGACAATCAGATACAGATAGGACACGACACCGTTATTGGAAAAAAATGCCTTATTGCTTCTCAGGTAGGAGTTGCCGGCTGCTGCATTATTGGAGATGAGGTTACATTATGGGGGCAGGTAGGCGTTGCTTCAGGCAATACTATAGCGAACGGCTCCGTGATTCTCGGTAAAACAGGAGTCAATAGAGACCTTGAAAAAGGGACCTATATCGGGATGTTTGCGGAAGATTTTAAAACCTATTTGAAAAAAGAAGTAAAGCTGAGAAATCTCAAATAAACAAATTGGAAGCTTTTATCCAAAATCAAAGAAAATTAAGTAAATTTGTGAGCATTAATAAAAGTATAAATAAATTAAAACAACAATAAAATGTCAATTTTAGTAAACAAAGATTCTAAAGTAATTGTACAAGGATTTACAGGGAACGAAGGTACTTTCCATGCAGGCCAGATGATTGAATACGGAACCAATGTAGTAGGTGGGGTTACTCCAGGAAAAGGAGGCAGCGAGCACTTAGGAAAACCTGTATTTAACACTGTAGCTGATGCTGTTGAAAAAGCTGGAGCTAACGTAAGTATCATTTTCGTACCACCTGCATTTGCTGCAGATGCTATTATGGAAGCTGCAGAGGCTGGTATCAAAGTAATCGTATGTATTACTGAAGGTATTCCTGTAGCAGATATGGTAAAAGTAAAATCTTATATCGCTGACAGAGACTGCAGATTAATCGGTCCAAACTGTCCGGGAATTATTACTTCTGAAGAAGCTAAAATTGGTATTATGCCAGGTTTCGTTTTCAAAAAAGGAAAAGTAGGTATTGTTTCTAAATCAGGAACTTTAACTTATGAAGCTGCAGACCAGGTAGTAAAAGCTGGTTTCGGTGTTTCTACAGCAATCGGTATCGGTGGTGACCCAATCATCGGAACAACTACAAGAGAAGCATTGGAATTATTCATCAACGACCCTGAAACTGAAGCAGTGGTAATGATCGGTGAAATTGGTGGTGGACTTGAAGCTGAAGCAGCAAGATGGTACAAAGCTAGCGGATCTACAAAACCGGTAGTAGGATTTATCGCTGGACAAACTGCTCCTAAAGGAAGAACAATGGGACATGCAGGTGCTATCGTTGGAGGTGATGAAGATACTGCTCAGGCAAAAATGCAGATCATGAGAGAAAACGGAATCAACGTAGTAGACTCTCCGGCTGATATCGGAGCAACTGTTGCGAAAATTTTAGCATAATTAAAAACAAAAACAATATGAAAAAACTTTTATTAGCCTCAGCATTGGCATTCTCTACTTTATCTTTCGCTCAGATTGATTTTTCTAGTACGAGATTTGGTGTCACTGCAGGAGGTAATTATTCCCGTGTTAGAAATGCCCACAACCCATCCGGAGCAAGATTTGCTTTCCAGGGAGGTGCTTTAGCCCTAATCCCAGTAGGAAAATCTAACCAGTTTTTCATTCAGCCCGAAGTTACCTATTACGGAGCAGGAGAAACCGGAAAAGATAAAGATGCTAAAGGAAAAAGTGGATATGATGCAGTATATGCTAATAATTATCTGAGTGTGCCGATCTATTTTAAAGGCTATTTTTCAGAAGCTGAATCAGAGTTTTTTGGATTAGTAGGACCTAGATTTAACTTTTTGATGAGTCAAAATGTTAAAAATGTACCAGTAGGAAGAGAGTACTACGATCCAGATGTTACTAACCCTCTATATCCTGGAGTGAGCGGAAAAGCTGCCAGCTTCAATTTCGGTATAGGATTAGGAGTTGGATACAGCTACAAAAGACAGCTGGAATTAGCGTTGAAATATGACTTGGGATTATCGAACACCTATCCGGATCTTGCCAACGAAAAAGGAGGAACTACAAAATCCAAATCTGAACAGGTTATTAGTGTAACATTAAGCTACATCTTTAAATAAAAATTCTGTTTTCAGAAACATAAAAAATCCCGGGAATTTATTCCCGGGATTTTATTTTTTATAAAGTTTAGATGTATTTTATCCTTTAATCCACTTCCAAAGTTCTTTTAACGTAGCCTTATTTCCATACATTAAAATTCCTACACGGTATATTTTTCCGGCCAGGAATATCATGAAAACAGTAGTGATCAGTAATAAGGTAATAGAAAGCACAATTTGCCACGCCGGAACTCCAAAAGGGATTCTTGCAATCATGGCAACAGGAGAAGTAAATGGAATAATAGACAACCAGAACCCCAAAGGACCGTCAGGATTGTTCATTAAAGAAAAACTTCCGTACATTCCCAAAGTCAGTGGTAAAATGGCAAACAGCGTAAACTGCTGCGTTTCTGTTTCATTATCTACCGCAGAACCGATTGCAGCATATACTGAGCTGTAAAAAATATATCCCAACAGGAAAAAGATGATAAAAACAAAAATGATCAGTGGGAAATTCAGTTCCAGTAGACTGTGTGATACCTGAGTCGCAATCTGTCCAATATCAAGCTTGCTCACCAATTCTTCATTACCTCCCGGAATATTTTTCTGGAAAGGTGAAAAGCCTGTATTGAGAACCAATGCTCCAATAACCGACATGGTGATCCAGATCGTAAACTGCGTCAGAGCAACTAGCGTTACCCCTAAAATTTTCCCCATCATCAACTCAAACGGCTTTACAGAAGAAATAATAATTTCAACCACACGGTTGTTTTTCTCCTCCAGAACACTTCTCATCACCCTTACTCCATAAATAATAATGAACATGAAGGTGACGTACATCAACACCATGCTTAAACCGGTTTTAACACCGAAAGAAAGATCCGAATCCTCTTTATTATTATCCGATACATTAATGGTTTTCAGTGTGAAATTTTTATCAAGATCATTAATCTGGGCTTGCTGGATGCCAAGTTGCTTGATTTTTTCTTTTTTGATAACATTGATAATATCTGACACGATTCTCTGCTTCGTATCAAAGCCGATTTTATTATTAACCACTAATCTGGTGCTGTTTTCCAGCTCATCAAAATTTTGGTTCTTCAATTCTGGTAAAATCAGGATACCATCCAATGACTCGTTGCCCTTTAAATTATTGATCTTGGATTTTTCATCAGCCGAAGAAACAAAAACATAATTAAGTTTTTCATTTGATTGTAACTGATCTTTGAAGAGACCACTTTTATCAACCACCTCAATAATGCTGTGGGATTCATTTGCTTTGAACATTAATCCTACCACAGCTCCGAATGCAATGATCATCACAGGAGCCAAAAGCGTCAATATAATGAAGGATTTTTTCTTAACCTGTGTAAGAAATTCCCTTTTTGTAATTAAAAAAATATTATTCATAAAAATTAAGGATGATTACTTACTGCGTTAATAAACACTTCGTTCATGCTGGGGATTTTTTCGTCAAATGATCTCACCTTTCCAACATTCACAAGATCCAGAATAATGCTGTTCTGATCACTGTTATTTTTTAAGTCAAAAGAAACCAGTTCATTTTCATGAGAAGAATTAAAAATCTCGTATTTGGTTTTGAAATGCTCCAACTGAGTATCATCCACTTCAGAAAGCGTAACCCCGAAAATATTTTTCTTGAATTTTTCCCGGACATCAAAAACCTTTCCGTCAATAATTTTTTTAGAATTGTTGATCAGCGCTACATAATCGCACATTTCCTCAACACTTTCCATTCTGTGGGTAGAAAGAATGATGGTGGTTCCGTTATTTTTAAGGTCGATAATCTGATCCTTGATAAGATTCGCATTCACAGGGTCAAAACCTGAAAAAGGCTCATCCAGTATTAAAAGGTGCGGTCTGTGAAGAACTGTTACTACAAACTGAATTTTCTGAGCCATCCCTTTTGAAAGTTCAGAAAGCTTTTTCTTCCACCACTGGTCAATGTTCAGTTTTTCAAACCATTTTTTAGCTTCATTCAGCGCATCGTTTTTAGTCATCCCCTTTAATTCTCCGAAGTAAAGAATCTGATCACCTACGGTCATATTTTTATATAACCCTCTCTCTTCCGGCATATAGCCAATGTCCCGAATGTGGTTAGCATTAAGCTTTTCTCCGTTGATGAATACATCTCCGGAATCAGCCTGTGTAATTTGATTGATGATACGGATAAATGAGGTTTTTCCGGCTCCATTAGGGCCTAAAAGACCATAAATACTTGCGGTTGGGACGTGGATGCTAAAATCATCCAATGCTGTCTTTTTCCCCGCATTATAGGTCTTCGTAATATGTTCGGCTTTTAGCATTAAATTGTTTTTATAATGAGTATAAAAAAGTGCTGAAAGTTACGGAATAATTGAAATAGAAGTGGTGTAAAATAAAAAATCCTGATGATTATCAGGATTTAAGTTTATTGTTTTACTATTTGAGTAACCTTTTGCGTATTGTCGCTTAGAATATAGCGAAGCAAATATTTTCCGGGTTTTAATTTTTCAATATTAATTTCTCCCGAATTCATATTCACAGTATAGTTGGCGACTTGGGTTCCTAAAATAGAATAAAAAGTCACACTCTTGATTCTTAATGCAGAATCTTTTGCCTTGACAATAAGAAAATCCTTTGCGGGATTTGGATAGGCAACCAGCACACCATCATCAGATTTTTGTGAGATGGATCCAGGGTCTCTAAGTTGAGCTTTAAAATTGTTGGAAAATCCAACAAAAGTGCCTAAAAATAAAAATAAAAGTAAAAGTTTTTTCATCAAATTATAATTTCTTAAGTCTATTCTAAACAAAAATAAATAATTCTATAATCTCCTGCAATAGTTTTTTATAGAACTTATAGTAAATTTGTAGAAACTTATTCAAAAAGTATTCCAAAAATGATACATTCAAGAAATAGAAGACTTAGAGTTAATGATTCTATCAGAAGTTTAGTAAGAGAAAATCTTCTTACAATTGATGATTTTGTGATGCCGATCTTTGTAATGGAGGGCGAAAATAAACAGGAAGCAATTCCGTCGATGCCTGGAATATTCAGGCGGAGTATAGATTTAACGGTGAAGGAATGTAAAGAATTATTTTCTTTGGGAGTAAAATCTGTTAACCTCTACATGAAAGTGTCAGAGCATCTGAAAGACAATACCGGTAAAGAAGCCTGGAACAAAGATGGTTTGATGCAAAATACCATCAAAGCGATAAAAGATGTAGTTCCGGGAATGATCATTATGCCCGATGTTGCCCTTGATCCTTACTCCATTTACGGACACGACGGAATCATTGAAAACGGAAAAATTGTAAATGATGCTACCAACGATGCCCTGGCAAGAATGTCCGTATCTCATGCCGAAGCAGGAGCTGACATTCTGGCACCAAGTGACATGATGGATGGCCGAGTTCTGGCAATTCGCGAGGCGCTGGAAGACAGTGGATTTACTGATGTAGGGATTTTAAGTTATTCAGCAAAATATGCAAGTTCTTTCTATGGGCCTTTCCGAAGTGCTTTAGACAGCGCTCCAAAAGATGATATGGAGATTCCGAAGGATAAAAAAACCTATCAGATGGATTTTCATAATTCGCGTGAAGCATTGAATGAAGTATTTAAAGATATCGAGGAAGGAGCAGATATTATCATGATCAAACCGGGACTTCCATACCTGGATATTGTTGCCAAAGTGCGTGAAGCGATTGATCTTCCTATTGCTGTTTATAACGTAAGCGGAGAATATGCCATGGTGAAAGCTGCTGCACAAAACGGTTGGCTGGATAATGACAAAACAATTATTGAAAGCTTAACATGCTTCAAAAGAGCAGGTGCAGATCTGATCTTTACGTATTTTGCGAAAGAAGCAGCCATGATTTTAAATAAATAATCCTTTTCCGGAAAAAGAAAAATCCCCTTCAAAATTTGAAGGGGATTTTTTATTTAGCCAAAGCATGGTAATAGATATCTCAGGCATTAATCTGCTTTAAGCCAAAGTAAATTACATAATATTGAAATCTTTTCCCTTCGTAAATTTTGCGGCAAAAGGAGCTTGATTTCCGGAATATTTTAATACAAAATGCTGTGTTGTGTTTGTATCAACTTTTGCATCAACTTCTACATCCTGTGTCTGAAAACTGACATCAAGTTGTACTCCCGATTCCTTTTCCAGGAATATTTCAACGCTTTCGGCGTAAAATAATGAAGTACTCAGATAATTAAACTTAATATTTTTTCTATACGATTTGGATTCATTCTGAGTAAATGCAGAATAATTTTTTAAAATTTCAATTCCCGGCGAGTCAATATTGGTAACTCTGGCTTTGGTAACGCCATTTACCCGGACAGAAAAGTTTTTAGCACTTTTAATATTTCCATTAACTCCAATATTGAATAGTGAAGGAAGGGAAAGGCCATATTCGATCATGCTGTCTTTAGTAAATTCAAAATCAGGTATCAGTGCCTGATGTTTTGGAGTATTGATTAGCTGGTTTTTAACGGCGGCCAGATTATCACCGGAAAATAAGAATCCAATAAGGTTATTTTCTGTGGTTCTCCAGTTTCTTCCATTCCATTCAAAAATTTCACACAGCAGAGTATCAGCGGAAGAGTGGGGAAGCAGTTCCATATCCTGCCACTTGAAAACTTCCTTGGCATAGGGTCTCCGGTTAGTAATATTAATTCCTAGATCCAATGCCAGTAAGTCTGTTAGTTCTTTATTTTCCATAAATATTTAATTGTTGATTGGGATGCTAAAATTAATTAAAAATCTGTTTAACTAATCCTTTTAATTGATGGTATTGCATTTCATCTTTTGACGGGGTGGTTTAAAAGAAACGGGCTTATTGCTTAAAAAATCATAAAACTTCTATGGAGTAGCCTCAATATAAAATTTGAATTCAAAAAAACTTTATCTTTGCTGCTATGATTTTACGAGGAGAAAACTTAATCAAAGAATACGGTCCTAAAAAAGTTGTAAAAGGGGTTTCTGTACAGGTTCAGCAAGGAGAAATTGTTGGTTTGCTAGGTCCGAACGGAGCAGGAAAAACCACATCGTTTTATATGATTGTAGGGCTGGTTAAGCCGACTTCCGGAAAAATTTTTCTGGACAAACAGGAAATTACAACGGATGCAATGTACCGAAGAGCCCAAAAAGGTATTGGATATCTGGCCCAGGAAGCTTCTATTTTCAGGAAACTGTCTGTGGAAGAAAATATCATGGGGGTATTGCAGCTTACTAAACTTTCCAAACGTGAACAGCAAATTAAATGTGATGAGCTGATTGAAGAATTCTCATTACAGCATGTACGTAAAAACAGAGGAGACCTTCTTTCAGGAGGTGAAAGAAGAAGAACGGAAATTGCCCGCTGTCTCGCAACAAGTCCTAATTTTATCCTGTTGGATGAACCTTTTGCGGGAGTTGACCCCATCGCTGTAGAAGATATTCAGAAAATTGTAAGAAGTCTAGTGGATAAAAATATCGGAATTCTTATTACCGACCACAACGTACAGCAAACCCTGGCCATTACCAATAAAACCTATATCATGTTTGAAGGTAAAATCCTGAAAGAAGGATTGCCGGAAGATCTTGCTAATGATCCGCAGGTAAGAGAAGCCTATCTTGGAGAGAATTTTGTGTACCAGAGCATCTTAGACAAGCCGAAAAGTAAAAAATATGCTTATAATATCTGGGCAGGAAATTTTGATTCAAAATCTCAGCTTCAGGGATTTGTAAATGATAACTTCTCGCAGTATGATGATTTGAGATTGATGTACGGATTTGAGGATATGAGTTTCGCTTCATTGGCTAACTCGGAGATTGAACATATCTTCAACGAAGTAGTTGATAAGAACGCTAACAATTCATTTGTATTTCAGAAAAAAGAAATTACTTCACAATATCCACTGGAACAGGCTAAAGCTGAATCTAAGGCCGCAGGAAAGTCTGAACTGCACTATGTTACCACATATTTTTATGAAGGATAACAGATAACCGATATAAAAAAGTAACGCAATTTATTTGCTGAAAAATATAATAAAACGTACCTTTTCTTTCCGGAAACAGTACGTTTTTTATTTTTAATCATTCGTTTATGGCAAAACCCTTTAATAGAACCATCACTTTATTTGGAATTTATAAACAGCTGGTTCCTTTCATAAAACCGTATCGTTTAATGATCTACGGAACCTTATTTCTTACTTTTTTAGGAGCTCTGGCCGCACAGGTCAACCCAATAGTTCTGAAATATACCGTAGATGAGGTTACCAAGCTCACCCAGCTTCCGCATCCGATGTCTGAAGGAATTCATGTGCTGGTCATTATTTCCATTATTTTACTGGGAAAAGAACTGCTTAATATTTTCATCAATTTTGGACAAAAGTTTTATGGTGAAAAAATAAGAATCAATGTGAGTTCTGTGTTGGCACAATCTGCGATTGACAAAATATTAACTTACAGAGTTGCCTATTTTAATGATGAAAACCACGAATCTGGAAAATTACAGATACGAATAGACCGTGGAATTGAAAGTTTAACTAAACTTGTTCAGAACTTTTTTATTGACATACTTCCTCTTTTCTCCAATGCAATCATTGCTTTAATCATCATGTATATGCAGAATGTATATGTAGGAATGGTTTCTACGATTATTGTTCCGATCTTTTTTTATATAAGCTCGCTGCAGGCTAAAAAATTAGGCGGAGTTCGACGTCAGCTTAGGAATCAGCGTGAGAAGAAAACCTCAGGTCTCTTAAACCTGATTAATTCTATTATGGTAATCAAGAGCTTTGTTCGGGAAAAATTTGAAGGAAAGAAACAATATGATCTTCAGATGCAGCTGATGGAAAGCCAGATGTTCACAAGGAAAACCAATTTTATCTATGATGGGCTGAAAACTTTCTTAGAACAGTTTGGGGTGGTGTTAATTATCCTTTTAACGGTTTATCTGGTATTGGATCAGCAGATGACTATTGGGGCAATTATGCTTCACATCATGCTTTTTAATAACGTTTCAGCACCCATACGCCAACTCCACAGGATTTATGATGATATGAATGATGCCATGATTTATGCTGAAGGATATTTTGATATCCTGAATGCAGATCAGGAGGTAGAAGAAAACGGAACTTTCGTTGAAAAGAAAATTATAGGAACCTTTGAACTGAAAAATGTAGATTTCACATATCCCAACGGTACAAAAGCATTGCATAATATTTCTATGAAGATTGAAAATGGAAAAACTACCGCCCTGGTCGGATTAAGCGGAGCGGGAAAATCAACAATCATTAATCTTTTGTGTAAATTTTACCTGCCGGATTCCGGTGAAATTCTATTGGATGGCGTAAATCTAAATCAATTTGAAAATACTTTTCTCAGAAGCGACCTTGGACTTGTTCTTCAGAGAAACCATATTTTCCAGGGAAGTATAGAAGATAACATCCGATATGGAAATATGAATGCCAGCTTTGAAGAAATTGAAGAAGCGGCTAAAAAAGCCTATTTACACGATCAGATCCTGGATCTTCCGGAAAAATATCAACATGATGCCACACAGCTTTCCGGAGGTCAGCAGCAGCGGATTGCCATTGCAAGGTTATTTTTAAAAGACCCGCCTATTATTTTTCTGGACGAACCTACTGCCAGCTTGGATGCGATTGCGACTGAACAAATCAAAAATTCGCTGGATGCAATAAAAGAAGGCAGAACTGTGGTGATTATTTCTCACTCTTTATCCCAGATTTTAGATTCGGATAAAATTTATGTTATGAAAAAAGGGAGAGTGGTAGAAAGCGGAACCCATGATGAACTTTACGGTAAAGACGGAACTTACCGTGAAATTTTTGATGCTTCAGCGAGAAGCCTTAATTTAGACCGTTTGGTGAAAACGTATAAGGAGGATTAATGAACGACCATTATTTAAAAAAGATCGACAGGGTAACAGCAATTCTTACCCAGCTGCAGTCTAAACCTTTGGTGAGAGCACAGGATCTGGCTGAAAAATTTGAGGTTAGCGTCCGTACCATTTACCGGGATGTCAAAACACTGGAAAATGCTGGAATTCCCATTATAGGAGAAGCGGGAAACGGATATTCCCTGATGGATGGCTATAAACTTCCGCCTGTAATGTTTACAAAAGAAGAAGTGTTGAGTTTTATTACTGCCGAAAAACTGATGCAGAAATTTTTACATCAAAGTTTGGGAAATCACTACCAGACAGCCATGGAAAAGGTTCGGTCCGTATTGAAATATTCAGATAAAGATTTAATTCAGAATATTGAAAAACAAATCGATGTTTTTAATTATCATCCAAAAACAGAAGATCATATCCGTAATATCATTCCCATCATTCTTGAAAGTATTGCTGAGAAGAAACAGCTGCATGTGGAATATAAAACGGTTGATGATAAAGTATCATCGAGAACTATTGAAGTAGTGGGTGTTTTTTTTGAATTCAATTATTGGTATGTGATGGCTTTTTGTACACTCAGGAATGATTTCAGACAGTTTAGGGTAGACCGGATTCTTGGAATTGTTAAAACCCAGCACCCTTTTTTGCAGGAATACGGTCAGATTAATGATTACAGGCAGAATCCTAACGGGAATAAAACGAAAGTAAGACTTTTGGTAGATAAAAAAATTATCGGCCATCTCGTCAATTCTAAAAAATATTACGGTTTAACAGAAGAAACTGAAACTGAAAACGGAATTGAACTTACCTTTGAAACCGATTGGATCAAAGACGGATTTCCCCGCTGGTTGATTACCTTTGCAGATTATGCGGATATTTTAGAACCGGAATCTTTAAAAGAAAGACTGAAAGAACTCATCACCGGTATTTCTAAAAAGATATAAAAATATTTTACCGGATTAAAAAAACAAAACTTTCAGAGCAATCCTCTGAAAGTTTTTTATGATGAAATGATTGGATTCGGCATTTTGCGCTGCGTCAGCATTTTAAGTTTTAATAAAGCTATTAAAGATCCTAAAATCTCTCCCAAAAAAAAGGAGGCTCAATTCCTAGCGCTCTTAAATAAACAAATCCCTGACCTCTGTGGTGAATTTCATTATCAATAAAATAAAGAATATTCTGATATACCGGGAATTCATATTGACCGAATAAATTGAATGTTTCCTGAAAACGTTCTTCAGAAATCATTCGGAAATAATGGTTGATTACTTCTGTTTCTTCGTCCCATTTTTTTAAGAGTTCCGCCTTAGTCGTAGGTACGAATGCATCTTCCTGATAGGCCTCCATATTTTTTTCATTAATCCCTTTCAAAGCCGGACCTCCGATTCCTATTAGTTCCACTGCCAGCTTTGCAAAAGGTCTCATGCCCCCGATAGAGAATTCAAATAAATCTTTTTCCGGAAACATTTCTATCGTTCTTCTGGTCAGATTTCTGTGTCCCTGCCAGTGCTCTAATAATTGTTCAGAAGTAATGAATTGTTTTGTTGCTGTTGCGGTAGTTGTCATAATAATTTGTTTAGTTTGTTATTGTTTAAACAAAGGTAAGACAGGGCAATGACAAAAGTGTGTCAGTAGGTTTTTTGAAGATGAAAAAAATATTTTTTTATTTTTCAAATAAAGAGCTTGTCTTTGCCGTTTAGGTTAATATCGTTTTACATCAAATGTAGAGGTAGATAAAATAATTTGTGAATGACCGGTTTTAACCGGTCATTTTTTATGGCCGTAATTAAGGTTTCAGAATATTTAAAGCTAAGATTTGTGAGCATAATTTTAATAAAGTAATTTAGTAGTATGAAAATTTATACTAAAACGGGAGATAAAGGGCAAACTGCTTTGTATGGCGGCACCAGGGTTTCCAAAGCCAGTGCCAGGGTAGAGAGCTACGGAAATATTGATGAACTGAATTCATTCATCGGAATTGCAAAAAGTCATATAGAAGATACCGAAGTTTTAAGACAGTTGAAAAAAATTCAGTTTGATCTTTTTACAGTGGGCTCGGAAGCCGCTACACCAGTAGATAAACTAATGCTGGCTAACGGAAAATCAAGATTACCATTAATTATAGCAGATACTGAAATTGAAGAGCTTGAGCACTGGATGGATGCTTTTGACGAAAAACTGGAACCGCTTCAATACTTTATTCTTCCCGGTGGTGGAAAAGCAGCCACATTTTTACATGCCGCAAGAACCATCTGCAGAAGAGCAGAACGTTCATTGGTTTTCTTGAACGAGGCAGAAGAAGTACGCCCTGAGCTGATTAAATATCTTAACAGGCTTTCAGACTACCTTTTTGTGTTGGCAAGATACATTTCAAAAATCAACAACGAACCGGAAGAATACTGGAATCCGAATGAAAGATAAAGCATTACTTTTCATCAATGGAGAACCACCTGTCTCTCTTCCGAATCCGGAGCATTATGGATTGATTGCCTGTACAGATGGGGCTTTTCATTATCTCAAACAACTAGGCTTCCCTTTAGACCGCATCGATTTCATTTCCGGTGATTTTGATTCTCATTCAGGATCTGATGAAGATGTGTATGAAGATAAATTTATTCTGACCCTTGATCAGGATAAAACAGATTTTCATAAAGCATTGGAAATCATCATGGAAAAAGGATTTCATTCTATTGATGTATTGGGAGCAAGCGGGGGAGAACAGGATCATTTTCTGGGAAATCTTACCGTTGCCTATACATTTAAAGATCAGTTGGATATTAAATTTTATGATGTATTTTCAGAATATTATTTTGTTCCAAAAAGGTTTACGTTGAAAAATGTAAAGAACAGGATGATCTCTCTGTATCCGTTTCCTTCCGTAGAAAACATTACTACAAAAGGATTAAACTGGCCTCTAACCAAAGGAAATCTGAGTATTACCTCAAGAATAGGAACCCGTAATTTTGCAATTGCAGATGAGGTTTCCATTGAATATGAATCAGGAGACCTTTTATTTTTTGTAGGTAACAATGAAGTAGAATATTCTACAATCTATTAAAACGAACATATATAAAATTAGACATTCAATAAAAATGGGTTTTTAACCCATTAAACCCCATGTAAATTTTCAATTATTGAAAAAAATAATTAAAATATCGTTTCTCTTTATCTCATTATTCTGTATTTTTTCATGTAAAGTACAACAGTTTTCTACGCCTGAATATGGCAAAAACGAAGCAGAAAATCAGGTTATCATTAAAAAGGTAAACAACTTTAGAACGGTAGGAAATATTAAAAATACAGAAGGAAAAACTTTAAAAGAAGGAAAGCTGTACCGAAGCGGGCATCTTCATCAACTCAAAAACAATTCTTTTAAAGAACTTGAAAAACTGGGAATTAAGGAGATTATCGATCTCAGAAATAAAAAAGAAATAGCAGATAAGCCCGATCATCTTCCTGAAAATACGACATATAAAAACTATTCTGCTTTTGAAGACCAGGGTGATCAGCTGTCACAAGCTAAAAAATTAGTTTTAAAAGGAAAAGTAAATGGCTCCGATGCGGACAAAAGAATGCTGGATTTTTATAAAGATTATGTCACTGAAAATCCGGAAATAATAAAAGAAATTATCACAGAAATTCTGGAATCTGATCAGCCAGTTTTGTACCACTGTACAGCCGGGAAAGATAGAACGGGGATTATTACCGCCTTGATTTTGACCATTTTAAAGTTTGATAAAGAAACAATTTATAATGATTATCTTTTGTCTAATAATTTCAGGAAAAAACTCATTCAGAAAAGATTAAACCTTGCCCATCGTTTACATTTCATCTATCCTAAAATGGATATAAAAGTCCTTGAAAAATTAAGCTGGATCGAAAGTGATTATTTGGATGCTGCTTTTGATGAAATTAACAAGAAATATGGTTCAACAGATGTTTATATTCAACAGGTGTTGGGGATTTCTGAAAATAAAAGGCAACAATATATTCAAAAGTTTACGTATTGATAATTCAACTGGATTTTTTGCCGTATTACTATTAGAAATTTATAATAAATTTAACACCAAAAAATCAAAGTTTTTTAGCAATTTTGCATTCTTAATTCACTTGTCAAAAAATGAAAATAAAATACTCGGAACTTATTGATCAGACATTATATTTTCCTACCGAAGAATTTAATGTTTCTGAGAACAATTTGTTGTTTCACGATATTCCTTTAATGGAAGTTGTTGAAAAGTTTGGAACTCCTTTAAAGGTTAGTTACCTCCCGAAGATTTCTCAAAATATTCAGAAAGCAAAAAGCTGGTTTAAAGAAGCCTTTGAGAAAACCGATTATAAAAAGAACTACAGATACTGCTACTGTACAAAATCCAGTCATTTCAATTTTGTGATTGAAGAAGCATTGAAGAATGATATTTCTATGGAAACTTCTTCTGCCTATGACATGGATATCGTAAAAGCACTTTACAAAAAAGGTAAGGTAAGCAAAGATATTGAGGTAATCTGTAACGGATTCAAAACGGATGATTATCTGGCCAAGATCTCGGATATGATCAACAGCGGTTTTGAAAATATTACCCCGATTCTGGATAATTACCGTGAACTGGATAAGCTTACAGAAAGCATTGATACTACTTTCGATATCGGAATCAGAATTGCTTCTGAAGAAGAGCCGAAGTTCGAATTCTATACCTCAAGATTAGGAATCGGATATAAAGATATCATTCCTTACTACAGCCAGAAAATTGCAGAACACCCGAATGCAAGACTGAAAATGCTTCACTTCTTCATTAATACCGGGATTAAAGACACGGCATATTACTGGAATGAATTGTACAAATGTCTTCGTGTATACGCCCGTTTGAAGAAAATTGCACCGGAAGTCAATTCATTGAATATCGGCGGTGGTTTCCCAATCAAAACATCTCTACAGTTCGATTACGATTACCAGTATATGGTGGAAGAGATCGTATCGCAAATCAAAAAATTCTGTGAAGAAGAAGGAGTAGAAGAGCCTAATATCTATACGGAATTCGGAAGCTTTACGGTTGGAGAAAGTGGTGCGAATATTTATAAAATTATTTCTCAGAAACGTCAGAACGACAGAGAAAAGTGGAATATGATTGATTCTTCTTTCATGACTACACTTCCTGATACCTGGGCGATTTCAAGACACTTTATCATGCTTCCGCTGAACCGTTGGGATGATACGTACGAAAGAGTGTTCTTAGGAGGACTTACCTGTGATTCGGATGATTATTATAACTCTGAACAGCATACCAATGCGATTTATTTGCCTGTTTTCAGTGATACAAAGCCTTTGTACATTGGTTTCTTCCATACAGGAGCTTATCAGGAAACGATCGGGGGGTACGGTGGTGTTCACCATTGCCTGATGCCTCAGCCGAGACATATCCTGATCCAGAAAGATGAAAATGGAGATTTCCAGTATGAGGTTTTCCGTGAAAGACAGGAACCGGAAGATGTGTTGAAACTTCTGGGATATTAATTGAAATAGAATTGACATTACTATAAATGCCAATAAAAATAAACAAAACAGCCATCAATCTGATGGCTGTTTTTTTATATAAAATACTTGGAAATCTTATCCAGTTCAAGTTCAGAATAATCTGATACTGTAATATTGGCTAAGGTGTAATCCTGATTAACAGAATGTTCGCTTTTATAGGCTGCACAGAAAATCTGGGCTCTGTGGGCGGCTAAAATCCCGTTGGTAGAATCTTCAATTACCATACAGTTTTCTAGCGGTTCACCTACCATTTCAGCAGCTAGAAGGAAAACTTCAGGATGAGGTTTGGATTCTTTAAGCTCGGCACCGCTTATTTTTCCATTAAAATATTTTTCCAGTCCAAATTTTTCAAACACCATGTTGATGGTTACCATGCTGGCAGAAGAGGCGATGATCAGCTGTATCCCATTTTCATAATAATGTTCAATTAATTTTCTTACCCCCGGAATAAGATCAAATCCGGCATCGTGGTAGAAATAATCCTTGAAGTACACTCTTTTTCTGTTCGTGAGATCTTCGTGACTTTGATCCAGATTATATTTTTCAATTAAAGTAGTGGAAACCTTTTTGGTGGAATATCCTGTGAATGAAGTGTATAAATCCTCGGAAACTTCAATGCCCAGATCCTTAAACATATTGAAATAAGCTTTTCTGTGCAGCGGTTCTGTATCTACAATTACCCCGTCCATATCGAAAAGCACAGCTTTTAATGACATATCGAAAAAAATTTACTGTAAAAATAGGAAACATAACCCAAAACGAATCGTAAAGTATTCATAAAATATTTCTCATAAACGTAAATTCAACTATCTTTGAACCATCAATTTTTTATCATTTAAAACATGAAAACATACGCAGGAATTCCTGAAGAAAACGCATCATTAGAAAATTCAAAAGTAATGTTGGTAACTGTTCCTTACGATGGAACCTCAACATGGGGAAAAGGAGCTGATAAAGGCCCCGCATTATTCCTTGATGCTTCTGAAAATATGGAGCTTTATGACATTGAAACCAATACAGAACCTTATTTGGAGGGAGTGTATCTGGGCGGAGAAATTTCTGAAAATTCTACTCCTGAAGCAATGACAGAAGCGGTTTACCAAAAAACAAAAGAGCTTTTGGAAAATGATGGAAAGTTGTTTACCCTTTTTGGTGGCGAACATTCCGTATCCATCGGTTCTATCCGTGCTGTAGGAGAAAAATATGAAAATCTTACCGTACTTCAGCTGGATGCTCATACAGACTTACGTCCTGAATTCCACGGATCTACTTCCAACCATGCCTGTGCAGTGTATGAAGCCCGTCAGAAGCACAACCTGGTTCAGGTGGGAATCCGTTCTATGGATGTTGAAGAATACCAGTATTTACCGGAAGGACAGGTGTTTTTTGCGCATGAAATTGCAGTAAATGATAACTGGATCAATGATGTATTGGAAAAAGTTTCAGGAAACGTGTATATTACGATAGACCTGGATGCTTTTGACCCGTCCATCGCACCTTCTACAGGAACTCCTGAACCAGGTGGATTACAATGGTATCCTACGTTGGAATTATTAAAAAAAGTATTCGAAAAATGTAATGTAGTGGCCTTTGATATTGTAGAATTAATGGATTCTCCAATGGCAAAACCAAGTGCATTCCTTGCAGCGAAGCTTTATTACAAAATGTTAGCGTATTATCACATCAGCCAGGACTAAAATTCCGCAGGATTCGGATTTTTTCTTTCGGATATTCTTGGGAAATTTGTGAGATAAAACAAAATGATATGTCTACACAAAGTCAAATCGATTACAACAGAATTGCTCAGGCAATAGAATATATCCAGAGTAATTTTAAACTTCAGCCAAGTTTGGAAGAAGTTGCTGAGAAAATTCACTTAAGCCCGGCTCATTTCCAGAAAATATTTACGGATTGGGCAGGAACGAGTCCGAAGAAATTTTTACAGTTCATCAGTCTTGAACATGCTAAAAATTTACTGAAGGAAGAAAAAGCAAGTTTATTTGATACCGCATACGAGACAGGATTATCAAGCACGAGCAGATTGCATGATCTGTTTGTGAATATTGAAGGAATGTCCCCGGCAGAATATAAAAACGGAGGAAAAAGCCTTAGTATTAATTACAGCTTTTCTGAAAGTCCTTTCGGAAACGTAATTACAGCTTCCACAGAAAAAGGAATCTGCTACATGGCTTTTGAAAACAATAAAGAAACAGCATTAGGAAATTTGAGATCTAAATTTCCTAATGCTTCTTTTTTTGAAAAACAGGATGAACTGCAGAAAAATGCGCTGTCTATTTTCAATACAGACTGGACGAAGCTCAATACCGTCAAATTACATTTAAAAGGAACCGATTTTCAGCTTAAAGTATGGGAAAGCCTCCTTTCTATCCCGATGGGAAAATTATCTACTTACGGAAATCTGGCAGAAAAAATTGGAAATTCCAAAGCTTCCAGAGCCGTTGGAACAGCCATTGGTAACAATCCTGTAGCATTTCTGATCCCCTGCCACCGTGTGATTCAGTCATCTGGTAATATCGGCGGTTATATGTGGGGAAGTGAGAGAAAACAGCTGATCATCGGCTGGGAAAGTTCTCACGTGTATTCTGAAAATTTAATGGCGCATTGATCTTTATCTGAACCATTAATGTTGATTTAGAATCTATGGAAACGGGCTTCAATTCGTAACAATTTTTTAAACCACCCCGTCAAATCTTTGATTTGTCACCCCTCCGGAGGAGGGGAATATGATTCTACGAATTAAGGTAAATTCAATAGATTTCCCTATTATTCTTAAAAACTTAAAAATTCTTAATGGTTATATTTTTATCTCATGCAGATTATTCAGATTCACCATGTTTTTTTACCTTATGTGTACTTTTTATAAAATATGATTTAAACTTATAAAGACTTAGCTTTCAAAAACTTTTGCGACTTTTGTAGTTTGAACAATTTAATTTTAAAATAATCAACAATGATGAACCTATTCGAAGATCTATCAGAGTTCCCGATCAATGTACTTCCCAATGATGGAACCGTTCACTATTACGGAAAGGTTTTTTCCAAAGAAGAATCGGATTTCTATTATGAGTATTTGTTCAATCAGATTCCCTGGGAAAATGATGAAGCGGTGATCTTTGGAAAATTGATCCTAACGAAAAGAAAAGTCGCCTGGTTTGGAGAAAAAGCATTTGAATATACTTATTCAAACCGAACAAAATATGCCAGAATATGGACTCCCGAATTGTTGATGTTAAAACAGAAATGTGAGGAAGTTTCAGGAGAAACCTATAACTCCTGCCTGTTGAATTTATATCATGACGGAAGTGAAGGAATGGCTTATCACAGTGATGGAGAAAAAGACCTTAAGAAACATGGAGCTATTGCTTCTCTAACCTTTGGGGCGGAAAGAAAGTTTTTATTTAAACATAAAAATACCAAAGAAAAAGTAGAAGTTTTCCTGGAAAACGGAAGTTTACTGGTGATGAAAGGAACCACTCAGGATCACTGGATGCACCGCCTTCCACCAACCACTAAAGTGAAAACTCCCAGAGTGAATCTTACTTTCAGAACGATTGAAGACTAAGTACCGGGGTTTAGATAAGAGCTAAAAAAAGCTGTATCGATTTTGATACAGCTTTTTTTTATTTAATAACATCAGCTTCTATGAAACTGTCGCCGTAGACTTTAATAAAGGCTTTTGTATAATCTTCCTTTGTCGCCATATTCGGATTGGCCATAAATTTCTGAGGATTCACAGAGAAAAGCGGAAACCACGTACTGCTGATCTGAATCTGAATTTTATGTCCCTTTTTAAAAGTATGAACTACATCCTGAAGCCTGAAATTGACTGCTGTTTTTTGGTTGGCAACCAGTGCTTCTCCTTTTTCACGTGAATTTCTGAATCTTGCAGGCATAATCTCACTTCTTACCATCTGGTGGTAATTGGCATACACTACGCCATCTTTCTTTTCTACAGGTTTGAAATCTTCCGGATAAATGTCGATAAGCTTTACCGCAAAATCAGCGTCGGTAGAAGTAGAGGCGATGTTTAGCTTTGCCATGATTTCTCCTGCAAAAGCAAGATCTTCTGTCAGAACATCCGTCGTGAAAGTTAAAACATCAGGTCTTCCTTCTGCAAACCTTTGATCTTCGGACATATAATTTCTTGGAGTGAATCCATTGAAATCTTTAAGATTTTCTGAACTCAAAACCGGATTATTCGGATCACTGTAATATTCTGAAAAGTTCTGTCCTGCTGTGTTTTTCAGGGTTCCGTCTGCCAAGTAGAAATTTATTTTCTGAGCATTTTTAGGAGGATAAGAAGCAAATTCTTTCCACTCTTTTGCTCCGGTATCATACATCATTGCTTCAGGAAGCCCGGCGTCCTGCTTGGAATTTCCTTTCAGATAATGGTTGAAAAATTTAGTTTCAATATTTTTCTGATAATAAGTAGCAATACTGTCACCGAAATAAACCTGATTATGGAAATGTTTCCCCTGCTCCTGAGACCATCCGCCATGAGAAAAAGGTCCCATTACAATTGTATTTTTGGCTTTAGGACTTGTTTTTTCGATGGTTTTATAAATGTTTAAAGGTCCGGATAAATCTTCTGCATCAAACCAGCCTCCAACAGTCATTACCGCATGGTTGATGTTTTTAAGATGAGGTAGAAGACTCCTTTTTTGCCAGTATTCATCGTAGTTCGGATGGTTCATAATTTCTGTCATGAAGAAATTATTTTTATAATATTTTTCATATCCATCCTTTAATGTTCCCATTTCTCTGTAAAATTTAAGCCCATCTTCTGAGGTTGTTTTTACAGAAGAGTCTTTGTACCAGGCTTCTTTTTCGGGTTGAGTTTTCTGAACACCGAAAACAGGGAATGTTCTGAAATATGCTAACATGAATTTTCCGTTGTGAAGAAAATCATCATTCCAGAAATCGGAAATCGGAGCCTGAGGTGAAGAGGCTACCAGAGCGGGATGCTCAGCCAAAACTCCTACTGCAGTATAAAACCCTGGATAAGACGTTCCAAATTGTCCTACTTTACCATTATTATCTTTCACATTTTTAAGCAGCCAGTCGATCGTATCGTACGTATCTGTGCTTTCATCCACATCTTTTTTTGTTTTTCTTTCCACTTGTGGAGTCATGTTGGTGAAGGTTCCTTCACTCATATACCTTCCACGTACATCCTGATAAACGAAAATATACTTGTCTTTCATGAGATAAGCATTTGGACCTACTTTGGTTTTATATTCATTTTCAGCATATGGAGCAATGCTGTAGCAGGTTCTCTGCATGAGGAAAGGATATTTATTCTTTGCAGAAATATCTTTGGGAATATACACCGCGGTAAAAAGTTTGACACCATCACGCATCGGAATGTAAAATTCTTTTTTTGTAAAATTATCTTTCACAAAATTGTCCTTTGGCTGGGTATTTTGTGAATGTCCAATAATAAAAAAGAAAATACAAAGAAGTGAAACCGGAATTTTCATAAATTAAATTTGCCGCTAATTTAAAAATAAAAATGCTTCTAATGTATTTTATAGAAGGGATCTTGCCTTAAAAATTAAGGATTACATAAAAACGGCTGGAATTTTCCAGCCGTTTGATTCGTATTGAGTTCCAATATTGGGTTACTGCATTTTTTTTCCTGCAAATTTGTTCAGTTTCATGCTGAGAGAAAACATCACGTAGCGTTTTAAAATAAGATCTTCCCGGTCTTCAAAATAAGAATTGGTGATCGTTCTTTTTACACTTTGGTTTTGATTCAGAATGTCATAGATTTTTACTTTCGCAGTAAACTGTTTCTTGAAAAATGAATAGCCTAAACTGGTATTCCAGAAATAAAAATCCTTTTTAAAACCGGGCGCAATATTCGAGCTTGTATTATATTCAAAATCATTCCCAAAGACGAATTTGCTTTGAAAAAAGTAATTGGTCAGCTCCAGTTTTAAAGCCTGATTAGCGGTATTCACATTGGCAATACTGGAATTCACGTAATTTGAAAAATTGTATCCAAGCCTGTAGGATGGTTTTATGGTCATTTTATCCTTGATTTCATACGTGACATTTAATCCCGGATTAAGACTGTAGGTGTTGCTGATAAATTGCTGACCATCGATAAAATTCCTGTTGTAACCATAATTCATATTAAATTTCGGACTGATGGTGAGTTTATTGGTCTTCCATTTAAACGTTTTACTGAAACTTCCACCTGCGTTAACGCTTTTATTTCCACTAACATTATCATACGTTACGATCTGTTTTCCTGAATTGTCATAGGTAGAATAATTAATAATGTCATTATTTCCATAAGTGAATCCTACATTGAAATAGTAGCTGATGTTTTTTACAATATTGAAATTATTAAAATAAAGATACGTCCGGTTCGTCCATGTATTTTTAAGATCAGGATTTCCGCGATAGGTGATTAACGGATTTGAGGTATCTTCATAAGGAGTCAGTTGTTCAGCACTTGGAATATTATAATCGGCGTAATGATAAATGCTCAGTCTTTTATTTTGTGAAAATTCATATTGAAAGTTCAGGTTATACCCTGGTAATGTGAAGTTTTTCTGCAGGTCATATTGTTTTGCGTTGAAGGTAGAATTGATTTTCATGTCTGTAATATCAAGATTTACCGATGCCCATACATTAATTTTCTTTTTGTTGAGTTCCAAAGAAAGCTCCGGAGAAATTTTATTGATATTCTGGTTCATACGGGTTGATAACGGCACATTGTATTTAGAATACTGTCCTGTAGCATCGTCAAAATCATTTACATCTCTCATATCCCGGGAAACCTTTGCATCGTAGCTAACATTGGCTGTGATGTTGATCGAATCTGTGATAGGCTCCGAATAAGATGTGGTAAACCTGTAATTGTTGTTCTGGGTTTTATTATTAGCCCGCTGGTTTCGGTTGTCATTAGAATCTGTACCCTCGTAAAATATATTTTCTGACCGGTTCAGATTATCCGTTTTAGATTCAGAGATCGAACTGTTGATATTGGCAGAAACTACGCGCCCCTTTTTTTTGAATTTTTTTGAAAAATAAATATTCGGATTAAAAGAGTTACTCTCCGAATCAACGCTGCTGTAAGAATCACTTTCATTGAGGAGGATGTTATCCTTTAAAGTAGCTGATTTAGAATTGTTGAAACTATATCCTTTAGACTTTGAAAAAGTAGGCGAAATATAGATACTCGTCAGAGAATCCAGTTTTATTTTTACAGAAGTATCAAAATTATATTGCCTGGACTCATTTCTACCATCGCTTTCAGAATTGGTTTGTAAAGTATTGGCGGTCAAAAGCGTTGTTCTGGATGCTTTAGAACGGGTTTCGAGATTAGAATCGCTGTGCATCAGACTGAAACTGTCCAGGTCAGCATCTTTCCCGAACTTATCGCTATAGCTGAATCCTATAGTTGTAGATCTCTGGATTCCTTTATTGCCGCCACCGCCTTGCATATAATAGGTGTTACCTCCAGATGTGGTAACAGTGCCGCCCTGCATCATCCATGAATTTCGGCCCTGTCCCATACTGTCGAATACCTCATCACTGGAAAATCCCTGTGAGTTGATGTTATTGGATGAAGCCAGGAGACTGATCTTCGTGTCATTTTTAAAATAACTTACCAGCCCGCTTCCTTCATACCGTTTATCAGAACCATATCCAACGGTAAGCCTGGAGATAAGTCCTTTATTTTTCTTTTCATCGATATTAAAATTGATCGTGGTATTATTGGATTTCGGAGTTTTTCCGCTTAATTCTTCCTCTTTGGTTTTAGTAGTGGTAAACTGGATATTTTTAATAAGATCTGCCGGCAGATTTTGCAGCGCCACCTTACCATCCTTATCAAAAAACGGCTTTCCGTTGATCATGATTTGATCCACTTCTTTTCCGTTAACGGTAATCTTACCGTCATTACTGACTTCCACACCGGGAATTTGTTTCAATAGTTCTTCAATCTTGCTGTCCGGTCTTACTTTAATAGAAGATGCATTAAACTCAATGGTATCTTTTTTAATTTTTACGGGAGAAACGGTAATTTTTACCTCATCAATATTAAATACTGAGTTTTTTTCAAGTTCTATATCCCCTAAAGAGAAGGATTTATCAATACTTTCAAATTTTTTAGAATAGGAAGTCAGCTTTTCAGCATCAATCTTTAAAATAGATGGTTCCTTCAGTTCATCCATTTTTAATGAAAACTTTCCTTCCTTGTTGGTCGCTGTATAATTGATGATGGATGAATCTTTTTGCTTTAAAAGATAAACCGTTGCATTTTCTATAGGTTTTTTGTCAAAATCTGCTACTTTTCCATCAATACTTAATTTTTGAGCATTTAAAAGAATGGCATTGAACATAAGGATCCACAGCAGTACGATTTTTTTCATTATTAGTTTTTTTCCGAGGCGTAAAAATATAAAAAAAAACATCCCTAAAAAGGGATGTTCATATTTAATCGTAGATTTTAGAAATAATTATGCTTTCAAGTATCTTGAATAAGCATATCCTTCCTGTCCATCAGCATTTTTTACTTTCCACCAATCGTCAGAAGTCTGCTCGATTAATGTTACAGAAGCACCTTTCGCTGCTTTTCCTACAACAGCAGCTTCCGTAGAAGGCTCTTGTCTGATGTTAAGGTTAGAATCCTCAGTAGCTACTGTAAGAGAAGCTCCTGCAGCTAAACCTGCAACCTGTACATCAAGATTGATGTCTGAAGCTGAGTAGGTAGAGTCAATTGCACCTAATGCATTCCAAACTGCATCTTTTGAAGCTGTGTTTGAAGCGTTACCGGAAACATAAAGAATACCATCCTGCTCCTGAACCTGAAGATTTGCAATTCCCGCAGACTGAGCTGCTGAGATTACACCTGAATATTTATCTTGTAATGTGCTCATCTCTAATTATTTTACAGTATAGTTATAATTTACTTTTCCAGCTTTTACAGCATCTACAGATTGTTTGATTTTTCTGGCCTGCTCTTTAGAAACAGTTCCGGTAAGAGTTAATTCACCATTTACTACTTCTACTTTTACAGTTGGGAAATCTTTAACAGCATCCTGAACTTTTTTCTGAACTACAGGATCTACAGCCGAAGTGGTTGTTACGGGAGCAACCGGAGCCGGAGCAGCGATTGTAGACATATCCATAACTTCTTTTACTCCTTTGATGGCTTTTAACTGAGCGATCATAGCGTCTTTAGACTGCTGATCAGGGAACGTTCCGCTTAAATGTGCAACTCCTTCTTTTACTTCTACAGAAGCACCAGGATTAGATGTTACTACAGTTGTAGCTTGAGTCTGAAGGTCAGCATCAGAAACTTTCTTTTTACAAGAAACAGCTCCGAATGATACAGCTATAGCCAATGCAGCCATTGCGATAGTTTTTTTCATATTGTATATTTATTAATGTTGTTAATACAGTCAAATGTAATAATAAAATTTGTACCAAAATAATAAATACCAGAGAAATATTTCTTTAATTTTTTACAATATTTTAGGAATCAGGTATTTAATTTTATCGGATCATAAATGTAATAGAGCGTTAACCTGTTTTTAATAAATCTTTACACCAATTGAAAAACTATTATATTTGCGAAACTTGAACTATTTATATGAAAGGACAAAATAAACTGTTTATAGCAATTATTATTGCGCTTATCTTAGGGGTAGGCATTGGAGGGATGGTGCATCTGCAATATCCTGAAAGTGCAGAACCATTTTCTAAGAATATAAAACTGCTGGGTACTGTTTTTATCAGACTGGTACAAATGATTATCGCGCCATTGGTTTTTACCACACTGGTAGTAGGAATTGCTAAAATGAGCGATATCAAAATGATTGGAAGAGTAGGTACAAAAGCAATGCTGTGGTTTATTTCGGCTTCCTTAATTTCTCTTTTTATCGGATTGATGCTTGTGAACTGGCTGGAGCCGGGACATATAACCAAGTTACCGATTCAGGATGCTGCCTCTGCAGAAGATCTGTTGAAAAGCAGTAAAGGATTCTCTCTGGAAGATTTTGTAAAGCATGTCATTCCTAAAAGTTTATTTGAAGCGTTCGCTACCAATGAGGTGCTGCAGATTGTTGTATTCTCTATTATGTTCGGGATTGCACTGGCAAATTTGGGGGATGAATATGCTAAACCTGTGGTGAGATTATTTGACATCGTTGCTCATGCCATTCTTAAAATGGTAGGCTACATCATGTGGTTTGCGCCATTTGGGGTGTTGGGATCGATTGCTGCGGTAGTAGCCACCAACGGTTTTGAAATTTTTAAAGTATATGCCATTTATCTGAGAGACTTTTTCTTTGCATTAGGAGTTCTCTGGCTGGTGCTTTTACTGGTAGGATACCTTATCTTAGGAAACCGTCTTTTTGAATTATTAAGAAGAATCAAAGCTCCTTTACTGATTGCTTTCTCCACAACAAGCTCGGAAGCTGTATTTCCAAAACTGGTTGAAGAATTAGAAAAATTCGGATGTAATAATAGAGTAGTGTCTTTCATCCTTCCGTTGGGATATTCTTTTAACCTGGACGGAAGTATGATGTATATGACTTTTGCATCCATCTTTATAGCCCAGATTTATGGGATTGAAATGACGCTTGGCCAGCAGATTACCATGCTATTGGTATTAATGCTGACTTCAAAAGGAATTGCAGGAGTTCCGAGAGCTTCCCTGGTAATTATTGTAGCGACCTGTTCTATGTTTGGCATACCTCCGGAAGGAATTGCCTTAATTCTGCCTATCGACCACTTCTGTGATATGGGAAGAAGTATGACGAATGTATTAGGAAATGCATTAGCGACTTCTGCTGTTTCGAAATGGGAAGGACAGCTGGAAAACCATGGCGGAAATATGTAAATAACGAATTATCAATATAGCGTATGCTAGTTAATGGTCAATAATGAAGGAGTGTAAGTAAGTTTACAGGAAATTCATTATTGACCATTTATTTTATAAAATTTTTGAAATGAATGTACAAGATCATAAAAATGTAATTCTTGAAAATGGTTTTGGAATTATCAACACTATTTTTTCTAACGAAGAAGTTGATAAGATCATTAACATTCTTGAAAACATCGACACATCAAAGGAAACTTTCAGGAAATCTGAAGATCTGTTTGCGATCAGACAGTTTTTAAAAGAAATTCCGGAGATCAAAGGCCTCATCTTTAATGACAATATTAAAAAAGTTGTCCGGGAAATTTTCGGTGAGAAGTATGTGGCTGTAAAAAGCATTTATTTTGATAAACCTGAAAAATCGAATTGGTATGTTGCCTACCATCAGGACTTAACGATTTCTGTGGATAAAAAAGTGAATCTGCCTGGTTTTGGTCCATGGACGACCAAACAGAATCAGTTTGCCGTACAGCCTCCGCTGGATATTTTAGAAAATATGTACACCATCAGAATTCATCTGGATGATACCGATGAATATAACGGGGCATTAAAAGTAGTTCCGAAATCACATTCCAAAGGAATTTACAGACCGGAAACCATCGATTGGACGATTGAAAACGAAGAAATATGCAGTGTAGAAAAAGGTGGAATTATGATCATGAAACCACTGATACTTCATGGCTCCAACAGAACAACAAATGGTAAAAAAAGAAGAGTCATTCATATTGAATTTTCAGATAGGGAACTGCCTGACCAACTGCAGTGGTCGGAAAGAATGAACTAATCTTCCATTGTCTAGAAATTAAATGACTAAGAATCAGAACCATTTAAAATTAATACAAAAAAAGACCTCTTTTCCGATGAAAGAGGTCTTTTTTAAGTAAAGATCTTGGTCTTATTTCACGGAAATTTCATCCACGAAAATATATGATTCGCCGCCGGCGCCCTGATGCCACTCCGGAAGTTTTCCAAAATGGTAGGCTTTTACTTTGATATATAGGGCTTCAGTCGGCAAAATCTCTGTTCCGAAATCTTTGGTCTGAACCTTTTCATCTTTTGGATCAATGGTGTTGTCAACCGTTTTCAGAAGAATAAAATCTTTTCCATTCATCGAGGCATAATATTCCACTTTTGCAGGCATCAGAATCCAAGCCCTGCTGTCCTGAAGATAAGTGGAGGATAAATGGGTAAATTGCTGTGGAGACTGAAGATCAATAATCGCTTCAAAAGTTTGTCCCTGGTAGCCCTGCCATTCACCTTTTCTCCAGTTTTCGCTTCCGTGGATACCATCGATAAGAGCTAATTTTCCACCTGCGGTATATTGTGGAGTAGGCGTTGCATTTACCGTAATATCCCAATGATTGGGCCTTCTGTTAAATTGTGCAACTGTCACTGAGCTTTTCTCTCCTTTTCTTTCCGAATACGCATGAACCTGTGTCGTTTTGTTGATGGTGAACGGACCCTTGTAGGTCGTAAATGTTTTTCTGACATTCGCATCGCCTTCGTCCATGGTCATATAATACACTTTGTCTTTCGGATCCAGCGGAGTAATTACCACTTGGGTGGAAAAATCAAAGATCCGGTCTGCTGCAATGACGGGAGAAGTGGTCAGTTGGGCATAACTGAAATCTTTTACAGGTTTTACATTTTCAAAGCCAAGCTTTCGAAGTTCAGCCTTATCTGTACTTTTAGTGATCGTTTTTGTAGTGCCGTCTTCAAGATGGATTTTAATTTCGTCAAAATAAGGAGTTGTCGTTTCCCATTCCGGTTTTCCGGGTGTCACAGAATAAATTCCCATTGAACTTAAAACGTACCATGCACTCATCTGTCCGCAGTCTTCATTTCCGATCAGTCCATCTGGCGTATTTTTATAGAAATTATCGAGAACATATTTGATTTTTTCGTCTGTTTTTTGAGGCTTATCCACAAAGTTGTACAGATAGGCAATATGATGGCTTGGTTCATTTCCCTGAGCATACTGTCCCATTAAACCCGTGATGTCCACCTGTTCTCTGCCCGTAGTTTTATCAGAAGCGGAGAAAATAGCATCAATGAATTTTTCAAATTTTTCTTTCCCTCCATGGGCAGCGATCAATCCCGGAATATCCTGCTGCACGGAATAAGAATAATGCCATGAATTTCCTTCTGTATAATTATTATTGACTTCACGCGGATCAAAAGGTTCGTACCAGTTACCATTCTTTCTCGGCTGCATGAAACCGTTGTTGGGATTATACAGATTTTTCCAGTTCTGAGAACGCTTCATAAAATACTGATAATCCTCTTTTTTACCTAAAATTTTAGCCATTTGAGCAATGCACCAGTCATCATAGGCATATTCTACTGTTTTAGAAACACTTTCATGCTCATCATCTATACTGATGTAATTATTTTGTTTATAAGCATTCAACCCGAAAATATCCAGCATAGCAGAATTTTTAGAGGCTTCAAATGCTTTTTCATAATCAAATCCCTGAATCCCCTTAGCCATGGCATCAGCAATTATAGAAACAGAGTGATAGCCGATCATGCATTCTGTTTCATTGGAAGCCAGTTCCCATACCGGAAGTTTCCCGCCCTGTTCATACTGTTTAATGAAAGTAGTAATAAAATCTGCCGTTCTTTTTCTGTCGATTAACGTCATAAGAGGATGGGCACCCCGAAAGGTATCCCAAAGAGAAAACACCGAATAATAATCGAATCCTTTTGCGGTGTAGAACTTATTGTCACGGCCCCTGTACTTTCCGTCAACATCCATATTGATATTGGGTTGTGTGAAAACATGGTATAATGCAGTATAAAATACACTCAGTTTATCCTTATCGCTGGACTGTACTTCAATTTTTGAAAGTTCTTTATTCCAGTCGGCTTCAGCCTGTTTTTGTATCGTTGCAAAATCATTGGATTTTCCTTCTTCCAGCATATTTTTGGCAGCGCCTTCATAGCCTGTTGGCGAAACAGAAACCTTTACATTAATTTTCTCTCCTTTCTTTACCGCTGTTGAAAAGGCCAAAGCCAGTCTGGTTCCAGTATAAAGATTGCTTTCCTGTTTTCCATTCACCTCTTTTTTTGAGATTTTCATGGGTTTTGAAAATTCTATGCGTGCAAAAATATATTGGTTGGCAGCCCAGGCTTCACTTCTTCTGAAAACCTCTATGGTTTTATCATCAATCACCCTTACTTCACCTTCGAGCAGTTTGTCCCGGTGGTTCAGGTCTAGTATAATATTGGCATTTCCGGCGCTGTTGAAAGTATACTCGTGATATCCGACTCTTTTGGTGGTGGTAAGACGAACGTTAATATTGTTTTTATCAAGTTTAACCGCATAAAACCCGGCAGTTGCTTTTTCATTTTTGTGAGAAAATTTTGAAGAATAGTCTTTATTATTCAAGCTTGGATTTCCCATCGTAGGCATCAGCATAATGTCTCCATAATCAGAAACCCCGGTTCCGTTAAGATGGGTATGAGAAAAACCATAGATTACGGAATCTGAATAATGATAACCGCTGCATCCGTCCCAGCTCCCGTCTATTCTGGTGTCTGGAGAAAGCTGTACCATTCCGAAAGGAACGATAGCTCCCGGAAAAGTGTGTCCGTGACCTCCGGTTCCTATAAAAGGATTTACATACTGCGAATAGTTTTGGGAAGACACGATCTGAACAAGGAATAAGGAAAATATAACCAGACTTTTTTTCATACGATAATTTATGTTAGCGAATATATTGAAAAAATATGGGGCAACGTATAGTGTGTCAAAATGTAAAATTTGATGAGAAAACAGGGTCAGTTAAGCGTTATTGTTTCTAATCAATTGATTATTAAATGAAATGTTTTAGCCCCTGTAATTTTGTTAGCATCTCTATCGATTTTCTCAATACTTGATTTTACTTATTCTAAATAGGTAAAATTTCCGTAAATTTGTGAACAATTTATATTTATATGTTGACGAAAGAAAAGGTTCAGGATTTCCTTAAAGAGATAGAAGTAGACGACTTAGTAAGTAATTTTCAAGTAATGGGTAATGATGTATATATCGACATGACCGCCCATTCGCCTGCAATGCACGAGAAAAAGAAGCTGGAGGCTGCCATGAAACAGGCTTTTGCAAGCGAGTTTGGAGAAGACATTACCTTAAAACTTAAGATTGTTTCTCCGGAGCCGAGCGAAATTCAGCAAAGCCAGATTAAAGGAAAACAAATTCCAGGAATTCAAAATATTATTGCCATCGCTTCCGGAAAAGGAGGAGTGGGAAAATCTACCGTTTCTGCAAATATGGCAGTTACATTAGCAAAAATGGGCTTTAAAGTAGGGTTGTTGGATGCTGATATCTACGGACCTTCTGTGCCTACGATGTTTGATACTGAAGGACAGAAACCAATTTCGGTAGAAGTAAACGGAAAGAATCTGATGAAACCTATTGAAAATTATGGAGTGAAAATGCTTTCAATAGGGTATTTTTCAGGAGCTAATCAGGCGGTAGTGTGGAGAGGTCCTATGGCTTCAAAAGCATTAAACCAGATGATAAGAGATGCAGACTGGGGAGAATTGGACTTTTTACTGATTGATCTTCCTCCGGGAACAGGAGATATCCACTTATCCATCATTCAGGAAGTTCCTGTAACCGGTGCAGTAATTGTGAGTACACCTCAGCATGTGGCATTGGCAGACGTTAGAAAAGGGATTGCAATGTTCCAGATGGAAAGTATCAGCATTCCGGTTCTTGGATTAATCGAAAATATGGCGTATTTTTCACCGGAAGAATTGCCTGACAATAAATATTATATCTTTGGAAACCAGGGAGCGCAATATTTAGCAGAAGATTTGGGAATTCCTGTATTGGGAGAAATTCCTTTGATCCAAAGCATCAGAGAAGCAGGAGATGTCGGAAGACCGGCTGCTTTGCAGGAGAATTCTAAAATTGCAGAGATTTATACGGAGACTGCCCGTAAAATGGTCGAAAGCCTTGTGGAAAGAAATAAGAGTCTTCCTCCTACAGAAGCTGTAAAAATTACAACCATGGCAGGATGCTCGCCAAAGGCAAAAAAATAATTTTTCAATTAAATTGAAAAAAACCGAATTGAACTGAAGAAAATATGGAAACAAATATAAAACACGAAGATACCGTGACAAGAGTAATGGAAGGATTGGAAAGCATTCGTCCGTTCCTTAATAAAGACGGTGGAGATATTGAACTTATCGATGTGAAGGATAATCAGGTTTTCGTTAGACTTTTAGGAAACTGTTCAGGCTGTTCACTGAATTTTTCAACCCTAAAATTAGGAGTGGAAAATACCATCAAACAGCATGCTCCGGAAATTCAGAAAGTAATTAACGTAGAGTAAAAAATACAACAGATATATTTTTTAAAGACAGGCCGAAAAGCCTGTCTTTTTTTATGAAACTGATCAGCAATTGATTAGTTTTTTTTGATCCCTTGCTGTTATTTTTAAACTCTATTTTTTACAGCATTGGCTTTACAATATTCTCATAAATACTTTATATTAAATAATAGTTTTTTTTGTTATTTTTAATTTAAAATATCGTTTTTTTAATTATATTTGAGAAAACGCACAAATTATGTTCGGATTTCTTCAAAATTTAGAACCTCTCAATCAAGGCTTTTGGTATATTGCTTTAGCAGCCAGCCTGATATTTTTAATTCAGACGATCCTTACCTTTATAGGCGGCGGCCATGGAGATGGTATTCATGCCGATTTTAGTGATGCAGGACATACTGATACCCCTTTTCAACTGTTTTCTTTCAGGAATCTTATTAATTTTTTGCTTGGATTCGGATGGAGCGGAGTCGCATTTTACAATTCAGTAGGTAATAAAACGCTTTTAATCTTCATTTCAGCAGTGGTTGGTGCCGGATTTATCTTTCTATTCTTTATTCTGATTCTTCAGATCTTAAAACTTACCGAAGACAATACCTTCAAAATGGAGAACCTCATAGGAAGAGTGGGAGAGGTGTACCTTACCATTCCAGCTAAAATGGGTGGTAAAGGAAAGATTTTGATTTCGGTAAACGGAGCCAATCATGAGATTCAGGCGATGACAGAATCTGAAAAAAACATTCCGTCCAGTCATTCTGTACGGGTGATTTATATCTATGATGAAGTACTTGTCGTTGCTGAAGTTTAATATGTTATCAACTTTTATAAACTATATATGGAAATTCCAGGAAGTCTTATTCTTACACTAGTCGGTGCACTGGTAGTATTCGTTACGTTTTTAGCCCTAATTTCGAGGTACAAAAGATGTCCTTCAGATAAAATTTTGGTGATTTACGGTAAAACCGGGGGAACCTCTGCAAAATGTATCCATGGCGGAGGTGCTTTTGTATGGCCTGTTATTCAGGATTATGCTTATCTGGATCTGAAACCGATTTCTATTGAAGCCAATCTTACCAATGCGTTATCCCGACAGAACATTCGTGTAGATGTACCCTGCCGTTTTACCATTGCTATTTCTACAGAACCGGATTCTATGGGAAATGCTGCAGAACGTTTGCTGGGACTTGTGCCTGAGCAGATTCAGGAGCTTTCTAAAGATATTCTTTTCGGACAGCTGCGTTTGGTGATTGCAACCATGACCATTGAAGAAATTAATTCAGACAGAGATAAATTTTTAGATAATATTTCTAAAAATGTGGACACTGAATTAAAGAAAATAGGGTTAAAATTAATTAACGTAAACGTTACGGATATCAGAGACGAATCCGGATACATTGAGGCTCTAGGAAAAGAAGCGGCGGCAAAAGCCATTAACGAAGCCATCATCAGTGTAGCTGAGCAAACCAAGATCGGGGAAACCGGAAAGGCCATTGCAGACAGAGAAAAAGATACTCAGATTGCAGAAACCCAGCGAGACAGAGACGTAAAAATTGCCATCACGCAAAAAGACAGAGAAGTAAGCATTGCCGCAGCAGGTAAAGATGAAGCCATTGGTAAAGCGGAGGCCGCAAAAGAAGCCCGTATTGCGACTTCATTAGCCAACTCAATTGCTGTAAAAGGAGAGAACGAAGCCAAAATTACCATTGCGAATTCTGATGCCGAAAGAAGAGAAAAAGAAGCGGAAGCGTTAAGAATTGCTACCGCAGCAGAAAAAGTACAGGCTGCAAGATCTTTAGAAGAATCTTATTTGGCAGAGCAGAAAGCGGAAACAGCAAGAGCCGAGAGAGAACGTTCTACACAGCAGGCCAATATTGTCGTTCATGCTGAAATAGCAAAACAAAAAGCGATTATTGATGCGCAGGCAGAAGCTGAAAAGATCCGTGTACAGGCTAAAGGAGAAGCAGATGCTATTTTTGCAAAAATGGAAGCCGAAGCAAAAGGTTTGTATGAAATCCTAACGAAGCAGGCAGAAGGATATGATAAAATTATACAGGCTGCAGGCGGTGATACCAACAGTGCCTTCCAGTTGTTATTAATTGAAAAGCTCCCTGAATTGGTGAAAACACAGGTTGAAGCTGTTAAAAATATTAAGATCGATAAAATTACGGTTTGGGACAGTGGAAACGGACAGGATGGCGGATCCTCAACCTCTAATTTTGTTTCCGGAATGATGAAATCTGTGCCGCCTCTGAACGATCTTTTTAACATGGCCGGATTGAATTTACCTGAGTATCTCAAAGGAAAACCTGAAGAAGTACAACATGAAATTGTAAAAGTGATCGAGAAAAAAGAGCATAAGAATTTTGATGATATGACGATAAGCAATAATGATCCGATAGGAGATCTTCCAAAAGCTTAGACTTAATTATTATGAGTTTC
>Ga0308164_10000150_pt1 | contig 190985 bp, 172 predicted proteins | sample PhyTR2_FD_201031 | JGI IMG/M metagenome (GOLD analysis project Ga0308164, IMG submission 201031) | Phyllosphere microbial communities from UC Gill Tract Community Farm, Albany, California, United States - DLSLT.R2 | ecosystem: Host-associated > Plants > Phyllosphere > Unclassified | place... | reverse complement strand
TTGCTTTGATAGCAGTCTGTAACAAACTGCTGAGAATTTGTTTTGGTGTCGTGAAAAATAAAACAGCATATCAACAGGATTATCAGAAAAACTTTAAAATCTTAACCTGAACAATTTGCAAATTAACATAGAACATCATGGCTATGGGATTTGTCATCCAAACGACCTTTTCCCAAGATTGAATGAGGGAAATATTGAAAGGAATATAAGTACTCAGTTTGTCATTCAGTAGGAATCTCTGCAAGACAGTTTAAATTCCTACGGAATGACAATCATGGTTTAAAATCTGCAAATTCGCATAATCTGCGAGAACAAATAACAACTTGTAAAAGATCATAAATCTTCCTCACCCAAACCCTGAGGAAGATTTTTTTTGTTCTTAATTCCCAGACCTTTCAGTTTCTGAGTCTGCACAATCAAATTATCATTCCCTGAACTTAACTGTTTAAATGCTTCATTATAAGAGTTCTTAGCCTGATCAATATTCTTCCCGACGCGCTCCAGATTATCAACAAAACCAACAAACTTATCATACAATTTTGCACCTCTGTCTGCAATTTCCATCGCATTTCTATTCTGATGTTCGCGTTTCCAAAGATCCTGAACCAGCTTCAGAGAAGTAATCAAGTTGGTTGGACTTAATAATAAAATCCTTTTATCATAAGCGAAATTCCAAAGGTTCGGATCGGATTGCAAAGCCGTCATGTAAGCCGCTTCACTTGGGATAAACATCATCACAAAATCCAGAGATTTGTCAAAATCATCATAAGCTTTCTGGCTCAGTTGCAAAATGTGATTCTTCACCGACTGCAAATGTTGGTTTTGTTTGATAGCAAAAATTTCGGCATCCGTTTCGTCCGTCATTTCTACGAAAGCGGTGAGAGAAACTTTGCTGTCGATGATGACGTTTCTGTTGTCCGGATACTTTACAACCGCATCAGGCCGCATCTTTTTACCGGAGAATTCGGAGAAAATGGCTTTGTTATTCTCATCCCGCAGTTCGTGCTCCATAAAATATTCCTGATTTTTCCGCAATCCTGATTTTTCCAGAATACTTTCCAGAATCATTTCGCCCCAGTTTCCCTGAGTTTTGCTTTCGCCTTTCAAAGCTCTCGTCAGTTTTTTGGCGTCTTCGGAGATCTGTTGGTTCAGGTCTTTCAGTTCACGGACTTTCTCGCCAAGAGAAAAGCGTTCTTTCGATTCCTTGTCATACGTTTCATTCACCGTATTTTTAAGTTCATTGATTTTCTCCTGAAAAGGTTCAAGAATCAATTTTAACTGGTTTTGATTCAGCTGTGTGAATTTCTCAGATTTCTGCTCCAGAATTTGATTCGCGGTTTTCTCAAACTGCAGTCGGTTTGTTTCCTGAAGTTGTACAAAATCCGTCTTTTGGTTTTCAAGTTGATCCTGCAGGTTTTTGTAATGCGCGTTGAGCTCGGCATTCGTAAAAAGCAATTCCTCTTTACTTTTTTGGATCAACGCATTTTCTCTGATCAATTCAAGATTGGAAAATTTCAGTTCTTCAATTTTCTGCTGATAATTGCGTTCGTTTTCCTGTGCGCGAATCAGTTTTTCATTGGCTTCGTCATAATTTTTTTTGCTGACGAAAGTGGATTTCATCAGAATGAAAACCAGTGAGCCGCCAATTGCTATTCCGAGAATGATGTAAAATCCAATCATTAGCATCGATTATTTTTAAAACCCTTTCACAGTTTTGAACTTTGAAAGGGTTGTTGTAATTGTAAAATAATATTTAAATATAGTACTACTCGCTCTCCAATTTCGCTTTCGATTCTGCCAACGCACTTTTCTCATCATCGGAAAGTTCAGGAAATTTAAGATTCATCTCTTCTAATTTATCAATGATAATTTGAATGGCAGCCACTCGTGAAAACCATTTCTGATCTGCAGGTATCACATACCAAGGCGCAGAATCTGTGGAAGTTTCTTTGATTGCTTGCTCGTAAGCTTTTTGATAATCGTCCCAAAAACCTCTTTCTGTGATATCGCCTTCCGCAAATTTCCAGTTTTTGTCCTCCTCTTTGATTCTGTCCAGAAATCTTTCTTTCTGTTCTTCTTTTGAAACGTTTAGAAATATTTTGATGATTTTGGTTCCGTTATTAGCCAAATGTTTCTCAAAATTGCGAATGCTTTCATACCTGTTATCCCAGAATTGTGCATCAAACTTCTTCACATCGGTCCATGTTTTTTCGCTCAGATTATATTCCGGGTGGACTTTGCAAACCAAGACACTTTCGTAGTGCGAACGGTTGAAAATCCCGATTTTTCCTTTTGCAGGAAGCGCAAGATAATGCCGCCAGATAAAATCGTGGGAATAATCCTTGGAACTTGGTGTTTTGAAACTCGTCACCTCACAGCCTTGAGGATTTACGCCACCAAGGACGTGTTCTATCAGACTGTCTTTTCCCGCAGCATCCATCGCCTGGAGGACAATCAGCAAAGACTGGCTTCCGTCGGCATACAGTTTCTCCTGAAGCAGGTACAGTTTCTCCTTTTCACTTTCCAAAAGCTGTTTGGCCTCATCTTTATTGATCTTGCCTTTATATTTGGTGTCGTGTTTGTTGATATCGAATTTCGACTTTTCCTTGATCAGAAAATCGTCTGAGAAATTATAGTTCATAATTTGTAATTTGATGTAAATATAAAAAAAAACCGCCCTGCTAAATTGCGGGACGGTCTGTAAATCTTAAAGTGTAAAAATTATTTTGCAGCTTCTGCTTTCTTTGCCACTCTTTTAGCATCCTTTCTTACAGGAGCCGGCTGGGATTTTGCAACTGCAACAGTTCTCGCTTCTGCAGGCGCAGCAACCATTTTGGCTTCCTGAACTACAGCAGTTGTTCCTGCTACATCTTCTACATTACCTTTGATGTATAATACAGATCTGTTGTTCGCAGGATCATTAGAATATACCTCGATCAATTTGTTGAATGCACCTTTGATACCGGTGTTATATCCCACTTTGATCTGAGCAGATTTTCCTGGCAAGATCGGATCTTTGCTCCACTCCGGAGTTGTACATCCGCAAGATGGTTTTACATCGCTGATGATCAATGGTTTATCTCCTGTATTTTTAACTGTAAAAAATCTGTGGCCATCAGCTCCAGCTTTTACATTTCCGTAGTCAAATGTTGTTTTGTCAAATGAGATTGTTTGAGCAGATGCAAAAGCCAAAGCTCCTGTCATAAATAATCCTGCAATAATCTTTTTCATATTTTTTTTGATTTAATTAAATTTTAAAGAACAAAGTTATAAATAATTTGATTATGTGATGTTAATTTTTTCACATTATCTTATTTTTGCAACTTATAAGCCAAAAATAACTTACGACATGCAGATCGCTGACAAATATAGTCCACAGGAAACTGAACAGAAATGGTACGACTTCTGGTTGGAAAACAAATATTTCCACTCGGAGCCGGATGACAGACCACCTTACACGATTGTAATTCCGCCGCCAAATGTGACAGGAATTCTTCACATGGGTCATATGCTCAACAATACCATTCAGGACGTATTGGTCAGAAGAGCGAGAATGCAGGGTTTCAACGCCTGCTGGGTTCCCGGGACAGATCACGCTTCTATTGCAACAGAAGCAAAAGTGGTAGCGAAGCTGAAATCTGAAGGTATCAGTAAAAAAGATATTACGAGAGAAGAATTCCTGAAGCACGCATGGGAATGGAAAGAAAAATACGGCGGAACTATCCTGGATCAGTTAAAAAAATTGGGCTGTTCCTGCGATTGGGACAGAACGAGATTTACGCTGGAGGATAATCTTTCCCAATCTGTCATCAAGGTTTTTGTGAATCTTTATAATAAAGGATTGATTTATCGTGGTTACAAAGTCGTCAACTGGGATCCGGAAGCGCAAACCAATATTTCTGACGAAGAAGTCATCTTCAAAGAACAAAACGGCAAACTATATTATCTCAAATATAAAATTGAAGGAACAGAAGATTTCTTAACTGTTGCAACAACGCGTCCTGAAACTATTTTCGGTGATGTTGCCGTGTGCGTAAATCCGAATGACGAGAGATATTCGCATCTTAAAGGCAAAAACGTGATTGTTCCTATCGTTGGCAGAGTGGTTCCTATCATCGAAGACGAATATGTAGATATCGAATTCGGAACCGGAGCATTGAAAATTACGCCGGCTCACGATATTAATGATTACGAGATCGGACAAAGGCACGGCCTGCCCATCATCGATTCTATGGATAACGATGCGGTTCTGAATGAACACGGAATGCATTATGAAGGTCAAGGCAGATTTACGGTAAGAAAAGAAATTGCCAAAGAATTAGAGAAAAAAGACCTTCTTCTGAAAGCGGAAGATTATGTCAATAAAGTCGGAACTTCTGAAAGAACCGGCGCTGTTATCGAACCGAAAATCTCAGTCCAATGGTTTCTGAAAATGTCAGAAATGGCAAAACCGGCTCTGGATGTTGTAATGGATGATAAAATCAAATTTCATCCGGAGAAATTCAAAAATACCTACCGCCACTGGATGGAGAACGTTCACGACTGGAACATTTCCCGTCAGCTTTGGTGGGGACAGCAGATTCCCGCTTTCTACTACGGAACGGGCGATAATGAATTTGTTGTAGCCGAAAATATCGAAGATGCTTTGGTTTTAGCAAAAGAAAAAACCAAAAACCAACAACTGACAACTGATAACTTAAAACAAGACGAAGATGCTCTTGATACCTGGTTCTCATCCTGGTTATGGCCAATGTCGGTTTTTGAAGGGATTTTGGATCCGGAAAATAAAGACATCAATTATTATTATCCGACAGCAGATTTGGTTACCGGTCCCGATATTATCTTCTTCTGGGTTGCCAGAATGATTATGGCCGGATTGGAATTCAGACAGGAAGTTCCCTTTAAAAACGTGTATTTCACAGGAATTGTACGTGATAAGCAAAGAAGAAAAATGTCTAAGCAACTCGGAAACTCACCAGATCCGATTGATTTGATTGAGAAATATGGTGCAGACGGCGTCCGCGTAGGAAGCTTATTAAGTTCTGCAGCAGGAAACGATCTTTTGTTTGATGAAGATCTGATGTTGCAAGGGAGAAATTTCGCGACCAAAATCTGGAATGCTTACAAGTTAATCCAAGGTTGGAAACGAGATGAATCTATCAAAGCGCAAAACCACGATCTTCAAACCATCGAATGGTTTGGCGAACAGCTTAATAAAACAATTGGCGATATCGAAGATCAATTCTCAAAATTCAGGATTTCTGACGGATTGCATTTGGTTTATAAACTAATCTGGGATGATTTCTGTGCGTGGTATCTTGAGGCTGTAAAACCGAATTTCGGCGAAGCAATCAGTGAAGAAGTTTACCAAAAAACAATTGCTTTTTTTGAGGAATTGATGAAATTGTTGCATCCGTTTATGCCTTTCCTTTCAGAAGAACTTTGGCAGTCGATTTCGGACAGAAATATTGATGAAGCTTTGATTATCACACAACAGAAAAAATCTGAAAGTTATAACGAACAAATTATCAAAGATTTTGATTTTGCTAAAGAAGTAATTTCCGGTGTTAGGAATTACCGTCAGTCAAAAGGCATTTCTCCAAGAGAATCGGTTGAGGTTTTTACCAATGCTGCAGAGCTTAAAGATGCTGAGGTGATTCAGAAATTGTCTAATATTTCAGGAATCAATTTTGCTTCGAAAACCGATAAACCAAGTTTTACTTTCCTGGTTGGTTCCAATGAATTTTCAATTCCGTTAAGTGAAAATCTTGATCTCGGCGAAGAAAAAATTAAAACTGAAGAAGAAATTAAATATCTGAAAGGTTTCCTGATTTCCGTTGATAAAAAATTGTCTAATGAGAAATTTGTGGCCAACGCCAAACCAGAAGTCGTAGAAGTTGAGCGTAAAAAACAGAAAGATGCGCAGGATAAAATTGTATTGTTAGAAGAAAAGCTGAAAAGTTTATAATGACACACATCGAAAACATAAAAAAACTATTCTCCAAAAATTTTGTAGAAAACCCGCTTTTGGAAACGTATGAGGCTGGAGAAATTCATATTTCTTCAGGTTTCATCGTGGCCAGCGATCCTTTGATTTCGCCGGATCATCAGGCATTTCAGCAGGAGTTTCCCAAAGGCGATTTTCCTGTCCATATCTATAAAGAGACAGAATCCAACTGCATTGCTTACGCAGAAATTGTATTTGACAAAAACAATCCGGCAGACTACTGGCAACTGGCGCTGTGCGAAGGACAAAAGCTGGCCGATCTGAAAGATGAAGAATTGTACGGCTATCTGGTAGAATCGGGGATGGGAAGCTTTATGGACAAAGATTCCCAACATCTTCTCAATCAACTGGAAAAAGAGCTTTTTGCACAGAAAGGCGCGGACTTTATGGGCATCTATGAAGAGTTTTTCCATTCGCACTTCTTTAATGAAAATGGTGCAGTAGATCAATTTTCAGTTTTGAAACCTTACAGTGACAAAAGAGAAAATATAGTGGCTTTTGAAACAGGTTATGGCGAAGGTTTTTACGCAACATATATAGGCTATTCCAAAGATAATCAACCAGTTAAATTAATTTCGGAATTTATCGAAATTGGTATGGATTAAATTATTACTTTAGCCTCTAATGAAATCGCAATAGGCGATTCCGTTTGACCTTTGAAAAAAGTTGAATGTTAGAAAATGAAACTGAGTAATACAAAATCGCAGATCGTTGTTGTAGGAAGTTCTTCGATAGACCTTGTCCTTAGAACTGCTAAAATCCCCACGGCCAACGATACCGTTCTGGCCAATAATCTCACCAGCTACCTGGGCGGGAAAGGTGCAAATCAGGCCATCGCAACATCCCGACTGGGCGCGCATACGTCACTCGTAAGCTGTATAGGTATGGATCCCTACGGGCAGCAGGTTCTACGGAATCTGGATGACGAGGAGGTAGACGTCACCTACGTCTTTGAAGATGAGGACGAAGATACAGGAACTGCCTATGTGACGGCCTCGGCAGAAGGCAATGCCATTACAGTGGTGCCTGCAGCAAATTATAATCTGTCATCTGCCAATATAGATGAAGCCGAAAAGTGCATTGCAGCAGCAGATCTGATCCTCACCCAAATGGAAATTCCGGCTAAAACAGTCGAATATCTTTTTAGCAAAGCAAAAAAATTAAAGAGAAAAATCGGAATCTACGCTGCACCAGCCAGCAGACTTTCAGATGAGATTATAAATTATGCCAGCTTCATCGTGGCAAAAAGTACAGATCTGGAATTGATTTTCGGAGAAGGCAACCACGAGGATATCATGAAACATCTTCCCAATAAACTGTTTGTGAGAGACGGCGCCAACAGCACCAGTTATTTTGATGGTTCCGAAATGAAGTATTTCCGGAAAAATCCAAGTACAGAAGCGCACAGTATGGGATTGGGTGATGCCTTCACTTCAGGATTCTCCATTGCTCTTCTGCAAGGGAATTCTATTGAAGACTGCGTCAAGTTCGGAAACGAAGTCGCCCTAAAAGCGGCCGACTACCGGGGCTCCCAAAAAGGTCTTCCGTTCCTGGATGAAATGAAGAAACTGATATCTCACGCATACTAAAAGATAAACAACAATACTCAGAATTTTCTACTTTTACTGAATCCTAAAAGCTTTTCATGAAAAGTATCAATCTACTGACTGGCGACCATTACCAGTTGTCTGCGCACCTCTTTGAACCAAAAAATCCTGATAAAAAATTATTGCTGATCAACGCTGCTACTGGCGTCAAACAGCAGATTTATTTTTCGATTGCACAGTTTTTCGCCGATAATGGTTTTACAGTCATTACCTACGATTATCGTGGAATAGGCCTCTCAAAGCCAGCAAAGATGAAGGGTTTCTTCGCTTCTATGAGATTGTGGGGAGCGGTAGATTATAAAGCGGCAACAGATTACATTAAAACTAATTTTGAGGATTATCAGAAGTTCTGTCTCGGACATTCACTGGGAGCTTTGATTCTTGGTATGAATGAAGATTCCAGTATTTTCGAAGAATTTATTTTTGTAGGAACTCAGAATGCATTTGTAGGCAATCTGAAATTTAAAACCAAAATTGAAGCTTATCTTGGCTTCGGAATTGTACAGCCGTTGTCAACTGTATTACTAGGCTATTTCCCGGCAAACTGGTTTGGCCTGGGAGAAAGTCTGCCTTCAGGCAGTGCTTTTGACTGGAGAACCTTGATCCTCAATAAAAAATCAACCAACAGATTACTGGAGAAAGGGCAGGACTACTCCAAAAACCTGACTCAGAAAGTGCTGGTATTGAGAGCTGAAGACGACATCTGGCTGACAGAAAAAGGGGTAAAGTCTCTTCTCCAGAACACATATCCCAATATGAAACCCACGTACAGACTGATAAAACAATCAGAATCTGAAAAGAACGAAATAGGACACATCAACTTTTTCAGAAGTTACAACAGAAAACTCTGGAATATTATATTAAAAGAACTGAATCAATGAATCATCTGATAGAAAATACAATAGCATTAGTCAAAGAGAAACTGGAAGGTACAGAATCCGGCCACGATTGGTTTCACATAGAGCGCGTCTGGAAGCTGAGTCTCCACATCCACGAGAAAGAAGGCGGCGACAGACTGGTCATAGAATTAGCGGCATTGCTGCACGATATTGCCGATCCCAAATTCCATAACGGAGACGAAACGGTCGCAACAAAAATCGTAACAGAATTCCTGACAGAGCAGAAAGTAGATCAGCATATCATCGGCCAGGTCATTTTCATCATAGAAAATATGTCCTTCAAAAACAGAAAAGAAGCACCTCAGCATCTGCCTCTGGAACTCAAAATTGTGCAGGATGCAGACCGTCTGGATGCTATCGGAGCGATCGGAATTGCGAGGACATTCAACTTCGGAGGCTATAAAAACAATCTCATGTACCACCCCGATATTGAGCCAAAGCTGGACCAGTCCAAAGAAGATTACAAAAAATCAAACGGCACCACAATCAACCATTTCTACGAAAAATTACTGTTGCTGAAGGATCTTCTCAATACGGAAACTGCCAAAGAAATAGCCTCAGAAAGACACGGTTTTATGCTCCGGTTTCTGGATCAGTTTTATAAAGAATGGAATGTCACTTTTTAATTAGACAGAAACCATTATCTTTGCTAGGATGATCATCTTTCTATTTTTTCTTTTACTCGTTTTTGCGCTCTTTCTTTCCGCAGTCCGCGGAGAAAAATGGAATTTTTGGAACAAAGCCGTCCGTACAGTCATCACGATTTCTGCTGCCGCCTATTTCACATTTTGGTTTGTGGAAAAGAGCGTTTCCCAGTTTCTGGAAAATTCGCTGGCTGTTCAGGTGATCAATTATCTGCCGCAGCCGATCGATTTTTACATCATCAGAGTACAGGATCAGGTTCCCGAAATAGAAAAATTCAGTTCCAAGCACGTAGGTCAGATCCGCCCGGAATATTTCCGAATAGAATACCTCAATATGCAGAAATCCAATGAGTTCTGGGTCGTAGGTTACCTCGGAAAAGGCAATCTTGTCTATTTTTCACAGGTTGCCGTTCCCAACAAAAATGAAGACAAAATCGTAGAAGTCCGCAGCTATATCAACCACAGCCTCAAACTTTCCGCCATAGCTACACAAAAAGTAGCCGACCTCAAGTACGAAAATATCAAGCTCAGCATCTGGGTCACGCTGGATCTGTTGCTGATTTTCCTCAATTCTGTGCTGCTTTTCCGGAGACACAAGGCTGCTAAACATTAGAAATTTGGGCAGCTTTATCCGCCTTCCACTCCCGCTTTTTTGTCATTGCGAAGGAAGTCTGCCATCAGCAGTCCATTTCGTCAACCGCAATGCCAAAAAGAGCTCCGTTCAAGTCGGGCTGCAGATCGTAACAAGTCTGGCGATAACGATGAGGCCGCTTTGTTCCATCAATTGAGCTACTTTAGGGTTTTCCTGAATCAGGATTTTTCACATCAAATATCAGTTTTTTAAGACATCGATTGGTACAATTACTGCAAATCAACACACAAAAAATAATTCAAAATGAATCTTACAAATCATATAAACGCAGCGCAGAATACCTTCCTGGAATGGAGAAAAGTACCATTCACAGACCGTCAGAATCTGCTGCTGAAACTGGCCGATACGCTGGAAAAAGACAAAGATAAATTCGCCAATCTCATCACCACCGAGATGCACAAGCCGATTTCGCAGTCCATTGCCGAAATAGAAAAAAGCGCCGGGATGATCCGGTTTTACGCCAATGCAGAAAATGTCCTGAAAGCGGAAAAGATAGAAACCGAATTCAGCGTTTCAGAAGTGCACCACGACGCACTGGGGATTATTCTGGGTGTGATGCCATGGAATTTCCCCTTCTGGCAGGTTCTCAGATTTGCTGTGCCGGCAATTCTCGCAGGCAACGTAATTCTGCTAAAGCACGCTTCCATCTGCTTTGAAAGCGGCGATGCCATACAAAAAGTCTTCAAAGACGCAGGTTTTCCGGATGACATCTTCCAGAATCTGAGAATAGGACACAACGAAATCAAAGAAATTCTGGAAAATCCCTTAGTACGCGGCGTCAGTCTTACTGGCAGCGAAAAAGCAGGAAGCGAAGTAGCGGCTCTTGCAGGGAAAAATATCAAAAAATCGGTGTTGGAATTGGGTGGCAGCGATGCTTATATCGTTCTGGATGATGCTGATGTAGAGAAAGCGGCAACCGAAGGTCCCGGCGGAAAACTTCAGAATACAGGACAGGTTTGTAATGCCGCAAAACGATTCATCATTCACGAAAATGCGAAACAGGAATTCGTGCCAAAATTCATCACAGAATATAATTCATACCAGCCCGCAGATCCTTTCCAGATGGAAACCAAACTGAGCAAAATGGCAAGACCCGATCTTGCAGATGAGCTGGAAAAGCAATATAAGAAAGCCCAGAAAGACGGTGCAGAAGTAGTTTTGGCATTGGAAAGAATCTCCGAAAGTGAGTTTCGTCCAGGGATTATACTGGTAAAAGAAGGCAATCCAATCCTGCAGGAGGAATTGTTTGGTCCTCTTGCCATCCTGATGATCGGAAAAGATGACGAAGAGATCCTCAGACTTGCCAACGATATTCCGTTTGGTCTGGGAAATTCGGTGTGGACAAAGGATAAAAAACGTGCTCAGTACTTCATAGATCATCTGGAGTCCGGCACAGTTTCTATCAACAAGTCCACGAGTTCTGACGCCAGGCTACCTTTTGGGGGCGCAAAATCCTCCGGCTACGGTGTGGAATTGTCGCTGCACGCCATCAAGGAATTTACGCAAATCAAAACTGTAGTTGGAAATATATAATTTGATTACTGATCTCCATTAAAATCAGTAATGAAAACTGCTTAATTATTTAAAATCTAATTCAGCAAAAGTTTGGAAATAAAAAGTCCCTTCAAATCAAATTTTGAAGGGACTTTTTTATGTATTTTGTCGTTCCTGACTTTTGAATTCTTAAAATAATAAGACTCTTTTCATTGATCTTAGCAATTATGAGATTCCACAATCAACAACTTAGCCCATTAATTTAGGTTGCTAGAAGCGTTGTTGGTTTTGCCTGCCAGCAGCGAATCTGCCTTGGCTTTTTTCTCCTCTTCCACCTGTTTGATAACCATCTCGCGGTTTTCCTGCTCCTGCATAATTTTAGCCAGATGCGGTTCTATTATTTTGTTCATTTCTTCCTCAGGAATGTTGTTGGCTTCCGGGGAATCCAAAAGTTTTTTCCACGGCCTTCTTTTACCCCAAGGATAGTCACCATAGACGATAACCGGTGTTCCCTTGGCACGTTCTGTCTGGCCACCTTTGTTGAGAACCCAATTGTCTACCCAGGTGTACATCCACTTAGCGTCCTCCTCCAGCATCCTAAGACAAGCGTGAGATGCAGGATATCCAGGCATTGCATACTGGTGCCAGCCGATACCGTCGAAGTTGGCGATGTTCACATTCCATCGCAGTTTCCACTCGTCACTTACGGTTGAAATGGCTACTTCTTTTTTCCAGTTGGCAAACATCAAACCTGTTTTGGTTTTAGTTGCTTTTTTGCCCATACTGGTTGGTCCCCATTTTACGATATTGCCGTATTCATAAACACCGTAAGCCTGAATTGGATAGGAGAAGAATACAAATTTCTTAACATTTTCCAAAGCTGTGACGTGCCCCGGAAATGGTGAATATCTAAGGAAATCTTCTTCTATTTTTGCAGGAACAACCAAGGTGTCTGCTGCGCCTATATTAGCTTTGTCAAGCCTGTTGAGAGCCAAAATGGTATAAAGCGCTTTGCCTGTAAATTCTTTTTTGTTTTTCTGAGAAACAGAATCTGTGCTTTTGTAAACCCACGGGAAAAATCCGAAATCTTTTCTTGGGATCACTACATCTGGAACTTTTGGTTTTTCATCCTCTTTTTTCTCCTCCTCTTTCTTGTCATCGGACCCCAGAATGTCTGTAATGGGATTGTCTTTCTGCGCATTAGAAATATTTTCATCTTTCTTACACTGGACGAAAGTTAAACCGGATGCGATTAATAGAGGGAGTAGTGTTCTTATTTTCATAGTATTCTTGGTGTTTTTTTTCAGGCTGAATATAAACAAAAAGAGTACCATTGGGAAGGTTTATGATGAATGTAAAATATAATTGACATTGCAGCCTTAATTATAGCTATAATGATTTATCGTTAGCTAATATATTTTTAACAATCATTTTAGCGTGGATTCTGGAATTTTCTATAAACCACAGATGCGTATCTTTTCCGCCACAGACGACGCCTGCAAGATAAATTCCGGAAATATTGGTTTCCATTGTTTCCGGATCGTACGTTGGGTTGAGGCATTCATTCTGCAGATCTATGCCGATATTTCGGAGAAATTGGAAATCGGGAAGGTAGCCCGTCATGGCCAGGACAAAATCATTATCGATTTCTTTGACCTCGCCTTCCGCAGTTCTGAAAACAGCTGAGTCCGGTTTTACTTCCAGAAGTTCAGCACCAAAATATGCTTTGATACTGCCTTCTGAAATCCTGTTTTCGATATCTGGTTTGACCCAGTATTTTACATTTTTTGAAATTTCGTGGTGGCGGACAATCATCGTCACATTGCCGCCTTTTCTGTGGATCTCCAACGCCGCATCTACGGAAGAATTACTGGAGCCGATGACCACCACATTCTGAAAAGCATAAGGGTAAGGTTCTGTATAGTAGTGTTTTACTTTCGGAAGATCTTCTCCCGGGATATTCATCAGATTTGGTATGTCGTAAAATCCTGTAGCAATGACAACGTTTTTGGCAAAATAAATCTGTCTGCTGGTCTCTACCTCAAAGAAATTTGATTTTTTGACGTTCAGAACTTTTTCGTAGAGGTTGATATTGATGTTCTTCTGTCTCGCGATTCCCTGATAATATTCCAGCGCGTCCTGCCGTCCCGGTTTCGGTTTTACAGTTATAAAAGGAATATCATCGATCTCAAGACGGTCGGCGGTGGAAAAAAATGTCATATAGAGAGGGTAGTTGTACAGGCTGTTTGCCACCGTTCCTTTCTCTATGATGATATATTTCAAACCGTTTTTTCTGGCTTCCAAAGCACAGGCTAATCCAATAGGACCGCCGCCGACAATAAGCACATCGTATAATTCCATAATCCAAATTTAGTGATTTTTGGAATTTAATTTCTGTTTTTTAGAAGAATCCATCCGTTGACAGTTTTGTCTGGCAATACGATAATATACCAATAGCTGGCGGTTGGCAGACTTCTACCATTGAATTTTCCGTCCCAGATAAATTGATCTGTGCTGGATTGCTCGTAGACCATTATTCCGTTTCTGTCGTAGATTTTAAGATTGGAAGGAACATCTTTAAAAATACTTAGATTTGTGAAAGTCCAGGTGTCATTATATCCATCTTCATTTGGTGTAATCACATTACCCACTTTCACAGACAATCCGTCTCTTGTGTCTCCCAGACATTTAGAATCTTCGAAACGGACATAGAAAGTTACAGGACCCGGCACTATATTCTCAAAAATATTGGAATCCTGCCAAGTGATGCCATCGATAGAGTAAACTATTTTTCTGCTGCCGGTGGCAATGACCTGATAAGACGTTGCGGTAAGTCCCACCAGCTGCGTGATAACCGGAACTTCGTAGGCTATAACTTCAAAATTTGCTGTATGGGTGCACTTATTTTCACTGCGGATGGTGAGAGAGTACGTGCCCTGGGTTTTTATATTAGTAATGAAAGTATCTTTAGAAATCATCTCTCCCGCGGGATTTCTCCAGATATATTCTTCTGGGTCCAGGTACTCTAAGTCGGTTTCTATTGTTATTCCTACGCCTGGACAGAAGTAATAGGGTTCAAGTTTGAAAACCGGTGATTTTTTAAAACTGATATTGATTTTAACTAAAGCAGGACAGTAGCCAGCGTCAGCCACCTTCACGAAGACGACGGGTGGATGCGCCTTGCTGTTATAATTATAAGCTGCAGGTGAGGTAATGATGTTGGTGTTTTTGTAAAGATCATTCAGTGTAGGATAGTAAGAATAGCTTGCTGTAGAATTGTACATCTCATTTTCAAACTGACTGAGATCCAAAGTCTGAATACCGTCATTATCTGAGTCGCAATCTTCCAGGACGAAGTTATCTTTTTTGACAATGAGTTGATTACCTGATTCGAAAAAGATAGGCACGGCGGGTAGACTGTAGCATCCGGCAATATTTTCTGATACGACATAAATAGTTGAGGGAAAAGGCTTTGGAGAAAAATTTTCAGGATTTTGGATTGGTCTGTTGGCAGCGATATCCTCCGGTGTGAGATAAAATCTGAAGGTTGCGCCAGGTACCGGTTCGCTCAGCATTTTAACTGTGTATTGAGGTAGAGTGAGATTGACGTCAGGATTACCGTCCAGATTGTTGTCGCAAACAATGATTGTAGATGCAACTGTCTTTGGAGGGAAATGTGTAACTAAGTAAATAGGCATTACGGAATAACAATTTGTGTTCTTTGATTGAAATCTTGCCCAGAAAGTTTCTTTGTTAGCTATGATAGTCTGGATAGCGGGTTCTTCCGATACTGCGCGGTTGGCGTCCTCGCTGGTTTTATAAAATGTTACTTTAATATCTCTAAGCGCATCAGTATTCTGGTCTGCAGGGAACATACTGCTTACTTCATTATTCATATTGTAGATTTCCCCGGCTTTATTATCATTATCACACTGATCAATTGTTCCGGGCTTCACAATCACTGCTGGCAGAAAACTGAAACGGATATTGATCTGCGCAGCGGTGAAACATGCGCCGCGGGATACACGCGCATAGACTACGGTATTGCTACTGATCAGAAAAATATTCGATATTTTGTTGGAGAAAGCGCCCGTGGAAGGGTTGTAATTTAGATAATAGCTGTAGGCAAACAGTTCTGGCCCGGAATAGATTTGTTTTTGAAATTGATTCAGGTCTATAGGTTCTGAGCCGTCATTATTATTATCACAAATCTGTCCCAGATCCACATCTATAACTTCTTTGGAAAGAAATGGACTGGGGATGAGTGTAAGGGTTACAGGATAAACCCGGTAGCAATTGCCGTTGTCTGCAACCATATCCAGCCTCACATAAATTAATCCTGGTGAACCGGCAGCATCAAGCTGGAACGAAGTAATAGCTCCCGTATTTGCGTTGGCAGATGGAGCGTCCGGGAAATAGCTCGCTGTTACAGGCTGAGATCCTATCACTGCTCCATTGAGAGTTGCCAGCGTGACGGTTTGCGCACCGTCATTTCTGAAATCACAAATATTCTGGTTGGGATCTGTAATGGGATTTCTCAGCTCGATTGTAAGTCTTTTTATTGTAAAACAGCCATCTGCATTTTCAAACCTTACGAAAAAGACGTATTGTACAAGATTGCCATCTTTTGTAAGAAACTGATTGGCATCCTCTGATAGATCGGTAGGAATTGTTGCATCTTCTAGTGTTTTGTAAAACCTGACTTTTGTAATTTTTGATGGTGGTGTAATCAGCATCTCCGGGTAGAGATCGTTGAGGTTTACGGCAAAGTTTTGCTTGCCGTCGAAACAGTATAATTTTTTTAAATCTCTGGCTTCCACTTTGTCGAGAAAGGTGATACTCATTTTGAGAATTGCGATTACATAGCAGCCTGTCCCGTTGGTAGCTCTTACGTAGATGTCATAATTTCCGCCACGGATATTGGTAATTCCGGGACCGCCGGCTTCTGCCGCTGCACGCGTAGTGTAGTACCGTACAGTTACAGGGGAATCGCTGACAATCGTAGGAGTTATCTGGGTTTGAAAGTCGAAAACCTCTGTGTTATCAGCATTGTTATCACAGAGGGTAGCGCTGTACGGCGGGATACTGACGACAGGCGTATTGCTTCCCGTCTGGTTGTAAGTAATATCAATGTCATCACTCAGGAGAAAACTTGTGCCGCACACCCTGTAATCCAGAGTGACCTTATATTTGTCCGATTTTGTAGGGCATGCATTGATAGTAGCTGTAGTCCCAACAATCTGCCCGGCAGCATTGGTCCAGGTTGCTATCGGCTCCACCATTGCACCGGCAGGTGTGTACTTCCAGCTTTCGTTGCCGCACTGCCATATTCCACTGTTTTTGTCAGGGGGAGACAATCCTTCAGTGCCGTCTATATTATTGATTCCGATCAGTGATTCCTTGAATTTTGAAGTGGTACAAGGCAATGGCTTATTTTCTACAATAATATCTATCTCGTTAGAAAATTCTGAGAGTACGATCTGCGAAGTCGAGGTGTCTGTACAACCTGCGATTCGGGGTTTGTAGAAATTAATGATAAATTTTCTGCAGGGCGCTGTACCAATTACGGTATAGTAGATATTAGAACCGGGTGAATTCTCAAAAGTTATATCCTGCATGACGCCGTATATCGAATTGCGTGGCATCGCATTGCTGGGAATACTCGCCCAGATTCTGGGATTACTTGCAATGTTTGCCAGCTCTGTATCAAAAGTGATAAAACCATTGTTACTGATGACAATATTGCTGTAAGTACCGCCATAGAAACAGAAATTAAAAGGCAATGGAATTACACCGGAAAACATATCATTTTCTAGTGGATTCAGCAGCGTTCCCTGGTTGAACGGCACTACCGGTGCATAAGCCTGCGGAGCTACGTTGTAGGAATCCGTGAAAAAGGTTTGTGGGATTTTCGTGGTCAGTTCTATGCACGAGCCCGTGCCGCAACTTAGTGTCGCACTCGGGTTTTCAAAAATATCGGTCGCAGTAATATTGAAACAACTCTGAGAATAGAGAAGCTGGCCGTAGAATAGGGTAAAAAGTAGTATTAGATTTCGCATCTTCTAAGTTTTTACTATTCCATCTTAGTGTTTAGAATCGTCAAATAATATTACAAAAAATTAATAATAATTATATTATATTACAAATTTATTATTAATAATCAATTATAGATGTCTAATTCATAGTATCATTTTATGCACATATTATACCACTTCACGCTTGGCAATTTTTTTGCTACTCGTAAATTATGAGAATCAATACATTAATATTTTTAATAGTTCTTACAGCCTGCAACAAAACAGATCCCAACTCTTCTATTCTGCCCAATTCTGCAGAAAAAATCGCTTATGACAAAGGTGATTTGCAGAAGCAGCAGATTATAGATATCAATAAAGAAATTGTAGCTGGACTGAAAAATGAGAATTACGCAGCACTGGCAAAATACATTCATCCCGACCGTGGGATCCAATTGTCGATGTACAGCTATATTTCGGAAAATGACAAACATTTCTCCAAATCAGAATTCGAAAAATACATTCATTCGGATGAGAAATTTACCTTCGGACAAAAAGACGGTTCCGGCGCAGTCTATAAAGTTTCTCTACAAGATTATCTCAAAAACTGGACGTTCAAAAAAGACTTTACAAAAGCCAAAATCAACTACAATATTTTCGAAGGCAAAGGCAACAGTCTCAACAATATCAAACAAAAATATCCCGGCGCTATAACTGTAGAAAATTATCTCGCCGGGACAGTTGAGTATTCATATATGGACTGGAATAGTCTGATTTTTATCTTTGAAAAGATTGATAATCAGTATTTTATGGTGGGTGTCAGCAACGGTCAGTGGACGGTTTAGAATAATTGGGAGCACCCCGTTCCAAATTTCTTTCCACATTCCCAACCCGCTGTCCACTCTATCTTTTTTGTCTTTCGGGACATCATTTTCTCAAAAATCAAATTTAGCCAGCCGAAAAGCCAAAAAAGGATGCCGTTACCATCGGGGCTATGTTCAGGATTTCACCTTCTTTCACACGGTAATTCGGACAAGTCAGATCGCGATTTCCTTATTTCTGGTCTACCCAGATTAGCCTCGAAGTATCATAACCAATGGATTTCGCTTTTTCTACCAATCTCGTTTTTACATCGTCAGGAATCGTTTTTTCGCGCGACAAAATCCAGAGATAATCCAGGTTTTTGCCTGCCACCAGTGCATATTGATAATCCTTGTCCAGATCTATCACATTGTAACCTGCCCAGAATGGCTTGAAAAAGGAAACCTTCAGCCTCGCCTCGGTCTCAGAGTTTACAAATCTTGCTTCGCCGATGCTCTGTTTCCATTCATTTTTAACGTAATCATAACCTTTGTTGTCTACTTTGATAGTGCCGTCTTCATTTTTGGAGTAAGTAGCTGTCACCTGATTCATATTTTTCTCAAATTTGAAATCAAGTCTTGCGATCTCATACCATTTGCCAAGATATTTCTCCGAATCAAAATTCTGTACTGCTGCAGCTTTGTCAGGAATTCCTACAGAGCAGGAATTCAGCAATAAAATTCCTAAAATCCCGATGGAGAAAGGAACTGCTATTTTTAAAAATGATTTTGTCATCTGATATATTTTTTCACCCTTAGTTCAAAAACAGTTCCAATCACAAGCAGATGATAAATGCTAATCAATAGTGATGAAACTTTGCGGATAATTAATTTAAATCCTTATTTTCACACACGATTAATTAAGATTAATATGAAGGTAAAATTATTTTCTTTCCTTTCGATAGCATTATTTGGTCAGATTTCAGCGCAGTCCGGGAAATTTTACGCCACTACAGATGCAGCAAATGCTGCAGAACTGAAATCAAAGATGCCGGCTGAGATAGATGTTGTGAGATCAGACAGCAAAGAGTCTGTTGTTTTTATATCGCCAAAAGCGGCAGAGTTTCTTCACCACAACGTCATTACGCACGGTCCAGGGTACGTTTACAAATCCTCAGAGCAGGACGCGCTTTCATCATTGGGACAAAGCAGAAAATCCAACCGCATTCTTGATTTTACAATAGATCAGGATGTAATGGTGGGTTCTGCCATTTCAAAAGTGAATGCAGACAATATCAAAAGTCATATTCAAATTATGGAGGCGTATGGCACAAGACGTCACAATACGCCGCAGGCGCAGACTTCTGTCCAGGATCTCAAAGCAAAATGGGAAGCTCTGATTGCTGCAACGGGCAGGACGGATATGTCGGTCCGACTCGTCACTCACCTGGGAACGCCGATGCCTTCATTGGTTTTTACAATTAATGGCAGCACAGCACCAAACGATTTTATCATCGTCGGCGGTCATATGGATTCTATTTCAAATACAGCTATTGCGCCTGGTGCCGACGACGATGCGTCCGGTATTGCGACGGTGACGGAGATGATCCGGGTTCTGCTCAACATCAATTATAAACCTTCCAAAACTGTCGAGTTTATGGCGTATGCTGCAGAAGAGATCGGGCTGGTAGGATCATCTGAAATTGCACAGAGTTATGCGGCCGCCGGCAAGAATGTGGTGTCATATGTTCAGTTTGATATGACTAATTATAAAGGATCGTCAAAAGATGTTTATCTGGCAACAGACTCCTACAACAGCAATGATCTCAATCTCTTTCTGATAGAACTGATGGAGCATTACAACAAAACCGGCAGCCACGTGTTTACCTATGGCAATACGATCTGCAATTACGGCTGTTCCGATCACTTCAGCTGGGCGCAGAATGGCTACGACGCTGCTTTTCCTTTTGAAGCCAGTTTCAGCAATTCCAATCCTTATATTCATTCAGGAAATGATACTTTGTCCAGAAGTAATAATACAGCTACGCACGCTGCAAAATTTGCCAAACTAGGTCTCGAGTTTATTATTGAAACAGCAAAAGGTTCTGTGCTGGCAACGTCAGAAACTTCAAATGCTTCTGTGGAAATCTATATAAAGGATAAGTCTCTGAACTACAGAATCGGAAAAGATCTTATCGATAATTTGACGGTTATTGATACTGGCGGAAGACAGTTGGTGGCGTTAGAAAAGCTATTGCCAATCGGAAAACTGGATCTCAAACATTTGAAAAGCGGCTTCTATTTAGCAGTTTTTAAAACAAAATCGGGGAGAGTGATTACGAAAAAGTTTATTATGGAATAATACAATTCAAAACGATAAAAGCCGGATTCAATTGATAATCCGGCTTTTTTATTTTCGTAAACATTCTGCTATTTAAGCTTCGGGAGCAAGTTCTACAATGAGTCCTTCCAGCGATTCGGTGACTGGGATCTGACAGCCCAGCCTGCTGTTTGGTTTCACATTGTAAGCTTCGTCCAGCATTGCTTCTTCGTCCGGCAGCATTTCCGGAAGTGGTACATTTTCACTCAGGACATAGCATTGGCAGGAGGCGCACATCGCCATTCCGCCGCAGATCCCGATTGTACCTTCCGGAGCCAATTCGTAGGCGCGGACAATTTCCATCAGGCTCATTGCCATATCTGTAGGCGCTGGAATCGTGTGAGAGACGCCCTCTCTGTCTATGATTGTAATATTAACGTCTGACATATTGCAAAGATAAGGGATTGGCACAAAACTTTATTTAAATTTGTTTTAAAACTAAATGATAAATATCAAAAACTATTTTAAGACTTTAGTGGATATTTCGGATGAGGATTCAGATTTGTTCATTTCGAAGCTTCATCGAAAAGTATTCAGAAAAAAAACAGTGATTCTTGAGATCGGAGAACAGGAGAATTTTCTTTCTTTTATAGAAGAAGGAGTTGTCCTCCTCAATATTCCAAAGGAAGATTACGATTTTACATTTGGTTTTGTCTTTCCGGGTTCGTTTGTCAGTGCTTATGATTCTTTTCTTTCCAGACAGCCTTCCTTGTATAATATTGAAGCAATTACGGATGCTTCTCTTTGGCAAATTTCTTACGATGATTTGCGCTTTATCTACGACCATACAACTGTCGGCGAGAAAATAGGACGTCTAATTGCGGAAGACCTCTACATCAAGAAAATGAAAAGGGAGCTGTCTCTATTGCAGGACAGCGCTCAGAAAAAATACGAAGATCTCATAAAACAGCAGCCCAATCTTGTCCAAAATATTCCGCTTAAATATATTGCTTCTTACATTGGCATCAGACCGCAGTCGCTTAGCAGAATCAGGAGACAAATTAAGTAACATTTGTTCATTGTCTTATCATTTTTACAAGTATATATTTGCAGAAAAAATATGAAGCCTTTAGTAATTCTGATATGTACTTTTATATTAGCAATTGTCTTGACAAGATTCTTTTTCGGATATTTTGATTATCACTTTTCAGGCAAGATCGCGTTAGCCGGAATGCTGGTTTTTACCGCAATAGGGCATTTTGCTTTCACAAAGGGAATGGCGAGGATGCTTCCCGAATTTGTACCTTTCCCTGTAGGCATTGTCTATTTTACTGGCTTTCTGGAAATACTGGCTGCAGCTGCGATTTTTTTTCCTTCTTTGTGTTTTCTCACAGGATGCCTTTTAATTGCTTTTTTTATAATGGTGCTTCCTGCCAATATTTATGCCTCCTGGAAAGGTATCGATTACCGCACCGGAAATTTAGGCGGAAACGGACGATCTTACCTCTGGTTCAGAATACCTTTTCAGATCTTGCTGATTGTTTGGACTTACTTTTTTGTAATCAGATAAAAAAAGAGAATCACACTGGATTCTCTTTAATTTATTGTTGATTTTTAAATTTAATCAATTGATTTTACAACTGCTTTTTCTGCCTCTTTTCTCGTACCGTCGAAACCGTCAACGCCGCTGACAGTCGTATATTTCAGGACGAATTTTTTCCCGGGATTCATTCTGTTGTAAACACTTTGAACCATTAGTGTTGCTTCGTGGAAACCACAAAGGATCAGTTTTAATTTTCCCGGATAGGTATTCACGTCGCCGATGGCATAGATGCCTTCGATATTGGTTTGATAATCCAGCGCATTGTTGACTTTGATTGCATTTTTCTCAATGTCCAGCCCCCAATCTGCCAATGGCCCCAACTTAGGCGTCAGTCCGAACAGGGGAATCAGGTAATCGGTTTCGATGATCGTTTTTTCGCCCTCTTTTACAATTTCGATAGCAGAAATTTTATCCTCGCCGATCAGTCCTGTCACTTCTGCAGGTGTGATCAGATTGATTCTCCCTTGATGCTTGAGTTCAGATACTTTTTCAACGGAATCCAAAGCCCCGCGGAATTCATTCCTTCTGTGAATCAAAGTGACATCCGAGGCTACATCTGCCAGAAAAACCGACCAGTCTAGAGCAGAATCTCCACCGCCGGCAATCACTATTTTTTTGTCGCGGAACATCTCGGGATCTCTCACAAAATATTCCACACCTTTTTCCTCAAATTTCGCAATGTTTTCCAACTCAGGTTTTCTGGGGTCAAAACTTCCAAGTCCGCCCGCAATTGCAATGGCTTTCCCTTTCACCTGAACGCCGCGGCTTGTGGTTACGATAAATTGTCCGTCTTCAGTTTTCTCATAACTCAATGCTTTTTGAGCTAGCGAAAACTGAGGTTCAAACTGTTTGATCTGCTCCATCAGGTTATCCACCAAAACGCCGGCATCCACACTTGGAAATCCGGGAATGTCGAAGATTGGTTTTTTAGGATAAAGCTCTGTCAATTGGCCGCCAGGCTGTGGCAAAGCATCGATCAGGTGACATCTCAGTTTCAGTAATCCGGCTTCAAAAACGGTGAAAAGCCCAGTTGGACCAGCGCCTATTATAATGATATCTGTTTCAAACATTTATATAAATTTTGGAAAGGCAAATTTAATAATTTAATATGAACTTAGAATGGTTCTAAAGTATGATATTAATTTGCTAATCACTTACTATTTTAAAATATCTTTGCGAAAAATAAAATTTATGACCACGAAACTCTATTCTCTGCAGATTTCAAAATTTGCGCTCATCCTGATTATTCTGATGTTCTCTGAGCAGATCTCTGCGCAGACGGTCCCGGAGAATACAAGGCTTTTCCAACTGAATACGAAAAAGGGAAGCAGGCTAAATCTGGTTGAAAGCACTGATAGCAACGTTTATCACGCAGGGACCATTAATAATTCAGAAGTCGGCTTTGATGGCCTCACTGCCACGAATGTCGGCGTAGATGATCTATTTATACTAAAATCAACTGCTAACAACGGAAATAATGTCTGGTTCAAGACTTTTAACGCTGGATGGGGCGGAAAAATCAGTCCAAAAAATATTTTTATCGATAAAAACGATAACATCTATGTTTTTGCACAGTTTCAGGGTAGCGTCCGCGTTGGTTCAAAGACGGTCACTTCATCCAATGCTACAGATGCATTTTTGCTAAAATTGGATTCAAACGGTAATGCAAAATGGATTTCCTATCTGCCGGAAGGTAATAGTGTAAGTTCTGGCGGCTACGTTACAAAAACAAAGTGTGTGACTGACGGAAGCGATACTTTCTTTGTCTACCACGGCAATCATTTGCTGAGGTTGAATGATGCAGATGGCGAGGTGATTTACGATAATATTTACAATAATGTTGAACTAAAATCCGTAGCTCTGAACGGTCAGAATCTTTATTTGGCAGGTGCCACCACAGCTGAAGGCGTCAATTTTGGAAATGAGTTTATCAACCAAAATTATGTGGGTTTCATCGTGAAAGGTGATAAGAATGCTAATTTTACGGCTTCTACAAGAACTTCGCAAAATATATCATTTCAGAGCTTTTCTGATATCAGCGATATTGCGGTATCGGGTGACGGCGCTCTGATTTTATCAGGATTCTATACCAGAAACGCTATTAATCTTATTACGGAAACAGGAACCTCTTCTTTTACGTATAATCCGAATCCCGATTATAATAATGTCAACCTATTGTACAATTATATAGCGAAAGTTGATCTGAATCTGGCGACTGTCTCTTTTTTTAGATCGTCTGGTGGCATAAATAAGGAATCAGTTTATGCTGTCAGAACAGATTTGACTTCCTCAAAATTGATTCCATATGATAATTCCGGAGATTTTAAACAAATCAATTATATTACAAACAGATCCGGATCTTCACTGACTACGACATACACCAATCCTAATGGAACGTCTACCGTACTCGCTGCTTCTTTGGATCCGCTAACGTATACGGCGCTTCTTTCTTATAATGCTCAAGGTGGCTATTCTTCCGGAAGCCAATTGACCTCTGTAGGTTTTAAAATGAGCGCATCCAGCACAGGCTATACGACCACAGAGAATTCAAATATCCGGCTTTTTACAACGTCGGTATATAATGCTGAAAATGCCAGTCTATTGTGGAGCAAGCAGAAAACAAATTCCATCGGCGGAAGTATTTCCAAACAATTTCAAAAGCATTTAATGTCTGCAAAATCTGATATTTTTTTCACTGCTTTGGCAGAAGGAAAAGGTCAGTTTTTCAACACACCATTCGATAATGGTCAAAATATATTTTCAAGATATATAAAAAGACTTGGTCCGGATGGCACTGTGAAATGGAAAGCCGTTTTTGATAATACGTCGAATAAAGACGAACTTAATATATCTCAGGATTTTGCCTGTTCAGATAAAGATGACAACTTTTACTTTGTGGCCGGCATCAAGGGAAATGCGGCGGTGTTTTCAGACGCATTGGGAACTTCTGTCAATTTCAGTAATGCCACAGGTAACTCAAAAGCACTTGTTAAGTTGGATCAGAATGGTAAAATGCTGTGGCATAAACAGCTAGATTTCTCCGCCGCTTCAAAAGTGGCCGTGACCACGGATTCTGCGGGCAACATCTATTTGCTTGGTCAGGCGGATGGAAGCTTTACGGTAGATAGTTTTTCTATTCCTGCCGACGGCGATACGGCTGTTTTTGTTGTCAAATTTGCAAGCAGTGGAAGTATAATTTATTCAAAATACTACAAAAAAATTGGAGTTTTTTCATTCAATCCGGTCTTTGATAGTCAGGATAATCTTTATGCTTTTGTTGAGCCGAAAAGTATTTCTTCTGGCTCAGAATTCCCAAATTATATCTTTGGCAATTTGACAATTCCGTCAAGCATAAACGGCGCAGATCATCTTATGCTGAAGTTTGACAATGCGGGAAATGTAATTTTTGGAAAGAACTTTTATGCCAATTCGTCCGACGATAATTATGCTTATTCGTGGCCAAACGATGTCGTTTTTGATGGGACAGATTTTATTATCTCTGGCAACTATTATGGTGATTCTGACGTTACGAGATATGTCGGTTTGGACGGCGTCACTATTCCGAGGACTTATCCGGGATCATATTCTTACGTTCCTTTTATGGCAAAAGTAAGTACTGGTGGTAATGTAATCTGGCAAAAAGCCCTGGAGTCTAATAACAGCAATACTGGTAATTATACCAATATTGGCCTGGATGAAAATAAAAACATCTATATGTATTACTCAGTAAAAGATAAGGTGCGATTCAACGGGACCGAATATTCTTTCAATGCCACGGAAGGGAATAAAATTTTGCTGAAACTTAATACCAACGGAAATAGAATTTATCACATCGTTGCAGACAAATGGCTGTATTCCAATTCTCTAATTGATGTGATTGGTAACGATAAAATCAATGTTACCGGCTTTACGATGGAGAATAATCTTCTTAATTATAAGATCAATAATGAAAATGCGACCAATCTGTATTTGGCTACTTTCGGAATTTTGGATCAAAAATATCTGACGCCGATGCAAGATTATTCAGTTCTTACGACCACAGCGATTTCTAATAATACAGGCAATCAGAATCAACTGGAATTTGAATTGGTAAACAATGTCAACTGGACAGCCATCAGCGATCAAAACTGGTTGAATTTGTCCTTTGTGAAGTTGGTGCAGGGTAAAAGTGGCTTCAACACTATTTCAGGAAATGGAGATGCAAAAATTACTCTGGTCGCAGAAACCAATAATACAGGAAACAACAGATCTGCAAATATTCTTATCAGCGGAGATAATAGCGTCGCAACCAGAACGGTGGCTGTAACACAGACCGGAATTCTCGGCAGTCAGGAATCTAAGTTGTTTGTAACTGTGCTGTATCCCAATCCAACATCAGATATCCTGAATATCCAGACGGAGCAAAAGATTTCCCGAGTAGAAATCTATGATACTGCCGGCAAACTGGTCAAGACAAAATCTGGAAATGAGAAGAAAATCGGGATTTCTCAACTTATCAATGGATTGTATTTTATCAAAATATACTCGGATGGAGCTGTCATAGATTCTAAATTTATAAAGAATTAACAGAGCAATAAAAGTAGAACTCAAAAAAAGCGACTTCAGTTGAAGTCGCTTTTTATTATTTTAAAATAAATCTTACCAAATGATAAGAAATAATTTTACGGTTTTCCGTAATATTGTCCTTTCATCATTTGTGTTTTTAATCCCTGGCAGTATTTATATTGTCAGGGATTTTCTTATGCGTTCCTTTTGATCAGAGCCATATAAAAGCCGTCGTAGCCTTCACTCGGCATGATCTTCTGATCTTTAATCAATGTAAAATCAGGATTGTTTTCCAGAAATGTTTTCACCTGTTCATTGTTTTCGGAAGGCAGGATAGAACAAGTGGCGTAGATCATTTTACCATCTTTTTTCAGAATCTTGGAATAATCCTGAAGGATTTGCTGCTGCTCACCTTTAATTCTATCGATAAAAGCCTGATCTATCTTCCATTTGGAGTCTGGGTTTCTTTTCAAAACACCAAGTCCGGAACACGGCGAGTCTATCAGCAATCGGTCTGCTGTGCCGTGCAGCCTTTTGATCACCTTGTTGTCAGAGATCATTCTGGTTTCTATATTATGTGCGCCTGCTCTTTTGGCGCGTCTTTTAAGCTCTGCCAGTTTCCATTCATAGATATCCAGCGCGATGATTTGACCTTTGTTTTTCATCAATGCAGCCAGGTGAAGGGTTTTTCCGCCTGCTCCGGCGCACGCATCCACAACACGCATTCCTTCTTTTACATCCAATAATTCTCCTATTTTCTGCGAACTTGCATCCTGCACTTCAAACAAACCGTCTTTGAAGGCAGATGTCAAAAACACATTTTTCTTCTCTGCAAGCTGCACAGCATCCGGATAATTTTTTATCGTAAAGGCTTCCACGCTTTCATCACTTAGATCTGCGATCAGCTCTCTGGGTGTCGTTTTCAGACTGTTGGTACGGAGCACGGTAGGTGCCTGCTCATTTAGCGCAACCATTTCTCTTTCCCAGTTTTTGCCCAGTTCTTTTTCCAAAGTTTCTGCCAGCCAATCTGGAATTGAGTGTTCAATAGCTTTCGTAGGAACTGTTCCTTTCTTCAGTTTTGTAAGAATATCAGCGACTTTTACACCGTCAAATTCTTCAAATTTTTTGTAGTGCGTTTTGCTCCAGAGTAGGTACGCGATAATCAATTTATAGACATTCGTCGGCTTTACACTTTCGCCCATGTAATATTCGAGGCGTTTTTTCCAACGGATGATGTTGTAGAAAATCTCGGAAACTACTCTTCGGTCTTCGCTTCCCCATTTTCTGTGAGATTTTAAAAGTCTTTCTATGACCTTGTCTGCGTATTTTCTGTCTTCGAAAAAAGTCTCCTGAAGACAATCGTGAATCCCGATTAAAAGGTTACGGTGTATAAGTTCCATTAATTGTATTGGTAAAATGTTATGATTTACTATTTGAGAATGTGGATTTTACAGAGTGATCCGGTTGAATTAATTTAAGGCAAAATCATCTGCAATCCGCGCTGCAAAGTTAATCATTTTAAATTAAATTTTTTCACCCAATTCTTGCCTTATGAAAAGTGAAGGCGATGACTCTAATGTTAACTTTGTATTAATTTTTCAATTTTGTTTAATTTTAATGTTTAACAATTTTGTCAAAACATCTGATTGATTTAAATTTGCACAAAATTGTTTAACAAAAATGTCAAAACAAGAAAAAAAAGACCAGACACAGGAACTCATCAAAGAAACGGCGAAGCATTTATTCTTCGTGCAGGGCAGATTTGATGCTACTACTCAGGAGATCGCGGACGAAGCTGGCGTCAACAGAACGCTGATCAATTATTATTTCAGATCCCGGGACAATTTAGTTCAGATCGTTTTTGACGAAGCGCACAAAGTAGAAAAGGAGAAATCCGAAATCATCATGCGATCCGACATTACTTTTAAGGAAAAGATCACCCAGTTTATTGATGGCAGCTTATCTACCAGCCTTCAGTATCCGTATCTGGAGACCTACATTGTCACACAGATCAATAAAGGAAACTGTCATAAACGGGATGTTGAAGAAGAAGATTTAAAAGTATTTTTAAAGGATATTGCAAAGGAAATGGAGTTGGGTAATATCGAAAAAATGGAACCTATACAGTTTATTTTCAATATGATATCACTTTTGGTGTTTCCAAGCGCCATCCGGCCGCTGTTTATGGAAAATATGATGATAGATGACAAGGAATTTGACAGACTGATTGCAGACCGGAAGGAAATTATCCTAAATATACTTTTTAAGAATTAATTAAAATAATTAAAAACTGTTAAAGTATTTATAAAATCGGATCGTCATCAATGATTAGAGATAGGGAAGAAAAATTAAGAAAATAAAAGAACAAATTAAATTATGAATAGAAAACTTATCACTGCAAATAAGCTGAAGATTGGCGTAGCTGCAGTATTTATGATTTTCGGCTCTACATCTGCATTTGCACAGCAGCAGGTTTCTTTGCAGGAAGCCATAAAACAGGCTCTGCAAAACAAAGCGGAAGCAAAAAAAGCAGCGCTTGAAATCAAAAGAGCAGAACTGAAAATCACGGAAGCCAGAGCTGGAGCATTGCCTCAGATAAGTGCTACTGCCGGCCTTACGTATAATCCGGTGATCCAGGAATCGCTTTTAGAATTTGGCGGAGAAAAAATCCGCGCGCAGCTGGGACAGCCTTGGGCGTCCAGCGCTGTTGTGACACTGAACCAGACTATTTTTGACCAGCGTGTTTTTACTGGACTTAAAGCTGCAAAATCTACGAGAGAATTTTATGTCCTCAATGCGCAGCTTTCCAACGAGCAAATCATCGAGAATGTGGCAACAGCCTACTATCAGGTATTTGTGCAGGAAGAAAATTTAAAAACGCTCAACGTAAGTTATACGAATACTGAGAAAGTAAGAAATGTTATCAAAAGCCTTGTAGACAACGGTTTGGCAAAGGGAATTGATCTGGACCGTACCAATGTTCAGCTTACCAATATCAGCGCCAACAGACAGCAACTGGTAAATGCAGTAGAACTTTCCAAAAACTCTCTGAAGTTTTATATGGGCGTTCCGATTGACAAACAAATTGAACTTGAGGAAAAATCTATCGAGCCAAGACCTGACTTAATTGCAGGAAACGTCAATCTGGATGAACGGACTGAAATCAAAGTTCTGAATAAAAACAGAGAGCTTCTTCAGTACAACAAAAAAGCAACCGAAGCGTATCTGTATCCAACAGTAGGACTGCAGGCCAACTACGGCTGGGGCGGGCAAGGTGCGAAATTTCCGCTGACGAACGGACTGAAAAACGGCGTTCTCTGGAGTGATTATTCAGCCATCGGACTGAATGTTAATATTCCGATTTTCACCGGCGGCGCTACGAAATCTAAAATTCAACAGGCAGATATCGATATTCTTTCTTTGGATCAGGATATTCAGGAAACGCAGCTCAGCTTGAATTTAGACTATAAAAACGCCATTACAAATATGGAGAATTCTATCATTACCATCGAAAATATGAAGGGCAATGTAGAACTGGCAGAAAAAGTACAGAAAGATACGCAGTCCAACTATCAATACGGGCTGGCAACTCTGACAGAGGTTTTAGATTCCGAGAATGCGTTGACAGATGCAAAACAGAATTATACCACTTCACTATTAGATTACAAACAGGCTGAAATTAAATTGATCAAAGCAAAAGGAGAACTTAATACATTACAAAATCCATAACAACAACTATGAAAAAGACTTTTATATATATCATCGTAGCGGCTGTACTCATCGGTCTGGCTGCATGGAAAATTGCAGATAATAAAAAGAAGCAGGAAACTGAAGTAAAAGAAGTGGCGAAACAGGTAGATAAGATCAACGTGAATGTTGTGACAGCTTCCAGAACCAATATTGATACAGATTATTCCGCCAACGGAACATTCATCCCAAAACAGGAAACCAACCAATCGGCGGACATTGCCGGTAGAGTAGTGAGTGTATTTGTGAGAGAAGGATCCCGGGTTTCTGCAGGACAGGTTCTTGCAACGATCAAAAGAGACGCTATTGAGGTAGATGTAACACAAGCCAGAAACAATTTGCAAAATGCAATCGCAGATAATCAGCGTTACGAAAATGCCTTCAAATCTGGTGGTGTTACCAAGCAGCAACTGGATAACTCCAGATTGCAGTTGAAAAATGCACAGGCGGCGTTGAGAGCTCAGGGTGTAAGAGTGAATGACACCAGTGTGAGAGCCGGTATCAGCGGAACGATCAACAAAAAAATGGTGGAGCCGGGCGCTGTTGTAGCAACAGGTACTTCATTGTTCGAAATAGTGAATATCAATTCTCTAAAGCTTTCTGTATTGGTAGACGAAAGCCAGGTCGGAAGAATCCAAATCGGACAAACAGTGAACATCAACGTGAATGTTTTACCAGATGAATCTTTCAGCGGCAGAATTACCTTCATCGCTCCAAAAAGTGATGCTTCTCTTAACTTCCCCGTTGAGATTGAAGTTCAGAACAGAGGCAACTTAAAAGCCGGTATGTACGCAACTGCTTTGTTCAAAACCAATCACGGTGCTGAGACTCAGAATATGCTCACTGTACCTGCAGAAGCGTTCGTAAACGGCGTAAGTTCAGGACAATTGTTCATCGTCCAAAACGGAACTGCAAAACTGATTACTGTAAAAACAGGTAAAGTCTATGGCGATAAAGTGCAGATCATCAGTGGTCTGAATGGCGGCGAGCAGGTGATTACCAGTGGACAGATCAATTTGGATAACGGTTCAAAAATCAATATCGTAAAGTAAGAGCAGAATGAAGTTAGCAGAAATATCCATTAAAAGACCGTCCCTCGTCATCGTACTCTTTACGATTCTGACGCTGGGAGGTTTGTTAAGTTACTCCCTGATGGGGTACGAATTGATTCCGAAGTTTGAAACCAATATGGTGACAATCTCGACCGTCTATCCCGGAGCTTCGCCTGCAGAGGTGGAAACATCGGTGACGCGTAAGATTGAAGATGCGGTTGGTTCTTTGGAAAACGTAAAAAAGGTAGAATCATCTTCATACGAAAGTTTATCGGTTATTATGGTTCAGCTGAACACAGGTGCCGATGTCAACTATGCTTTGAATGATGCTCAGAGAAAGGTGAATGCTATTTTGGCAGACCTTCCGGAAGATGCAGATCCGCCGTCATTACAGAAGTTCTCATTGGATGATCTCCCAATCATGACATTGAGTATCTCCAGTGATAAACTGAATAACAAGGATCTTTATGACCTTTTAGATAAAAAAATAGAGCCGATCTTTTCGCGTGTCAACGGTGTTGCACAGGTAGATCTTGTCGGTGGACAGGAGAGAGAAATTCAGGTAAGTCTGGATGAGAGAAAAATGCAGGGTTACGGTCTTGCTATTGGAGATGTACAGCAGGCGATTCTTTCTTCAAACTTAGATTTCCCAACGGGCGCTTTGAAGACAAGGACTTCCAGATCTACGATCAGACTTTCCGGAAAATACAGAGATGTACAGGAAATGAACAATCTTGTGGTTTCCAACAAAGATGGCGCGCAGGTTCGTTTGTCTGATATTGCCACGGTTTTCGATACCCAGAAAGATATCGAAAAGGTAGCAAGGTTTAACCAAAATCCCACCATTTTACTTCAGGTTAAAAAACAATCTGATGCCAATGCAGTATCGGTTTCCGAAGCAGTTCAGAAAACAATTGCGCAGGTTCAGGACAATTACAAAGTACAGGCAGTCAAAGTAACTATTGTAGATGATAATACAGAATTTACCTTGGAGGCGGCAGACCACGTAATTTTCGATTTATTTTTAGCGATTATTTTGGTGGCGGTAGTAATGTTATTATTCCTTCACAACATCAGAAACGCATTTATCGTAATGGTTTCGATTCCGGTCTCGTTGATTGCAACAGTAATCGGAATGTATTTGATGGGATACACCTTAAACTTAATGAGTTTACTAGGACTTTCACTCGTTGTAGGTATTCTTGTGGATGATGCGATTGTAGTTTTGGAGAACGTTTACCGTCACATGGAAATGGGTAAAAGCAGAATCCGTGCTGCGTATGATGGCGCTTCAGAAATTGGCTTTACCGTAACAGCGATTACGATGGTAATTGTGGTGGTATTCTTACCGATTGCGATGAGTTCAGGTTTGGTTTCAGACATCTTAGCACAGTTTTGCGTCACGGTAGTTATTGCAACACTGTTCTCATTATTAGCCTCATTTACCATTATTCCTTGGTTGTCATCAAGATTCGGAAAGTTGGTACATTTAACTGGTAAAAATCCTTTCGAGAAATTTATCCTTTGGTTTGAAAAGCAGTTAGATAAATTCACACACTGGATTACAGGAATTCTGGAATGGGTTTTAAAAACCGGTTTAAGAAGGGTAATGACCGTTGTTCTCACATTTGTACTTCTGATTGTAGTGACAATGGGATTAATGGGTGGTGGTTTCATCGGTGGAGAATTCTTCCCAAAAATGGACAGAGGCCAGTTCCTTGTTCAGATGGAATTACCGAAAGATGCTTCTGTTGAAAAGACGAACCAGTTGACTTTAGCGGTTGAAAAATACCTTAGAGAGGACAAAGATGTAGTCGATATGATTACAACAGTTGGTCAGCAGTCATCAGGTTTTGGTGGTGCGCAGGCAACATTGTATCAGTCTGAAATTCAGGTAATTTTGGTTGATAAATCTGAACGTAACGAAAGTACAGACATCAAGTCAGCTAAAATCAAGAGAGCATTAGAAGAAAAATTCACAGGAGTTGAGTTCAAAACAGCACCAATCGGACTGATGGGAGCAGACGCTGCACCAATTGAAATGGTAGTTACCGCTCCGGATAACGCAACGGCAAACAAAGAAGCCAACAGAATTCTTGCTTTGCTTAAGAAAGTTCCGGGAGCTGTAGATGCAGAATTATCATCCGACTCCGGAAGTCCGGAAGTTCAGGTAAATATCGACAGAGATAAGATGTCTTCTTTAGGTCTTAATCTTTCAAGCGTAGGACAAACGATGCAAACTGCATTTAATGGAAATACAGATGGAAAATTCCGAGCCGGAGAATATGAGTACGACATCAATATCCGTTTTGGTGATGCCAACAGACAGTCGATTGACGACGTTAGAAACCTGATGTTCACCAATCCATCTGGAGAACAAATCAGATTGAGTCAATTTGCTGATGTGAAAATGGGTTCAGGACCAAGTTTGCTGGAGCGTCGTGATAAAACAGCTTCCGTAAAAGTGAAATCTAAAGTGGTAGGTCGTGCGATGGCAGACGTTGCAAACGAGTGGGCAGATCAGTTTAAGGAAAACGAAAAAACAAAACCAGCCGGCGTCAATTACATTTGGAGCGGTGATATGGAAAACCAGACAGAAGGTATGGGTACATTGGGAATCGCTTTACTGGCGGCTATTGTATTGGTTTATCTTGTGATGGTTTCGCTTTATGACTCATTTGTATATCCGTTTGTGGTATTATTCTCAATTCCTTTGGCTTTGATCGGAGTAATGGTCATCCTTGCAATTACAGGAAATACGATTAATATCTTCACCATGTTGGGAATGATTATGTTGATTGGTCTGGTGGCGAAAAATGCAATTATGATTGTCGATTTTGCCAATATGAGAAAAGCGGCAGGTGCAAGTACGCACGACGCTTTGATACAGGCCAACCACGCACGTCTTCGTCCGATTTTGATGACCACAATTGCGATGATCTTCGGTATGATCCCGATTGCAATTGCAAAAGGAGCAGGAGCGGAGATGAACAACGGCCTGGCTTGGGTAATCATCGGTGGTTTGACATCGTCATTATTCCTTACCTTAATCATTGTACCTACAGTTTATTCACTATTCGATTCAATGTTGCGAAGAATAGGTAAAAATGAAACAGTAGATTATGATGCCGAGATGAAAGCCGATTATGAAGAGAAAGAACTAAGTGAAGATGGCTACACGCCGAAACACATAGATTAATATTTTTTGTTATAGTCAAGTTGAAAAACCGTCTCAATTAGTTGAGGCGGTTTTTTGTTTGATGAATGAAATAAAAAAAAAGACTCCCAGAAAAATCTGAAAGCCTTCAATGTATTTTTAAACCTAAGAAATTAATCCGCCATTACTTCGCCAGACTTTCTGTAGATAAATTTTCCGTAGATGTGTCTTCTTGCAAAGCGGCTTGGCGAATCTGAATTTACCATTTTGATATAAATATTTCTCGGTACACCGATGTATTCAAACATTTTACCGTTGAGATGCTGCACTTTCAAAATCGATTTTTCAAGATAAAAATCAGCAATGATAGATGTTGTAATCGTTTCTGTGTATTCTTCTTTATATTTTTCCTGCGTTTCCTCGTGGATGCTTACCAGAAAGTGATAAGCTTCTATCACAGATTTACTTTTGCCTTCTGCTTCCAGTTTTCCGGCTTCGTCATTTACAAATTTGTCAGGATGCGTATCCTTCATTGTGTTTCTGTAAATTGTTTTAAGATCTTTAAGAGTTGCAGTTTTGTCAACGCCTAAAAGTTTTCTGTGTTCACCAATTCTTTTCATACTTAGATTTTAATGATTTGTCAAGACGATATTACGTGTCTATTTTCGGGGTGCAAAATTAAGCTTTTAAATTTTAAAAAGCATAACTTATTCATTATTAATTTATTTGCTGATCCAAAATTAATAAGCGGTCTTCATAAAAGTAATAAATGATTAACAATTAGGAATTATAAGACACGCTACCAAATGTCATTTATCTTAATATAATTGATTATTTTACAAAGAATATCTTATCTTTGAAAGGTAAATTTATGAAAATGAAGAATACTTTTTATACACTAATGGTCGTATTCACGATGGTTTCCTGTACCAGCAGAGTAGGCAATGCCTCCAAAGTTGGCAAAAGCCAGGCAGCGGTTACAGGGACCCAATGGGTGCTGGCAGATGATATTGCCAACAAACCTACACTGATGATAGAGCAGAACAGAATCTCCGGAAATGCAGGCTGCAACAATTATTTTTCCGATGCTGTGATAGATACTTCTGCCGGTAATTTCTCCGCAAAGAATGTAGGCTCCACTAGAAAAATGTGCAACAACATGACCGCAGAAACCAGCTATATCAGCGTTTTGCAGGAAGTGAACAAATACGTGGTGACAGATAATACGCTGGAACTTTATAAGGACAATCTCTTATTGCTGAAGTTCAACAAGCAGCAGTAATATCAGTTGAAAGCAAAAAAAGGAACTCATTGTTGAGTTCCTTTTTTATTATTCTTCGTCTTCTTCCTCGTCGTCGTATTTTGCAAGTTCTTCATCACACCATTTGAAGGCTTCTTCCACAACTTTAGTAGCCTCAGTCGCTACAGTTTCCTCATCGTCTCCTTCCAAATCATCCAGCCATTCTACATCCTCTTCTTCTACGTTAAGGATAAAACGTGGATATTCTGTGTGAACTACAAAAAGATCTTCTGGAAATTCAGAATTGTCGGCTAATAAAAACTTAGGTAATTTCATAATATAAAATTTTAAAATAAATCAGAGCGTTCGTGACTGTTACTCTATGGTTCAAAGATAGAAAAAATCCCGAAATTAATTATTGATAATTATTTTTTTTGATCTTCATTTTGCTTTCCACTTTCCACCTCGTCAAAATATTCTTTCGCAAGGTATCTTTTGGTTTGAACGTGATGTAAACTCTAGGATTTACAGTACTTATCAATTCTGCAACCTGCACCTCATCCAGCTTTATGCTGTCTTTGATATAGAATTGTAAAGTTTCGTCTTTGATATCCTCAGATTCCAGAAAGGCGGTGATGGCCTTTCTGTTTTCGAGGTAATCACCCTTTGACATCCAGGAAAAAGCAAATCCGGTCATCAGACTGAGCAATGCAACGGCGTAGGTCAAACTGCCAAAGATCTGAAATAATTTGTTGAAGAAAACCATCCAGATGCCGACTACAAACGGAGCCAGCAATCGGTAATCCATCGCATTCACAGAATACACATACTGAATAGAATAGGAGCAGATGATACCGACCACCGAGACCGCTACAATAAATTTTTCTGATTCTGAAAGTTTGGTTTTGATGAAGATGATCACCATTGCGAGCATCGTCAAAACACCAATGCCATAGATTCCGTAATTGATGAGGCCACCATTTGGATCTGCGATGTGTACAAACGGATTGAATGTTGTGGCCAGACCCTGAAATAATTCGGTCAGCAGAACAGGCGTAGATTTGAGGCCTATTTCCAGAAAAGTGTCCAGGTAGCTTTCATTAAAATAATCAATAAAACTGATCTTATATAAACCGTAGAATCCAATTCCAATCATCCCGGAAACAACGAAGCTTTTCCAATAAGCCTTTCTGTAACTGAGCAGCCCAAAAAAAACGGTCCCCAGACAGAGAAACAACGAGCTGTAGCGGATGTTGATCATTAATATTAGAAGCAGACTGAGATAGACGATGCCTTTGTTTGTAGAGATTTTACCGTCAATGATTGCCTTTGCTGTATAAAAAAGCAGTACCAGAAAAGGGATGACCAGCGCCTCGCTCATCGTGTAAGAGAAGATACTGACAAGACTGAAAAGCGCTGATGTAACCAGAATTTCTTTAAAGTAAAACTTCTTCTGGTAAGCAAAGATGAGAATAAATGTGTAGGCTAAAATCCCCACCAGTTTGCTGCTCCAGAAGTCATCCAATCCGACAAATGTAAATAGTTTGATAAACAGCGGGTAGCCCAGCGGTGCAACTATATTATCGATGATCGGAAAGATGTCGGACTGCCGCAGATATCGAATAGAGTCCGGGCTGGTGCGGCCTTTCTCATTCAGCAGGAATCTCAGAATTACCATAACGTACGTCATCAGAATGAGTAAAATCTGGATTATTTTCTCATATTTGGAATGTAGTTTTAAGCTTATCATAGTTTAGTCAAAAAAAAATGTCAAAATCAATTGTGATTCTGACAAATTTATTAATATTAGAAATGAAATTCCAAATTTTTTACGCTTTGGAATAATTCACTGTCAATTGTTAAGCTCTTACTCTGTATAAAGTTTTTTCTTCTCGGATAGATAGTAGCCCGAATCTTTTTCCATATAGGTAGAAAATTCACCATTCATAGTGTCGAAATATACCTTTGGGAAAACCATTTTCTTTTTGATGGTGGGCATTTTGACTAATTCCATTTTGCTGTTATCCCAATAGTTCCATTCTCCGATATAGTCATTGGTCAACAGATTCACGCTGGATTCGCCGCTTCCGTCGTTGTTTGCGGGACCAAATTCTTCACGTTCCATTCCTATCAATCGCATTTTGCCACTTTCTTTTTCGAAGCGGAACTGGTAAGCGTTGGAAGCCCTCATTTGATTGAGACTCACACGGAAACCATTTTTAGCTTTATGAAAAAATAGCTCTCCCGAATCTTCAAATTGGTTAGAAGCCACTTTTTTGAATTTCTGCGAAGACAGTTCATAAACCACCGCACCGATTTTGGAATCCAAATAGACTTTGTCATCAATTTTATCGCCGTCGAAATCAGCAACAAGTTTATTCTCCTGCGCAGAAATCAGCGTTGGAAAAGTCAGCAGAAACAGGAACTTTTTCAAAATCATCTGTTTTTATTTTAAAAACATCTTAGACACTTTCTCCGCTTTTTTACTTTCAGAATAATCATAAAAACCTTCACCGGATTTCACACCTTTTTTGCCGGCCATTACCATATTTACCAATAATGGATTGGGTGCATATTTCGGATTTTTGAAGCCGTCGTACATCACGTTCAGGATGGCCAGACAAACATCAAGCCCGATGAAATCTGCCAGTTGCAAAGGTCCCATTGGATGTGCCATTCCCAATTTCATCACCGTGTCGATTTCTTCTACGCCTGCAACGCCATTGTAAAGTGTTTCGATGGCTTCGTTGATCATCGGCATTAGAATTCTGTTGGCTACAAATCCCGGATAATCATTGACTTCAGTGGGAACTTTCCCTAGATTTTTGCTCAATTCAAAAATTACGTCAAAAGTCTCTTTCGAAGTCGAATAACCTTTGATGATTTCCACCAGTTTCATAATCGGAACCGGATTCATAAAGTGCATGCCGATTACTTTTTCAGGACGTTTCGTCGCAGCTGCAATTTGAGTGATAGAAATAGATGAAGTATTGGTTGCAAGAATACAGTGCGAAGGCGAAAGCTCGTCCATCTGGGCAAAGATTTTCAGTTTCAGATCCAGATTTTCTGTGGCTGCTTCTACGATGAGGTCAGCGTTAGGAGCCGCATCTTTCAGATCATTAAATGTTGTAATGTTCCCAAGTGTATTGGTTTTTTCTTCCTCGGTCAGGTTTCCTTTGGCGATAATTCTGTCCAGATTGGTGGTGATGGTTTTCAGCGCTTTATCCAGATTTTCCTGCTTTACATCTACCAAACTCACCTGGAATTCACTTTGGGCAAAAGTGTGGGCAATCCCGTTTCCCATAGTTCCTGCGCCTATTACAACAATGTTTTTCATTATATTTTTAATTTTATTATTGATGACTTCAACAAGATTTCGTTTCCTGTGTTTATAACTGTCTATCTTCTATCAGTCTATTCTCTATCAGTCTTTTCGAAGATAATAAAGAAACTCAGTCGTTTTCGATGCTTTATGATTTCGGCTGTCTTCTTTGTCTGCCCGGAAACGCTGGTACTCGGTTGTAAATATATCATATTTCCCGAATTTGGAAAGTGTATTTTTAATATCGTTTTCAGACATCAAACCTTCATTATTGTAACTGAGGAAAATATGCTGGAATTTCGCATTTTTGATGAGGTCTTCAAAGGTTTTCAAAACTTCCGGCTTGCTGCAGTATTTTGATTTCTGATAATCCCGAAGTCCCGTTTTTCCTTTCGGAGAAAAATTATCGTATTTCGCAATCGTGTTGAGAAGATGATAATTGGCGCCATATTGACGCGCGTTGTAAGGCGGATCGAGATACAGAATGTCGCCTTCAATTTTTTTGATTAACGAGTTGCTGTCCTCATTATAGACCTTGTGATGGTTTTCTGTGAATGCAAAAAAAGAAGGAACAATCTCCAGTTTTTTCTGGGCAGATTTTTTAATTTGCTTAAGAAAAGCGCCATAAACCGAAGCCGTATTGGCAATCTTGTCGGCCGCTTCCAAAAGTGAGCAAAGCAGGAAATAATATTGGTCCTCATTGATTCTGCCCGAGATTTTCCACGCTTCAATCTGCTGTCTCACCGCATCAGTTTTCTTTCCGTTTTCTTCGGAGAAATATAATCGTTCAGATTTCCCGTTTTCAGAATATTCATCTGATATAAAACCAGATTTCCCGTCAATCAAATTCAATTCAATGATCAAATGTTTGTAATCGAATTCCTGATGATTTCCAATGTAATTGCGGTTGAGAACGTAGCTGTAAAATTCAAAATCGTTGCTAATGACCTGCTTGGTTTCAGCTTTGAATTGCCGTCCGACAATTCCGGTTCCTGCAAAAAGATCGCAAAACGTTTTGTCTGATAAATCTTGGCCTACAACTTCATAAACGCTTTGTTTGATGAAATCCGAAAGTTTGTTTTTGGAACCGATGTAATTCATTTGTGATTATAACTTTCTAGCTTGTAATTTTTTAAACCACAGAGGAACATAGTTTTTGTGAAAATTAAGGTCATACAGATTAAGATATACTATTTTGTCTTTTTTTTAATATAAATCTAAACTTCTCTCCGCCTATTTGTCTATGTGGTTTTGTTTTTTAAACTTTAATCCAAATAACATCGGACAAAATCTCGTGAGATTCCAAATTTAAGGAAACTAGATTGTCTGCCGAAAAATTGCTGAGATAATCTGTGATTTTTTCCTGGATTAAAGTCAGTTCGGATTTCAATTTCCAATGTTCCCCATTTTTCTCATCGTAGAAAATAATGAAAAGTCGGTTAGCATGATGTTTCCTTCCTTGCTGACTTTGATTATTATAAAGCCATTCTATTAATTCTTTTTTATGATTAACGGAATAATCAAAAGTCTTCCCAAATTGCTTCGGAAAAACACTGCTTTTGTGATCAAACGGAATTCCTGAAATATAAAAGTCCACAGTTTTAGAAAACTGATTTTCCTCTTTTTTAACGAATTGATTTGTTGCAAAAATAGCCTCAACAGCCTTTGCAGACCAGAAATTGAGCCAACGGTTGAAAGCGTAATTTCTCAAACCTTCATCAAAATCTTTGCATTGATTTTCCAGACCTTCAAAATCTTTAATTTGATAAATGAATTTCGTCTTGAAATCCCAGTCATCAGACTGCTTTCTTCCCCAATTGTAAGGAAAATTAAGGCGTTTTTTGAGTTCTGATTCTAAGATTTGGAGATTCATAGTCTTTAAATATTACAAATATTTTCCAGTTAATCGACTTAATAGTAATTTTTTGTAATCGAAGTTTTTGTGAATTTTAAATGAACCTTTTAATAATTCCACGTTCGATGTAAATTGAGTTTTACAATATTTTTTATTCAAATTATTTTTTTTCATAATTTAAAATTTGATTCTTTCATTTCAAAATAACAATCTTCACAAACCAATTTTATTTTCGCAAACGCTTCTGATTCATCATTCCAGCCATCGCATTCTATTCTCTTTTTCTCACATTCATCACACCAAGCTCCGAAATCCTCATCTTCATTTAAGTCCATTCCTTTAAAAGTTTCAAACGCTTCTTCAAAACCATTATTAGAATCAAGTTCTAAATGCTGGCAAACAAAAGCTGGTCTTCTGAAGCCGTGATTTCCGCAATCGATTGTTTTTTGTTTTAGCTTTATAACTTCAGCATTATTTTTTGGATCAACCTTTTCTGTCAATAAAACATAATAATTCAAATTGTCACAATTGATATTGTAAACACCAATTCCTTTCAGTAATTTTTGACTTATTGCAAGAAATTCCCAACCGCTAAATTCATCACTTGGAAAAGTTCCATTTGTTAATTTTTCATATCGATTTTCTTCTCCAAATTGTTTGATCTTTAAAGTTTCAATCTTATTTTTTTCGATCAAGTAATTATTGAACCAACTCCACATCCACGTTTTTTTATCTAAAGAAAAAGTTCCAATGGGAATATATTTGAAAAAGATTTCCTCTTCATCATTGTTGAATAATCGTAATATCGCAGATTCATCATCATAAAACCAATTGCCATAAGAGTCAATATCAAACTTTTCCTTGAATCTATCTTGAATAGGAATTAATCTCTCAAGTTCTTCTTTTGCAAATTCTTCGTAATCATTCATCGATTATCATTCATCATTTATGGGTTATCAACCTCATAATTTCCAAAGCAACCTTCAACGCCTCCGTTCCATCTTCCAAAGAGACCTGAACTGGCAAATCATTTTCTATTGCATCAGCAAAACTTTCCAGCTCATCAAGAATGGCATTATTCGGCTGAATGTTTGGATATTCAAAAAGAATCTGGTTTTTCTCACCTTCCGCATTCTCGATAATCATATCGAAGTCAGATGGATTTTCCGGCGCCGGTTTCATTCTGATAACTTCAGATTTTTTATCCAGGAAATCAATAGAAACATAAGCATCTTGCTGGAAAAATCTCGATTTTCGCATTGCTTTCATTGAGATTCTGGACGTCGTCAGATTCGCAACACAACCATTTTCAAATTCGATTCTGGCGTTGCAAATGTCCGGCGTTTTGCTCACAACGGAGACGCCACTTGCGTGAATCAATTTCACTTTCGACTTTACCAGACTCAACAAAATATCCAAGTCGTGAATCATCAAATCCAAAACCACAGAAACATCCGTGCCTCGCGGATTGAACTCCGCAAGCCTGTGAATCTCGATGAACATTGGGTTTTTGATATAATCTTTCGCACCAATGAACGCCGGATTGTATCTTTCAACGTGTCCAACCTGCGCCTTTATTCCAAAATCGTTGCATTTTTGAAGAATTTCTTCTGCCTGTTCCAAAGTCTGCGTCACGGGTTTTTCGATGAAAAAATGAATGCCTTTTTCAATCGCTTTTATGGCGTAATCGTAGTGGTAGAGCGTTGGTGTCACAATATCCAGCATTTCGATTTCGCTCAAAAGCTCCTCCAGACTTTCAAAATATTTATACCCGAATTCCGATTCCAGTTTTCGGCCGTTTTCTGCGTCTTTGTCGTGGAAACCAACCAGTTCGTACTTTTCAGATTGATTCAACAATCGCAAATGGATTTTCCCCAAATGTCCCGCGCCTACAAGTCCGGCTTTTATCATAGCTTAATTTTCTTAAAGACGTAAATTTAAGAATTATCGCCTACCAACATAAAAAAAGACCCGAAAATTTTAAACTTTCTGAGTCTTATCATTTTAAATATTATATGGGCAGCTTTATCCGCCTTCCACTCCCAAACCTAACGAAGTGGTTCGACGAAGTCAATCTTTTTTGCTCGCGATTTGTCATTAATAGAATATTAGTAGAAGCAAAAAAGGATTTCCGCTCAAGTCGGGCTGCAGATTCTACATAAAACAAGTTTGTAGTAATCACAACGTTTGTCATTCTTAAAGAATCTCTACAACTAAGTTTAGATTCTTTCAGAATGACAATATTGTAAAAATTAATATTAAATGTCAGATTGAGCGGAGTCGAAGTCTATTTATTACAAAACAACAACTTCTCGCTTCTCCGAACTTTCCTTCGCTGCTTCAATCATTTTCATCGTATGATAAGCCTGTTTTGCAGTCACAGGAACTTTCTTATCGTTCACAATCGCATCATAAAGGTCATCGCAAAAATTAAGATAATTCCCTTGAAAAGTTGGGAAGTGGACAACTCTGTCATTGTAAACCAAGAGTCCGGTTTTCTCTTCCGACTCTGTTCCCCAGTTGTCACGGTTTGGAATCTTGTCAAGTTTCAATTCATCTTCCTGAACGTCACCTCTGTGTTTTAGGAAACTTCCCTTTTTGCCGTGGAAAACATAAGCTGGCGTAGCTTCTTTCACGAAATAACTGGATTTCAATCTCACACGTTTGTCAGAATAATAAAGCAGAATATCAAAATAATCATCAATCTGCGTATTCTCTCTCGTCCTTCTGATGTCGGCAAAAACTTTCTCTGGATAACCAAACAAAGTCAAGGCCTGGTCGATAATATGCGAACCCAAATCCATCAAAATACTGGCGCCGGGATTTCCATTTTCCTTCCACGCTTTCGGACTCAGTTCCGGATTATATCTTTCAAAACGGATTTCAGCTTCCACAATTTGGCCAAGATAATCCTCATCCAAAACCTTTTTCACAGTTTTGAAATCGCTGTCGTACCTTCGGTTTTGATAAACACAGAGTTTTAAATTTTTCTCTTTTGCCAGTTTGTGCAATTCCTCGGCTTCCTCAGAAGTTGTCGTAAAAGCTTTCTCCACCAAAGCATTTTTACCAGCTTCCAAAACTCTCTTGGTGAATTCGAAATGGGTATCAATTGGTGTATTCACAACAACTAATTCTGCATCGCTTTCCAAAACGGCTTCCAAAGAATCAAAGCTCGTGACTTCCGGATAATCTGCTTGGATTAATTTCTTGCTTCGTTCGTAGGCTCCTAATAATTCATAACCTTCGTGAACTTTAAAAAACGGCGCGTGAAAAAGTTTCCCCGAACCGCCGTAAGCCAATAAAGCTGTTTTTATTTTTCTCATAAAATTTTTACAATTAATTTGAAATCATTTCTGTTTTGCAAAGTCGCAATAAATTTAAAATAAATACACAAAAGTCTTAGGAGATTTAAATAAATCTCGCAGATTGAGCCGATTTTGCAGATCCAATTTTTATAAATCCGCTCAATCTTCCAAATCTGCGAGACATTTATACTCGTATTTGTTATCCTAATAAAAGTCTGAGCTGAGTCGAAGACATCCTAAAACTCTAAAACTCTCCAACTAAAAAACACTCCAACTCAACCTATCCCATGATATGAAAACCACCGTCCACGTGACGGATTTCGCCAGTAATTCTGGTCTCTTTTCGGAAAAGATGAACAATTTCGTGCGCCAAATCTTCCGGCAAAGCATTACCAAGCGGACTGATTCTGTCGGCTCTTTCCACATCTTCAACTTTCAAAGTTGCGTTTCCGGCTTTGCTTCCCATATAAGGTGAAAATCTGATGGCGTTGGCGCGAATTCCGTATTCTTTTCCTAGTTCGTAAGCCATTTCTATCGTCAATCTTTCGAGCGCCGCTTTTGCAATACTCATATTAATGTAAGGGAAAAAAGACACTTTCTCTGCTGCAATATAACTCAGCGAAACAATCGACGAACCTCTTTGTAAAACACCGTTGGACAACAATGCGTGACAAAGTGAAATCAATGAAAATGCTGAGACATTCATCGTATCATTGAATTCCTCAGCCGTTACTTCCAGCATTGGTTTCACCGATTTGTTTCGGATCGTTTTGTCCATCGCGATGGCGTGTAGAAATCCATTCAGGTGAATATCTTTATTTTTCAGATCTTCGGAAAGAAATTTTAAACTTTCAGGAAGCGTCACGTCCAACGGCGCGGTGTAAACGTCTTTTCCTAAAACTTTTTTACAAGCGGTTTCAAAATCCTCATAGTTTTTATTGAGAAATCCTGCTGCTTTTTCAGAAAGATTGTTGTGAAAAGGCGTTACACCCAAACCTGTGCAAACGACTTTTCCGTTGTTTTCTAATATTTTTTCAGCGGTTTTCATCGCCAAAGAATTTTCATCCGCAATTCCCGTAATCAGGAAAGTTTGATTTTCTAACATTTTGTTGAGACTTTAAGATTATAGACGAATAGATTATAGACCTTATAATCTTGTCTGATTCAATTATCATTTATCAATCATCATTTATCGATTATGCCTTGTAAAGCGCAGTTCCCCAGGTCCAGCCTGAACCGACGGCTGCAAAAAGCAAGATATTTCCGGGTTTTATTTTTCCGCTTTTGTAAGTTTCATCAAGGACAATTGGGATGGTTCCGCCGGAAGTGTTGGCATATTTGTCCATATTCGTCATTACTTTTTCGAATGGAATATTGGTTTTTCTGGCTGTTTCCTGAAGAATTCTGATGCTTGGCTGATGCGGGATGACCCAATCCACATTATCGGAAGTCATTTTGTTGGCTTCTAATATTTCGTTGATTGTTTCAGGCAAAACTCTTGTCGCCGTTTCGTACACTTCTTTCCCGTTCATTTGGAAATAATGAAGTTTCTGCTTCAAAGTTTCTTCAGAAGCCGGCATTTCTGAACCACCTGCAGGAATATTAAAATGATATTTCCCGGTTCCGTCAGCGTGCAGTTTAAAATCAAAAAAGCCTTTATCTTCGGTGGTTGCGGATAATAAAATAGCACCTGCGCCGTCTCCAAAAAATACGGAATCTTTTCTTTTCCAATCTGTAATGGTCGAAAAAGTATCTGCGCCAATGACTAAGACATTCTTGTACATTCCGGTTTCTATAAATTGGCAGCCAATCGTAATGCCGTAAAGTCCGCCGGAGCAAACTGCCGAAATGTCAAACGCAACGGCTTGTGGTGCATTCATTTTTTCCTGTACAAAGCACGCTGTTGATGGTGCCTGTCTGTCGGGTGTTGATGTGGCGACGATGATCAAATCGATGTTTTCCGGTTTTACGTCGGTGTTTTCCAAAGCTTTTAGTCCGGCTTTGTAGGCAAGATCGCTGGTCACTTCACCTTCGGCAATTCTTCTTTCTCTGATTCCGAGATTTTTAAAAATCCATTCGTCAGAAGATCCTACTTTTTCGAAAAAATCGTTTTTTAAAATTTTTGGCGGGACATAAGATCCTGTTCCTTTGATGTACGCTCGTACTTTCTGCATAACTGTCATTCTTTCATTTAATTAATTGATATATTCTCTGATTTTTTAGTAAAAAACAATCAAAGCTATAAACTTTATGTGGAATAGGTGCGGATTTTTTAAATTTTTTTGAAAATAATGATTCTTGTTTGGATTTTAAGATTTTCCTTCGGAAATTGCAGATTGTATTAGCAGAATTCAATAACAGTAATGAGAGATACTTACGTTCACAAAGGCAAGAGAAAACAACTGATCAACTATCTTCAGCAGAATATCGGGATTACCGATTCGCTGGTTCTGTCTGCGATGAATGAAGTGCCAAGGCATCTTTTTATAGAAAGTGTTTTCGAGGATTACGCCTATGAAGACCGCGCATTCCCAATTGCCGCAAAGCAGACGATTTCACACCCTTCAACTGTGGCGGAGCAAAGCGAATTACTGGAAGTTGAGGAAGGCGAAAAAATCCTGGAAATAGGAACGGGTTGCGGGTATCAGACCGCAGTTCTTATCAGAATGAAAGCTTTCGTTTACACGGTCGAACGGCAGAAAGATCTGTTCGATTTTTCTCATAAACTGTTTAAAGAACTGGATCTTCGGCCGAAGTTTCAGAGTTTTGGAGACGGATTTGCAGGTTTGCCAACATTTGCACCTTTCGATAAAGTCCTGGTAACTTGTGGTGCAGAAGTTTTGCCCACCGAATTATTGAAACAACTCAAAGTTGGCGGAAAAATGGTCATTCCGCTTGGGAAGACTGAGGAACAGATTCTTTACCGATTTACAAAAATTTCGGATACACAGTTTGAGAAGGAGGAATTTGGAGTGTACAAATTTGTACCAATGCTGCAAAATAAAGCGCACTGATTTAGTTGATGGTTCAAAGTTGATGGAAATTGACTTTTATAGACAAATGTTGAAATCTTGCGAAGCGCGCCCCAGCCTGAGTGGAGCTCTTTTTCTGTTATTGCGATTGGAAAAGTTCAATCTACTGGGTCACGTCATTCGCAATGAAAGAAAAAAGCGGGAACGGAGGATGGATAAAGGCGCCAAAAAAAATAAAATTAATCCCATTAATCAATTATCATTCACCCCATATGAACACACGACAGGAAAAAATGGAGGCTTTTGGAAGGCTTCTCGATATCATGGATGATTTGCGGGAAAAATGCCCGTGGGACAGAAAGCAGACTTTGGAAAGTCTACGCCATCTGACTCTTGAGGAAACGTACGAATTATCGGACGCAATCTTGAACAACGACCTTTTAGAAATCAAAAAAGAGATTGGCGATGTGCTGCTGCATTTGGTTTTCTATGCAAAAATCGGATCCGAAAGGGATAGTTTTGATATGGCTGATGTCATCAATTCTCTGAATGAAAAGCTGATTTTCCGCCATCCGCATATTTACGGCGATGCCGTCGCTGAAGATGAGGAAGCGGTAAAGCAAAACTGGGAAAAACTGAAGTTGAAGGAAGGCAATAAATCTGTGCTGGAAGGTGTCCCGAAAAGTCTGCCGCCAATTATCAAAGCCTACAGAATTCAGGACAAAGTAAAAGGGATTGGCTTCGAATTTGATTCTGCGGAAGATGCCTGGGCAAAAGTAGAGGAGGAGCTGGAGGAATTCCACGCGGAAACCGAGGCTGACAAAAAAGAAAAAGAGTTGGGCGATGTGTTTTTTTCCTTAATCAATTACTCCAGGATTTCCGGTCTGAACGCGGATACGGCGTTGGAACGGACGAATTCTAAATTCATCACCCGATTTCAGAAAATGGAGGATATTGCAAGATCAAAAGATCTAATCCTTTCTGAACTGAATCTGGAAAAGATGGACGAGCTGTGGGAAGAAGCCAAGCTTTTTGAAAAATAAAGTCCAGCATTGCATTTAATTTGTATATTTGATTCTTAACATTATAAAAACATAAAAATATGAAAGGTAAAGGTTGCCTCATTGGTGGTGTCGTATTATTGGTCATCGCAGCATTAGTTTTCTTTTGGGGAAAAAATGGTTACAACAGTTTCACGGCGAGTGAGCAGGAAGTGAATTCCAAATGGTCCAACGTAGAAACCGTGTATCAGAAAAGAGCAAATCTGATCCCGAATCTGGAAAGAACAGTTAAATCCTACGCAAAATTCGAAACAGAAACACTTACGAAAGTTGTAGAAGCCAGATCAAAAGCGACATCTATCAATATAGATCCTACGAATATGACGGAAGCCGATATGGCAAAATTCCAGGCAGCACAGGGGGAATTGAGCGGATCACTAAGCCGATTGATGGCGGTAGTGGAAAGCTATCCGAATCTGAAAGCAGATCAGCAATACATCAATTTCCAGAGGGAATATACGGCGATAGAAAACAGCATCCGTGCAGAAACCGTTTATTATAATGATGCTGCAAAAAACTACAATACCAGTATCAAACAGTTTCCCGGAAATATTCTGGCTAACTTTACCAATTTCAAAGAAAAACCATATTTCAAAGCTGAAGCAGGCGCAGAAAAAGCTCCTGATACTTTTAAAGAATAATGAATCACTTTCTTACAAATACAGAGATGGCTTCCCTAGTGGAAGCCATCAAAATAGCTGAAGATCACTCGTCAGGTGAAATCCGTGTGCATATAGATTCCACTGCAGAAGATAACTTTGCCGAAAAAGCTTTCGGTATCTTCAAATCTCTGGATATGCATCTCACAAAAGAAAGAAATGCCGTTTTGTTTTATGTGAATTTTGAACAGCATTACCTCACTATTATAGGTGATGAAGGCATTCACAAAAAAGTAAAGCAGTCTTTCTGGGATACTGTTCATGACGAGATCACAGCAGAATTTGTAAAAGGAAATTATTACCGGGGTCTGAAAGATGCAGTCCTGAAAACAGGACACGAACTGAAAAAATATTTCCCTGTAAATGGGGAAAATATCAATGAATTATCCAATGATATCAGCTTCTCTTAAAAAATATATTTTACCGTTATTTCTACTCTTTGGTTTTATAATCAAGGCTCAGAATATCCCGGCAAAACCGGCGGTACTGTATCCTGTCTATGACAAAGCCAATCTGCTTTCGGAAACTGAAAAGAACGCTATCAACCAAAAGCTGATCAAATTTTCAGATTCTACTTCAACCGAAATCCTGGTAATCATTCTCCCGACTACAGGTGGTGAGGATGTCAATTATCTTGCGACAATGTATGGTGAAAAGTGGGGAATAGGACAAAAAGGTGTTGATAACGGCGTCGTCTTTCTGATTGCTACAGATGATCATACGATGTCTATCCAGCAGGGAAGAGCGGTAGAGCAGTATTTGACTGCGTCCGTTGCAGGGCAGATCCTGGATTATCTTGTGACGCCAAGTTTCAAAAAAGGCGACTGGTATACAGGGATCGACCGTGGAACGTCTGCTATTATGGAGGCCGTTCAGGGGAAATTCAAGCCAATTGTTAAAAAACAGAAAAAAGACGGCGGTATCAATATCGGATCACTGTTTTTGATCGTGATTGTCATCATTATTCTGATGAGTATTATGAACAAAAACAACCGTGGCAACGATGACGATGATGATTACACACTTTCCAGAAAGGGAAGCCGAAGATACGGCGGCGGATTCTTCCCATTCCCGGGCAGCTTCGGCGGCGGTGGATTTGGCGGCGGAAGCAGTGGCGGCGGCGGTTTCGGCGGCTTTGGCGGCGGCGGAAGTTTCGGTGGCGGTGGTGCCTCCGGTGGCTGGTAAAAATCTGAACTTTAATTAAATAAAATATAAAGAAACAGAATCTAAATTAGGTTCTGTTTTTTTATGTTTTGAACTTTTGACGGCATTATTAAAATCCTTATTTTCGTTGTTATGAACATTTATTAATCGTTTCTTCTTGATTTTAATCATAGATTTCATTATATTTACGGAAATCATGGTTTCATTTGAAAAAGACATTGGTACTTTTCGCACATCCTTATTTTGAACATTCCACGACCAATGTGAGATTGCTGGAGTGTTATGAGGCTATGCAAAATGTGACTTTCCGTGATCTTTATGAGGATTATCCCGACTTTCATATCCAGGCATTCCGGGAAAGGAAACGTATCGTGGATTACGACCGGATCATTTTTCATTTTCCAATTATTTGGTTCGGATTGCCGCCATTGCTGAAACTCTGGATTGATGAGGTTTTTGATATGCGGTGGATCGCAGAAGGGCAGCACAATATCCTGTCCGGGAAAGATGCAGTGATTGTCACCAGTGTGGGCGGCAGCGAAAGCAATTATACCAGAGAAGGAAAGTATAAAACCACCGCAGAGGAACTTCTTACAGGCCTCTGTGTGTCTCTCGATATCAATAATATAGACCTGAAAAATACCCATATTATCTATAATGCAGATAATCTGGAAGAAGAGCAGTTGGAGGATTACTGCAAAGAGTTATCACAAATACTAAATACAGAATGACAGAGAATTCAATTGCAATGACGATCTTAATCTTTCTTGGTGTTGCCATCATTATGGTGCCACTGGGGAAAAAATTGGGTCTCAGTTCCGTAATTGGATACCTTTTGGGTGGGATTTTAATTGGGCCTTTTTGCCTTCAGCTTACAGGCAGAGATGCTGCAGACATTATGCACGCTTCAGAATTAGGAGTCATTATGCTTCTCTTTTTAGTCGGACTGGAGCTGGAACCTCAGAAACTTTGGCAGATCAGGAAAAGAATTCTTGGGCTGGGACTCAGTCAGATGCTGCTGAGCATAGTCGGCATTTTTATCGTTTTTTATGTGGCAGGTTTCGGACTTCAGAAATCGGTGATTATCGCGCTCTGTTTTGCAATGTCTTCCACAGCCATCGTCCTGCAGACTCTGAAGGAGAAGAATCTTTTCAGAACTGTCAGCGGAGAATCTTCCTTTTCTATCCTGCTGTTTCAGGATATTGCCGTCATCCCGATTCTGGCTCTTTTACCGTTTCTCTCCAAGTCACAAAAAGCAATTGCACAGGCGGACCATGAGAAAGTTCTTTTGCATTACATTCCCGAATGGCTGCAGCCTTTCACCGTTATTGGAGCTGTTTTAATCTTAATTTTACTCGGGCGCTACATCTTCATTCCATTTCTTAGATTTGTTTCCAGATCCGGCCTCAATGAGCTTCTGACGGCGGCTTCTTTATTCCTCGTCATCGGTGTTTCAGAACTGATGATTTCGATTGGTTTAAGTCCCGCTTTAGGCGCATTCATTGCCGGCGTAATGTTGGCAAACAGCGAGTTCCGGCACGAGTTGGAAAGTAACATCGATCCCTTTAAAGGATTGCTTCTGGCCGTATTTTTTGTCAGCGTAGGTGCCACGATCAATTTTGATATTATCGCTTCAAAACCTGTTTTTATTTTCACAGCTGCTTTTATTGTCCTTGGCATCAAGGCTGCAGTACTTTTTGGCATAGGCAAATATTATAAAATGAACAATGAGCAGAGTTTTTTCCTCGCATTTGCCTTGTCTCAGGTGGGCGAGTTTGCTTTCGTTCTCATCAATTTTTCCGCCGGATTATTCCTCATAGATTATCAGGCCAACTCAGAACTGATGGCTATTGTCGCTATTACAATGTGTATTTCGCCTTTATTGATGATCTTCAAAGAAAAAATTCTGGACAAGCGCTTTATCAAACAAAAATCGGAAGAAAATGTAGAACTCGGTATCATCAAACAACGTAAAATTATCATCGTCGGATTCGGGTATTTCGGGAGTACAGTAGGAAGACTGCTGAAAGCCAATGGCATCAGGTCAACCGTTTTGGACAATGATCCGGACCGCGTTGCGCTGCTGCGTTCAAACGGCTTCAATGTGTATTACGGCGATGCTACCAAACCCGCACTGCTCCGTTCCGCAGGGATTGAGGAAGCAGAATTGCTCGTCATCTGTCTGGATGATCCCGAAAAAAATAAATTTCTCGTAGATTACGTCAAAGAAAATTATCCCGACATCAAGATTTTTGTACGCGCAAAAAACCGTCTCGACGCTTATGAGTTTCTCAATAAAAAAGTAGACAACATCTACCGAGAAACGCTGGGAACTGCCGTAGATATGGCCGTTGACATCCTCAAAGAAAACGGAATGCGCAAGTATACCGCCAGAAGAATGGGCAAACGCTTTATGATTATCGACAAAGCTATGACAAGGCGACTTGCTAAAGAAAAAGACGAAAATATGGTTACCTTTACCCTCCGGGAAACCCTCGAGCGCGAGGCACAATTACTGGCGCTGGACAGTATTTCCTTCGAGGAAAACCACTGGAGCGGTGATGACGATGACGATAAATAAAATCATTTGGGCAGCTATTCCGCCCTCCGTTCCCGCTATTTTTTGCCACAGAATTTCAAGATCGAAATGAAAGGAGTAGTCCGCAAAAAATGAGCTCCACTCAGGTCGGGCTGCAGATTCGGCATTGTTACAATCTTCATCATCGGTCAGAATAGAACCATAAGACTTCATTATTCTCAAAACTGAATACCCAAAAGTCAAATACATTTCCAAAAGTTCGCTCACTTTTCATTACTTTTAGTCCCAAATAATTTTTATTCAATGAAGAATATCAAGACCTCTTTACTCATAACATTTATGGCTTTCAATGCTGGTCATATAATGATCAATGCACAGCAGAAAAAAGCATCTGCAACTACACAACAAGCTATGGACAACAATCCCTTCCTCAAAAAAAGCACACTTCAGTATCAGGCGCCCGCGTTTGATAAGATCAAAGACAGTCATTTCAAACCAGCATTCGAATTTGGACTGAAAGAGCAGCTGGCCAACATAGAAAAAATCGTCAACGACAAGGCTGCGCCAACTTTTGAGAATACAGTGCTTGCTTTGGAAAACAGCGGCCCTACATTGGGAAGAGCCACGATTATTTTCTACAATCTGACCAGCTCCAATACCAATGATCAGCTTCAGAAACTGGAGGAGGAATATGCGCCGGTTTTTGCTTCGCATTCTGATAAAATCTCATTAAACGAGAAACTTTACAAAAGAATCAAAGCAGTCAAAACCGATAAGCTGGATGCCGAAAGCAAAAGGCTGACCGAGTTTTATCTTACCAATTTTGAGCTGGCAGGCGCCAATCTGTCTTCAGAAAACAAAGAAAAACTGAAGGAGATCAATCAGCAGCTTGCAACGCTTTCTACGCAGTTCAGCAACAAATTACTCGAGGCAAGAAAAAATGGCGGCGTCCTGATTTCTGACGTGAAAGAACTGGACGGACTGTCTGCGGACGAAATTGCAGCAGCGGCCACAGACGCCGAACAAGCGGGACAAAAAGGTAAATATCTTCTGGCTCTTCAAAATACCACGCAGCAGCCACTTCTCCAAAATTTGAAAAACAGAGCTACCAGAGAAAAACTCTACAAAGCATCGTGGACAAGAGCGGAGAAAGGTGATGCCAACGATACAAGAGAAACAGTAGAAAAACTAGCTAAACTTAGGTTGCAGAAAGCACAGCTTTTCGGAAAGAAAAACTTCGCAGAATGGAGCCTTCAGGATCAAATGGCGAAAAATCCGGAAGCTGCAATGGGACTTTTAGCACAACTGGCGAAACCAGCTGTAGAAACGGCCAACCGCGAAGCTAAAGAAATTCAGGAAGTGATAGACGCGCAGAAAGGTGGTTTCAAAGTAGAGCCCTGGGACTGGAATTTCTATTCAGAACAGGTGAGAAAAGCTAAATATGACCTCGATGATAATGAAATCAAACCTTATTTTGAGGTGACTACCGTTCTAGAAAAAGGAGTTTTCTACGCAGCAGAACAGTTCTATGGTATCAGTTTCAAGGTGAGAAAAGATCTTCCTGTGTATCATCCGGATGTTGTGGCCTACGAAGTTTTTGACAGAGACGGAAAATCATTGGCGCTTTACTACCTCGATTTCTACACCAGAAGCAACAAAAGCGGTGGTGCGTGGATGAATAATTTTGTACAGCAATCGCATTCTCTAGGTCAGAAACCTGTGATTGTGAATGTTTATAATTTCCAGAAACCGGCGCCCGGAAAATCATCTCTGATCTCTTACGATGATGTGGAAACCCTGTTCCACGAGTTTGGTCATACACTTCACGGCTTGTTTGCAGACCAGAAATATGCCTCTATTTCAGGCGCAAATACGCCGAGAGATTTTGTAGAATTCCCTTCTCAGATCAATGAGCATTTTGCTTTGGAACCTCAGGTTTTGAAGAATTATGCATTGCATTATCAGACCAAACAACCGATGCCTCAGGCGCTGATTGATAAGATCAAAAAAGCATCTAACTTCAACCAGGGTTATGCTACGACAGAACTTGTAGCCGCCGCGACTTTGGATATGAACTGGCATACAGTGACTTCTGACAGCCAGCTGATCCCTGTTCTTGATTTTGAAAAACAGGCATTACAGAAATACGGACTTTTGGTTCCGCAGGTTCCTCCAAGATATCACACGCCTTATTTTGCGCACATCTGGGGCGGTGGCTACTCGGCTGGTTATTATGCCTATCTCTGGTCAGAAACTCTGGATTCTGATGCGTGGGAATGGATCAAAGCCAATGGTGGCCTGACGAGAGAAAATGGTGACCGTTTCCGAAAATACATTCTTTCTGTTGGTAACAGTGTAGATCTCAACAAGGCTTTTGAAGGCTTCACAGGTCATAAAGCGGACATTAAACCGCTTCTTAGAAGTAGAGGTTTTATCAAATAAGATCAATCTGATAATCTTCAAATTTTATGATTAGTTAAAAAACGTTTCCATCTTTGGAAACGTTTTTTTTACTTTTATTGAATTCTGAAAACCAAAACTTATTTTATTTCGTAAGTAATATTGAGTCGATCATAGTTTCATAGTTTATTTTTTTTCCGGAATTCCTGCTTTCAATTTTTCATAGGCTTGTAGCAGAATTCCGGATTTAAAAATTGAAAGCTCTTTTCATAATTTTTTTGTGGTTTTTATTCCCCTTGATTCATGTAATCAAGAAATCCCGGTCAGATTTGATCGGGATTTGTTTTTCGTAAATGTAATAAGGAAGATAATTGAAACTGACTATTCACCAATTTGCAGATGGGTGCTGATAGCAATTCTGTTCCACGCATTGATCGTCACAACAGCCATAATGATCTCAGCAATTTGTTTTTCTGAGTACACTTTCAAAGCTCTTTGGTAGGTTTCGTCGCTCAGTCCGCTCGGGGTGATCTGCGTAATTTCTTCAGTCATTTTCAGTGCGACTTTTTCCTGTTCTGTGAAGAAGCTTTCTGCCTCGTGCCAGGCGCTTATGATGAAAATTCGCTCAGGAGTTTCGCCATATTTCAGGGCATCTTTGCTGTGCATCGCAAGGCAGTAAGCGCAGTTGTTGATCTGTGAAGCACGGATTTTAATCAGTTCTTTGATTGTTTTAGAAATCTCTGCCTGGGCCAGATAGCCTTCCAGTGCAAACATTGCTTTGTAGGCGGCAGGTTCTGTGGTGTTGATGTTGATACGTTTGTCCATTGTTGTGATGTTTTAAATTTGACAAGACAAAGTTGCACCGTTAAAACCCGAAAATTCTTAAACTGGTTTAAGAAACGTTTTTCTTTCTGATTTCACTGAGATACTCCGGCGTAAAACCCAGAAACGAAGCGATGAGATATTGCGGAACACGTTGTACAAAATCCGGATATTTTTTGACCAGTGAGAAATAAAAATCTTCCTTAGAATAAGAAAAAATATATTTCACGCGACGCTGGTTGGCTGCAAAAGCTCTGTGGTAAACAATCCGGAAATATTTCTCCATGATGGGAAATTGCTCCAAAAGCCTGTCTTGAGACTCAGCAGAAATCGCTAAAGCAGTAGACTTCTCTATGGCCTGAATAGAAAAGTCGGAGGGAAGTTGGTGCTCAAAGGAAAAGTTGTCTGTCATCCACCAATTTTCCAGAGCAAAATCTGTGGTTTGTTCCGACCCTTTTTCTGTTATAAAAAATTTGCGGAGAAGACCATCTAAAACGAAGTAATTGTGTCTGCAAATCTGACCTTCGAGAAGTAAATTTTCTTTTTTGGCAAACGTCCTGGTTTCAAAAAAGGAAAGGACTGTTTCAAAATCGTCGTCATTGATGGTGATGAATTTTCGGAGGTGTATTTTGAAGTTCTCTGACATCGGAACAGTTTAAAATCGTTTTAAAAGTGCTTTCTGAATAGGATCATTAATCCTACCGCATCCAATCAATTGTCTCTATGAGCCAGCCGCAGAAGCATTCTCTGCTTGTCATCAGGCAAATAATGTAGGCAATAAAGACGGCAGCCGGTATTAGAAACGGAATGTCTAGTAAGGCAAGATTGTATTCTTTTCGCACGAGCCTCTTAATCAAATCAAACATAAAACCTACGAACAGAATGATCAGTATAAATCCACCCAGCAAGACAATTCCCATTGCTGCATCTGTCGGATGTTCCTTTTTCCGGTTGGCTGCAAAGGCAATTTCGGAATAAACATACAGACAGAGTAACGGTAATACAACGATTACTAACCTGATCAGAAAAGCCTTGAGTAGCGTCATTTTTGAAATTTGAGTGGTCGTTATTGGTGAAATCTGCTGTCTATCCGCTCGTCGTACTTATTTCTGAGAAATTCTGCCATTTTGCTTGCCGCGTGGAAGAAAAACAGTCCCAGAAGCCATCCGGCAAACACACCGCAGATAATTCCCGCCATTACTGAGATTTCCGGATTCCACCAGTCTTTTATAGAATTGATACACCAGAATGCAAATACGGAAAGCACGGTGCTTCCCAAGATTGATAATGACAAAATAAATGTTTTAAAACCTTTGCTCATCGATTTTTGCTGAAGACCGACGAGCACCGATGCCGAAATAATGCCGCCGCCAATGAAGCTGACAATGATAAAAAGAATGATCAAAATGAGGACAATGCCAAAAATAACAGCGAGAAGAAAGACCAGAGCGCCCATCAGCAGGAGAACTGCGAGGAAATCGTCATCATTTCTGAAAGCGTCGATCAGGTAGAATTTTATGCGGGAAAAAATTGAAATTATAAGGGCTGGTACATTCATCTTCATGCTATTTGGCTTCAAATTACCATTTTAAAGGCAAACTTCGAAGAAAAAAATCATAATTTTTAATTTGACATCCGTTCTATCACGTCGTTGTAATCCTGTAGGTCTCTGTTATTTTCATCATAAATCCGTTGCCATTTGAAATTTGGAATCAGGATTTTGGTGTTTGCGGATTCATTCCAATCGACTGCGAAACCGTGATGTTTCAAAACTTCGACTACTTTTTTGCCAACTTCAATCGAAATCTTATCGTCTTCATTATTGATTTTTTGAAAAGCGATGTACAAACTTGGATTGTCTTTTGCAATCGCTCTGGCAAGATCTTGCTCGTGGTAAAAGCAGTAGCCATCGGACATTTGTCCATTTTCACGCAAAGCTCTTTCCACTTCTAACACTTCATATTCGCCATCGCTGGTTTCGAAACCGGCGTTGTGCAATGCGATAATGTTCTGGTCGCAGAGTTCATCAAAAGCTTCTGTCAAACGTTCTGTATCATTTGGACTTTTCCAGTTTTTACTTTCTGAGATTAAGTTTCCCCATTCCTTATCAATCTGTTCATTAGCCCAATCTTCCGAGATTTCGTCTTCAAATCCGTTATCTTCTATTTCTTCAATGATATTATCCTTGATCTCATCTATGGGAAGAAATCCCATTCTGACCTGCGAAACAATCGATTCGTAGATAAATTCCTGATTTTCTGTCATCATAATTTGTGATTTAAGTTGTACAAAAAATATTTAAAACTGAATTCTACATTCTATTTAATATCTCTTTCTTTTTAGTTTCGTAATCTTCGGCAGTTATTAAGTCATTGTCCAGATACGCTTTCAATTTCATCAGCGTTTCCATTGGATCTTCGCTTGGAGCCTCTTTCTTAGGTTCTTCTTTTAGTTCAGGTTGTGTGTTGACGGTGATTCCTCCGGAAGTTGCGCGCTTGTCTTCCAGTTCCTTCTGTCTGCGGTATTCTATCATTTCTTCCTCTTTGGCTTGGGCGTATTGGTAAAGCTTTCGCGCTTGAGATTTCGGAATATAATCAATCGTTTCAACAAATCCGCTGACCGCTGTCATCTTAAAAGTAGAACCAAGAATCGCTTCACTAATGTGACTTTCGCCCACATCTTTCCACAGATAATCCTGAAAATCCGTAATCAACCCAAACGATTTTGAACGAAAAAAGATGATTCTCTTATTCGTTAGTACAATAGAATCCGGCGAAATATTGATCGCCGGTTTATTCTGCACCGCGATGTACTCAATGGTTTCGCTATTTGTCAATAAATCACTGACTTTTTCTATGATTTTTTCAACGGATTTTGTGTCTTGCTCTTCGTTGAGGTGTTTTTTTAAATTATCGATCATTGTATTACTTTTGTGATTGAGGTTTTATTTAATGTGAAATTACGAAAACAAATGTAATATTTGTAGTACTCTTTACAAGTCTTCGTTAGTCCTAAAATTAAAAAAGCAAAATGTAAATCAACATTTTGCTTTCTATTTGAGGTAAATTAATTCCAATCTACTTTTAAGTCTCTGAATTCTAATTCAGCTCTTTTCTTCTCGAAAAGATTTCTCGTTGGTTGGCCATCTACTCGAAATCTAAAAATTTTAAGAATTTTTGGTTCATCCAAAACATCTTTAAAAGAGAATGATAATTTCAAAGGCACATTAGCTGATAATTCGGGAAAAGGGCGACTTGATTTGTATAAATCAGCCTTGAATTGTTTTCCTTCTAAATCCACAAATGAAATATTTTGAATCGTTAAATTCTTGTTTTCATCTTTGGCTTCTACAACAATGGTAATTAAAACAGTCTTATCTGCTTTATTTCCAATTATTTTTGTAATTCTAAAATTGTCATTGTTTTTCTCTGATTCAAGAATCGGCGAATTGATTGCAAGAACTTTTTTTAAATAATTATTTTCATTTTTATAAGATTGAATCTCGAACTTTAGATTAGTATTTTCAAGTTTTACATTATCGCAATTGTTTTGTGCATAAAAAACGCCACTAAAAAGTACAGTGGAAATTAGGAAGTGTTTTTTCATCATTGTATTTTAAATTTTAAAATTGTGTTTTATAATTAGTGAAAATATAAAAACTAAGGATCACAAACAAAAAACTGCATCAGAATCTCCAATGCAGTTTATATTTTATTTTAAAGTTTAAATCTTAACCTTCCAATTGAGTTCCCAGGAATTCCCATTCCTGCAAAGTCAAATCCAATTCTTCTTTGATTTTGTTGTAGGTTTCCAAAGTGTCTTCAGAAGGGTTTTCTTTAGTAAAAGAAGCTTCAAATTCCTCGATTTTAATTTCAAGTTCAGAGATTTTTTCTTCGACTTTTTTGATCTTGTTCTGAATGTTCTTTTGCTCTTTGCTGACGATAATACTAGATTCTTTCACTGGATCCGGAACTTTTACAACAGGTTCCGGAATCGCTTCCTGATGAAGTTTTGCTTTCTCTGCAGAAACTTCTATGATGCTTTCTTTCTGTCTGTATTCCAGATATTCATTGATGTCGCCGAGGAATTCCTTCATACTTCCATCACGGAATTCGAAGATTTTATCCGATAAACCTTGCAAAAATTCACGGTCGTGAGAAATGACGATCAACGTACCTTCAAACTTCTGAAGTGCCAGTTTGATAATCTCCTTAGACTGGATATCCAGGTGATTCGTAGGCTCATCCATAATCAATGTGTTGAACGGACGAAGCAACAATTTACAAAGTGCCAAACGGTTTCTTTCTCCTCCGGAAAGAACTTTTGTTTTCTTGGTCACATCGTCGCCCTGGAAAAGGAAAGATCCCAAAAGATCACGGACTCTAGGTCTTGTTTCCTCGGTTGCAGAGTCTTCCGCTTCCTGCAATACGGTTTTATCCGGCGTCAAAACTTCTTCCTGATTCTGAGCGAAATAACCGATGTTCACATTGTGTCCAAGATTCCATTCTCCAGAATAATCTGTGATGTCGCCGGCAAGAATTTTTGCTAATGTTGTTTTCCCTTGTCCGTTTTGTCCAAGTAAAGCGATTCTGGCGCCTCTTTCTACGATGAAATCTACTTTATCGAAAATCTGTTTTTTGCCGTAAGTTTTCCCCAGATTTTGTGCTTCGAAAATTACTTTTCCAGGTTGAACACTTGGTTGGAAACGGATATTGAATTTGGAAACGTCATCATTCTCAACTTCGATGCGTTCCAGTTTGTCGAGTTTTTTGATCAATGACTGCGCAAAAGATGCTTTGGAAGCACTCGCACGGAATTTGTTGATCAATTCTTCGGTATGTTTTACTTCTGCATCCTGGTTTTTCTTCGCCTGAATGAGTTTTTCTTTTCTGTCCTTTCTTAGTTCAAGATATTTCGAATAATTAGCTTTATAGTCATCGACTTTTCTATTATTGACATCAAAAGTCCGGTTACAAGTGGAAGTCATAAACTGCTTGTCGTGACTTACCAATAACATCGATCCCTGGTAATTTGTCAAAAAATCCTCCAGCCAGATGATAGATTCCATATCCAAGTGGTTGGTAGGCTCATCCAAAAGCATCAGATCGTTTTGCTGAAGAAGTAGTTTTGCCAGTTCAATTCTCATTCTCCAACCTCCGGAAAATTCGTCGGTTATTTTCTGAAAATCATCCGCTTTGAAACCTAATCCAAATAGAATTTTCTCAACGTCGCCTTCCAAGTTATATGCGTCAAAATTCATCAGCATATCATTCAAATCCGTCATTCTGTTGATGAGATCTGTGTAAGCGTCGCTTTCGTAATCTGTTCTTGTTGCGAGTTGGTGGTTGACTTCTTCCAGCTCGTCTTTCAATGCGTTGATCTGTTCAAAAGCCTGCATCGTTTCGTCCCAGACGGTTCTTCCTTTTACAAAATCAAGATCCTGTTTTAGGAAACCGATTGTGATTTTACCTTCAGTAACTACATTACCTTCATAGTAATTGATTTCTCCGGAAAGTATTTTCAGAAGCGTGGATTTCCCGGCTCCGTTTTTTCCGACCAAACCGATTTTATCGCCTTTTTTGATGGTAAAATTGGTGTCTTTGAAAAGATAATTTCCTGCGTGATGTAAGCCTAATCCCTGAACCGAAAGCATTGTATTCTATATTTTATTTGAATTTGCAAAAGTAAGGTTTAATTGATGACGAACCAAGAGCGAATAATTAAGATAAAATACAGTTAATATGGGTTTTAGAATTGGAGCGTTTCAGGTTTTTTTGATGGTTTAAAATGAAAGATAAATGTTAATGATGTAATTATTAAATTTTTGTAATTGATGTAATTGATGTAATTTTTTTTGAATAATGGTTTGTTTTTTTTACATTTCGCTCCTCTGCAGCTTAGATTGTTATGTTAAATTCTTTTCTATTAACAGTTCGCCGCTCTGCGGCTGTTTTATAAAATAAATGTTGATCATATTACAAAACTTGAAAGAATACGGAATCTGCAGCCCGACTTGAGTGGAAATCCTTTTTTGTGGCTGGGAAAAGCTGAGGCAAAAAAGATTGGGAACGGAAGGCGGAAAAGCTGCCCAAATAATTATTGTTAAAGACATCATACATCCGACTTCTGACTTCCGACATCCAAACAAATCCTTATCTTTGCAAAAATCTTAAACAAAATGAGCAAACCGATTACTGAGTTCATAGAAAAATATTATCTGCATTTCAATGCTGCGGCGTTGGTAGATGCGTCCAAAGGTTATGTTGCCCACCTGAAAGATGGCGGAAAAATGATGATCACACTTGCAGGTGCAATGTCTACAGCAGAATTAGGAAAAATTCTTGCTGAGATGATCCGTCAGGGAAAAGTGGATTTCATTTCCTGTACTGGTGCAAACCTTGAGGAAGATCTGATGAATCTTGTGGCGCACACGCATTACGAGAGAGTTCCTAACTATAGAGATCTGACGCCTCAGGAAGAGTGGGGACTTTTAGAAAGAGGTCTTAATAGAGTGACAGATACTTGTATTCCGGAAGAAGAAGCGTTCCGAAGATTGCAGAAACACATCTACGAAATCTGGAAAGATGCAGACACGAAAGGTGAAAGATATTTCCCGCACGAATATATGTACAAAATGATCTTATCAGGCGTTCTTGAGCAGTATTACGAGATTCCGAGAGAGAATTCCTGGATGATTGCGGCGGCTGAGAAAAACCTGCCAATCGTAGTTCCGGGCTGGGAAGATTCTACAATGGGAAATATTTTCACATCATACTGTATCAAAGGAGATTTGAAGTTCTCGACTATGAAGTCGGGAATCGAATATATGGCTTATTTAGCCGATTGGTATCCGAAAAACTCTGGCGGAAAAGGTGTTGGATTCTTCCAGGTTGGTGGAGGAATTGCCGGTGATTTCCCAATCTGTGTGGTGCCGATGTTGTACCAGGATATGGAAATGCACGATATTCCTTTCTGGAGTTATTTCTGTCAGATTTCAGATTCTACAACGTCTTACGGATCCTATTCCGGAGCGGTTCCGAATGAGAAAATCACTTGGGGAAAATTGGATATAAATACTCCGAAATTCATCGTGGAAAGTGACGCGACGATTTGCGCACCATTGATGTTCAGTTATATTCTTGAGAATTCTTAATTGAATTAATAATATAAAAAGAAAGCGTTCAAATTAGTTTGAACGCTTTCTTTATGTTTTAATGTTTGATGATTTAATCTAAGGAATTCAGCAGAACTTTATATCGATAACCGAAAATCAGTTTCTGAAATTTGTTGAGTTTTGTAAAATCCCTTTTGCTGTATTTTGGTAGAATTGCTTTGTTGATGTTGTTCAGAACTTTGAAAATTGATTTTTTCATAACTGGATATTTTAAAATACTGATTGTCAAAATACAAGTTTTAAGCCACTCCAAGAATCATTTATCAACCATTATTTATCATTTATTTCTAAAGCATCATCACATTTTCAATTTTTGCAACCTGCTGATAGATGTCTATGACTTGATTTGCGTCCATTACGAAACACTGTAAAGAAACGGAAGTGTATTTTCCCTTGGAGCTTTCTCTGTTGGATAAAGTGTATTTCAGTCCGTCAAAAACTCTTAAGATTTCGGTAATCTTTTCAGAATCGCCGGGAACGATAAATTTGAAAAGATATTCTTCCGGGAAGTTGTGCTGGCTTTCCAGTTTTTCCTTCAGCGACTTGTAAAATTCTTCCTGGTTATCGTGATTCGTCTCTATGATATCTGCCATTTTATTTTTTGAATATTTAATTAATAAAAAAATCTCCGTAAAAACGGAGATCAAAGTTAGTGATATTTAATTTGTTGCTAAGAAGGGTTTTCCGCAGTCGCTTCCTGAGGCAGCGAAACATCATCCGGAGCTGACTCCAGTGCTTTGTCGAGACTGAAAAGAGATTCATCGCTTGCGCTGTCTCCACCTGCGATTTTCAACTTATCAATCAGGTCAAGCGCTAATTTTTCCTCCTCAATCTGTTCTTTTACAAACCATTGCATAAAGTTCCACGTTGCCCAGTCTTTTTCTTCAAAAGAAAGGTTGACTATGTCGTAGATCGCCGTCGTATTTTCTACTTCGTGCTGGAAAACTTTGTTGAAACAGTCGGTGAGATTTGAAGGATTTTCGGGCGGTGCCGGGATGGCTTCCACTTTCGCTTCTCCGCCTCTGTCCAGGATGTACCGCATCACTTTTATCATATGATTTCTCTCTTCCTGAGAATGTCTGTATAGGAAATTGGCGATACCGCCGTAGCCTTTTACATCGGCCCAACAGCCGTAAGAAAGGAAAATCTGGGAGGCGTGCGCTTCTTTGGTCATTTGTTTTATCAGAGCGTTCTGAATAGCTGGTGAAAGTCTGTTGGTGTTCATAATTTATTTTATTATTTGATTGATATAAATTGTTATGGTTGGATTATTCAAAATTTATTTGAATAATTATTTATTATTGGCTCATTTTGAAGCAATAATAATTTTATTTCCCTATAAATGCTCAAATACTAAGCCAAAATGGGGATTTTAGATTCCATTATTATCTACTTTATATATTGATATCTTTGCTTAAAATATTATAAATCAGTAATTTATTATTTATTACGATAAATTAACGTCCTGTTAAAATTTTCTTTATATTCGGTGTAAGAAAATAATACATAAGAATATTATGAAAAAAAATTATGTGAAATTACCATTATTGATTGCTGCAATCTATTTTGGAGGCAATTTGCATGCCCAATCCACACAGGATACAACTTCTGCTGAAACGAAAATAGAAGAGGTAGTTGTGATTGGATATGGTACTCAGAAAAAGGAGAATGTTACGGGAAGTATCGGGATTGTTACCGCAAAAGATCTGGCAGATAAACCGAATGCGAATCCGCTGAATTCTGTGCAGGGAAAACTTGCCGGTGTGAACGTTGTGACGTCTGGTACGCCGGGCGGCTCACCAAGAGTTGATATCCGTGGAGTAGGTTCTTTATCCGGAAACACGGTATTTATCGTAGACGGGATGCTGACAGAGGATATCTCTTTCCTTAATCCTCAGGATATCGAATCGATGAGTGTTTTGAAAGATCCTTCGAGTTTAGCGATTTTTGGTGCTAAGGCAGCGAATGGTGCTGTGATCATCAAAACAAAGACTGGAAAGGGAAAACCTGTTTTCAATCTTAATTCTTACTTAGGAATTAAGACGGTGACCAATGTTCCCAAGATGGTAAATGCCGATCAGTATATTGAGCTTTACAATGAAAAGCTGATGAATGATAATGGATCTAGCGCAGGCTCTATTTCCAGAGCAGATTTCCCGGCTGATACCAATTGGTTCAAAGAGATTTTCAGAACGAGTATAATCAATTCCAATGATTTTTCTGCATCTGGAAGTTTAGGAAAACTAAACTATTACGGTAGTGTAGGATATCTTCAAGATGAAGGTAATTTGGCTGCAGGAAAGGGGATAAACTCTGGTAGCGGATTCAACAGATTCAATACAAAATTGAACCTTAGCTATAAAATTACGGACAACATTACGATTGGCGATAATTTCTCTTTCTCAAAAACACGTACAGACGTTGCACAAAATCCTCTGCTAAATGCACGTAACGCACCGCCGTTATTTCCAGCAATGGATCCTGCGACAGGAAGTTACCAGTTCTTCAATGGCTATTCTATTGCCAATCCTAGAGCTCAGCTTGATCTTTACAGATCGCAGGTGAGACAGGAGAGAATGCTAAATAATGTTTTTATTGATATTAAATTTTTAAAGGACTTTACCTTTAGAAGTAGTTACACAACCGATAATTACAGCCCCAGTCAATACGAATATACGCCGGCAATTACATACACGCCAAATGCAACTCTTTCCAACCTTATTACAAGAAATGTCCGCAACAGAAATTATGTCTGGGATAATACCATCAATTGGAAGAAAGATTTCGGAAATCATAACTTAGAATTATTGGCTGGTTTTTCAAGAATTAGAGATTCAAGATCGGAAGATGTCTGGATTGCTAAAAATGTGAACTACGATGGCACAAACGGTTCTCTTGATATTGGTAACGGTACAGATATTTTTAATTATCAAGATACGGCACTTGCAGTTCCGGACGGTAGACCGGCAGCAACTCAGGATCAGCAAAGAATTGAGTCTTTCTTCGGAAGAATCAATTATGATTATGCAGGGAAATATCTTTTGAATGCTTCTGTAAGAAGAGATGCGACATCACAAATCTCGACTGACAGATATAAAACTTTTCCAGCCGTAAGTATTGGTTGGGTGGTTACTAAAGAAGGATTTATGAGCGAGCAGAATGTTTTTAATTTATTAAAATTAAGAGCAAGTTGGGGTAAACTAGGTAATCCAAGAGTGCAAAGAGATTTTACTCAAAATGTTTCCATAATTGGTGGAGGTGCATACTATGGCAGTAATGGCTATCCGGCAGCAACTCTTGACAGAGTGATAGATCCCTCTATTGGATGGGAAACAACTACAGGATCTGATTTTGGTGTAGAGATGGCGTTTTTAAACAACAAATTAAAAGTTGAAGGAACCTATTATAACAAAGAATCAAAAGATATTGTTTACGGTGTTTCTCAAGCAACTATTTCCGGAGCAAGTAATCCTTATAATTTTATTACTAACGCATATTCATTTAAGAACAAAGGTTTCGAAGTTTCTGCGAACTACAGTACCGATCTTAGCGAAAGTGTAAAGCTTGGTTTCTATGGTAATTTTACATCTCTAAAAAATGAAATCACGGATGTCTATGGTGGCTCATTCTTAGAAACAGGAGCCAGTTTGTTTGGTAATTCAATTGTTAGATTACAGACAGGTCAGGCTGTTGGTTCTTATTATGGATATGATGTAACTGGTGTTTTCCAGACTGATGCTGAAGCAGCAGCTTCTGGCCAGACAGGTGCAAAAGCAGGTTGGTTCAAATTTGCAGACCAGGATGGAAATGGTGTGATTGATACTAGAGACAAAACATTCCTAGGAAGTCCTATTCCAAAAGGAACTTATGGTTTTGGTTTTAATCTTAATATCCATTCTATTGATTTTGGCATCGATTTCCAAGGCGTCTTTGGTAATAAAATCTATAATTACAATCGTGAACAGCGCTATGGTAACGAAAGTTGGGATGTTGATATGTACAACAACAGATGGACAGGTGCGGGAACTTCCAATACCAGTTCTATGATAACATCGAATCAGTCTATTATTTTACCAAGTAGTTACTTTGTAGAAGACGGTAGTTATTTCAGAATTAGAAATATCCAGATCGGCTACAATTTCTCACCGGCAATTGCCGAATCACTGTCTGTGAAAAAGTTCAGAATTTATCTAAGTGCACAAAATCCTTGGACAAGTTTCAAATATAATGGCTTCTCACCAGAAGTATTGAATACTGATAGAGTACAGATGGGTATTGATAATAATATCTATCCAATCTCTGCAATCTATACGATGGGTATGAACTTAACATTTTAATTAAAAATCATGAAAAAAATATTTTTAACATTATCTATATTTTCATTGATCGCAAGTTGTAGCGACGATTTTGTAGATATCAAACAGGAAGGAGTGACAGTTGGATCAGATTTCTTCAAGACCGAGTCTGATGCGATGAGGGCTACTAATGCTGTCTATAGTTTCCTAAGAAGCTGGGAGAATTCGGGTTTTCCTGCACAGTTCGTCTTTGGCGTGACTGGTGATGATGTAGAAAAAGGTTCCAATCCCGGAGATGCTTCATTCATCAATGCATACGATAACTTCTCGTTTACAATCAGCGATGATGGAGTAAATGGTTATTGGACAGGCCAGTGGCAGGCAGTGCAGAGAGCTAATCAGGTTATCACAAACGTACCAAATATTGATATGGATGCCACTCTCAAAAATAGATTGGTTGCAGAAGCCAAAATGTTGAGAGCTTACTTCTATTTTAACTTGGTCAGAATTTATGGAGGTGTTCCTATTTTCGATGGTGTGCAGAAAGATTATTTTTTATTTCCAAGAAATACTGCTGCTGAAGTTTATGAATTTATAGTTAAAGACTTAACAGAAGCATCTGCAATTTTGCCTCAAACATATCCTGCAGGCGAGCAAGGTAGAGTTACTAAAGGTGGTGCGTTGGGATTACTTTCCAAAGTCTATCTTTATATGAAAGACTACCAGAAAGCTTACGATACATCTAATTTAGTTATCGGAATGGGATACAAGCTCGATCCTGATTTCAACCATTTGTTCAGACCGGCTGGCGAATTTGGGACAGAATCAGTTTTCGAAGTGAACTGCGGTTGTTCTCCAGAATTTGGCGGTAGTCAGTACGCAGAAGTGCAGGGTGTGAGAAATCAATACGGATGGGGTTTCTTTACCCCGACTCAGGCATTGGAAAATGCATTTGAACCTGGTGATGTCAGAAAAAAATTCACTATTCTGAGAGAAGGAGAAACTACGCCGGAAGGTGATTTGATCAAAAAAGGAGATCCGCAGGCTGGGAATACTTGGAACTATAAAACTTATGTTCCATCCTCCCTAAACAATAATGCATGTGGCTACGGGTCAATTCAGAATATCAGAATTCTAAGATTCGCAGATATTTTGTTAATCAATGCAGAAGCAGCCAACGAATTAGGAAATACAGCTGCCGCAATTACAAATATCAATCTTGTAAGAAGCAGAGCTCAGCTTCCTAATACTACAGCATCAGGTCAAGGTGCGCTTAGAGCAGCCATCTGGCAGGAAAGAAGAGTAGAGCTGGCTATGGAGATGGACAGATTCCCGGATCTTGTAAGAACGGGTCAGGCTGCGGCAGTTCTGGGACCTCTAGGATTTCAGAGCGGGAAAAATGAATTATTCCCAATTCCTTTGAGAGCAATCACAGACAGTAAAGGCGTTTTGACTCAAAACCCTGGTTATAATTAATCATTTTAATTTGTACTATATTCAAGAGGAGAATTTTATTCTCCTCTTTTTTTTGGCTAAATTTGAAGAAATAATCTCTTATGAAAAATCTGATTACAGGCTTATGTGTCGTTTCCTTAGGATTAATTTCCTGCAAAACTGCAAAGTCATCTTCCGGTAAAAATTCAGAAATTCCAACCTCAAAAAAATATACAGATTCTCAGTTGATGGACAAAGTGCAAAGCGATGCTCTCCGCTATTTCTGGGATTTTGCAGAGCCCAATTCAAAGCTGGGGAGAGAGCGCTACCACGAAGACAACATATATCCCGACAATGATAAACACGTAATTACAACAGGCGGATCCGGTTTTGGATTGATGACGATATTAGTCGGCGTCGACAGAAAATTCATTCCGCGTCAGGAAGCTGTCAAAAGACTGACCAATATTGCAGATTTCCTCGAAAAAGCAGACCGTTTCCACGGTGCCTGGCCGCATTGGATCAATGGCGAAACAGGCAAAGTCGTCCCTTTTGGGAAAAAAGATAATGGTGGAGATCTCGTAGAAACTGCATTTCTCACCCAGGGCATCATCTGCGTTCGCGAATATTTCAAAGACGGAAATCCCGAAGAAAAAGCACTCGCCGAAAAGATGGACAAACTCTGGAAAGGCGTAGAGTGGAACTGGTACACAAAAGGCGGTGAAAAGGTGCTCTACTGGCACTGGTCGCCCTCTTACGGCTGGGAAATGAATTTTCCGCTGCAAGGCTACAACGAATGTCTTATCACCTACGTTCTCGCAGCAGCATCGCCGGATTATGCCATAGATTCCGAAACCTACAATCAGGGCTGGTCACGAGGCGGAACGTACACCACAGACCGTACGAAATACGGCTTACCGCTCTACGTCAAACACAATTATGCCGAGGAATTTGGCGGCCCGCTCTTCTGGTCGCAATACTCCTATCTGGGACTCGATCCACGGGGATTATCCGATCAGTACGTCAAAAGTTACTGGGATCTCAACAGAAATCACGTCCTGATAGATTATAAATATTGCCTAGAAAATCCACTCAACTACAAAGGTTACTCAGAAAAATATTGGGGTCTCACCGCAGGTTACACCAGAAACAAAGACGGTTCCGTAGGCTACGCAGCACATCAGCCGATGAAGGAAGATCTAGGTGTCATCACCCCGACAGCCGCACTCAGTTCTATGCCCTACACACCAAAAGAATCGATGGCAGTGTTAAGGTTTTTATACGAAGAAAAACCAAATTTCATAGGAAAAGCAGGACCTTTCGACGCCACTTCTATCCACTTTGATGACTGGACTACACCTCGGTATTTGGCTATAGATCAAGGTACTATCGCGCCAATGGTAGAGAATTACCGCTCCGGTTTACTGTGGAATCTTTTCATGAACGCACCCGAGATCAGAAACGGACTCAAAAAAATCGGATTTAAGTCTACAGAACATAAGATCGAATAAGCAAAAAGTACTATCTTTAAAAACTAAATTTTAATGTTTCTTTTTGAGACATTGAAGTGTTTTTAGGAGCTTAATCCCGCTGTCCGCTGTATCTTTTTTGTTTTATAACATTTGCAGTTCACTTTCGGTCTGCAAGACAAAACAAAAAAGGATGCCGCTTCCATCGGGGCTATGGGCTTGGTCATAAGAACAACACTGGCCAGGACTGTCAGCGGTCCATGTAACTACGCTCAGAAAATTTAAAATATGAGATTAAGAAACATTACGTTACTGTTATTAGCCTTTTCCTCGTTTGCAGCAGCACAGGAGATCAAAGCAGAGTTTAACAAACAAGTTAAAATCCAGAAAAACCTTTCCTACATTCTGGATTATCCAAAAGATACTAAATTGAAAATTCCGTTGATCGTCTTCCTCCACGGCTCCGGCGAGCGAGGTAGTAATCTGGAAATCGTAAAAAACCACAGTCCGTTCACCTATAAAAATTTAATCAAAGAACCGGTTGCCATCCTGGCACCGCAATGCCCGGAAAACACTTGGTGGGATACAGATGCGGTCTATTTTCTGATCAAGGAAATTTCGGAGAAATACAAGATCGATAAAGACAGAATCTACCTCACGGGACTTTCTATGGGTGGCTGGGGAACTATCAAGCTGGCAGGTGAGCATCCCGAGATGTTTGCCGCCGTTGCTGCCGTCTGCGCGCCAACAGACCGTGTAATGCTGGCCACAGTAGATAATTATAAAGATCTCAACATCAAATTGTTCCACGGCGGGATGGATGATATAGTTCTTCCGGAAAATGCTTTCAACTTTTATCAGAAGTTACACCCTGTCAATCCAAAAGCCGAGCTTACCATTTTCCCGAATGACAATCATAACTCCTGGGATTCTACCTATTCAGATCAGAAATTGTACGACTGGATGTTGTCTTTAACGAAAAATAAAAATTAAGAAAATAAAATTAGTATACATCGCCAACAGCCTAGTTCCTTAAAAAAGAATAAGCATATCAATATGATACCTGTCCCGGCTGTTTGGGCCTTACCTTAAAAAAATTAAACGTATATAAAATGAAAAAGTTTGTAATCTTAGCTGCCTTGGCACTGTTGCCTTACTTTATGGCGCAGAATATTGTCCAGAAACCTGTGCAGTCTTACCAGTCGTCACAATACCAATCCAAGAAAAAAGCTTTTATTGACAACCTGATTTCCAAAATGACTCTGGAAGAAAAAATCGGTCAGCTCAATCTGCCTTCTTCGGGAGATTTTACAACTGGACAAACTCAGAATTCCGATATCGGAAAAAAAATAGAACAAGGCCTGGTTGGCGGCTTATTCAACATCAAAGGTGTAGATAAAATCCGCGACGTACAAAAAGTGGCAGTAGAAAAAAGCCGTCTCAAAATTCCGATGATCTTCGGGATGGACGTTATCCACGGCTACGAAACTACATTCCCGATTCCGCTTGGGATCGCATCGTCCTGGGATATGGACCTGATTCAGAGGTCTGCGCAGATAGCAGCTCAGGAATCTACTGCAGACGGCATCAACTGGACGTTTTCACCAATGGTAGATGTTTCTAGAGATCCAAGATGGGGCAGAGTGTCCGAAGGATCAGGAGAAGATCCGTACCTGGGAAGCCAGATTGCAAAAGCAATGGTTTTCGGATATCAGGGTGATGATCTTTCGAAGAAAAACTCGATGCTGGCCTGTGTGAAACATTTTGCACTGTACGGTGCTGCAGAAGGTGGAAGAGATTACAACACCGTGGATATGAGTCATGTACAGATGTACAATACTTACTTCCCGCCATATAAAGCAGCCGTAGAGGCTGGTGCTGCTTCCGTAATGGCTTCTTTCAATGAGGTAGACGGTATTCCTGCAACAGGAAGCAAATGGCTGATGACCGATGTTCTCAGAAACCAATGGAAATTCGACGGTTTTGTAGTGACGGATTACACCGGAATCAATGAAATGATAGAGCACGGGATGGGAGACCTGCAGCAGGTTTCTGCCCTCGCCATGAATGCCGGAGTAGATATGGACATGGTAGGTGAAGGTTTTCTGAAAACTTTGAAACAGTCCGTAACAGAAGGAAAAGTAAAAGAACAGACGATTACAGACGCAGCAAGAAGGATCCTTGAATCCAAATATGACCTGGGACTTTTTGATGATCCTTACAAATACACAGATTCCAAAAGAGCACAGAAAGAAGTCTTCAGCCCGAAACATCTGGAGGCAGCCAGAACAATCGCTGCACAGTCTATGGTTTTGATGAAAAATGACAAACAGACGCTTCCGCTTAAAAAAACAGGAACTGTAGCGGTGATCGGACCGTTAGCAGACAACGCAATCAATATGACCGGAACCTGGAGCGTTGCTGCAAAACACGCCAATTCCATTTCATTGTTGCGGGGTTTGAAGGAAACTGTTGGCAAAGACGTTAATTTCGTTTATGCCAAAGGCAGCAATATCTACGAATCTGCAGCAATGGAGGAAAAAGCCACAATGTTTGGCAAAACAGCCGGCAGAGACAGCAGATCTGCAGACGAAATCAGAAAAGAAGCGCTGGACGTTGCCAGCAAAGCAGATGTCATTGTTTTGACAATAGGCGAGAGTGCCGAGATGAGTGGTGAATCCAGCTCAAGAACTGATATTGGAATCCCTGAAACTCAGAAAGAATTGTTGAGAGAACTGAAAAAAACAGGTAAACCAATTGTACTGGTTCTTTTCACAGGCCGCCCATTGGTTTTGACGGAAGAATCTCAACTTGCTGATGCTATCCTGAACGTCTGGTTCCCGGGAAGTATGGCCGGATATGCTGTTTCAGACGTGCTTTACGGCAAAGTAAACCCTTCTGCCAAATTGCCGATGACGTTCCCTAGAAGTGTAGGTCAGGTGCCGCTTTATTACAATGCTAAAAATACGGGAAGACCGCTAAGTGCAGAAAATACTGAGAAATGTACTTTTGAAAAATTCCGTTCCAATTATCTGGACGAATGTACAACGCCGCTTTATCCATTTGGATTCGGACTGAGTTACTCGACTTTCGGATATTCAGAAGTGTCTGTAACCAACGCAAAACCTGCTGGAAATTCGCCAATCGAAGCAACAGTGACTTTGACTAATAACGGGAAATATGACGGTGCAGAAGTCGTTCAGCTTTATATCAGAGATGTTGTAGGAAGTATCACAAGACCGGTGAAAGAACTGAAAGGTTTTGAAAAAGTGTATCTCAAAGCTGGTGAAAGCAAAAAAGTGACATTCAAAATCTCGCCGGAAGATCTCAAATTTTATAACAACGATTTGAAATACGATTGGGAAGCCGGCGACTTCGATATTATGATCGGAACCAATTCTCACGATGTCAAAACGACAAGAGTGACTTGGAGCAAATAAGCTTCATCAAATTAATATATCAAAGCAAAAGCCTTTCAAATTATCTTGAAAGGCTTTGTTTTTTCATTTAAATTTGGCCTGAACTACCAATGTCGGTCTGAGGCTCTCGAAGACAATAAATACTCTATTCCTTAATAATTTTCTGACTCATAATTTTAATATCACCTTTCTTCAGAACCAAAATATAATTTCCGGTTTTCAAAGACGTGACATCAATACTTTTGTCATTTTCAGCTACATTGGTATTTAAAACAGATCTTCCGGATAAATCTAGAATTTCTGCTGTCAGATTCTTTTCATCAATATTCATAATATAAATATAATCCTTCGCCGGAATCGGGGAGATTTGTATTTGATCTTTAGTGATGTCAGAAACTGCCAGAACTGTGGATTTGACTTTAAAGATTTTCCCGTTTGTTGCAGCTACATAAAGCTGTTTGCTGTTGTCTTCTCCAAAAGTCGTAAAGCTGTTTCCGGAAAATGCAGTACTCCAGGTTATCGACGTATTGTTCAGAATCCCAATCTGCTGCGAACAGAAATCTGCGAAGATATATTTACCAGCCAGATCTGGATAGAGATTTCCCCTGTAAACGTAGCCGCCTGTGATGGAACATTTTCCTCCGGAATGGTCATAATCTATAACCGGAAAAGTCATTGTGGACGCATTGGCGCAGCCTGCATTATTATAGACATTATTGCCCTCGTAGCAACGCCAGCCATAGTTGACTGCTGGTGCAGTGGCAGAAATACTGTTGATTTCCTCAATCAGATTTTGTCCCACATCCGCAATCCAGATGTTATTGGTGGTTCTGTCAAAAGAATATTTCCAGCCGTTCCGCAAGCCGTAAGACCAGATCTCATCGGCACCGTCGATTCCTACGAAAGGATTGGTGGGAGGAATGTTGTAGGCATTCTGGGAATTAACGTCAATCCTCAATAATTTACCCAAAAGTGAGTTGCGGTTTTGCCCGTTGTTATTCGGATCGCCGCCACTGCCGCCGTCTCCCGTCGAAATGTAAAGGTAGCCATCTGCGCCAAAGTGAATGCTGCCGCCATTGTGGTTGTCAAAAGGTTTGGGAATAGAGAGCATTATTTTTTCTGAAGCGGGATCTGCCGTGTTTGGATTGGCAGAATTGGCAGTAAATCTGGACACTGTAATGGTCCTGCCCGCTCTGTTGTAATAGACGTAAAAGTAACGGTTAGAAGCAAAATCAGGATGAAAAGCTAAACCCAATAATCCCATTTCGCCGCTGAAGTTGACTCTGTCTGTGATATTCAGAAAATTGGTCGGTTCAAACGTACCGTTGCTGTTCAGAATTCTGACCGTTCCGGATTGCTGTACCACAAATAACCGGTTGTCGGCGGTGGGCGAAGCGGTGATTTCTACCGGATTGGAAGCGGTCGCAAACTCCTCCAGTACGATCTGCTGTGCATTTGTCTGCGATGCAAAAGCGAAGGTGAGAATAAGTAGTAATTTTCGCATAACGTATTATTTTTTAGATTATTAATTAAGTTAACAATTTATATGCCTTCGCACGTTACGATTATTTATTTGATAACAATAAGGTGTTTTTGCTTGGTTTTTCCAAAGAAAAATGGGTTTTAATTTCAATATAAAAAGTATAATGCAGATTTCTTATTTTCAAATTCTTATTTCCGCTATAAATCATTATATTTGCCGACTTAATTTATATATATCGTAAGAAAATGCAAGGAAAAGGACTCGTTACATTAGTTGCCATCGTTCTTGGATTAATTTGCCTTAATGAGCTTCTGCCTTCGTTCTATGCCAACAAAATAGAAAAAGAAGCAAAAGCAATTGCCGGCGAAAATCCAGTGAAATACAACGCTGAGATCGCAAGACTTTCTAAAGACACCCTTAATCTCGGTTTTACAAAACTGGATTATGCGTCTGCAAAACAGAAAGAAATGAAACTCGGATTGGATCTTAAAGGTGGTATCAACGTATTGCTGGAGATCAACCAGAGAGATTTGGTAAATGATCTTAGTAATTACTCTACAAATGCTACTTTAATAGAAGCACTTAACAGAACAGACAAAGCGCAGAAAAGCTCGAGCAAGCAATATATCGAGGATTTCTTCACGCAGTTCGACGCTGTTAATCAGGAAAAAGGAACCAACCTGAAACTTGCAGATCCTGAGATCTTCGGGAACACCAATCTTTCTGAGATCAAGTTCAACACACCGGATGATCAGGTCAAAAATATTATCAGAAAAAAAATCGATGCCTCTGTAGGAACGGCTTTTGAAGTTCTCAGAACCCGTATCGACAAAATGGGCGTTACGCAGCCAAACGTTCAGAGAGTTCCGGGAACGGGAAGAATCTTGGTAGAAATGCCAGGGATCAAAGATATCGACAGAGTTAAAAAAATGCTTCAGACTTCTGCAAAACTGCAGTTCTGGGAAGTTCAGTTGGGCCAGGAAGTTATTCCGTATTTCTCGCAGCTTGATCAATTGGTAAAAGTGAAAGGAGATTCTATCGGCGTTGCAAAAACGACCAATCTGATGAACCTGATCCAGATGAATTCTACACCTGGAAATGCTGTTGCCAATGTAAAATTAGCTGACACAGCAGTGGTTAACAAATTACTTAACAGCGATGCTGCTATCAAAGCAAGACCTGTTAACTTGAAATATACCCAGTTTATGTGGGGTTACAAACCGGAATCTAATACTACAAACAGTCTTGTTCTTTACGCAATCCGTAGTAACATTACTCAGAAAGCGCCAGTTGACGGTGCTGTAGAATCTGCAAACATCAATTATGACCAATTAGGACGTATCGTTGTAGATATGCAGATGGATTCTCAGGGTGCACGTGATTGGAGAACAATGACCGAGAAAAATAAGGGGAAAGTAGTTGCTGTAACTTTGGACGACAGAGTTTACACCGCACCTTCTGTAAATGATGTGATTCCTAACGGAAGAACTCAGATTTCCGGAAACTTTACTCAGGAAGAAGCTAAAGATTTGGTTGATGTTCTTGGTGCCGGTAAATTGCCTGCAGGGGCGAAAATCGTACAGGCCGACGTTGTAGGTCCATCTCTTGGTGCAGAATCTATCAACGATGGGATTATGTCTTTCCTTATTGCATTTGCAGTTATTATCGTTTACATCATTTTCTATTACGGTGGTGCCGGCGTTTATGCAGTGATTGCAATGGTGATCAACTTGTTCTACATCTTCGGAATTATGGATTCTCTGGATGCGACGCTTACGCTTCCCGGTATTGCCGGAGTTGTACTGTCTATGGCAATGGCGGTAGATGCGAACGTCATTATCTATGAAAGAACGAAAGAAGAACTTTTCCGTGGGAAAACGATTCTTGAAGCTTACAAAGATGGTTTCAAACACGCAATTTCTGCGATTATAGATGGTCACGCGACTACATTCATTACAGCATTAATTCTTTATATCTTCGGAACAGGACCTATCAAAGGGTTTGCGGTAACGTTGATGATCGGATTGGTAATGACATTATTCACTTCTGTATTGTTGTCTAGAGTAATGATCTTCAGCAGACTGGAGAAAGGAAAATCTCTTTCTGTATGGACTGCTCCTACCAAAAATCTTTTCAGAAACACCTGGATCGATTTCATCGGGAAAAGAAAATATGCTTATTATTTCTCCGGGATCTTAATGGTGATCTCTATCGCTTCTATCGCAATGAATGGTTTCAAATTCGGGATCGATTTTACAGGTGGACGTAACTATGTTGTAAGATTTGAGAAGCCGGTAGATGCTGAAAATATCGAAGCTGGTATCGCAAAATTAATGAAAACAACAGATGGCCAAAACAATATTGTAGAAGCTAAAACATTCGGAAATTCTTCCCAGTTGAAGATCACGACCGATTATCTGATAGATGATGAATCTCTTGCAGCTGACCAGACTGTTGAACAGAAAATATACGAAGGAATAAAGTCGGAATTACCTGCCGGGATGACATTGGCAGATTTCAAATCAGCAGATAAAGGCCACGCAGGAATTGTTTCCTCTACAAAAGTTGGACCTACAGTGGCAGATGATATCCAGACGCACGGGATGCTGGCAGTTGCTGCATCACTATTGGGAATCTTCATCTATATCCTTGTGAGATTTGACAAATGGCAGTTCTCTCTGGGAGCAGTTGCAGGTTTGTTCCACGATACGGTGGTAATCCTTGGGGTTTACTCCTTATTCTACAAAGTGATGCCGTTTAATATGGAGATCAATCAGGATTTCATTGCAGCAATCCTTACGGTAATTGGATATTCCATCAATGATACGGTAATCATCTTCGATAGAATCAGAGAATACCTGCGTGAGAAGAAAGCGTTGACGCTTGCAGGATTGTTTGATGACTCTATCTCCAGTACGATTGGTAGGACATTCAATACCTCTTTCACAACCATTTTGGTGATCCTTGCGATCTTCATCTTCGGTGGCGATAACCTGAGAGGGTTTATGTTCTGTCTATTGATTGGTATCGGATTCGGTACGTATTCATCCATCTTCATCGCATCGGCTACGGCTTATGACTTCCTTAGAGGAAAGAAAAAAGAAGAAAAAGTAAGTGGGAAATCCTCGGTCAGCAACGCTGAAATTGTGAATTAATTTCCTTACAGATATATAATGAAAGCCCTCAAGTGATTGAGGGCTTTTTTTTGTTTCAGTTTTTTTGGGTTTAATGATGCTTAAAAAAGTCTTTGTCATTACAGAGGAAAATCAAAAAACCGGAATTTTTTTTTTGAGAATATCAAACTAAACGTTGAGACTTTAAACAAAAAATCCCGCAGACCAAAGATCTGCAGGATAAACGCTGGCTATCTAACTAATAAAAAAAACACAAATGGCATGAATAGGCCAGCGCTCTTTTTTTATATAACAGGCGGCGGCAGTATATCCGGCAGCCCGCTTGGCGTGTCGTAGATCACGTAATCATTATACTTAGCTTCATCGGTTTCATAGAAGATGTCCTGTCCTATGCCCGCATATTTTGTGAGAAGTCTGTACAGTACATTCAGCACTTCCACACGATCTTCCGTGGCGACATCTCTGTCAGTGATGCCTTTGGCCTGTGCATCGATGGCAAGATCCAGGGTGTTGCGATGTGTAGTGAGTGTGGTGATTTTGTCTTCCGTAAGACCTTCAGCCTTCAGGTCTCTCAGGTATTTGTCTGCAGAGACAGCCATTATTCTGGCATTCCGTACGAGCTCGGCATCGGGCTGGCGGGTAAGGTCCGAAGCACCAAATTCCTTGTACTTGGCACTGGCAAGGCCAAAAACATTTTGAGCCATATTGAGGATCATGCGCATGGTCTTTTCCAGAGCACTGCGGGCTGAATCCTTTTGCGCCGTAAGATCTACCTTGATGGCTTCCAGCTGCTCGTCGGAGGGGAAATTGTCTACGGCGTTTCGCGCGTCGGTAAATTCGGTTTTTTTGGCTGGTGTGTAGCCCCGGTCTGTGAATTCTACGATATCACGGTCTAATAGATTGATAAATTCGTCTGCTTTTTGTTTCAGAACGGCATCGGTGAGATGGAACTCCCGAATTACAGGATCTTTTTTCATTATGTAATCATTTGTTGTTTGTTCTTCGAATGTATAAAAATATTCTGATATTGCAACAGTCCATAGAATTTTATTTCAATAATTACTGTAATTGGATCATTGATAGTGAATTTGCTTCATCGTAATGAATCACCGGCTCATCGTAATGCTTCACTGGCTCATCGTAATGGATCACCGGCTTATTGTAATGAATCAACGCCTCGTGGTAATACTTCAACGTTTCATGGTAATGAATCAAAGACCCAGCGAAGTGAATCATTGGTCTTTCGTAATGGATCAATGGCGCTACGTAACGTGTTTTTGAGGTTTTTGAGTGTTTTAATAAAAAAACAGACATTGGTGGTGTCTGTTCTTATGTTTAGCTGGCGCGAGCATCTTGCTCGTGTCCTTTAATGTTTGAAGCACGAGCGCGACGCTTGCGCCAGCACAGGAGTTAATTTGCTATATTTAATTTAAAATGGATAATCATCTTCAGTGTTTTTAGAAACAGTTGTAATTTTCATTAGACCTGCGATGATTGATTCAAATCTCTTTGTATTAAATAATTTTTCTAAAGTTTGTTTTAATTCCTCTTCGTTTTGTAATTTAATATTTTTATCAAAGGGATTGATATTTAATTCATCATCTATACCATCTTCCATAATTAGTATACAAGGATATAGAGTTACATCATAGAATAATTCTAATACGTCAAATTTATAATTAGGCATAAATGGACTATGTAAAACAAGATCGTACTGAAAACTGGGGAGATTTTTTTTTCTCATTCTTTCAATATCAGATTTTTCAATAAGATTCAGTTTTAGAAGTCCCTTTGTTGCTTTTTCAAATCCATTTATTGTTTTTTCAATTGTTTCATTCGGAGTATTTACTTGCTCAATGTTAAAATCTTTCCATTCCATTATTTTGATTTTTAATTATAATTTTTAATTTCGAATACGTATTTTAAAGGTAGGTGATCTGAAAGTAGTACTTTGTTTCTTCTAATATCACAAAATGTATATTCTTCAGTTTTTTTAAGAGTTTTGATTTCTTCGCTGATTAAATTTTCTTTTAATCTATAACTTAATATAACTTGGTCCAGATAGTGATGATCGATGACATCAAAAACTGAACCTGAGGGTCTTTTTTTTACAAATGTTCCAGGGAAGTCATTGTCTGTATACAGTTTCCATGTCGGGTTATAATATATGTATTTTTGCTTACTTCTAAAGGTTTTAATAACATTGAAATTTCTTGTATTTGTGGCCGAGAGACCATCAAAATGAACTATTGGTGATTCGAAAGGATTTACATTAAAATCTCCAATCAATAATATATTTTTTTCTACTGAGTTACCTATGTAGTTTTCAAATTCAAATTTAAATTCTGATATATTATATTTTAAAGCATCTAAATTATAAGACATTTGAGAAGGCATGTGCAATGAGATAATATAAAGATTAATTTTTTTAAAATATAATGCGGAATAATCTTTGTGCTGTAGAGATAATTCAATATTAACTAAATTTTTTTTCTTAATAATTATAATTTTATCGCATCCTGGATTTAAATAATGTTCATAATCAATACTATTTAAGGTAAATAAGTTTGAGAGTAATAAATTTTGATCAAATTCTGCTAAAAACAGTAGATCTGGTGTTTCAGAAGTTAAAATGCTTTTAATTACATCAAATTCATTACAAAGTTTAGTATTCCAAAAAATTAATTTCATTCTAATAATCTAAAAATTACACGTCTCAACTGACTTTATGCATTAACGCGTAATAGGCAGTTGTAATATTAAGAAATTCTAGTTAAATTCTGTAATTTAAATTAATTATATACTCTCAAATTATTCTTTATATAATTTAACATAAAATCACAAAATTCCTATCTTCGTCCTTATGAAAACAAATCAAAAATCTGCTGCCATTGGTTTCATCTTTATCACGCTGTTGATAGATATTACAGGCTGGGGAATCATCATTCCCGTGGTGCCGAAACTGATAGAAGAACTGATCCACGCGGACATCAGCGAGGCAGCAAAGTACGGCGGCTGGCTGAGTTTTGCGTACGCCTTTATCCAGTTTGTTTTCTCGCCATTCGTAGGAAATCTGAGCGATAAATATGGACGGCGACCCGTGATTTTGCTTTCGCTTTTCGGCTTTTCTATCGACTATATTTTTCTGGCTTTGGCGCCGAGTATCTGGTGGCTTTTCGTAGGGCGGATCATTGCGGGAATTACCGGCGCAAGTATCACAACGGCGAGTGCCTACATTGCGGATATCTCGAATGATGAAGACCGTGCGAAGAACTTCGGGATGATTGGGGCGGCGTTTGGTCTAGGTTTTATTATCGGCCCTGTTTTGGGTGGCGTTTTGGGACATTATGGGGCAAGAGTTCCGTTCTATGCAGCGGCAGTTTTGTGTATGATCAACTTTATCTATGGCTACTTTGTGTTGCCGGAAAGTCTCAGCAAAGAAAACCGACGGGAGTTCAGCTGGAAACGAGCAAACCCAATCGGCTCTTTCAAATTCCTGAAAAAACATCCTGAGATCTCGGCGCTTACAACCGCATTGATCCTGATCTATATTGGCGGACATGCCGTGCAGAGCAACTGGAGCTTCTACACGATGTACAGATTCGATTGGGATGAAAGAATGGTAGGGATTTCTCTGGGAGTCGTCGGCTTGATGGTAGGTCTGGTGCAGGGTGTTCTGATCCGCTGGATCAATCCGAAAATAGGCGATCAGAAAAGTATCTTTTACGGACTGATGCTTTATGCCGTCGGTATGCTGCTGTATGCGTTTGCCAGCGAGGGCTGGATGATGCTGGTCTTCACGATTCCGTATTGTCTGGGTGGGATTTGTGGTCCGGCTTTGCAGTCTATCATTACCAAAAATATCCCGTCTAACGAGCAGGGCGAACTCCAGGGTGCGCTCACGAGTCTGATGAGTGCGACTTCCATCATCGGACCGCCGCTGATGACCAATTTATTCTACTACTTCACGCACAAAAATGCGCCGTTTCTGTTTCCCGGAGCACCGTTTTTCTTAGCATTCCTATTATTTGCAGCAAGTATTTATTTCGTCTATACCAGTTTCAAAGGGAAGAAAGCTGGATAATAATTCGCTTGTAGATTTGAAGAATATTATAAACCTGCTTCAGAAGAAATCTGCCTGATCTGCAAAATCTGCGAGATGAAAACTCAAAATAGGAACGTACGTTTATCTATTTTACCTATAAATTGATACAAAAACTATGTGTCTATGTGGTAAAGTAAGCCTTCGTTGCGGCCAGTATTTATTTCGTCTATACCAGTTTCAAAGGGAAGAAAGCGGGATAATAATTCGCCCGTAGATTTGACGAGTTCTATAAACCTGTTTCAAAATAAATCTGCCTGATCTGCAAAATCTGCGAGATTAAAATTTAAATAGAATAACGCTCACCTATCTATTTTACCTATAAATTGATAGAAAAACTATGTGTCGATGCGGTAAAGTAAGCCTTGTTTGCAGCAAGTATTTATTTCGTCTATACCAGTTTCAAAGGGAAGAAAATTTGATAATAATTCGCTCTTAGATTTGACGAGTTCTACAATCTGTTTCAAAAGAAATCTGCCTGATCTGCGAAATCAGCGAGATGAAAACTCAAAATAGGAACGTACGTTTATCTATTTTACCTATAAATTAATAGAAAAACTATGTGTCTATGTGGTGAAGTATTCTCCATTGTAAATTTAAATCTACAACGCCGGAATCTAAGCTTTCGGACTGTAAGTATACACATTATAAGGCAGAATTCGCTGAGCAGTTTTCTGAGCTAGAAGACATCCAACCAGAACCGGAAAAAACAAAGCATAGCCATTCGGAACCAGACTGCAGGTCAGAATCAATGCGGTGAATGGGGCATAGATGGCAGCGGATAGAGTAGCGGCAATGCCTATCAAAACAAAATTAATCAAAATCAAAGACGTTCCGAAGAAGGTGTTGCAGGTGATGGCAAATGCCAAACCCAGATATGCGCCTACTACAATGCTTGGCGCAAAAACACCACCGTCTCCGCCGGCACCCAAAGTGAGAGACGAGGCCAGTGGTTTCAATATAATCAAAGCTAAAAGAAACAGCAGCGAATAACTTTGCGGATGACTGATCAATTCATTGAGTGAATGATAACTGTCACCATATAAGAATGGGAAAAGGCAAATGAGGACACCAACTGCCAAAGCACCCAGATTGACTCTCAAAAAATTATTATTGATTCCGGAAAAGAATTCCTTCATTCTGATAACCAAAACCGTAAAGTAAACGGACAATGTGCCGCCGAGTAAACTTAGAATGACCATAAATGGAACTGCAACCCAATGCCACTCTGTCACCGGAACACTGATCAGCGATATAGACGGAAAAAAGTAAAGAAAAGCCCACGAGAGCAATGCCGAAACGGAACAGCTGATGAAAAGCGTCCTGCTGACTTTCCGCGCAATTACTTCCAAAGCAAACAGAAATCCAACCAACGGATTTCCGAAAAGGACACCCACGCCGGCTACTACACCGGCGCAAATCAATTCTAATTTATAAACATTGGCAGCAAATTGCTTCTCGTAAACCGAATTACCGATGGTAGCGGTTGCAACCACCGTCGAAACCTCGATTCCTGTAGAACCGCCGAATATGACGGTGAGGAATCCATTAAAATAATGAGAAGGTATTTTAAAAAATGGCAGATGATCTTTCCGCTGATCCACCGTTTTGTAAATCTCCGTAATTCCCTTATTCTTGCGGTTTTTGAAAAGATATTTCCTTAGAAAGTAGATGGCGGTGATCCCGATTGTGGGAAGAATGATGAAGAGTAACGGATTGTTTTTCTCAGCCAATTCAAAGATGTGTTCCTGGCAAAATTCTGTAATCTTCTTAAGAGAAAGCGCTAGAAAAGAAGCAATTATGGCTATGAATAATGATGATGTGATCAATTTGAAATAATTGTGTGCCTGTACTCTTTGTCTTTTCATTTCCTAAACTCTTAATGTTCACAAATTTACGGCAAATCTGCCGGAATGCTGAGTGAAGAGAGGTGACATTTCTCCTTTTATCAATTTTATAATAAATTTAATAATGATCTGTATATCACTTTTCTAAATCTTTGCTTAATTTTGTCAAATGGAATTGAGTATTGGTGAAATGCTGATGATTGCACTGGCAATTGTTGTTTTATTCGGACCCGATAAATTGCCCGAGATCGCGAGAGGTCTTGGCGAGGGTGTACGCAAGATGCGCGGCGCAGTAGACGATATCAAAACCGAAATCATGAAAGAAGGCGATAACCCGTTGTCCGAGATCAAAAGCGAAATAGAAAAGGTGAAAAAGTCTGCGCAGGATTATAATCCCTTAGCCGACTCCAATACTGCGACGGCGCCCGAAACGCCGAAAGTTGACCTCTCCGAAGACGAATCCCACGAAGGACCTGTAAGCCGATAATCGATGAACGGATTGATAGAAAAAGATCAGCAGCTTCTGCTTTTCCTCAACAGCCTCGGCAATTCTGCCTTCGATCCTTTTTGGCTCACAGTCACCGGAAAATGGTTCTGGATTCCCTTTTACGCCATTTTACTCTATTTGCTTTACAAAGCTTTTCCGCTTAAAAAATTACTATTTGTACTAATATTTATCACCATCGGGATTACAATTTCCGATCAGCTGGCCGGGATTTTCAAACACGGCATCCAGAGGTACAGGCCTTGCCATACAGAGGCGCTCATCTCACAGATGAGGATGGTGATCTGCGGCGGCAACTACGGATTTTACTCCTCACACGCCTCCAATTCCTTTTTTCTCTTCAGCTTTCTCACGATTCTGATTGGCAAAAAATACAAATTCCTGCCTTATATTTTATTCGTTTGGGCAGCCATTGTTTCCTACAGCCGGATTTATCTGGGTGTTCATTTTCCTTTGGATATTGCTTTTGGAACTGCAGTTGGATTTTTACTGGGCGGCGTTTTAGCCAATCTGGCAGAGAAGGTGGTGTATAAAAGGTCGGTTTAGATTATTCTTTTTCAAGAATAATCTTCATACTATCCCGGCTTATTTGTTTATCCATCGAAATGACTTTTTTTCTACCGTCTTTTTCGACAACTAATCTAATTTTTGGACAGCCGAATCCACAACCAATCAAGATGGTCTGAGATTTAAAGTAACCTTTTTCGTTTGTGTACAAAGTTTTGTAGTTAACGTAGGTTCCATCAATATTGAGTTTCAGCTCATCTTTTATTCCTGATTTCCTTAATCCGTTTCTTTTTTCCATAGAAACTGAATCGGTTTCAGAACCTATTTTTTCAACTGTTCTTTTATTAATGAGTAACGTGATTTTTGCGTTTCTAACTGGTTGGTTTGCAGAATCATAAACGTTTCCATTGAAGCTCAAAAAAGCTTCACAAGACGTTAATGAAAAAGATAAAATAAATATTTTGATAATTTTTGAAGTGCTTATTTTCATCAAATTTTATTTCTAAGATTATATCTAATCGTTGTGGTAAGGCTTTCCTTGCAGGATAGTCGCGGCTCGGTAGATCTGTTCTACAAAAAACAGGCGGATCATTTGGTGCGTAAAAGTCATTTTGGAAAGCGAAATTTTTTCATTGGATCTTTGATAGATTTCCTCAGAAAAACCATAGGCGCCGCCAACAAGAAAATTGATCTTTTTCACAGAACTTCCCATCCAAAAATCGATTTTCTCAGAGAATTCGCGGCTGGTAAACTGTTTTCCTTTTTCATCCAGGAGAATTACAAGTTCATTGGACTCTATTTGATTGAGGAATAATTTGGCTTCTTCCTTCTTCAGCTGGTCCGGTGTCAGGTTTTTGGCATTCCTTACATCAGGAATTTCGATAAGCTCAAAGTTCCAGTGTTTCGGAATTCTCGGAAGATAATATTTGATGAGAGAGACAATTTCTTTGTCATCAGTTTTCCCGATGCAGATCAAATTAATACGCATTTACTATATTTGTGGGGCAAAGATAAATGAATGGCAAAAAAAATACAGCGTTTTTTCCTGAAGATCAAAAACTTTTTTGATGATATTCACATTCCGTATCTGGGGATTTCTCTCTGGCGGATGTTTTCCATCTATTCCGATGCGATCTTCAAAAATCCCTTGGGAAGGCAGGCTGCGAGCATTTCCTGGAACTTTTTCCTGAGTCTTTTCCCAATGATTCTTTTCTTCTTGTCGGTTCTGCCTTTTATGCCGCATTACGACAAACTGCAGTTTTACATCTTCGAAGTTTTGATGCCACGCGTCTTCCCTTCCCATATGCAGAGCGATGTTACGAGTTATATTCAGGAAAACATCATCCCCAATATGAAGTCCATCAGTAACCTTACCATACTATTGTCTTTTATTTTTGCAACAAATGGATGTTTTACGCTCATCAACGGCTTCAACAGAAATACAGAATTGTCCAGAACCTTCGTGAAAGAATATCTTTTGGCAATGCTTGTCACAATCTGCTTCCTTTCATTGGTCTGTCTATCCATTTTTGGAATCTACTATAGCGAGGTGGTTTTAAAACTTTACACGCCGACCTACGATATCACTTGGTTTACCAAAAATCTAACGAAGATCATCAGTTTTGTCTCTTTCCCGATCTTCTATTTTGTTTTGCTTGCTCTTTTTTATTGGGTTGGCTGTCTCAAGATTACAAGAATCCGAGAGGCTTTCCCGGGCGCCATCCTCACCACGGTGTTATTTGTCCTGCTTACGTATCTTTTCGCAATCTATGTAGCAAATATTGCCAGGTACAACGTCTTGTACGGCTCCATCGGTTCCATTATTTTGGTAATGGTTTGGGTAAACGTCAACGTATTTTTGGTGTTGATGGGTAATGAGCTGAACCTTGCCATCAAAAAAGTGAAGCTGGAAAAGATTGTGAGAGACGAGATGAGAACTATTAATGAAAATTAATTCGGCTGTTTTAAGCTTAATAATATTCCAGATTTGTTATATTTACAATAGTTAAATTACTAACCCAAAAAATACATATCATGGCAAAAAGTCAGGACGCAAAAAAGACGACAAAAAAAGAGCCTCTTAAAACTCCAAAGGAAAAGAAGGAAGCTAAAAGAGATAAGAAAAATGCTTCCAAAAGAGATTAAAATGACAAACCTTTCAATTTAACTATTGAAAGGTTTTTTATTGATTTTCAAAATGAAATAGCCTATCAATCCCGAAAGAACCGAGGCAAGCAATATGCTGATCTTGGAAATATTCTGAATCTCAGTCGCACCTGGAAATGCTAAAAGCGACACGAAGATCGACATCGTGAAACCAATCCCTGCGAGAAATCCTACGCCAGCCATCTCCCGCCATCCGGAAAATGTGGGTAATTCTGCCCATTTCAGTCTGATGGCAACCATTGAAAATAAATTGATTCCCAATACTTTTCCGACAAATAATCCGCCCACAATTCCTATACTGAGAGGATTGATAAAGTCTTCGAAGATTTCTTTATGAAAAGTAATATTGGTGTTAGCCAAAGCAAATAGCGGCATAATCACAAAGCTGACCGGAATGTGCAGTTTCTGTTCCAGACTTTCCAAAGGGGATATTTCTGTTTCTGAGATATTGGTAGGAATCGTAAATGCTAAAATAACGCCTGCAATCGTGGCGTGAATCCCGGAGTGGTGCATAAAGTACCACAGGAAAATGCCGGGAATGATATAAAAAAGTAAGTTTTTCGCCCCAAGTCGATTAAGGATTACTAGCAGAAGTGTGATGCCTCCGCATATTCCTAATGAAATCCAATCAATCTGATCTGTATAAAACAAGGCGATCACAATGATGGCGCCCAAATCATCTACGATGGCCAGTGCACTCAGAAAGATTTTCAGTGAGTTGGGTACGCTTTTCCCCAGCAGCGAAATGATGGCGAGAGAGAATGCAATGTCGGTCGCCATCGGTATTGCCCAGCCATTTTTGTATTCTGTACTGTGGTTGAAAGCAAAATAAATCAAAGCGGGAATCAGCATGCCGCCAACTGCTGCAAAGATGGGAAGACTGGCCTTTTTGATATCCGACAGTTCGCCTTCCAGCAACTCGCGTTTGATCTCCAGACCTACTAAAAGGAAGAAAACCGCCATCAACCCGTCATTTACCCAGACTGAGACTGTGTAATTAAGATGAAAGGTCTCAAAACCCAATTGGGTATCCAGAAGATTCTGAAAATCTGTGGACAAAGAGCTGTTTGCTAAAAGCAGAGAAATCAGAACGAAAGAGATCAGGACAATGCCCGAACTTTTGCTGCTGTGAAAAAACTGCTCGAAATATTTTGATAAAACCATTATGTACGCTTGACTTTTGAAACCCCGTTGATTGCCTTCAATTGTTTGAAAGTCTCCTCCAACTGACTTCTGTTTTTAACTTCAAGATTGATGTTTCCGGTAAAAATGCCGTCATTACTGGAGATGCTCATACTTTTCATATCCATACTCATAGAACCACTGATGACCGCCGTAATATCGTTGATCATTCCCATTCTGTCCAGTCCTTCAATCTCAATTTTGACTCTGTTTTTGAAACTTTCTGCATTCACCCATTTGGCCTGCAAAACGCGGTAATCGTAATTCGCACGAAGGTTTATCGCATTCGGACAGCTTTCACTATGGATTTTGATACCGTCAGAAATGGTGATAAATCCAAATATTTTGTCGCCGGGAATCACTGTACAACATTTGGCAAAAGAGTAATTCAGCTTTTCTTCATCTTTACCGAATACGATCATATCCAGGTTAGAATCTACTTTCTCCACAAACTCATCCTTGTTGGAAGTTTTTCTGAAACGTTGGAAAAGATTGCTCAGAATGCTTTTTCCATCAGCATAACGCTTGATGTCCCCAATGTCGAAAGTACCATTTTGGAAACCTAAGAAAAGATCCTGTGACGTTTTCAGATTGAGAGATTTCTGTAAACCATTGATTTCTTCATCAGAAAAGTTGAGTTTGGCGTGGCGCATTTTACGCTGCAGAATTTCCTTGCCTTCCGAAGTGTTGAGGTTTTTTTCGGAGTTTAGAATATTTTTAATCTTCGATTTGGCTTTGGAAGTCACAACGAAGTCCAGCCAGTCCGGTTTCGGCTTTTGGTTTTGAGAAGACAAAATATCGATCTGATCGCCGTTTCGAAGCACATAACTGATTGGCACCAGTTTTCCATTGATTTTTGCGCCCAGACACTTTGTCCCCAAATCGGAGTGGACCGAAAATGCAAAATCCAAAGCGGTTGCACCAGTCGGAAGAATCTTGATCTCACCTTTTGGCGTGAAGACAAAAACTTCTTTGGAATAGAGATTAAGTTTAATATTATCCAGAAGTTCAGACGTACTAAGGTTTTGCTGTTGTTCCAGGACATCACGGATCTCTGTGACCCAGTTTTCAAAGCGCTGATCGTCATTATTTTTGCGGTAGCCTTCTTTATATTTGTAATGTGCAGCGACGCCTTTTTCTGCAATCTCATTCATCCTTTCAGACCGGATCTGCACTTCTATCCATTTTTTGTCTGGTCCCATTACGGTAAGGTGCAGACTTTCGTAGCCTGTAGATCTGGGCTGCGAGATCCAGTCCCGCATTCGGGAAGGATTGCTTTGGTAAAGGTCTGTTACGATAGAATAAATTTTCCAGGCCAGAAATTTTTCATTTCTCGGATCGGATTTGTAGATGATCCGGATGGCGTAATTGTCATACACTTCCTCAAAAGTCACGTTCTGCTTCTGCATTTTACGGTAAATGGAGCTGATCGCTTTCGCGCGTCCTTTTATCGTAAAGTTGAGGTTTTCCTCCTGTAGCTGTTCAGAAACTTCTTTGGTGAATTCTTCTACATATTTTTCTCTGCCTTCCTTCGCAGTTTCCAGTTTGCTGAGGATTTCAATATAAACATCAGGATTATTGTATTTAAGAGAAAGATCTTCCAGTTCAGATTTGATAGAGTAGAGTCCGAATCTGTGTGCGAGCGGCGCGTAGATATATGCGGTCTCTGATGCTATCTTTTTCTGCTTTACAGGATGCATGCTGTCCAAGGTTCTCATGTTATGAAGCCTGTCAGCAATTTTGATGAGGATCACACGGAAATCTTCGGAGAGTGTGAGGAGCAGTTTTCTGTAATTTTCTGATTGCACAGAGATGTTCTGCTGGTTCATCACAGAGATCTTGGTAAGTCCGCTTACGATGTCGGCAATTGTCTTTCCAAATATTTTGTTGAGGTCGTCATAAGTGTATTCTGAATCTTCAATAACATCGTGGAGCAGTGCACAGGCAATACTTGTGGCGCCGAGACCTACCTCATTGGCCACGATTTTTGCCACCTCTATCGGATGATAGATGTAGGGTTCTCCTGTTTTTCTCCGTTGATCTTTGTGGGCATCCAGAGCAATATCAAAAGCTTTTCTGATCAATTTGTTCTGGTCCTCATCCAGTGTCCTGTAGGTATTGTTTATGAGGTCTTTGTACCGCGCAAGGATTTCCTTGTTTTCTTTCTCTAGGTCGTACATCATCTAATGTTATTCATCACGAATATAAGAAAATTAATACAGAATATCAAGCTATATTTGCGCAGCTATTTTGTAGTATATTGTTGTTATGAGTAGAAAATATCAGCTGATATTTAGAAAGATTTATACAATTGTCATTCCGTTTTATACGGCTTTTCTGCTGTACCTGATGTTTTTCGGATTTGGAAGGACGCAGTATGCGATTAATATTGTCCGGCTATTGCCCATGTTTTCTACCATAGATTTTGTGGCAGACACTATTTCCTGGAAAACAATTTTTATTAATATTATTGGGAATATTCTGATGTTTGTACCTTTCGGATTTTTGGGTCTGGTTTTCCCAAAACTGGTTGAATTTAAAATATTGATCATCAATTTCTTGTCTGCCATTATTGTCATAGAAAGCCTGCAGTATTTTACAAGACTTGGCGTTTTTGATATTGATGATGTCATTCTGAATACCCTCGGCGTTGCAATTGGATTTCTGCTGTGCAAATGCTTAAAAATGAATCACATAGAGTGTGATTGAGTGATGACCTAACTTATTTGTTAAGTTCCTTCGCCCGGTTTTCAGCAGCGAGAATACCATTTTTCAGGATCGATTTTAAACCGTTTTCATCAAAGGTTTTCAGGGCAGCTTCTGTAGTGCCGCCTTTTGAAGCCACATCTTTTATTAGTTCTTCCAGAGATCTGTCAGAATTATTGATCAGATGATAAGCGCCCAACATAGTCTGTTTTACGAAAAGTTTGGAAAGGTTTTCATCAATTCCCATCTCCGTCCCCGCTTTAATCATTGCATCGATGATGTAATAAAAATACGCCGGACCACTGCCGGACAGAGCCGTTACGCCGTCCAAAAGACTCTCGTCTTCCAGGTAAACAGAGCGTCCTGTGGAATTCAGCAGACGCTCCACATTCATCAGTTCAGAAAATGAAATCCCTTCTGCCGCACTATAACCTGTGATTCCCATTCCCAAAAGGGTAGGGGAATTTGGCATCGCTCTAACGACAAATTTATGATTCAGAAGTTTCTGGATTTTCTCAATGGAAAGTCCCGCCATTATTGATAAAACGAGTGTTTTTTCAGGAATTTTAAAAGAAATATTCTCTGCAACAAAAGCAAAATCCTGAGGCTTTACAGCAATAATAACAAGATCAGCTTCCAAAGTTGTGATCTCACGAAATGTCGAGATTTCAGAATCCGGAAAAATAGATTTCAGGCTTTCTTTTTTGTCTTCGCTTCTGATTATCAGATGAAGATTTTGTGGCTTTATCAATTCATATTTCAGGAAGGATCTTGAGAATGAGATTCCCATATTTCCGGCTCCCAGGACGGCAATTTTCATTTGTGTTTTGTGTTTTATTTTTAGCAGTTACCGTCCGTTTCGCACGAGTCGCCTTCAGTAATAATGTTTAGTTGGTCGCCGTTTTCAGAAAATTCAGACCAGCTTTTTTCTAAAACTTCTGAGAAAAGATCTGTTGGCTGCGCGCCGGAGACACCGTATTTTTCATTAAATATAAAAAACGGTACACCTTTTATTCCAAGGGAATTGGCGGCGAAAATGTCATTTTTTACAAGTTTTGCTATTTCGGGAGAATGGACTGCATTTCCAACTTCTTCATTCGTCAATCCGATTTCTTTGCCAATGCTGCAAAGTACAGCCACATCGTCGATATCTTTTCCCTGTTTGAAGTAGGCTTCAAAAAGCAATTCTTCCATTTCATTGGCTTTTCCTTTTTCTTTTGCGAGCTGAACCAGCATTTGGCTTTTGAAAGAATTGGAGACTTTCACATCATCAAAATTAAATTCTACGCCTGCATTTTTCCCAGATTGTATCAGATTTTCATGCATTTGCATAATTTGAGGCATCGGAAAACCTTTGATTTCTGATAGGTATTCGTAATGATTTTTGGTCAAATCGTTTTTCATATTCGGATCCAGTTGGAACGAATGCCAATTGACTTCCACTTTATCATTCTGCGAAAACGTCTGAAGCGCTTTTTCAAAATTTCTTTTTCCAATGAAACAAAACGGACAACGAGTGTCGCTCCAGATATCTACTTTCATTTTTTTATTTTAAATAATATTCACTTCCCGTTCCAGCACAATCCCATATTTTTCCTTTACAGACTCAATAATCATTGCAGAGAAATCAAAAATTTCCTTTCCGCTTGCCGTTCCAGTTGCGTTGATGATGACCAAAGCCTGCTGTCTGTGCGAAGCTACATTTCCGATCTGTTTTCCTTTCCATCCGCATTGTTCAATCAGCCAGCCGGCCGGAATTTTTACAAGGTCACTATTCGGATATCCGGGAATCTGGTCGAATTTTAATTTTAACGTTTCATATTGAGCGAGCGGAATTGTCGGATTTTTAAAGAAACTTCCGGCGTTTCCAATCACATTTGGGTCAGGCAGTTTGCTTTGTCTGATATTGATCACCGCTTTCGAAACATCCTGAATTGTTGGATTCAAAATTCCCATATTTTCCAGTTCCGACTGGATAGCACCATATTCAACATTAATTCTGTGAACCGTTCTCGTCAGCCGGAAAGTGACGTCCAAAATCACATATTTGCCCTTTCCTTCCTGCTTGAAAATCGAATCTCTGTATCCGAATCTGCATTTTTCGAGGTCAAACACTTCAATTCCTGATGTATCGAGATTCAGCACTTTGCAGGACTGAAAAACATCTTTGATTTCCGTTCCGTAAGCTCCTATATTCTGCATCGGGGAAGTTCCTACGTTTCCCGGAATCAACGACAGGTTTTCCAGACCGCCATAATTTTTTTCCAGGCAGAAGATCACAAACTGATGCCAGTTTTCTCCTGCTTTTGCGGTGACTAAAACTTCATTTTCAGTAATGATTTCCTCCGTAATCCCTTTCAAATTCAGTCGAATTGCCAAACCCTCAAAATCCTTTGTCAAAAGCAAATTGCTGCCGCCACCCAGGAAGAGTATCGGAGTTTGAGGGTTTGAGTTTTTGAGGGTTTCGGTGAGTTCTTCTACCGAGCTGGCGTCTGCAAAGTATCTTGCAGAAGCATCTACGCCAAAAGTATTGTAAGCTTTGAGCGAAACGTTTTCCTGAATCATTATTTATATTTCGGAAGGAGATTCTCCAGATCTTTTTTTAGTTTTTCTAACTGTTTGTAACCTGCAGATTCTGTAGGTACATTGTAGATTTCGTATTCCTTATCTGCAGTCTGGATTCTGAAAATCTGGTCGGGACCGTCATAGTGGCCGCGTTTCTCGCCACTTTGGGTTTTGTCCAGCACAGCGATATTGATTCCGGAAACCAGCATCTGCCAGTCGGCGGCGTTGATTTTCTTTTTGATTGCAGGAAATTCTGTCGTTCTTCCGCCTCTTGCAGAGGATTCCAGCGAATCTTTGGTTGCGGTTATGAATGTGGAACCACCACGCCCAAATGTGTGTGTGTAGGAAATGGATTTGATTGTCGATGTAGTCTGTGCAGTGGTTGTGCAGCTAAGCAAGACCATTGTCATTGCTGAAAGCACGAATCCGATTTTTAGTAATTTCATCATTGTTATTTTAAATGTTAATTGAATATAGCATTGTATTCTTTGATGGCGTCCTGCAGGATTTCTACACTTCTTCTCAGGTCTTCCTGTTTTAGAACGTAAGCAATTCTGACTTGTCTTTTTCCAAGTTCCGGATTGCTGTAAAAACCGCCCATTGGCGCCACCATTACCGTTTCGCCATTGTTGGAGTAACTTTCCAGAAGCCATTGCGCAAACTTCTCTGTATCATCTACAGGCAGTTCTACGCCGCAGTAAAATGCACCTTTTGGTGTAGGGCAGATGACACCCGGTATTTCATTCAACAATCCTACCAAAAGGTCACGGCGCTGTTTGTATTCTTCTCTCACGCTTGCGATGTACTCTGCATCGTTTTTGTGGGCAGCAGTGGCAGCAATCTGGCCTAAAAGCACAGGACTCAGTCTTGCCTGAGCAAAGAGAATCGCCGCATCGTGGATTGTTTTGGAACGCGTGATCAAACAGCCTATTCTTGCACCGCACATCGAGTATCTTTTGGATTCTGAATCTATAACTACAACGTTCTCTGCCACTTCCGGAAACTCGAACATAGAAATCTGCTGCTCGCCATCGTAGACGTATTCTCTGTAGACTTCGTCAGAGATGATTACAATGTCGTGCTTTTTGACAATGTCTGCAAGTTGCTGCAGTTCTTCTCTGGAGTACAAATAACCTGTTGGATTCCCAGGATTACAGATGACAATCGCTCTTGTTTTGTCTGTAATTCTTTTCTCAAATTCTTCAATCGGAGGAAGGGCAAATCCTGTGTCGATGGTGGAAGTAACGGCCACAATATTGATGTTGAAAGTGCCTGCAAAACCATTGTAATTGGCATAGTAAGGTTCGGGGATGATGATCTCGTCGCCGTCGTCGCACAGGGTGGATATGGCAAAGTTGAGCGCTTCGGAACCGCCGTTTGTAACAATGAAATTATCTGTTGTAAGATCTGTAAATCCCAGAGAATGGTAATAATCTCTCAGAGCGGTTCTATAATCCAGATTGCCTTCGGAGAGTGCGTATTCCAGGACTTTAAGGTCTATGTTTTTGACAGCATCCAGGGCTGTTTGTGGTGTCTCTATATCGGGCTGACCGATGTTGAGATGGTATACTTTGATTCCCTTTTGTTTGGCTGCTGTTGCAAAAGGAACTAATTTTCTTACGGGTGACGCTGGCATATGCTGCGCGCGTTGTGATATTTTCGGCATTGTTGATTGACTTTGGGATACAAAAATAGTGAAATTTTGGTTGCTGTTGAATGCTTGTCTGTTGATAGTTTTCAAAAACTGACAGAATATGAGCTAATGATAAAACGTGAATGCTGCGCAGCGCAGCCCGACTTGAACGGAGCTCTTTTTGCCATTGCGGATTTTGAAAATTTCAGCTGAGGACCAGCGTTATTCGCAATGGCAAAAAAGCGGGAGTGGAAGGCGGAAAAGCTGCCCAAAAATTAACAGTTAATCCTTTCTGTAATTTGATTCTTCAATTATCTTTGCAGCTATGAAAAATCTGGTTTTACTTTTTTTGTTCGGTCTGACATTGAGTTGTAAAACGTATAATACTTCTATTTTGGAAAACGGAGATCTGCTTTTTGTGCCTGCCGTAGAAACGGGACTGTCCGGTGCGATCAATAATGTGACGCAGACGGAAAAGAAAACGTCCTATGACCATATCGGGATTGTGAAGAAGGAATCTGAGCATCTTTATGTGTTGCACGCGGCTCCCAAAGGTGGTTCTCAGAAACAGAAGCTGCAATCTTTTTTGAAAGAGCAGACGAAAAAGGGTCAGAAAATTGATATTTACAGATTGAAAGACGAGTACAAACCAGCGATTGGAAATTCGGTTTTGAAGGCGGAGACTTTGGTGGGGAAGCCGTATAATTTCAATTATATTCTGGATGACAATTCCTATTACTGCTCGGATTTTGTGGAACGGGCGTTTCGTGAGAATCAGATTTTTAGATTAGAACCAATGACTTTTATTGATCCTAAAACTAACAAAACAAATGCGTTTTGGGAAAAATTCTATCAGGATAAAAATCTGAAAGTTCCGGAAGGTGAACCTGGCTGCAATCCAAACGGTCTGGCGGCTTCGGAAAAACTGAGAAAAGTGGGAGAACTGAAATAATTTTTTTTGAATTTAATTCATACTTGTTTGGTGGGAATTAAAATAGTTTTATATTTGCAGTAGAATTAGAATTAAATGAAAGTCATATTCTCTCAAATCATAATGTGCAATCCCAAGTAAAACATTGGATAGGAGAGAGTATGTCATTAGCTTTACCCTGTTGGTAGAGCTTTTTTTATATAAAATTTTAAAGTAATGAATCAAACCCAGAAATATTATACGGACGAAAAAACGGTGAGGCTGACGGCATTTTTGGTGATCCTCTTTCTTTCGGCAGCATTAATTTTTCAATGGCCGTACCTGGTTTTATTCCTGGCTTTTGATTTTGTGATCCGGGCGCTTGGCTTGCCATTTTCGCCGCTGGCTTTAGTTTCGAAATCGATCTCCAAAATATTGCGGCTGAAAAAGAAACCGATTTTTGCGGCACCAAAGAGATTTGCAGCGACTTTAGGTTCTGTCTTTACGCTGCTGGTTTTTTTATTAATGCTGAATGGATTTTATTATCCTGCTGCTGCAGTAGGACTTTTGTTAATCATTTTGGCAAGTTTGGAAAGCTTTTTCAAGGTTTGTGTCGGGTGTTACCTTTATCAGTATATCGTGATCCCGATTCAGAATAAATTCAATAATTCACCAAAATAAGATATGACTATGATTTACAAACAAGACACTTTTGGTAACAATTTGGCTCCGAAACCAGCGAAGGAAATCATCCTGGAAATAGAGCTGAACGGCAAAATTAGATTTGATATCCTGCTTTATACGATTTATAACCATTACAAAATCACTTATAAAATCGTAAATGCCCACATCGAATATCTCAACGGAAATAATTTTGGCAACGTGAAATTACTACTGAAAATAACGGACGACGAGATCGATAAAATTGAAAATTATCTGGGTGAATACAAGCTGATGAGCTGCAAAATACCAGTCCTTCAACAAACAAAGGAAGCTTCTTAGGGCTTCCTTTTATTTTTATAATTGCTGTCTAAATTCTAATATCTAAACTTTGACTTCTTCTTAGATCCTTCTGATATCTGCACCAATTGCTCTCAGTCTCTCGTCTATATTTTCATAACCGCGGTCGATCTGTTCGATATTCTGAATGACCGATTTTCCTTCTGCAGAAAGTGCAGCGATCAATAGAGCATTTCCAGCTCTGATGTCCGGCGAAACCATGGAAGTACCTCTTAAAGGTGTTTCCTGATTCATCCCTATCACGGTAGCTCTGTGCGGATCGCAAAGAATAATCTGCGCACCCATATCAATGAGTTTATCAACGAAGAACAGTCTGCTTTCGAACATCTTCTGGTGGATCAAAACAGACCCTTTTGCCTGCGTTGCCACAACCAGAATAATGGATAACAAATCTGGTGTAAATCCTGGCCAGGGCGCATCGGAAACTGTAAGAATAGATCCGTCTATAAATTTTTGGATCTTATAATTGTCCTGAGACGGGATATAAATATCGTCGCCTCTCTGCTCAAGCTGAATACCTAATTTTCTGAACGTGTTTGGAATAACTCCCAACTCGTTCCAGTTCACATCTTTGATCGTAATTTCTGATTTTGTCATTGCAGCCAAACCAATCCACGATCCGATTTCTACCATATCTGGAAGCATTCTGTGCTCTGTTCCGTTTAGTTTATCGACACCTTCCACGATTAAAAGGTTGGATCCGATTCCGGAAATATTGGCGCCCATTCTGTTCAGCATTTTACAAAGTTGCTGAAGGTATGGTTCGCATGCAGCGTTGTAAATACTTGTTTTTCCCTTTGCAAGGACTGCTGCCATCACGATGTTTGCAGTTCCTGTAACGGAAGCTTCTTCCAAAAGGATAAATTTCCCTTTAAGTTCTTTTGCTCTCAAGGAATAGAAAGCTTCGTCTTCGTCATAAGAGAATTCTGCTCCCAATTCCACAAAACCCTGGAAATGCGTATCCAGACGTCTTCTTCCTATCTTGTCGCCTCCCGGAGTTGGCAAATATGCTTCACCAAATCTCGCCAGCATAGGGCCCAGGATCATTACAGAGCCACGCAGTTTTGCGCCGTCTTTCTTGAATTCCTGAGATTTTATATATTCGAAATTAACTTCATCGGCTTTGAAAGTGTAATCTCCTTTTCCGTTTTTAGTTACTTTAACGTTAAAGTCCTGTAAGATTTCAATCAGTTTGTTGACATCTTTAATATCCGGAATATTACTGATTCGCACCTCATCTTCGGTCAGCAAAACAGCACAAAGGATTTGTAAAGCTTCATTTTTCGCACCCTGAGGTGTGATCTCACCGCTTAATCTTTTCCCTCCTCTTATTTCGAACGCTCCATTCATTATCTTCTGTTATTTTTATGATTTTGGAAATTGTTTTTCCTGTTATTACTATTTTGATTGCTGTTTCTGTTGTTGTTGGGATTCCTGTTGTTGTTATTCCTGTTGGCAGCGTAATAGATTTTGCTTCTTTCAAGAGATTCCAGACTGGTAAGATCCAGCTTATCACCGGATAATTCTTTCAAATGACGGAAAATTACATCATCCTGCACATGCTCTTTGTTGTAGACATTGTAGGATTTTTTCATGTTGTTGGCAATCACATGCGTCAGGGCTTCCTTCTCGTCACCTTCTTCCAGTGCAATGGCCTTTTCTATCAGTTGGAGGATACTTTTCCCATAGAATTTGTAGGCATTATCCAGAGATGGATAGTCCATTTTTCTCGGTTTTGTGAAAAGATCTTCCTCAGAAAGTACAGGATATGGTGAGTCTACATCCAGGTTGTGATCTGCCAGTATAAAAAGGTGATCCCAAAGCTTGTGCTTGTAATTCTCCTCATCGCGCAGGTGCGGGTTTCTCTGCCCCATAAACTCGATGATAGCAAGTGCCATTTCGTTCCTTTCCTCTTTGGTCTGCAGGGTTTTGCAATGCTCTACCAGCTGCTGTATGTTGCGCCCGTATTCGGGCAGTAATAGTTGTGTTCTGTCGGTATTATAATCCATAATGTGCAAATATAAAAATATAAAATCAGAAAAAAATCGATTTTGAAATTTAAGGATCAACAATCACTTATTTGGGCGTGTCCCTTTGTTTTTCCGCTGCATATCCAGCCGCAAAACAAGTGGGCCGTGCTTTCCGCTATATCTTTTTCCGCCGCGCATCTGCCAGCCGCCGGAAAAAGGATGTCGCTGCAATCACTCACGCAGTTACAAGACAGATTCACACTGATTCCGGATTATTCAATGAATTTTTTGCGCTGCTCCACACTTGGAAGGAAACACTGGTTGGCAGCCAGTTTTTTCCTGTTTCGGGAAACCAAATTATAAAGCTGATTGCCAATCGCCTCAGGAAGGATTTTTCCGGCGGCTGCCAGGGAATAGATGCCGCCAATTTCCGTCGCTATTTTTAAAACAGCTTTGTATCTGGTGAGATAAAAACTGTCAGGTTTCCAAAGATATAATGTGTCAAAAACCTGGTTTGGCAGGTTGCGTTCGTTCAGAAACTTCTGTCCGAACTCCGACTGCAGGGACGAAAACAAAAATTTGTTGTCCTTGTCCTTCTCCAAAATCCACTGTACCCAATGATTGCAGAATCCACATTCGCCGTCATAAAAAACAATGAATTTATCCTTAAAACTTACTGAGATATCCGTTGTCATAATGCGTTTGCCTGTTTGATTTGTTGTTGTACTTTTCTGAAATATTCTGCCAGCTGCTTTCTCTCATCATCCGTCAGTTTCGCTTCCGGGTGAAGGATCAGATAACTTTCCAGCGGCATCACTTTTTTTTCTATATATTCGGCTGCTTCCTCCAGTTTATGAGTCTGTCTTTTTGCATCATAGGTTGCAAACGTAGAGAAGTTGAGTTCCGGTCTTGCGTTGTCGATATGATTTTTCAAAATCCATCCTGCAGGCTGAATGTAGCTGTAAGCGGGATATTTGGTTTCATTGGAATGGCAGTCATAGCAGGAATTCCTGATAATTTTAGCGATTGGTTCCGGCGTATTTTTAATCTTAATAAAGTCCATTCCGTCATTAGTCTCTGGATTAGTTTTATCAATTGGAAAGAACTGAATGAAGATAAATGCTGCTAGCAAGACAATTAATATTTTTTTCATAGTGTTATTTTTATTAATATAACAAAATCTCTTCCAAAAGTTAAAATTGATAAGCAGGACAAAAGTAAAAAAGATTCAGTTGCCGCAATTCGGAGAAGCTTTTCTATTTTATACCATTCAAACCTTAGATAAGTTTTGGGTCTTTTCGGGCCTTATAATATTTTCAATGGTAAAAAATATTTGAGGACGGTGCGATTAAATGTCAGCACTTTTACACCCACTAAAAATCTTTAATCTGGAACTCAAAACTTTAAACTCAAACCAACCTACAAATTTCGTACATTTGCAAAAATTTTGGGCTTCGAAAGTCGAAGTAACCCATTCTTAACCAAGTCTTGCGCTCATTATTTCTTATCCTGAGCTGAGACCAAGAAACAAATTTATGTCAAATATTGTCGCAATCGTTGGGCGTCCCAACGTAGGAAAATCCACATTATTTAATCGATTATTAGAAAGAAGAGAAGCCATCGTAGATTCTACTGCAGGCGTTACCAGAGACCGTCATTACGGGAAATCTGACTGGAATGGCGTCGATTTTACAGTGATAGACACAGGTGGTTATGACGTAGGAACAGACGACGTTTTCGAAGTGGAGATACGCAAGCAGGTTCAGCTCGCTGTAGACGAAGCAACTTCTATCATCTTTATGGTAAGCGTGGACGATGGTCTTACAGACACCGATCAGGAGATCTTCGAATTACTAAGAAAATCAAACAAGCCTTTATATTTGGTAGTCAACAAAGTGGATTCTTCCAAAGAAGAACTTCCTGCGACTGAGTTTTACCAATTAGGCATCGAAAAATACTTTACTTTATCATCTGCAACAGGCTCCGGAACTGGAGAATTACTGGATCAGGTGGTTAAAGATTTCCCAACAACCGATTACAAAGATCCATTCGAAGGTTTGCCGAAAATTACGATTGCAGGTCGTCCAAACGTGGGAAAATCTACAATGACCAACGCTTTGCTTGATGTGGAGAGAAATATCGTAACCGATGTTGCCGGAACTACCAGAGACAGTATTCAGACTTTATACAACAAATTCGGACACGAGTTTGTATTGGTAGATACAGCCGGAATGCGTCGTAAAGCGAAAGTTTCCGAGGATCTGGAATTCTATTCCGTAATGAGATCCATCCGTTCTATCGAATATTCCGATGTAGTAATCTTGATGGTAGATGCCACGCAAGGCTGGGAATCTCAGGATATGAACATCTTCGGACTGGCGCAGAAAAACAGAAAAGGAATTGTTATCTTGGTCAACAAATGGGATTTGATCGAGGACAAGCACACCAACACGATCCGTGATTTTGAACAATCCATCAGAGACAAAATCGGACAGTTCAACGATATTCCAATTCTTTTCGTTTCCGCTTTGACGAAACAAAGAATCCTGAAAGCCGTAGAAATGGCAATGGTTGTTTATGAAGACCGTAAAAAGAAAATCAAAACTTCCAAACTGAATGAAGTGATGTTGCCAATCTTCGAAGCAATGCCACCGCCATCCAACAAAGGAAAATACATCAAGATCAAATATTGCGTGCAGTTGCCGACGCCGTCGCCGCAATTCGTATTTTTCTGCAACCTTCCGCAATACGTGAAGGAGCCGTACAAAAGATTCACAGAAAATCAGCTTCGTAAAAACTTTGGTTTCACCGGAGTTCCGATCGAAATTTACTTCAGACAAAAATAAAAAATCTAACCCTTTCTTAGTTCAGACTTCGAAAGGGTTTTTTATATTAGGAGCATCACGTTTCAACTTCTATTCACCATTCCAACCCGCTATCCGCTATATCTTTTTCTTTTTTCATAACGTTTGTAGTCCAAATCGAACTTGATTAAAAAAAAAGAAAAAGGATACCGCTCCTATCGGGGCTAGGTTGAGGTAACAGCCGTCTTTCGAGTGTTATGGAATTAAACTTTTCCAGTTTTAAAAAATTGAAAGTTTTTTCGTTTAATTAATTTAAATTTGCGTGCTGAAAATATCAGCAGAATCAATAATTAATAACAAGTTCTCGACAAAACTTATCAACCTATGAAAAAAGCTCTATCAATTTCATTCTCAATGAGTGTCATCTTTTCAACAACTTCCTGCGCAACTATTTTTACAGGAACAAAAGATAAAATCACATTTACATCTACTCCGGAAGGTGCAAAAGTAATTCACAAAGGTGTGGAAAAATGTGTGACGCCTTGTACAGCCGAAATCTCAAGAGGACTTAGCAAACAATTAGTCTCTATAGAAAAAGAAGGTTACGCAAGCAAAGAAGTCAAATTGGAAAAGACTTTCAATCCCGTGACATTGCTCAATATTCTTCTAGGTGGGGCAATTGGTGCAGGAATTGATGCTGCTACAGGGTCTTTGACAAAGTACAGCCAAAAAAACTATTCGGTAGAATTAGAAACGAAATAAAAATACTATCATAAAATGCTAAAAGTTTTATCAGAAGAATTCTCACTGGTCAATTCCTGGATCAATGACCTTCGAAATGTTGAAGTGCAGAATGACCGCCTGAAATTCCGTAGAAATATGGAACGAATCGGCGAAATTGCCGCTTTCGAGATCAGCAAAACTTTAGAATTTAAAGACATCAAAATTACAACGCCTCTTGAGACGATCTCAGTAAAAGAAATCACAACGCAGCCTGTGATTACCACTATTCTAAGAGCCGGCGTTCCACTATTCCAGGGGATTCTCAATTATTTTGATAAAGCAGATTGCGGATTTGTAGCCGCGTACAGAAAACACGACGCCAACGATTATTTCTCCATCAAACAGGATTATTTAACCTGTCCTAAATTGGATGACCGCCCATTGATTGTGGCTGACCCAATGCTGGCAACCGGCGCATCACTCATAGAAGCTATCAAAGATCTTTTGACCAACGGAAAACCATCTTCTATTCATATCGTCGCCGCCATCGCAAGCCGACAAGGTGTAGAAACCATCCGGAATGCCTATCCCGAAGCAAAAATCTGGATCGGCGCATTGGACGAGAGCCTGACTTCCAAAGGCTACATCACACCAGGATTGGGCGATGCCGGAGATTTGTCTTACGGTGAAAAACTCCAAAGATAAAAGTGATAAAACGATAAATGATAAACGATAATTGATTGCTCATCATTTATCGTTTATCATTTCATAATTAGACATCCATCGCCATCACCAGCAGACTGACTTTCACATTGTCAGAATTGCGAAGGATTTCCCAGGCAATGTTGGAGCTTGTATTTCCTGTTGTGAAGACGTCATCAATCAATAATAAATGTTTATCGCTGATCTTTTCCGTCAGTTGGTAAACATTTTTTGTTTTCAGGCGGTCTTTCTGATCTTTTTTAACCTGTGCCCGGGAATGTTTATTCCTTTGCAGCAGATCGTGATTAACAGGGATGTCAAAGTGTTTTGATAATTCGTTCCCGAAACTATGAAGCTGATTATAACCTCTCTGTTTCAGCTTTTTAGGATGCAGCGGCACTGTCACTATAAGATCCGGTTTTCTGTCGCCGAATTCTAATTTCCCGATGGTCCATTCTGCCAGATTTTTCCCAATTTTTTCCCGATGGTTATATTTTAACTGATGAATGATTTTCTGAGACAGACTTTCCTTCTCGTACAGCATCAGTGAGAAGGCATTTTCAACCGGAAAAAGAAGCGAAACCTTATCCTTAAGACCATTACTAATTTCCGTAAACTGATGATTTGAAAAATGGATATTTTCCATGCACAGGTCACAGACAATCTCATTTTTGTCAATCAGCTGATTGCAATCCAGGCATCGGTTTGGAAAAAGGAAATCGAAAATCATTCTTAGTGTTTTTTAGTAACTAAATTAATGATTAATTCTCACAAAAAAACCTTCCAGAGATCTGAAAGGTTTAATTATTTTTAAAAAGGCGAAGAATTAATACATCAATTTGTAATATTCATCAGCCATTCTATCGCTATTAAACTGAGTTTTCACGTCGGTCATTGCATTTTGAACGATTGTTCGCCATTGATCTGGTTTTTCGTAGTAAGCCGGGATAATTTCATTTTCCAGAACATCATAAAGATTCTTCAGGTCAAAACTGTCCTGCTCAATTGTAGACCAGTTGTCATAATCGGCTTTTGGAACTACGAAAGAGTTTTCGCCGTGTTTGGCAAACTCAGGAATCCATCCGTCGTCGGTAGAAAGGTTCACAGATCCGTTCATAGAAGCCGTCATCCCGCTGGTTCCGGAAGCTTCTCTTGGAACTCTCGGATTGTTGAGCCAGATATCAGAACCCTGTTTCAGCGATTTGCTTAATGATAATTCGTAGCCCGTGAGAACTGCCATATTCTTGTGATTCTTACTTTCCTCAACCAAATTGTTGAAGGTAGAGATAGAGCCGTAATCCATTGGGTAAGGTTTCCCTGCCCAGATAATCTGAACCGGATGCTGCTTGTTGGACAGCATTTTTCTGAATCGCTCTTTATCTGCCAACAGTAGATCTGCTCTTTTGTAGCCTGCAAAACGTCTTGCCCAGACAATAGTCAAAACTTTAGGATCGAACATATTGCCGGTTTGGTCTGCAACGATGCGGAAAGCTCTCTTCTTCAGATAAGCTTTTCTGATGTCGAATTCCTCATTGTCGCCCTCTTCTTTATATTGATAAAGCGCTTTGTCTGCCCAATATTTGAATTCCTGTGCATTGGTAATCGATTTGATTTCGCAGATGCCTTCGTATTTGTTCCACATCTCTCTGGAAACTTCGCCGTGCAGCTGTGAAACGCCATTTGCAACCCGTGCCATTCTCAAAGCACAAAGTGAGTGGTTGAATTTGTCGTCCTGAACGCCTTCTATACTTTTCACTTCGTCAATGGTAAGTCCGCAGAAATAGGACATATCGTGGCAAAGGTGAATGTTGTGTTTTTCGTTGCCGGCTTCTTCCGGCGTGTGTGTTGTGAAAACCAGTTTTTCCTTCACTTTGGAAAGGTCGCCACCATATTTTCTTAATAAATGAAATGCTGCCGGCAATCCGTGCGCCTCATTCAGGTGGTAGACGTCTCTCTGGAAATTCATCTCATCTAGCAGTTTTGCACCGCCTTTTCCAAGGAGTATATATTGCGCTACTTTAGTCGATTCGTTGGCGTCGTATAGTTTGTGGCAGATTGTTTTGGAGACGTGGTCATTTTCAGGAACATCTGTGCTGAGGAAAAACATTGGGCATGTTTTGAAAGTCTCCGGCGCCAGATACCACACTTTTACCCAGACAGGTGCGTTGTGAATTTCAATTTGGAATTTGATGCCAGTATCCTCCAGAAAGCTGTACATTTTCTTGGTCCAGATCGGGTTGAGAGTCTGGTCCATATTCCGGCTTTGGTCGTAGTAGCCGTATTTCCACAAAATACCGATTCCTACAAAATCCTGTTTCAGGTTGTAGGCGCTTTTCATATGTGAGCCTGCCAGAAATCCGAGTCCGCCACTGTATATTTTCAGGGCTTGGTCTATCGCAAATTCCATAGAGAAATAGGCAGTTGTTTTTGAATACTCAGGATTGATGCTGTAGGGCATCTTGAAGTTTTTAAAATCCATTGGTGTTATATTTTTTAAGGGTCTAGTCTATATGCTTGCAAATATAGGAATTACTTTTATCTACAGTTGATCAAGCTATTGAAAATCTGAAAGTTTAGCTTTCTTCAAACCCGATGCCAGTGGGGATTTTTCTTAATTAATTTTTTAGACTCTTCTTTAATATAGTTTCCTACTTTCAAAACTGTATTTTGGATTTTATTATTAATTTTAATTCATATAAGTATTTTGTAATCAATTATTTATTAGATTTATAAAGGTTTAATTTCTAATAAAAAGCGAGATGATTTATTGTGAAGACCTTCAGAAGAATTTGGACGTTTGTATGGCTTCCAAAACCGGCAAATCGGATAATCTGATAAAATGGTATGACTCCATCGGCAGTGCCAATCTGCACGAGCGCGAGGAATATCAGAAAAAAACAGAGCTCCTGCTCCTCAGTACATTATTTGCCCATTATCCGGATATTGAAATTGAAAACCTTATTGGTGAGAGCCCGGATTTTATTATCAATTATCAGGGAAAGAGTATCGGAGTGGAGGTTTCGGAGATTATCAACCATTTCGAACTCAAAAAAAAGGAGAGTTACATCAATCACATTTTCCGTACGGTAGAAGCTTTGTTGTCCGACTATAAAAGCCTTTCCGGGATTTATTACCTTAGTATAGATTACCATCAGGAAGATTTTTACCAGCAGCCGGAGCAATTGATTAAAGAAATCTCATCTGCGATTACCAATAATAAAAACACAAAATTTGTAAGACATATCAGAAGAACGCCTCATCACAAGGGCGTTCTTTTGTTTTTGGAGTACAGATTTTCTTTATTTGATGAGCTTCACTCCGAAAAAATCCGCCAAGTCATCGAGAAGAAGAATAACAAGTACAAACTCTACAACTCCAAAGCCAAGGAATGCTGGCTGGTATTGGTTTCTAATATGTACAACATCGCCTCGCGGTATACTTACATCCAGGCAAAGGAAGAACTGAAAAATATCAGCAGTCCTTTCTCAAAAATACTTCACATAGAAAATCTTCACAGTCAGATGATGGTCATAAAGTGATAGCAACGGCTCGTTTGTTGATATTTTGGTATATTAGATCAGTAAAAATCTAAATCAAGCCATTCTAAATCACTTAAAAAATGAATATTGCAGAACAATACATCGCAGGGCTCAAAAAAGTCTATCTGGATAATGGAGGAAAGGAAGTCTGGGAACATTTTGAAACCATAAAACACGGCGCAGCAGCTGAAAATCTTGATAAACTCAAAATCATCTATCCAGAGATTCCGGAATCATTTATAAATCTGCTGCAATATGTAGACGGCACTTATTGGCGTGAATATAAAGGTGAAGAAATTGACCTTTATTTTCTGGGTTCGGATGTTTATGAATATGCTTATTATCTGTTGGCATCCCAGGAAATGTTGGATAATCAAAATATTGCAACCCAGTATTATTCAGATTACATCGGCCGCGAATATGATGAGGTGGAGATGGATGATAAAATTACAGACAAAACGGAAGATGTCAAATGGCTTCATTTCTCAGACTGTATGAACAATGGCGGGACTTCACAACTGTTTATAGATTTCAGTCCGTCGGAAAAGGGAAAAGTGGGTCAGATTGTTAGATTTTTACACGATCCGGATGAGTTTAAAGTCATAGCGGAAAGTTTCGATGATTATCTTAAAACAATCATCGGTAACGGATTTGATTTTATTAATGAAGAAATAATTGATTAATAAAATTGGAATATTAACAGTCAACAAAACAAACATCATGAAAACAAAATCCGGTTTAATAACTTTGATAATGTTGATCTCAGCCCTGGCTTTAACGGCTTGTGATGGTGCAAAAACTAAAAAGAAAGAGATATCTTCAACCAAAGAAAATGTACCGACGGCCAACATCCAAGATCCGGTGCCAGTTGAAGCGCCAAAGATCTCAACGGCGGAAGCTGTCAAATTGGCAACGGCGCAATTTGAAGCTTATCTTCCAAAAATTCTGGAATCCCACGACGCTGCGATAGATCTTCAGGAGGCTGTTACCGGAGATTTTACGGGTGACGGGATAGATGATGTGGCAATTTACTTCTCACTTTCGCCAAAAGGCGGTGGCAATGCATTGGTGGGTCAGGGTTTGACTTTGTACCAGAATGATGGCAGGCGCGTGAAGGTGATTGCTGGTTTTGAGCCGGATTATCTTTTTAGTTTTACAAAAATCAGCGGCGGAAAAATCTACGTCGAAAAACTGGAATATGCCGATGAAGACGGAAGATGCTGCCCTTCGATCCGGACAGAACATATTCTCACCATTTCCGGGAACAGAGTCTATTAGAACTCAAAATTGATTAGAATTACTGGTTCGGAAGAATGCAACCTTTGATAATAAAAATATAAAAATTATCGCAATATCAAAAGAACGCCAATTGATTGCGTTCTTTTTTTTTAGAAGATATGAACAGATTAGCAGCAAATTTCGTGACTTATTGAAAGAAGAAAACAGGTTATTTTTTTGCAGGAATTCATAAACAGTTTTGTTTTTAAAATCTTATTAAATTTTCAATAGAAATGCATTATTTTTTGATAATAAAGAATTTTGAAGTTTAAAATGAATTATTTCCTCCGGAAATTTAATTTTCATAAGTACGAGTTGCTTTGCTGTGAAAATTGGGGAAGTGCGCTGGCGTTAATCTCTCAAATTTTGAATGCTTTTTATAGTTACGAAGCCATTTAATGAACCTTTCTTAGAGTCTGATTATTAAATTAATATTAATTATTCGTCTGATATCGGTAGTGCAATCGTGGCGATCTCAGGTGAGATTTTTTGGCTTTATCATTTATTGACGGCGTTTCAGCGTGACTATCACAAAGAAATTTTTTTAATGATAATCGATTACAATTAATAGATTTTTAATGATAAGCTTTGTTTGATAGATATAAGCGTGAAAATTATATTTTATTAAGGTTTTTCTCTTTATAAATTATTACTTTTGTGGTTTATATTAAAATAAATCGTTATGAAAATAAAATTACTAATTAATAGGCACTCATCGACTGTGAGGAAGCATCTTCTGCTTTTCTTCCTCCTTGCGATGACCATTAATGTTTGGTCGCAGACGACAACTTATACTTTCACCAGTGCAAGTTGGGGAGCTACTCCTGCTAACTGGACTTCCGGAGTGGCTGGAAATGCATTGACAAGCGGACGGGGAATCCAAATTACTAATGCAGCAAGTGGAGCATATGGAAATAGCCCGATTTCCTTTTCCAACATTTCGCAGGTTGTAGTGACTTATTCTACCAACGCAAATAATGGAGCTGGTACTATCAACGCTTTTGCTACTACTGCGACAAATTCGGCTGCACAGTCAGGAACCAGAATTGGGACATCTCAGTCGGTAACAACTACGGGTGGAACTTCTGACCGGACTATGACGTTCACACCTGCTACTGCTGTAACAGGTTTTTTACAGCTTTATGTCACTTGTACTACCAATAGTATTTACGTAAAATCTGTTGCTGTTACTTATTCTACAGCTCCTGCAACAACTCCTGTTGTTAATACAGGAACAGGTTTTACAGGAACGGTTGGTACACCTATCACAAGCTTTCAAATACAGGCAAGTAATACTCCAACGGCTTATGCAATCACGTCTGGTACTTTGCCTACGGGACTTAATCTTAATACAACAACTGGGTTAATTTCCGGTACGCCAACTGCAGCTGGTTCAGGATCAGTTAATGTAACTGCAACCAATGGTGCAGGTACAAGTGGCGCTGTGGCAGTTACTTATAATATCGCAAAAGCTAATCAGACTATTACTTTTAATACCTTTGGTACAAGAGCTTACGGCGATGCGAACATTACACTCGCTGCTACAACTACTTCAGGCCTGGCAATTACTTATTCAAGTAATAATACATCTGTCGCAACAGTGACAGGAAATACATTGACAATTATAGGAATCGGAACTGCTAATATCACAGCTGCACAGGCCGGTAATGCGAATTACAATCCTGCGACAGATATAGTAAGAACTCTTACAGTGACTGCACGACCTTTGACGATCACAGGACTTACAGGCGTCAGTAGAATTTATAACGCGACTACAATTGCATCTGCTTCTGGAACACCTGCATTGGCTAATGTGGTTACCGGCGATGAATCTGATGTACTTCTTTCCGGTACGCCAACTTATACTTTTGCAAATGCAAACGTAGGAACAGGAAAAACAATCACCACAACAGGATTTACCCTTACTGGTGCAAAAGCGTCTAACTATAGCCTGACGCAGCCATCTTTGACTGCGAATATCACTACAAAATCAATCACAGTCTCTGGTGCAGTAGCTCAGAATAAGTCATACGACGGAACCACTATCGCAACGATTACAGGTGGTACACTGGTAGGAGTTGAGGCAGCAGATGCGGCAAACGTCAATCTTTCTCCGAATGGTGTTTTTGCTTCGGCAAATGCAGGAACAGGGATTGCAGTTTCAGTAGCGATTACAGGAAGTGCAGTTTCAAATTATTCATTAGCGCAACCGGGACTGACTGCCAATATTACAAAATTGGACCAGACTATTACATTTAATGATGTGCCGGTATTGGTATTGCCATCCGCATCTATTAATCTTAATGATTATGCATCTTCTTCTCAGGCACAGGTGCTTTCTTACGCCAGTTCAAATCCTTCTATAGCATCTGTATCAGGAAGTACACTTACTGTGGTGGGTGCCGGTACGGTTACTATCACGGCGTCTCAGTTGGGAAGTACAAATTATAATGCAGCAGAAAACGTTACCAAAGTCATTACGATCATTACCAAACCTGTCGCTGTAGCAGCAAATCCTGTTACAACTACAAGTTTTACGGCAAACTGGCAGGCGATTCCTGGTGCTACAAGTTATGCGCTGGACGTTTATAAAAAAGTAATGGGGACTGGCAGTACAGACGCAACAGCTACTTGGAATTTCAATACTGTGAATCCTGTTATTGCGCCATCTCAAGTTGTGACGGTTTCTGCCATAACGCCAGGAAACGTTAATGGAACTGTAGATCCAATATTGACAACTACTGCACCTTCGTCAGGTTATGAAGGAGCGTCAGGTGGTAATAATGCGGGAACAGCTGTTAGGTCCGGTGCGGCATTAAATACAGATGCTAATGGTAGTGCTTACTTTCAATTTGTAGTGACTCCAACTGCCGGTAGCTTTACATTGACTGGTGTAAGCTTCGGAATACGTTCTTCTGGTACTGGACCGACGGCATACACTTTAAGATCTTCATTAGATAATTATACTACTGATATTACTAGTGGAACTTATACAACTGGTGGATGGGTTTTGAAATCAGCTCAGGCATTATCAATTGTAGGAAACCAGGCAGTTACATTCAGATTGTACGGATATAATGCTAATGGCGCTTCTTCAAATACAATTACATGGAGGATTGATGATTTAAAATTAAACATCTCAGCAACAACCTCAACAGAAGTTCCCGAGTATGTTTGGGAAAATGAAGATGTCGGAAATGCTACCTCATTTACAATCAATAATCTGACTCAAAATACAGACTATTATTATGTCGTGCGAGCGGTCAACGGTTCAGCCATATCCGGCAATTCAAATGAAATTGAGGTGACCACCAAAAACGGAATCGTTTGGAATGGTTCTACTTGGAGTAACGGCACAGGTCCAACTGCAACAGATGATGCGGAAATTACTGGAGAATACAGCCTAAACAATAGTTTTGCAGTCAATACGCTGACTGTTGTGGGTGATGGTTTATTAGTGATTCAAAATGATCAGGATATCACTGTCAACGGTAATATTTTATTATCCGGTGATAACAAAATTGTTTTGGAAAGCGATGCAAGTCTTGTACAGACGACAGCAGGTGTTGACACCAATCCAACCAATTTCAGCATCCTTGTCAAAAGAAATGCGACCATGCCAACTGCAGGTTACACGTTCTGGAGTTCACCTGTAAGCGGACAGAATCTTTACAATTTCTCTAACGGCTACAACTCGTCAGCCGGAACCGGTACGGGAACGCCTTGGAACAGATTTTTTGTTTATAATGAGGCCAACGATAGATTTGTTTCAAAAGTAACAGGAGAGATCGAGCTGACGCCACAGTCTGTTTTCGAAACAGGAAGAGGATACGCAATCAAAGGGATGAATAGTTTTACGAATACACTTCCTTATCCTACCACTCAGTTTTCATTAACAGGGAAGATGAACAACGGTCAGCTATTCTCACAACCGCTTAAGAATTCTTGTACTGCCGAAACAGGATGTGAAAGAGGATATAATCTTGTAGGAAATCCTTATCCTTCAAACATCGATTTTGAAGCGTTGTACAATGCCAACAGTTCAAAAATATACGGTACTGCTTATTTCTGGACCAACAATGATATTACGGTGACTCAGCAGGCAGGTTCCGGATACAGCGGAAACAATTATGCCATCTATAATCTAAGTGGTGGTACAGGAGCGGTAGATCCGGATCCTTCGCCAGGAAGTGGTACTCAGGTACCAAACGGAATCATCAAAGTAGGACAGGGTTTTATAGTGAAATCAAAAGTAGCAGGCGCTGGTCAGGCTTTAGAATTTAATAATAATATCAGACTTGGTTACGATCCGGGTGCTATATTTTATAACAGCAGAAAAGCAGCTAAAAACCGTTTCTGGCTTACCCTTACTTCGCCTGCAAATGTTGCCAATACAATTTTGATGGCGTACATTCCGGAGGCTACGAATGGTTTTGAGATCAATTATGACGGTGAATTATTTATCATTGGGTCAGACTCTTTCTACTCTGTTTTGGGAAGCAGAAAACTGGCAATCCAGGGTAAAGCAGACTTTGTAAATGAAGACAAGGTAGCGCTTGGAAATGTTTATTCCAGAGACGGCGAATACAAAATCTCTATCAAAACTAAAGAAGGTATTTTTGACGGAAATCAGAATATCTATCTGAAAGATAAAGTTCTAAATAAACTGATCAACCTTTCCGCTGGCGACTATACTTTCCAGGCGATCAAAGGTACAGATGCTACCCGTTTCGAGATTGTATATAAAGAAGATCTTGTTCTAGGTACGGGCGCAGCTGATAAATCTGACTTTGTGGTTTACAAAAGAGGGACAGACTTCGTGATCACGTCGTCTTCAATATTAGGAAAAATAGAAATTTATGATGCATCAGGCAGAATTGTAAAATCTGCTAAAACTAATGATAAGACGATGACTTTAGATGCTTCTACTTTCAGTAATGGAATCTACATTATAAAAGCAGAAAACTCTGGAAATATCAAAACAAAGAAAATAATTAAATAATCAATTATTTTTAAACGATTTGCAAAAAAGGCACTTTATGAGTGTCTTTTTTGTTTTAATAATACTTTATATTTTGTTTAGTTATATTTAAATAATTCATTATAATTATAAAAAATATAAATATTATTATCTTTTTAATAATTTGTTATTAAAAATGATTTATTTTTACGCGCTGAATTAAAAGCACGCAAATATGAAAAGATTTTTATTCTTTAGCTCTGACTTAGCATTGAAATCATTATCAATATTATCATTGTTATTGTACTTTACTGCTTCCGGGCAATACTCCTACACAACCTTAGGTGTGACTTACAGTCAAGATTTTAATAATTTATCAGCTACAGCAGCACCATCCTCGGCGATTGCCGGAGGTAGCCTTGCCAATGTAAACACATCTATGAATGGCTGGTATTTTTCGGAATCGGGGACATCAAGCAATACTTCGTACACAGCTACTAACGGTTCTTCAGCCTCTGGCGACACATTTAGTCTAGGAGCTTCCTCTACAACTGACAGAGCATTAGGGGGCTTGCAATCTGGATCTCTAATCCCAACATATGGATTTTATTTTACAAATAATACCGGTTCAACTGTAACTAGTTTACAAATTTCATACACAGGCGAACAATGGAGATTAGGAAACTCTGGTAGAAATGACAGATTAGATTTTCAATATAGTACTGATGCTACTTCAATGATCACAGGTACCTGGATCGATGTTGATGTTCTGGATTTTATTGCGCCAATTTCGACAGGTGCTGTTGGAGCCTTAGATGGTAATTTGAGCACCAACAGAATCCTTATCAGCAATATTATTTCTGGTCTTTCTATTGCAAACGGCTCTAAAGTTTTTATAAGATGGAATGATTTCAATGCTACAAGCGCCGACGATGCTTTGGGCATAGATGACTTCTCAATCATTGCGAGCGCAACAAATACCTCTACAATCACATACGCAAATTTTCAGTTTCCAACTTCAAATACGATTAATGAAGGTGATAATTATACAGTCTATGGTAGAGTTTATGCTGATGGTGTAACTAATTCAAGTGGCCAGGGTGCAGGCATCTCTGCCTGGGTCGGTTACAGTTCTACTAGCACTGATCCAAGTACAGGAACTTGGAATTGGGTGCCATTATCTTATTTTGGTGACGATGGTGCAAACAATGATGAATATTCCGGGCTCTTAGGTTCAGGGATTGCTCCTGGAACTTATAATGTAGTTACAAGATTCAGGATTGGTAACGGAGCCTATGTTTATGGTGGAAAAAACAATGCAATTTGGAATTCAGCCGCAGATAACGGGTCTTTAACAGTAAATCCTAATGTTGTAGATTTTGCCAACTTTCAATACCAGGCTACTGGAACTATGCTTTTGGGAGAAAATCATGACGTCTATGGGCAGGTTTATGAGCCGGGAGTTACGCCAGGAGCAGGACAGGGTGTTGGTATAGCAGCAGAAGTCGGCTACAGTTTAAATGCCAACACCAATCCAAATACTTGGGCAAATTGGTTTCCTACAAATTACAATTCTTCTGTAACGAATAATAATGACGAATACGTTCGGAATATCGGTCCTGATTTATCTGTTACAGGCACATATTACTTGGCTTTTAGATATAAAAAAACAGGCAGCACCACTTGGATTTATGGTGGAACCAATGGTATTTGGAATAATGATAGTGCAGTCTTAACTGTACAGTCTGCTCCCACCATCACCAGCACTCTTACAAAATCCTCAATGTATGGTACTGCTGATAGCTACACTATTACAGCATCTGGTACTGCAACGGTAACTTATAATGCTACAGGATTACCAACCGGATTGTCTGTAAATACGACGACAGGTGTAATTTCTGGAACTCCTACAGCAAATGTCGGCAGCTATAATGTAAGCATCTCTGCTACAAATGCTGGTGGCACAGATACTAAAATATTAGTATGGACAATAACTCAAAAATCATTGACCATTACAGGTTTAACTGCACAAAATAAAATATATGACGGAACAACCTCTGCTACACTTTCGGGAACGCCGACTTTAAATACAATTGTAAGCGGCGATGATGTATTGGTATCAGGAACTCCAACTGTAACTTTTGCCACAAAGACAGTAGGAACATCAAAATCTGTTACCGTTTCAGGATACAGCTTATCCGGAACAAAAGCAGGAAACTATACAGTATCTCAACCCGCAGGTTTAACAGCCAATATTACTGCAAAAACATTGACAGTAACGGGAGCATCAGCACAAAATAAAGTGTATGATAATACAACAGCTGCAACAATTACAGGTGCAACATTGGTAGGTGCTGTTTCTGGAGACTCTGTTGCGCTTACAGGTGCAACTGCAGGAACTTTTGCATCTGCAACTGCAGGGACATCTATTGCGGTATCTACAAGTTTTGGTATTTCCGGTACAGACGCTGCAAATTATCTCCTAACGCAACCAGCTGGTCTGTCTGCAGACATTACAAAAGCAAATCCGGTAATTACACCTTCTGTCATCAATGTAACAGTGGGCGGAACTTATACGTTGCCGGGTGCCGTTGCTTCAACATCTCCCGGTACTTTATCGTACAGTATGACAGATAATGCCGCAGCCACTCTTACCGGTGGAAATACTATAAACGGTGTTGCTGTTGGAACAAATACTTTAACAGTAAACCAGGCTGCTTCTGCAAACTACAATGCCGCAAGTGCTACTGTGCTGGTAAATGTGAGTACGATTTTTTATGGTGATGGAGATTACAGAAGTATCAATGACGGAAATTGGCATGGTACTGCAGCATCTGGTTCAGTCAATACATGGCAAAAGTTAGTAGGCGGTGTTTGGACAGCTGTTACAAATTCACCACCTTCAAGTGCTGCAACTTTAGGAACGAATAAGGTTTATATAAATAATAATATTTCATTAGTTGGAACCAATACTGCTCCCTATGTTGTTGTTTTGGCAGATGGTGAACTGCATTCCAATGTAACAGTGACCTTTGGAAATCTGTTAGTGAAATCCGGCGGTGAATTCTACCGAGAAAATAACGCTACAGGAATAAATTCATCTGGTGTTTTTGAAGTAGAAGACGGTGGTAATGCGTACATAACTCAGACAAATACCACACTGCCTAGTATTTGGGCGGGTACAGAAAAATTTCACCCGAATTCTAATATTATTATAAAACGATTGGATGCAGGTGCTATAATAACTGATAACAGCAGCTTTACACCATTTGTTGATTCCAATGGAAACAGTGCTTACTTTGGCAATTTGATTATTGATTCCAGTGTTGATATAGCAGTCCTAGATGGTACAACCGCTGTAGCTGCAAATAGTAACTGGATTACAAATGGTGATTTGATTTTACGCTCCGGTACAACTGCTACCTCAGCTTTCCGATTTGTAAACGGAACTGGAACTACTAGTACGACAGCACTTCCTTATACAATAGGCGGTAATTTTATAGTGGAAAGCGGTTTTACAGGATCATCTACATTAAGAAATTCTTCTGTAACAACAAATCTAAAAGTAAAAAAAGACTTCATAATGAGCGGAGCCAGCATTTTTAGGATGACAGGAGCAATCATAACTACTGGTGTAAATCTATATATTGATGGAAACGTGAAATTAAATGATACCAGTTCATTCCTGTTTTCAAGTGCCGTTAATAATTCCTCTTCTTTATTAAGTCTTTACTTGAAAGGTGATATAGCTGTAGCGTCCGGAGCTACATTTTCCAATTTGAATACAGCTGTAAATAATGCCAACTTTTACTTCACTGGTAATGGTGATGGATCAAATGATGCACTTACGCAAACCATTGATATTGCTCCTGCAAACGGGAATGCTAAAATTAATTTCAGTTTGATTTGGCCCGCTTTTCCGTCGGTGCCTTATGTTAAATTGGTTAAAGATCTTTATGTAGGTACAAATTCTACAATAAATGTTAGGACTAATGCCATATTAGATTTTGGGTTTAATGGTAATACTGCACTTAATATTTTACGGGTCGGATCCTCATCTGGTCAAAGCTTTAGTTCTGCTAATTCAAGTACGTTAAAAATCACATCGCCTGAAGGTCTTTCAAATGGAACAAGTATTTATACTGGCAATGTGCAGATAGGGTCAGTAGCTACGGCTCGCATTTTCGATCAGGGTGCTGTATACCACTACATCGGAAAATCCAATGAATCGCAAGTGACTCTCAACGGAGCCGATCAGGTGACCGGAAGCGGACTGCCAAGTCAAATTACGGGAAAAGTAATTGTAGAATTAGAAACCCAAAATATTACGCAGGATGATCTGATTTTAAGATCTTCAGGAACTACAACATTCGGTACAACATCCGGAGTTAATGGTATTTTGGAAATCAGAAAAGGAAAAGTGATCGATGAGCCGGGAAGCGGATTTAGAAATTACAACGGTGCTATTGACGACGGCGAATCAGACACACAGCGTGGCGATCTGAAAATGAATGGAGGTAGATATGTGATCTCCGGAGCAGGAACCAAACCTGCTTTGTCCGGAAACTATACACTGACAGCAGGAACAGTAGAATTTACCGGAACTGCTGCTACGAAAATAAGAACCGGCACACCCGCAAAACAATATTTTAATGTAGATGTGTCAGGAACCAACGTAGAAACAGCTGGTAAAAATCTTGTGGTCAATAATTTGCTGAAAGTGACTAGTCCAACTGCTGTGCTTACAGTGCCGGAAATTCTGGATGATGCTGCTACGCCGTATGTTGTGACAGCTAAAAAAGGTTTCCAGGTCACCTCAGGTGGTAAAGCAATATTTAAAAATAATGCCAACCTGATTCAGGATGTAGATGCGGCCAATACCGGCAATATCACTATGGAACGAAAAGCGAACGTTCCAACTTTTCAATATAACTATTGGGCCTCACCGGTCAAGAACCAGGCTTTGTACAGCTTGTATCCGGGTATTGCGAAGGATAGAGTAATGGTTTATAATTCATCCAACGACAAATTTACAGTCCTCACTACAGCCAGTAATCCTCTGTCTGCGTTCGGAAAAGGATATTCCATCAAAGGATCTTCTGATGCAGCTTACCAGCCGCAACTTACTGCAACATTTTTAGGGGAACCTAATAATGAAACTTCTGCCGGCACTAGCACGATTCCATTATCTGATGCAGGGAATAACTACAATTTAATTGGCAATCCGTACCCTTCCAATCTCGATCTTTTAGCTTTGTATGGAGATGCGGACAATACTTCTAAATTTTATTCCGGTGCAGACGAGATGCCAACAGCTTATTTCTGGGACAATACCAGTAACACAGACCTCAATCAGGTTGGGTCGGCATACGCTACGTACTCCCAGAACAACTATGCGCTTCTGAACCTAAGCTCAGGAACAGGCACGCCGGCTCCTAGAATAGGTGCGGTGAAGCAGCCTAATGGTATTGTAAAACCGGGTCAGGGCTTTATAGTGAGAGCTGCAGAAACCGCGGGAAATCTTACATTCAAAAACAGTTTCCGTACAACAGCGGTTAAAAAAGGAAGTACAGACGGTGTTTATTACAGGTCTGAGCCCGAGACTACTGACAGGTATTGGCTGAAGCTGACAACGCCTACAAGTATGAATATTGTTATCGCAGTGGGTTATTATGCTGCTGCAGACAATGCTTTCGAGCGTTTTGACAGTACGGTATTCAGTGAAGCGGCAAGCGAAAATATTTATTCCCTCAGTTCCGATGCCAAGAAACTTGCTATACAAGGTAGAAAAGGCACGTTTTCACAGGAAGATGTTGTGCCTCTGGGTCTTAAAACATTCACACCTGGTTCACAGCAAATCAGTCTGGAAGGTAAAGAGGGCAATTTTGAAAGCCAGCCTATTTATTTGAAAGATAAAGTTCTAAATACTATTACCAATTTGTCGCAGGGACCATATGTGTTCTCTTCCGTAAAAGGTATAGAAGACAACCGTTTCGAAATTATTTACAAAGATAACCTGGTACTCGGATCAAACAGTTCACAAAAATCTGAATTCACCGTTTACAGAGACGGAAAATCTTATGTCATCAAATCTTCAAAATCATTGGGTAAAATCGAACTCTACGATTTGTCTGGGAGAATGATATCGACAAATTATACGGAACAAAAATCTTTCTCAATAGATTCCGAAACTCTTCCAAACGGTGTCTTTATCATCAAAGTTGAAAACTCCGGAGATCTTAAAACAAAGAAAATTATCAAATAGTTTTATAGATAAAAACTTTTCAAAAAAATGCCTCGTATATGTTACGGGGCATTTTTATTTTGACAGTTACCAAACTTTAAAGTTTTGTATTTTTTTACGTGATCTTAGGATTTTTATCAATGTTTATTGGTCAAAATACGGCTTTAATTATGATAACAATTTCTGAATGATGCATTAAAAATTTACATAAGATAATATTAGATGAAATTTAGCTTATTGTGAAAATTAACCTGTCCCTATTATGATATAGCAGTTTTAAAAAGGCGTCAATTTAATATTTTGTACTAATGGCGGGCAATGTAAAGAAATTTTTAATTTAAACATAGGTTTGAATTTTTCATATCAGAATCATTATTTGCAATAATATTTTAAAATAATTAATAATTTTATGAAAATAATTCAAAAATTATTATAAGTTTGCACTCAATTAATAATTATGTGATGAATATTGCACTATTGTTAAAATAACACACATCAGATTGATTTAAAAATTTATTGTCTTCTACAATGAGAATCACAACACATTTCCCGAATGTGAAGGTTGTTGCCTTCATACTTTTTGCTTTTTTGACATCACTGGCAATTAAAGCGCAAACTACACAATCTTTCGTTGGTCAAGGATCATATTCGTGGACTTGCCCGCCCGGCACAACATCCATTCAGGTAGAAGCCTGGGGTGGCGGAGGTGCAGGTGGCGGCACTGGTGCTACAGGCGGAACTGTAAGAACCGGTGGCGGTGGCGGTGGCGGTGCATACAGCAAAGCTACGTCTGTCTCGGTCACACCGGGAAACGTTTATACAATTACAGTTGGAGCAGGCGGAACCGCGTTGTCAGCTGGCAATGGAGGTAATGGAGGTGCCACAACGTTTGCGACAAATTTAGTCGTTGCAAATGGTGGTTCGGGTGGTGGAGCGACTAATAATGGTACAGGTGGAACGAGTGGCGCTGGCGGTGTTGGCGGAAGCTTTTCCGGAGGATCTGGCGCTGCAGGACTGGGAACAACAGCTGGCTCTGGAGGTGGCGGGAGTAGTGCGGGAACAGCTGCGAACGGAAACAATGGTTCTGTGACAGCGGGAGGTATTGCGCCAGCAGGAGGTACCGCGGGCGCAGCTGGGTTAAGTACTAATGGTGCTGGTAATTCTGCTGGCGGATTTGGCGCCGGAGGTTCTGGTAGTTATGCCGGAACGGGCAGCGCTACTGCAAGAGCTGGCGGATCAGGTTCTGCAGGTAGGGTCGTTCTAACTTACGTTGGATACTGTACACCTATTTCTTCCTTGTCTTCTACCTATCTTTCTAATGTGAAAACAAATGGAGCTGCAACCAATTTCGACAATACTTCAGCATTCACAGGTTCAGGCTACACCAATTATTTTTCAACTGCAAGTGCCTCTCAGGCACCGGGATCTTCCTTCACAATGTCATTTACTTTGGCTGGAGGAACTGCTGGAGTTGCAGTTTGGATCGATTGGGACAAGAATAACTCTTTTGATACCGCTGAACGTGTTTATAATTCTGCAGTCTATTTATCAAATGGAATAACAACAACGCCAAGTATAACAGTGCCTGCCGGTCAAGCTGCTGGTGATTATGTAATGAGAATTCTGACAGATTTTAATGCTGCTTCTCCAGTCAGTTGCTCTTATTCTGCAGTCAATACGCAGGGAGAGGCTGAGGATTATAAAATCACGGTGACATCTTTAGCAGTGTGTACTACGCCAGGTTCGCAACCAACGTCTCTTGTTTTTGGTGCAACTACGGCTACATCTATCTCAGGATCTTTCACTGCTGCCTCACCGTCACCAAGTAAATACCTTATAGTTCGCAGCATCAGCGCAACCGCGCCCACGCCTTCCAATGGTACTGTTTACGCAGTAGCTTCTACAGCGCTGGGAACGGGAACTTATATTCTCTCAAACGGAACATCTACGTCTTTTACGGATTTAGGTTTGACCTCTAATACACAGTATTATTACCATGTTTTTTCCTATAATGACGGATGTTCGGGGGCGCCATATTATTTGGTGACCTCGCCGTTATCTGCAAGTACATATACTTGTCTTTCTGCTCCCACTTCTAATTCTGGAACAGGAGTTTCAAACTCAGGATTTACGGCCAATTGGACTGCATTAACTGGTGCAAGCAGTTATTTACTAGATGTTTCAACCGTCAATACTTTTGCCTCTTTTGTTAGTGGCTATAGTGGTCTTTCTGTTTCTGGAACCTCACAGGCTGTTTCGGGCTTAAATCCTTCAACAACTTACTACTACAGAGTTCGAGCTGCCAACGCAACATCGTGTATAAGCACAAATAGTGCAACAGTGACGGTAGCTACACTTTGCGCAGCAGTTTCATCTTTTCCTTGGACGGAAAATTTTGACAGTATGAGTACATTGGGAGCCAGTATAGTGCCGATTTGTTGGAGTTCTGCATTAGGAAGTAACGCCTGGAGCTCAAGCAATGCTGTTGCAGGTACAGCTTCTCCTGGACCGAGGTCAACCGCTAATTATATGCGATTATACTACAATAATACCACAGCGAGTGATTTGTTCACACCAGGTTTTGCGTTGGTATCAGGTCAGTCATATGATTTTACGTTCTATTATAGAACATCAACAACAGGAGCAAATGGTGGAGGGTTTACAGGAAGTCTATATGTCAATACATCTCAATCTCCAACCGGAGCTACAGCATTAGGAACTTTTGTTACAGCGACCCAAAATGTTGGTTATACATTGTACAAATATACCTATACACCTCCTGCTACAGGAACATATTATTTTGATGTCAGAGCCACTTCTGATGCTGCTACTGCTACCTATTATCTAGCAGTAGATGATTTCAAATTGGAATTGGCGCCTGCATGTCAGGTACCAGTTGCGCCATTCAGTAGCTTTGCCATCACTGCCAACTCTGCAACAGTAAGTTGGAGCGCTCCGACAGTTGTTCCGGCAGGCGGCTATGAGTATTATTTCTCAACCACAAATGTAGCGCCACTATCATCTGCATCTGTAGTTTCAGGTAATGTGGTGTCAGGAACTTCTGCAAGCTTAACGCTTCCCTCGCCTAATCAAATCTATTATTGGTGGGTACGTTCTGTCTGTGATGCAGCTACGCCAACAACTAGTACTTGGGCTAGCGGTGGCAGTTTTATCACAGCCTGTGCGCTTCCTTCTGCGCCATCCAATGTGACTTTTACTGCTGTTTCTGCCGTAGCGACTACTGTCAATTGGGTTGCTCCAACAGCGGTTCCAAGTGCTTATACAGTCTTCAGAAGTACAAGTGCAATACCACCGGTTTTGGTGAATGGCACGCAATATACAGTTAGTCAGACCGCAGTTGTGGCTTCATTAACCAATGGAAGCAATACTTATTTTTGTGTTTATAATGGAGCGGCTACGTCAGCTGCAGCGACAAGTTTGACATCAAATACCAAATATTATTATTATGTGTATTCAAGAAATGGAACCACAGGCATCGCGCCGGACTGCTCTGGAGCACCTTGGTATTCTTCAACCAACTTAAACGGCAGTCAAAATACTTGTGCAGCTGCACCAACGGGCGTTTCTGTTTCAGCTATAACATCTTCGGGTGCTAACTTCACCTGGGTGGCTGCTGTTGCAGGCGGCGGTGCGGCTACCATCACTTCTTCAATTAATATTTACAGTAATTCGGGTGCTACAACACTGGTGAAATCTTTTCCTGGCGTGACTTCCGTCTATACACTTTCTGATCCGCTGCTTTTACCAAGCACACCATATTGGTATCAAATTGTCAGTAGCAACGGGACTTGCGGGACTGCTACTGCTACGGGCACATTTACCACTGCTGTAGCACCTTGCGCTGCTCCAACCTCGTTGGCGGCCTCTGCAACAGTTACGCCAACGGGCATTTCTACTGTCTCCGGTAGTTTTACGGCGACAGGAAGTACGCCGGCACCTACAGGTTATGTTGTGGTGCGCTCCACATCGGCATCTTTGCCGACTCTAACGACAGGAACGTCTTATACAGTTGGTGCTAATGCAACAGTAGCTACCAACGGTTACGTAGAGTATGTGGGAACAACTGCAGGAAGCTGGACATCCACATTATTATCAGGAGGCACTACCTATTACTATTATGTCTTTTCTTATAATAACACTTCTTGTTCTGCAGGACCTGCTTATTCTGCAACTGCAACTCAAAACAATACAACTACGACAGCGTGTTCATCATTCAGTGCGGTGATATCTATTGGTGGAAATACGACAACAGTTGGGAGCTTTTATCCGACATTGACCGCTGCAATAGGCGATTTGAGCTCATGTGGGATCACACAGGCGACAACATTATCATTAAATGCAAGCTATAATTCTGCTTCTGAGGTATTTCCAATTGTTATTCCAACTATTGCAGGATCCAGTCTGGCGAATACGCTAACCATCAAACCAGCAAGTGGAACAACTCAGGTGATTTCCGGAGCAGTGGCCTCTAATCCATTAATTAAAATAAACGGTGCGAGCTATGTAATCATAGACGGAAGTAACGCTGCGGGAGGCTCAACCAAAGATTTGAGCATTACAAATACCTCTACCACATCTCCGAATGTTCTTTTGATTGGTTCGCCAGATACGACACCGGTGAACAATGTTACGCTTAAAAATACGATCATTACAAATGGGGCAAATACCGGAACGGCTGTCTATATATCCTCTTCTGTTACAGCTGGAGACCCTGGATATTTTAATAATATCACAATACAAAACAATACGGTCAGAAAAGCATTTAACGGATTATTTGCCATTGGAAACACGGCGGCAAATAATGGTAATGGATTAGTAATTACAGGAAATGATTTCTCCGGAACCGGTACGAATTCAATCAGGCAAATAGGTCTTTTGTTACAGGGGATCGACGGAACGTCTGTGGTGAGTAATAATACAATCACCAATATATCATCTTCAACCGCAGCGGAATATCCGACCGCAATTTGGCTGGATGTCAATGTTAATAAAGCCAGTATCTATGGTAATACTATTTCTGGTATCACGTCATCTGTTTCCGGAGATGGCTCTGCTGTTGGTATCTACGTAGTATCTGGCAGCACGGTGTCTTCAATCAATATTTATAATAATGCAATATCAGGTATCGCTTCAGCCGGAACCTATACAGATGGCTCCGCAGGTATCGAAGTGGGAAGTGCTACTTCCAATGTTAATATCTATTCAAATAAAATTTCTAATGTTAAAAATACCAATACCAGCGGTTATGGTGCACACGGTATCTATTTAGGATCTACATCTACTTCTGCAAATACGGTATTGTATAATAATATGATTTGGGATGTTGCAGGCTATGGAATAGCAACACTTCTTAGAAATGGACACGGAATATCTGTGACTGCAGGAGCGGGATATAAAATCTATTACAACAGTGTTAATCTCACGACCAATCAGACTGCAAGTGCCGGTACTGGTGCAGCATTATACGTGGATAGTGCTGTCACAACCGCTAATGCACTGGATATTAGAAATAATATTTTTGCCAACAATCAAACTGCCAATACGCGGTACGCATTTTATTCTGGCGCAGCAAAAACGGTCTATAGCAATATTAATTATAATGATTATTATTCTGCCGGGACATTGGCATATTTAGGAGCATCGAAAACTACTTTGGCGGCTTTGCAGGCTACCACAGGAACGGGGCAGGATGCTAATTCTTTAAATATATTGCCACCGTTTACGTCGTCTACCAACCTGCTTATTGCGGCATCATGTACAGCAATGTCTAATGCAGGAACACCGATTTCAGGGATTTCTAATGATATAGAAAATGAAGCCAGATCTGCAACAACACCAGATATGGGAGCAGATGAATTTGCCGGAAATATCCCGCCAAAAGTGACTTCTGCGATAGGTGGAAGTAATTGTGGCACTGGAACTGTTGCAATAACAGCGACAGGCAGTTCTACGGGTTCTGCTATCACGGAGTACCGTCTTTATACCGCAGCAACGGGAGGAACAGCGGTGGCAACATCTTCCACCGGGACAATTACCACACCTTCCATCAGTAGCACAACTACCTATTATGTAGGAACCTTCAACGGTTGTGATTCGGAAACAAGAACGGCTGTAACGGCTATCATAAATCCTGCACCTACCGATGTTGTACTTTCTTCATCATTATATCCAATCTCAGCGGATGAATGTAGTTTGGATTATATTAAATTAGACGCCACAGGAGGTTTTGTAACATCCTATATAAGCTCTGGTTCTGGAACAAGCACTTCAGTTGGAGATGCAACAGGAGGTACACTAGGACCAAATCCGCTGCAGAATTATTATGGCGGTTCTAAACAACAATGGATTTACCGTTCAAGTGAATTGACCGCATTAGGCTTTGTCGCCGGGGTGAAAATAAAATCAATCCAGTTAAATCTGGCAACAGCCGATGCTACTTATGCGCTGCTCAATTTGAAGGTGAAAATGAAAAATTCTGCAACCTCTGCATTTGCAACTACCTCTTCGTGGGAAAGTGGATTGACAACTGTCCGAAACGCAGCGAGTTACACACCATCAGTTGGGACAAATACTATTTCACTAGACACAGAATTTATTTGGGATGGCACGAGCAATATTGTTCTTGAAATCAATTATTCTAATAACAATGCTGGGACATCTGGCTCAACATACACTACTGCAAAATATAGCGCCACAAGTTATGTGAGCACAATTTTTTACCGTGTAGATTCCAGTCCTGCTGCTACTGTTGATTCGTACACCGGTGCAGCCAACGCTACGTACTCGGCAAGAAACGATATGTCATTTGGTTTCACCGAACAGAAGATTATTTGGTCGCCTGCGGAAGGTCTTTACACAGATGCGGCGCTCACTATTCCGTATGTTGCGAATACAAATGCTAGCACGTTGTACGCTGCACCCACCACCGCAACCAGCTATACTGCAAAAGCAACGCAGGGCTCTTGTGAAAAATCTGTAATGACTACTACCATTCAAAGACTCAAAAAAGAGTTCAGAGGTCCAGGGACAGATTGGAATACGGCCAGCAACTGGTTCCCTGCTCAGGTTCCGGATAATAGCAAATGTGCAGTTATTCCGGCAACGCAGACTGTTGTAATCAATACACCAAATGCAGTGACAAAATCACTGATTATAGAAGGTACAGGAAAAACAACTATTACCGCAGGAAACACTTTAACTGTGATAGATGCTGTTAATATCACAAATAATGCAGCCAATGACAATTTGGTGATGGAAAGTGATGCCAACCTGATTCAAATTAATACTGCCGCGAATACAGGAAATATGCAGGCGAAACGAGGTACACATATGCGGAAAATGGATTATACGTATTGGAGTTCTCCGGTATCCGGTCAAAAACTGTTAAATGATGCAGGTAATGGTGGATTCTCTGTGGGGACACCAAATAACAGAGTGTTTTATTACAATGAGCCGACTGATACCTTCAAAGCAACTGCAGAAACAACCTTCACAACAGGGAGAGGCTATGCGATAAGAGGCAAAGATGGCTATTTAACTACCGATCCTGCCAACAATCCGGTGGCCGATGAATTTAAATTTACAGGAGTTCCACATAACGGAAATATTACGATTCCTGTTCAGAAATCCAAAAATACCGGCACCAACGGGGTTGTGGAGCATGGTTACAATATGATCGGAAACCCGTATCCCTCCAATATAGATTTTGTCAAATTTTTCTACCTGGGAAACAACAGCAATGTAATCAGCGCCAAAGCGTGGTTCTGGACCAATGTCCCTGGTGCGCCACTATCTCAGGAGGGTTCTGCTTATACACCGAACAATTATGCTACGCTCACGTTGACCGGAGGAGCTCCGCCTACGACTGTTGTAAGCACAACATCTCCTGAGGCGGACTACACTCCAACAAAAAATATCAAAGTAGGACAGGGCTTTATTGTTCAGATGAAAGGTGCTGCGCCGACTGGTAACACACCAACACTTGGAACATTGACTTTCGACAATACGATCAGAAATAGCGAAACAGGTATATTTTACAATAATAAGACGGAGGAAGATCAGATGAACAGATATTGGGTGAAACTGGTTTCTCCGAACAATGTGGTGAGCACCATTCTCTTGGCCCACATTACTGGTGCGACTAATAATTATGACGAAAATTATGACGCAGATCTTCTGGCTCTAGGCGATGATTCTTTCTACTCTAAACTGAATACGCAACGTCTTCAGATTCAGGCAAGAAATAATCCCGTCAGTACAGATGATATTATTCCGCTGGGTGCCAAATTTTCTTTGAACGGAAATTATACGATACGACTAGGTAATAAAGAAGGTGTTTTTGAAAATAATCAGAAAATTTATCTGTACGATAAAGTTAACAATAAGTACACAGATCTTTCAACCGAGGATTATATCTTTAATGCCATTAAAGGAACCGACGAATCGCGCTTCGAGATTGTTTATAAAAACAAAGAAATTCTTGGGGCAGATGGCGGTAAGATATCGGATTTTCAGGTTTATAGAGACGGCGAATCATTTGTTATAAAATCCTCCAGGAAGCTGGGTACGGTAGAATTGTATGATGGCGGAGGGAAATTGATTATGGTTAAAAATACTTCCCAGAAAGAATACCGTCTGGATGTGAGTACTGTAATCTCCGGGATTTACATCATCAAAGCTGAAAACGATGGAAATGTCAAAACTAGAAAGATTATAAAGTAAAATAGTCAAATAGACAATCATTAATATTAATTAACATTAGGATCATAAAAATTTCTTAATTTTTTATATCTTTACAACTTGAAAATTATGCTTAGTTTTAAACTACCAATGAGAAAGTATTTTACCTTACTATATGTAACTTTTAGCGTGATGTCGTTCGCTCAGTTCCAAGACAATGTCTTTGATAACAACAACAAATCTACTGTCAATCAGCAATCTACTGCTGAGGCTGATCAGTCCGCATCACTCGGAGTTCCGGCACCCGGAGAGCATGAAGAAGGACCTGGTAACCCGGGAGAGCCCACTGTTCCTATTGATGATTATCTTCCAATGTTAATCATAATCGGGTTGTCACTTATTATTTTTTACGAAAAGAGACTTAGAAAGATTAATATTTAACTTTAAAAATATCAAATCCGAAATTATATAATTTCGGATTTGTTTTTCGGCGATGTATAAAAATATTTTTAAACCGTTTTTTGATTTTTTAGTAGCATTCATTCTTATACTTTTACTATCACCTCTGTTCATTGCAATTACACTTTTGCTTTACTTTTTTAATAAAAAAAACGTTTTTTTCTTTCAGGATAGACCCGGGAAATACGGTAAAGTCTTCAGGATTGTAAAGTTTAAAACGATGACAGATGAGGTAGACGACTCCGGCAAGCTATTGCCAGATGAATTCAGATTAACAAAAATGGGGCGGTTTGTAAGGAAGACTTCCCTGGATGAGCTACCGCAGTTGTTCAATGTACTCTCTGGCAAGATGAGCTTTATAGGACCCAGACCTCTTTTGGTAAGTTATCTTTCTCTTTATAACAAAGAGCAGGCTAGAAGGCATCTTATAAAACCGGGCATTACAGGTTGGGCTCAGGTGAATGGCAGGAATACAATCAGTTGGGAGAAGAAATTTGAGTATGATGTCTGGTATGTAGACCATCAGACCGTTTTTTTAGATTTAAAAATATTGCTTTTGACAGTGAAAAAAGTGATTAAAAGTGAGGGAATTAATAGTGAGGGAGTAGCGACTACGGAAAATTTTAGAGGGAATGGATAAAGAGATTTGTATTATTGGAGCTGGCGGACATGCCAAGGTGGTGATGGAAACAGCAGAATTGGCAGGATACAGCGTTAAAGGTGTTTATGATCAAAATGAAGAAATAAAAGAAATTCTGGGTTTTCCTGTATTTCACGAATTGTCCACGATAAAAGGGTGTGAGCAGGTTTTTTTTGCTCTGGGATGTAATGCCGGAAGACAGAGAAATGTTGAAACTTTTGGAGGTTCTACATTTAATCTGATTCATCCTTCTGCGATCTGTTCCAAAAATATACAGATGGGCGTGGGCAATGTTGTAATGGCTGGTGCTATTATTAATTCGTCTTCAACCATTGCAGGTCACTGCATTATCAACACGGGCGCATGCATCGACCACGACTGTACGATAGAAGACTTTGTGCACATTTCGCCACGGGCAGCAATAGCCGGAAACGTGACGGTACAAAAAGGAGCACAAGTTGGTATTGGCGCTTGTGTAAAACAAAATGTAACGATAGGAAAATGGGCAGTGGTAGGTGCGGGAGCAGTGGTAGTAAAAGATGTTCCTGATCACGCCGTAGTCGTTGGAAATCCTGCGAGGATATTAGAAAAAAGGTAATTCCTTTATTAATTATTTTTTATGATTTTTTTCTAGATTAAATTCCACATAATGTTTTTAATAAACATATAATGCAAAATAAGAGTTTTATAATTTAATATTATGTAAATTTGCGCGTTGATTGAAATCACCAATTCCTAACACGAGCTTACAAAATCACTTGTAAATTAAAATAAAGGATCAACTAATTAAATAGTATTAGATTAACAAGTATTACTATAAACACAAATGTTTTGAAATTTTTCAGCGTTATTAAGTAATTTAATTTTAAACTGCTTTTGACATAATTTTAAAGCTTAAATAAGTAATTAAATATAATTGTGAAATCTAAAATCTGGTTGTCTTCACCACACATGGGCGGGGGAGAAATGAAATTTATACAGCAGGCCTTTGACGAAAATTGGATCTCACCCTTGGGACCAAATGTCAACGGATTCGAAGCTGACCTTGAAAATTTTTTGAAAGAAGGAGTACATGTTGCAGCGTTGATGTCTGGTACATCTGCCATTCACATCGCATTGATGCTGCTGAAAGTGAAACCGGGAGATGATGTCATCTGTCAGTCATTAACTTTCTCAGCGTCGGCCAATCCCATCATCTATATGGGCGCAAATCCTGTTTTTATAGACAGCGAGCTTGATACATGGAACCTTTGTCCTGTCGCATTGGAGCAAGCAATTATCCACGGGATTGAGAATAATAACAAACCTAAGGCAATTATCGCGGTCTGCATCTACGGAATGCCTTATAAGGTAGAGGAAATTCGGGAAATTGCAAACCGCTACGAAATTCCTATTATTGAAGACAGTGCCGAGTCTCTCGGTAGTACTTACAAAAACAGAAAGTGCGGTACTTTTGGAGATCTTTCCATTTTGAGTTTCAATGGGAACAAAATTATTACTTCATCCGGAGGTGGTGCACTCGTTGTAAAGAACAAGAAGTATAAAGACAAAGCCGTATTTTTATCAACACAGGCTAAGGACGAGGCTCCACACTATCAGCATTCAGAATTGGGGTACAACTACCGTCTAAGTAATATATGTGCAGGTATCGGCCGTGGACAGATGGAAGTTCTGGATGACAGAATCGCTCAGCGCCGGGAAAATAATGACTTTTACAAGGCTATTTTCAAGGATTATGAGGGCGTAACTGTTTTTTCTGAACCTAATGAAGATTACTTCTCAAACTTCTGGCTGACTACGATAGTTATCGATCCTTCTGTCTCCAAAATTGACAGAGAAATCCTCAGATTAAGATTATTAGAAAAAAATATTGAGTCGAGACCATTATGGAAACCGTTACATTTACAGCCTATTTTTAAAGGATTCAAATTCTTCGGCAAAGATGTTTGTGAGACGCTGTTTAATAATGGATTATGCTTACCTTCTGGTTCTAATTTGACTGCTGACGACAAAGAAAGAATTGCTGACTGTATTAGATCAACATTTGAAAAATAGCTATATCTTTGGCCGTTCCTTTTAAAAAAAACTAAAACTATGTTATTCTCTGACGCACAAAAAAGAAAAGATTATATAAACAAAAATGTTTTCAATTTTTCGGATTTCAGATATTTGCCACGTTGGATAATTCTATTTATTGATGTCTTTATAATTTCTGTTTCCATACTGGTAACCCATTTTTTAATAATGGGTTTGGAAGTAAGACATTACAAAGTTTATCCTTTGTCTGTTATATTTCTAGCTTGCATGTGCATCAATGTCTTCTTTATGTACGTGTTCAAGACGTATCTCGGCGTGATAAGGCATTCAACGTTTATCGATCTTTTTAAGATACTTATTGCAAACCTTGCAACCTCTCTTGTGCTGGTTATCTTAAACTATACGTTTTTTTTCACAGTCGGCGAAAAGTTGATATTGATTCCTTTCATCGTACTTTATTTCGTAATATCCAGTCTTTTCCTGTTTGTTTTCAGGCTATTTGTAAAAACCTTTTTCAATGCGATTAAGGAAAATAAAAGAAGTTCTATCAGAAAAAAGATTTTCATTTTAGGAGATGATGACACGTCCGTCGCCATTGCTCAGGCAATACTTTCTAATCCCAATCTTCCTTTCGATATCCAGGGTTTTATATCCTATCACGACAAAAAAGTAAGCATCAAGCTGCTCGGAAAATATATTATTACCAAAGAGGATCTCCTTGTCAAGTTGGAACGGGAAGATCTTGATATCAGTGGAATTCTTGTCATCAAAGAGTCTTTGCAAAAAGAAGAACTGGATTTTTGGGTGAATGTATTTTTGGAGCATAACCTGAAGATTTACAAAGCGCCGTCGATGCAGAAACTTCGTGGTAATGAGATGATCAATCATATCAAAACGATTCAGATAGAGGATCTTCTCAACAGAAGGCCAATCAAGCTGGATAATATTGAAATCCAGAAAAGACATTTTCAGAAAACGATACTCGTCACGGGCGGAGCTGGATCTATCGGAAGAGAAATTGTACGTCAGGTAGCTTTGCTGGAGCCGATGCAGATTATAGTATTGGATCAGTCCGAGACGCCGCTGTATGAGACAGAGCTTGAGATGAGGGAAACCTATCCTTATATTAATTTTAAATTTGTACTGGCCGATATCTCCAACCGCAACCGTCTGGAGCCTCTTTTCAGAAAATATAATTTCTCAATGGTCTACCATGCAGCAGCGTATAAGCACGTGCCGCTGGTAGAGGACAACCCACACGAAGCCGTTCTTGTGAATGTAATGGGAACCAAAAATCTGGCTTTGCTTGCAAGCAAATACCAGGTCAATAGATTTGTAATGGTTTCTACAGACAAGGCCGTCAATCCCACCAATGTTATGGGTGCTTCCAAGCGTGTAGCAGAATTGTTCGTTCAGTCTCTTCAGAATGTGGAAGGGAATTCTACAAAGTTCATTACCACCCGCTTTGGAAACGTTTTGGGTTCCAACGGGTCTGTAATTCCGCATTTCAAAAAGCAAATTGAGAAAGGCGGGCCTGTCACCATCACGCATCCTGATATCGTAAGATATTTTATGACCATTCCGGAAGCCTGTGAACTGGTACTGAATGCCGGAACAATGGGCAAAGGTGGTGAGATCTATGTTTTTGATATGGGAGAACCTGTGAAAATTATCGATTTGGCGAAGCGGATGATCAAGCTATCAGGCTTTGAGCCCGATATTGATATCAAAATTATTTACACAGGACTGAGACCAGGCGAAAAACTCTACGAAGAGCTATTGAGTGATGACGCTAAGACACTGCCAACCTCGCATGAAAAAATTATGATTTCAAAAGATCCTTCAATGGCCTATCAAGAAATTGACGAACTCACTGAAACTGTGATAGAATATTCTAAAAAAGAAGAAAAGCAGGAGATTGTACGCGTGTTAAAGTGCATCGTAAAGGAATTTAAAAGCAATAATTCTATATATGAATCGTTAGATAAATAAGTTTGTCTATATTTGCAAACTTGTAACAAAAATTATCTTTTAAATCTTATGAATAAGTATTTACCGTCTGTCTGGTTGATTATATTACTTCTCACTGGATCTTGTAAACCAAAGCAAGATATAGATTATATGAAAAATATTGAGGAAGTTGCAATCAAGACTTCTCAGAGAGAATACAACTCAAATATTCAGCCTGCTGACCAACTTGTTATTAATGTTTTAGCAAAGGATAATGAAGTAGCAAAACCATTTAATCAAAATTATTATTCAAGTGATATGTCTCAATATTCCAGCGTTCCATCACGAACGTCGTCGGTTGAGCCAATATACATTGTTGATGGTAAGGGCAACATAGATTTTCCAATTCTAGGAACTTTGAATACAACGGGTAAAACTGTTGATCAACTAAAGGCTGATCTGAAAGAAAAACTTTCCAAGTATATCAAAAACCCGGGTGTAAATATTAAAACTATCAATTACAGAGTTACAGTGCTAGGCGAAGTTAACAGAACGGGAGTGATCCCAATTCAGGATGGACAGCCCACTACAATTCTTAATGTGATTGGTATGGCAGGAGATCTCACAATATACGGTCAGCGTAAGAATGTGTTGCTGATAAGAAATGTAGATGGAGAAACTACCAAACACTATATTGACTTGACAGATGCTGAATTCATAAATTCTCCGTACTATTATGTAAAACAGAACGACGTGATCTATGTATCTCCGAACAAGGCAAGAAAAAGTACATCTTCTTATGGCCCACAAGTAGGAATCTGGATTTCTGTAGCTTCAGTTGTATTAGGTGTACTTGCTCTTCTATTTAGATAAATTAGTCATCTGAAACTAATTTTTCAGGAAAACGAAAACTGACAAATACAATTAATTTTATTCTTATTATATAAAACTTTAATTGCTGTATCACTGCAGCAATTATAATCATAAACAATACTTAGATGAACGTTACGAATAAGGGAGAAGATTTCAATTTAAGAGAAATAATAAAACCATATATTAAAAATTGGATCTGGTTTTTGATTTCGATTTTTATTACTACTTTACTTGCAATCGCATATATCAAATTTACTACACCAGTATATAAAATCGAATCATCGGTTTTAATTAAAGATGCAAAGAAAATGTCGACTGCATCTGGGGACTTTGGTGCATTATCTGGCTTGGGTGGTTTCGCCGGTATGGGGACGAATAGCATAGAAAATGAATTGGAAATTTTCAAATCAAAGAAGATTATAGAAGATGCGGTAAAAGATCTTAAGCTTCAGGTCTCTCTTTTTTCCATCGAAAAATTTCATGATGTTGAACTGTATAAGGACACAAGTCCATTCAACATAATTATGATTAACGAAAAGAAATATGTTGAATTACCAAAAAAAGCTATTGACATAAAATTGAAGGGTGATATCATAACTCTTTCGTCTGAAGAATTGCCACGCGATATTGTAACTACTTTTAACAAGACTGTTAGTTTGCCTTACGCAAATTTTATTATTGTAAAAAATCCAAAATTCAATAGTAAAAAAGTACAAAAATTGAATTTAGATAAATTTTATTTTACGTATTCAGATTTATCAAGCGTAGTGAATAACTACCAGGAAGCTTTACAGGTAGATCTCCTTGATAAAGAGGCAACTGTTATTGGTTTGGGTATTGCAGGTCAGAATAAAGATAAAATGATGGATCTCCTTAACCATTTGGTAAGCATTTATAATGGGTATGCTACAACTGATAAAAATGCAGAGTCCAAAAAAACTAAAGATTTTATTGATGACCGGATTGTTTTGATCTCACAAGAACTTGGCTCTGTGGAAACTGATAAGGAGCGATTCAAAGTCGATAATGAAATCGTGGATATTCCTACAGAGGCCAAAATCAATTTGCAAGCATCTGTTGAAACCAGAAAAAAAAGTCTTGAACTTTCTACGCAGCTTGAAGTAAGCAGGATGTTGCTAGGATATATTGACGGACAGACTAATACTTATCAAATTCTTCCAACCAATATCGGTTTGGACAATCCTGCAGCCACTTCTAATATTACCGCATATAATAAGCTTGTAATGGATAGAAGTAGACTATTAGAAAATGCAACGCCGGAAAATCCGCTGGTAAAAGAAGTTTCAAAGGATTTAGCTGGCCTGAAAAATGCTCTCCGAGAAAGTATTCAAAGGTATATGATAAACATCAATGCGTCCAAAAGCCAAATTGATGGAGAGAATCGATATAGTGATAACGAAATACAAAAAGTTCCGAGGCAGGAGAGACTTTTTAGAAATATTGAACGCCAACAACAAATAAAAGAAAATTTATTTTTATTGTTATTGCAAAAAAGAGAGGAAGCAGCGATTTCTATGGCGATGACTGATGACAAAGCAAGAGTTGTAGATAAAGCTTACACAGAGAAAAAAGAACTAGCTCCAAAAAAAGCTATTTCTATTATGGTTGCCTGGCTAATAGGATTGCTGATACCTTTTGCATACATCTACATCAAAGAATTGCTGAATAATAAATTGGTAAGCAAACACGATCTCGAGAAATTATCAACCACAGCTATAATTGCAGAGATCCCTAGACTGTACAGAAGAGATGGAGAGGTAATTGTTCAAAATGATGTGTCTCCGTTGGCCGAATCCTTTAGAATATTAGTTACGAATATAAAATTTATGTTGCCTAAAAAGGATTCGGCAAAAATAATTTTTGTGACTTCTACAGTAAAAGGAGAAGGTAAAACATTTGTTTCAGTCAATTTATCACTGGCATTAGCATCGCCCAAAAATAAAGTATTAGTCATTGGTTCTGATATTAGAAATCCGCAATTGCAGAGGTATAATCCTGAGATGAAAGGAGCTAAAGGCTTAGCGGAATATTTGGTAGATGATGTTCTTGATGCAAGATCGATTATTCATCCAAGCGGACTCAACCAAAATTGTGATTTCATCTATTCGGGTATTATCCCGCCTAATCCAGCAGATCTGCTTCAGAATGGAAAATATCAGGAATTGATCGAATCTCTAAAAGGCGATTATCAGTACATAATTTTAGATACTGCTCCACTTATGCTAGTAACAGATTCATTCCTCATTTCTGATACTGCAGATGTAACTATTTATGTAACGAGATCGGAAATTACTGAAAAAGGATTTATCGACTTCGCCAACAGTAATATTGACTCCAACAAAATTAAAAATGTTGCATTTGTTCTGAATGACGTGCACAAAACAAATTTTGGATATGGCAATAAATATGGCTACGGATATCAAGCAGAAGCAAAAAATTGGTGGCAGAAAATTTTTAAATAAGCTATAATGAGCATCGCTAAACTTATAAGTCTACCAAAGATTGTTGATCCCAGAGGAAATCTTTCTTTCTTTGAACATCCTAGTCAGTTGCCCTTTGAGATAGCAAGAACGTATTGGATTTACGATGTTCCCGGCGGAGATGTGCGTGGTAGTCACGCATTCAAAGAACAGCAGGAATTTATAATTGCTCTCTCTGGCAGTTTTGATATTGTTTTGAATGATGGAAAAAGCGAAGAACGCTTTTCCCTAAACAGATCCTACAGTGGGCTTTACGTTCCTAAAATGTATTGGAGAAGAATAGAAAATTTTTCTACAAATTCCTTGGCGCTTATTGTATCAGATAAGGTTTATGATGATAGCGATTATATACGAAATTTTGAAGAATTTAAAAGCTTGAAGAATGCATAGAAAATCAGTTTTTGAATGTTCAGTAGTTGATTTGGGCAAAACTAGTTTCCCCGAAGGTAATCTTACAGTTATTGAAAATAATTCCCAATTTCCTTTTGATGTACGGCGTGTTTTCTATTTATACGACATCGCTGGCGGAGAAAGCAGAGGAGCACATGCACACAAAGAATGCCATCAGTTTCTAATAGCTGCCAGCGGGAGTTTTGAAGTAGAGCTGGATGACGGCACTTATAAAAGACAGGTTTTTTTGAACCGACCAAATATAGGGTTACATATCCCACCAGGAGTTTGGGCATCAGAAGTCAATTTTTCTTCCGGAGCAATCTGCCTGGTTCTTGCATCTCACCCTTATAATGAGAATGATTATATCAGAAAATACGATGATTTTTTAGAATATATCAATGAGTAAGATCCATCCTTTATCCGATGTACAGACAAATAGTATAGGAGATGATACATTTGTGTGGCAGTTTACTGTAATTTTGAAAGACGCAATTATTGGTAGCAACTGCAATATCAATTGTCAGGTTTTTATAGAAAACGATGTAATTATCGGCAATAATGTTACTGTAAAGCCTGGCGTCCAACTTTGGGACGGACTGCGTATCCATGATAATGTTTTCATAGGACCCAACGTAACGTTTACAAACGACAGGTATCCGCGTTCAAAACAATATCCTGAAGAATTTCAGCAGACTGTTATTGAAAAGGGAGCCAGCATTGGAGCCAACGCTACCGTTCTGGGTGGTGTTACTATCGGTGAAAATGCTTTAATAGGTGCAGGCAGCGTTGTTACAAAAGATGTTCCCGCAAATGAATTATGGGTAGGAAATCCTGCCAGAAAAATAAAAAACATAGACAAATGATAAAATTTCTCGATCTGCAGCAGATTAATCTTTCTCATCAAGCAGAAATTGAAGAACGACTTTTAAAGACTTTCCGTTCAGGATGGTATCTTCTTGGTAATGAAGTGAAGACTTTTGAAGAGAATCTTGCAAAATATACAGGAGCCACGCACGCCATAGGAGTAGCTAACGGTCTGGACGCTTTGCGACTGATTCTCCGAGGCTATTTGGAATTGGGATTGATGCAGAAAGGAGATGAGATTATTGTCCCAGCAAATACTTATATTGCATCCATCCTTGCTATCTCAGACAACGGATTGGTGCCTGTTCTTGTAGAGCCATCTATAGACCATTACAATATAGATATTGACAGAATCGAAGAAAAAATAACCTCTAAAACAAAAGGTATATTAATCGTTCATCTGTACGGAAGAGTTGTATTCTCGGAAAAATTAAAGGAAATTGCCGAAAGACATCATCTGAAGATCATTGAAGACAATGCACAAGCAATTGGAGCTAAATGGAACAATATAAGCACCGGTAATCTGGGCGACGCAGCGGGATTTAGTTTTTATCCTGGGAAGAACCTTGGGGCATTGGGCGACGCCGGCGGGATTACCACCAACGACGATCTGTTGGCAAAAACAATCAGAGCATTGGCTAATTACGGATCCAATCAAAAATATGTGAATATATATCAGGGACTAAATTCTCGTCTGGATGAGATTCAAGCAGCCGTTTTGGATGTGAAGTTAAAATATATCGATGCAGATAATGACCGAAGAAAAGAGATTGCGGCAAGATATATTGCTGAAATCAGAAACCCCGATATTGTTTTGCCGGAGAATCCTTCCGATACAGCAGAGCATGTTTGGCATATTTTTATTATCAGGACAGAAAATAGAGAAAAGTTACAGAATTATTTAACTGAAAACGAAGTTCAGACTCTTATTCATTATCCGATTCCACCTCATAAGCAAGAAGCTTACAAGGAATGGAAACATCTGTCTTTACCAATTACCGAGATGATACATAATGAAGTGTTAAGTTTGCCCATTAGTTCAGTGATGAGTGAAGGTGAGGTTTCATCCGTAATTCTACTTATCAATAATTATAATTCATGAGTGTAGGGATTTCTGTGCTGATGCCAGTTTACAACGGTTCTTTTTTTTTGAAGGATACATTAGACTCTTTAGTCAAGCAGACATATAAAGATTTTGAGGTAATATGTATTGATGATGGTTCAACAGATAATAGCTTAGAAATTCTAAATCAATATGCTTTAGATTATAGCTTCATTAAAGTTTTTACAAAACAAAATGAAGGAACTGCTGCAAAAGCAGTCAATTACGGACTGAAGTATGCGCAAGGAGAATACTTTATGTATACTTCTCAAGATGATTTGTTTTCTGAAAATCTACTGAAAATTAATTATCTAGCTGCGAAGAAATATAATGCAGATGCCGTTGTTCCCAAAACTATTTTTTATTTTCCAGATGCTGAGAATGACAGGGGAATATGTGGTATAAATGGTGATTATTCCAGGAGTATCTCTGGTAACGAGGCATTCAGCTATTCAATAGATTGGGAAATAACTGGTTTTGTGCTATGGAATTCAAAACTATTGTCCAGAATCGGTGGTCAATTCTTTGATTTTAGTATCAATGCTGATGAATATACAACAAGACTATTATATTTTTACAGTAACTCTGTAGTTTTTACCGAAGAAGTTTTCTATTACCGGCAAAACAATCCTAATTCAATCACAAAAAAGTGGAATCCGAGGTTATTAGAATCATTTGCTACAATTAACAGACTGGAAGCATTTATCCAAGCAAACTCTGAAAATAAGGAAGAAGATTTGCTGCGGCTTTGGAAAGCTTTGTACCATGAAGTTATTCGCATCACGTCGATTTTTTATTCTAGCAGAAGTAGCATCTCTCAACAAGATTTTCAGGAGATTGAAGGCATACTAAAGGACATATATATCAGAAGGCATATTGACCTACGGACTGTTACTTCAAACTCTATGAAAGAAAGAATAAGAAAAGATATTGTTTTAGTCAATTATAATTTTCTCAAAGCATTTCACTTTCTATCCGCTTTAATAAAAAATATATGAAAAGCCAGAATTCTCAAATATTAAAATCAATTTCGATTTTTGGAGGACTTCAACTTTTCTTGATGATCATAAATCTTGTTAAGATCAAAACGGTCGCATTATTTATTGGAGTTGGCGGAGTTGCACATTTTACTATGTTTAATAACATACTTAATCTGATTGTCCAATTTTCCTTTTTTGGTTTGAATTTTAGTGCAGTAAGAAGCATATCATTATCGTTTGAACAGAATAGAATTGAAGATTTAACTAAAACAAATAGTATTTTCAGAAGCTTAACAATCATTTGTGGAATCTTTGGTTTACTGATCACTCTGGCAGGTTCAAGTTTAATCAGCAATCTGTCTTTCGATAGCGATAAGGAAACATATAGCATCATGATTCTTGCGATTGCAGTTTTGTTTACAGTTTTCTTTAATGGTAACACGGCTTTGCTACAAGGAGTACAACAGCTAAAGTACATGGCAAAATCTTCCTTTTTCAGTGCTTTATTTGGAATCATAATCAGCGTTCCCCTCTTTTACTATTTTAAACTTCAGGGTATTATATATTCTATACTGATCACGGCTATTCTTTCTTATGGCTTTTCATATGTCTTTGTGCGCAAAACTGGTTTTAAAATTAAATATTTTAGTATCGGGACCATTTGGCAGGAAGGTAATATTATGATTAAGTTGGGGGCTGTAATGATGGCTTCTACACTTATCGGAACTATTGTGGTGTATTCAATAAATGTTTTTATCTTGAAAACAGGTTCTGTCGAGGATCTGGGATTGTTTTCTGCAGGAAATTCTATTACTAATCAGTACGTAGGCTTAATTTTCACAGCGATGGCAGCAGATTACTTTCCTAAACTTTCTGCTATATCAAATGATATAACGGCGGTAAATAATATGGTGAATAACCAAGGTGAAATTTTGCTTATAATCGTCTGCCCTATTTTACTTTTATTAATATCCTTCTCACCTCTAGTAATACAAATCCTTCTTTCCGAAAAATTTTTAGCAATTACAACGTTTATAGGTATTATGTCGGTAGCGATGATTTTTAAAACAGCTGCTTTCCCTATAGGATATATTTCATTTGCAAAAGGTGATAAAAAAACTTTTTTCCTTTTTGAAGGCATCTTAAACAGTATTTTAATTTTGGTAGCTCACACCGTGGGATTCTTCCTTTATGGACTTACCGGTATAGCGATAGGCGTTTTGCTATTATATTTTACATATTTTGTTCTCGTAAATATCTTGGCAAAAAGGAAATATGGTTTTGTAATTAGTAAAAAATACCTTATAATTCTACTTGTTTCATTTACACTTCTTAGTTTAGGTCTTCTCAATTTTATTTTAGTCTCATCATCACTAAGATTCTATTTGGCAATTCCAATTGTATTATTTTCAATCTATTATTCATATAGGATAATGGATGAAAAAATTGCATTAAAGGATTTTATATTAAACAAACTGAATATCTACAGAAACAGTTAGATAAATAATCATTATAGATCTAAGAAGTAGGAGTTTTAAGTTTTTAGCATTTCAAAGTGATTAACCTTATCTAAATATTAAAAATTATATTAAAAAAATAACATGAAAATTCTCATTCCACTTGCCGTTGATTTTGGTCCCCACGGAGGATTTAGAGTGATTTCAGAATTAGCCAATAATTGGATAAGGCAAGGTCATCAAGTAGATTTTTTAGTTTACTGTAAATTTAAAAAGCCTTATTTTCCAACGCAAGCAAGGATACTGTTCTATAATTCTTTCGGAACAATAGTGGAATCCGATTCGAAGGACTTTCTGTTTCTAGGCCCTTTGCAACTGCAGTATGCGCTTAAAAAAGCTCTTACTAAAATAGATGCAGATGTAATTTTGGCCACGCAGTGTTTCTCGGCAGAACCTGTGGCAAAATCCTTAAGTCGTGCGAAGAAGTATTATTATATCCAGGCATACGAACCAGAGTATTACGTAGGCGGACTTAAAAACTGGCTTTTTCGGAAAATTTCCGAACGATCGTATCTCCAGAATCTTATCCACATTGTAAATTCTCCTATGTATTATAATTATAGGGAAATTAAAGCTGAAAAATGCGTTTTTCCGGGACTAGATTTAGAGATTTTTTCTCCTAAGCATAGTCAGTTTCTTAATAAAAAGCTGATCTTGGGAACAATTGGTAGAGTAGAGGCCATCAAGGGAACAAGTGATATCCTCGAAAGTTTTTCTTATCTTCGAAACTTGTATGGAGATCAGATGGAACTTCATATTGCCTTTGGGAAAGAAGAATGGGGAGATTTGCCGGGTGTTAAATTTTTAAAACCGGAGAATGATGGTCAGTTGGCAGAATATTACAGATCAATTGATATATATATATGCGCGGGCAAGTATCAACTTGATGCAGTGCATTACCCTGTAATTGAGGCTATGGCATGTAAAACTCCAGTTCTTTCTACCGGTTATTATCCCGCTGATGAAACAACTGCCTACATGTTGGATGTCAATAATTCTCAAAGCATTTCTAAAAAAGTTATTGAAGTTTTAAATAATATCAACGCGGCAAAAATGAAGTCGGAAAATGCTCTAGAAAAGATCTACCAATTCGACTGGAGAATTGTATCTCGTCAAATGATTAAATATTTTGAAGAATGATTGCGACCTTGTTCTTTTTATTCGCCTCTCTTATAATTATTTCCCTGTTTTCCTTCAAAATAAATTTTATAAAAAGAATACTGTTTGTTTTACTGGGAGTTATTTTTATTCTTATTGCTGGTTTCAGGGGTGATAACGTGGCAAATGACTACGGAGTTTACATGGATTATTGGGGTTACCGCACGATCACAGATGCTGTTGAAGTTTCTTTCATCTGGATCAAATCGTTTCTGAAAAATTATCTAGAGGTTTCACATTTATACTTATTTCTTACCTATGCTTTTTTTGGTGTCACCGCCAAATTTTATGCGATTGACAAGCTATCTAAGCACGTTTTTTTGGCTTTGCTCGTGTACTTAAGCCATTTTTATATACTTCACGAGCTAACTCAGATCAGGATCGGAGCAGCTTCAGGATTTTTTTTGATAGCAGTTTACTATAGATTGCAGAAGCAGTATAAAGCGTGCTTATTATTTTTGTTAATCGCCATCTTTTTTCATTATTCATCATTTGTGGGCATAATTATTCTAGTCCTCAACGATAAGAAAATCAAATATTTTTATTTTTTGGTGCCTCTCGGTTACGTATTGTACTACTTTAATAATCAATTTAATATATCCATACCAATTCCATATTTTCAGTCAAAATTGGAGGCCTACAAGGAGATGAAGAAGTATGGATTAAATGATAGTGATCAGATTAATGTATTTAATTTTGTTTTTTTAGTGAGAATCTTAATTCTGTATCTTTTTTTCTTACGGGCAAAGGCTATATCGGAATACTATCCCCATGTATATACTTTTATTAAGATCTATAGTATTTCTCTTTTTTCGTTTCTTTTTTTAGCAGATATTCCTGCATTTTCCTTTAGGATTCAGGAATTTTTTGGTGTTATAGAAATTATACTATTACCTTGTCTAGTTTACGCATTTCCTAAGAAGACATATGGTAAAATTATTGTCGTTTTTATAGCATTAGGATTCTTACTGATAGATCTTTACTATAATAAATATGTTTTCAATTAATATGGAAATAATCGCTATTCTATTGTCTACCTATAATGGTATCGATCATTTGGAGTCACAGTTAGATTCAATACTGCAACAAACAGCAAAAAATTGGAAATTGTATATACGCGATGATGGATCCACTGATGGCACCATTGATATAATTACGAAATACACTAGTAAGAACGATCATATAATATTTTTAAAAGACAATTTCAATTTAGGTGCAGCTCTAAGTTTTATGAAGCTCCTTCGGGAAGTAGATGCGGAATATTATATGTTTTGTGATCAGGATGATATATGGCTACCTGACAAAGTGAAGAATAGCTACGAATATTTCAAAAAGCAAGAAATCTCATTTTCACAATTACCAATACTCGTTTTTTCTGACGCAAAAGTTGTAAATTCCAAATTGCAGATCCTCAGCGATTCATTTATTAAAAGTTCAGGTATCAAAACTGACTTACTATCGTATATTGATTATGCAAAGACAACAAATTTATCTCCGGGATGCACTTATATTTTTAATAATCAGCTAAAAAAACGAGCCGTAGATTTTCCTGGCAATATTCCAATGCATGATTGGTGGCTTGTTTTGAATGCAAATGAGTATGGGAAATTATTCTTTCTGGCAGAAAGCAACATGTTATATAGACAACACGCTCAAAATGTTATTGGAGCAGTAGAGGTCAATAGAATGTATTACATTCGAAAATTTTTGTTTATATTTAAAACTGTAAAATTACAATTTTCACAATATTTATTCTTAAAAGAGATAAATATGATTAATAACATATTCGAATATTACTATTTGAAAATTAAATTTAAATTTAAAAAATGATTTCAGTTTGTCTAGCTTCCTATAATGGCGAAAAATATATCGAGGCTCAAATAAGGTCTATTTTATGTCAATTAGGGCAAGAAGATGAATTAATAATTTCAGATGATGGTTCTTTTGATGATACCATCAGAATTATTAATAGCTTTTGTGATAGGCGTATCAAGTTAATTCATCATACAAAACGAGCAGTTAAACATGCTTTCTTCTATACAAGTCTAAACTTTGAGAATGCATTGGAGAATGCTAGAGGAGAATACATATTTCTGGCAGATCAAGATGATGTATGGGCGGAAAATAAGTTAGTAGAATGTTTGGAAATATTAAAAGATTATTCCCTAGTTTTACATAATTGCAGCGTCGTAGACCAAAATATGAAGACGGTACATCATTCTTATTTTGATTTGAAAAACAGTAAAAAAGGAATTATTCGTAATCTTCTATATAATTCTTACTTAGGGTGCTGCATGTGTTTTCGAAGAGAAGTATTGGAAAAAGCACTACCTATTGGAAATGAAGAAATTCCACATGATATATGGCTAGGTTTAGTTAGCGAAAAGTACTTTAAAGTAAAGTTTTTGGATAAGCAACTACTATCCTATCGTAGGCACGGGGAAAATCTCTCTGCCTCTTCAGAAAAAAGCCGTAATTCTTTCGCGTATAAGATTTACTACAGATTTCTCATTTTAAAGAAAATCATAAAATTATGAAGATAATTCTTAAATGTCTAGTTTTCTTACTGTCATTGAATACCTTTTACTCGCAGTCATTCCAATATTTAGATGATAAGCAGTCTATTCCCAGGTATTATGTTGCAACCCAGAAGTGGATTGATGGTACGTCTATGAGTGATAAGAATGTGGACGGCTATATTTATAAAAAGAACGCTTCAAAATATTATGTACTTGATGATTTTATTCAGGGTAATATTATAAGTGCGAGTCTGTTTGGTGTGAAGGGTGATGGCGTAACAGATGATTCAAAATCTTTACAGAAAGCGTTTGATATTGCAACAAAATATGGACTCAGTCTTTACCTGCCATATGGAACCATGATCGTTTCGGAAGATCTTATAATAAATATGGGTAATAAAGCTCAAAAGATCAAAATCGCGGGGGCCGGAGTGTCAAATACTATCATTAGAAACGTTAGTACCAATACGCGTTATGCATTAAAAATAACGGGAGACTATTTTAATAATCTTGATATAAAAGATTTTAGGATAGAAAGAGATCTTGCTTCTCCGGTGCCTACAGGTAATGTTGGACTATGTATTGAAAAGCAGGTATACGCGACAATGGAAAATATAGAGGTTATAAGGTTTAAACAAGGGATAGAAATTATTGATGTTTCAACATTATATATGAAAAATGTAAATGCAAGATTTTGCGGAAATGGCTATGTTTTTTCCAAACTAGAAAATAATGGGCAGACTAATCCAAACCTAATCGAAATGCACTCTTGTGTCGCAACTTCCAATACAAAATGGGGTATGATTTTTGTAAACGGACATTCAGTCAATTTTTATAATTCTCTTTTTGAAGATAACTTTGAAGGTGGTATTAATTTTTCCTACGACGGAACAAATGGACTTAATTCACTAAACGTAAATGGATGTTATTTTGAAGGTAATAAAGGTACCGATGTGCTTATAAAATCATCAGCACCAGGAACACACAATTTCATAGGCAATACGTTTAATAGAGTTTCAGACAAAAAATTCACCACTAATAGCATCCTTCTTGACGCAAAGACGAAAGGTAAAAATCTTAATATACTTAATTTGATAGGCAATGGCTTTTTTAATGCCAGCAGTTATAAATCTTCTTCTGAGAGAAAATCTGTCAAAGTAATTGCAGATGATTATAATCTTATAAAAGTTTTTGACTCGAATATTTATTCAAGCGATATTGATAAGCCGAACTATCATCAAAATATTAGAATAAGCACTAAATAAATGAAAATCTTACAAACCATAAAATATTTTGAGCCAAGTAAAGGCGGAATGGAATCAGTGGTTAAAAACTTAGTTTTTGGAATTGAAAAAAATGAGATAGATTGCGAAATTACTGTTGCATGCAATAACCATGTAAAAAGCGAGCGGAAAATTGTACACCACATAGGTAAGATAAAAGTCGTCAGATTTAAATCTTTATTTTATAAAAGTCAGCCGATATCTTTGCTTTTCAGAGGTCTAAGCAAGTTAATCCGAAGTGCAGACGTCGTAAATCATCATTACCCATTTCCAACCATGGAAATTTTCTTGCTGGCGCATCTAAAGGTGCTGAAAAAAAAGAAATTTGTTGTTACATGGCATGCCAATATCGAAAACTCTAGATGGTCTTGGATAGAAAGTTTTTACAATCCGGTGATAAAAAAACTACTCGACGCAGCTTCTGTTATAGTGGTAACATCTCCTCAGCTTTTTGAATATTCCTCGATACTGAGTAAATATGCAGACAAAGTGACCGTCATCCCATTAAGCTTTACACCTCAAAATGAAAAAATTTCTCCCAAAATTTTGACAGATAAAACATTCAAGGTCTTATTCGTGGGAAAACTCAGAGAATACAAAGGTTTAAAGTATTTGATTGAAGCTGCTAAAAATTTAAAAATATCGGTTGATATCGTGGGCAATGGAGAACTGGAGAATGAGTTAAATGACCTTATTATAGAAACAAACCAGACGCAAAAGATAAAATTGCATACTGATGTAGATGACGAAACGCTGAAAACATTTTATACAAATGCTGATATATTTGTTCTACCATCAATTAATGAGGCAGAAGCGTTTGGAGTAGTTCAATTGGAAGCTTTAAGCTATAGTCTGCCAGTAATCAACACAAGGTTGAAGTCTGGAGTTCCTTATGTGTCCTTAAATAATGTAACAGGTTTTACTGTCGAGCCAGCCAATGTTTTGGAGTTGGAAACGGCAATTGAAAAACTCAGAACTGACACCACTCTATATAATAAGTTTGCAAAAAATGCTCTAGAACGTAGTTTGGAGTTTTCAAATAAAAGAATGGTGGAAAAATATTTGGCTGTTTATGCAAATTAATATCACAGGAGCTAGCGGTTTCGTCGGGCAAAATCTTTCGCTGTATTTAGAGAACCAAAACTATATTGTCCATAAACTCTCATTGCGGAACTCCTGGATTTTGAACAAAGACAGCGACGTCGTTATACACCTTGCCGGTAAAGCACACGATACAGCCAATACATCTGCAGACGAAGAATATTTTAAAGTTAACAGAGATTTGACAATTAAGCTTTTTGATGAATTTCTAAATTCAAATATCAAAGACTTTTTCTATTTTAGTTCTGTAAAAGCAACAGCAGATACGGTAGACGGAATTTTAGATGAAAACCATATTTCCACTCCCAAAACACCGTACGGAAAGTCAAAGTTGGAAGCAGAAAAGTATTTACTATCACAGGAATTACCTCAAAATAAAAGACTTTTTATCATCAGGCCTTGCATGATCCACGGACCGGGTAACAAAGGAAATCTCAACCTGCTTTATAAAGTGGTTGAAAAACGCATACCTTGGCCACTAGCCGCATTCGAAAACCAACGTTCTTTTTTAAGTATTGAAAATCTTAATTTTCTGATCAGCGAAATGCTTGCAAAAGAAAACTTAGCTTCAGGCATCTACAACTTTGCTGACGATGAGAGCCTTTCCACAAATGATCTTGTGAGACTAATAGCAAATACTAACGGAAAAAAAGGACTACTATGGAAGATTAGTTCGAAACTCATATCAGGAACTGCTAAAATCGGAGATATAATCGGGCTACCCCTAGATTCCGAAAGACTCAAAAAACTGACGGAAAGCTATGTGGTTTCAAATCAGAAGATAAAAAATGCATTGGAAATAAAGAGTCTGCCTGTGTCGGTTATTGAGGGACTGGAAACTACTATCAGATCATTTGGTAAAAAGAAACAATCAAAATAATAGTGGATTACTTTAATTATAAGCGCTAAATTAGTAATTTAGCGCCCTAAAAACTACAAATGTTCTATCTGATAATAACCATTTTATTAATTCTCTCCTTGCAGCTGTATTTTATTATTGCAAAGAAATTTAAAATTATAGACAAACCCAATGAGAGAAGTTCTCACAGCAAAATTACGATCCGCGGAGGAGGCATAATATACCCGATTACCCTAATTTGTTTTCTCACAGTATTATCTTTTGATAATAGCTTTAATAGTCACATAAACTATTGGATTTTTGGACTGGGAATTATCATTATTTCTATCATAAGTTTTATAGATGATATAATGATGCTGTCTCCACGGATAAGAATTATTTTCCATTTCCTGGCAGTATCCTTACTGCTTTATTCCATAAACGCATTTTCTCTTCCAATTTGGCAGATTGCCTTCTACTATATTTTTGTAATTGGTATTCTTAACAGTTATAATTTTATGGACGGCATCAACGGCATAACTGGTTTATACAGCCTGGTGGCTTTGGTGACACTTTATTTCGTGAACGACAGGATTAAGATCTTGGATCAGGATTTTATTATCTATCCAATATTAGCTTCTCTGGTTTTTTTGTTTTTTAATTTTAGAAAAAAGGCTAAATGCTTTGCTGGAGATGTAGGGAGCTTCAGTATTTCCTTCTGGATCATTACAGTCATTGCTGCATTTATTATTTATACGGGTGATTATAAATATCTGTTATTTTTGACTGTCTACGGTGTAGATTCTGTATTGACGATTTTAGAAAGATTGAAACTCAAAGAAAATATTTTTGATGCCCACAGGAGGCATTTGTATCAATTGCTGGTTAACGAAAAACAGCAGTCGCACCTCTTGATCAGCTTTTTATACGCATTCATTCAACTTTTAATCAACGCCGTAATAGTACTTACAGATTTTTCGTTTTCCCAGTACTTCTTAATTTTGGTTACTCCGTTAATTATTTTATATATTGCGTTCAAACTTTATTTAATAAAAACAATTAACCATAATAAAATAACGCAAGATGAAAATTAAGGAAACACCACTAAAAGATTGCTATGTAATAGAACCTACACTGTTAGAAGATGAAAGGGGCTATTTTTACGAAAAATTCAACGAAAAAACGTTTGAACAACAGACGGGAATGAACGGTCATTTTGTTCAGGACAATATATCTAAATCCAGTTACGGCGTTGTGCGCGGCATACATCTTCAAAAAGGTGAGCACGCTCAGGCAAAGTTGGTTTCCTGTCTGGAAGGTACGGTTTTAGATGTTGCTGTAGACCTGAGAAAAGACTCTCCCACATTCGGTCAATGGTTTTCTATAGAGCTGACCGCAACAAATAAACTGCAGCTCTATGTGCCGAGAGGTTTTGGCCACGGTTTTTCAGTGCTTAGCGAAACTGCTGTATTCTCATATAAATGTGATAATTTTTATGATAAATTGTCCGAAGGCAGTGTGATCTGGAATGATGAAGATCTCAACATAGACTGGCAAGTACCGTCAGAAGATGTGATTCTGTCTGAAAAAGACAAATCTGTACCCCGCTTCAAAGAAGGTAACTTTTAAACAAACATACTTAGGAATCAAAATATTGATTCCTTTTTTTATTACTAAATTTGCAGTCTCAAATTTTTATGAATGCGTACTAAATCAACAGGGAAGAAAAAAATAAATATCGTAACACTCGGATGCTCAAAAAATGTCTATGATTCCGAAGTACTTATGGGCCAGCTGGAAGCCAATGGCAAAAGCGTAGTGCACGAGGAAAAAGGAGATATCGTAGTCATCAATACCTGCGGATTCATAGACAACGCCAAGGAAGAGAGTATCAACACTATTCTGGAATATGTAGATCTTAAAAATCAGGGTCTTGTAGAGAAGGTATTTGTGACAGGCTGCCTTTCCGAAAGGTACAAGCCAGATCTCATCCGCGAGATTCCAGATGTAGATCAGTATTTCGGGACGCGAGATCTTCCGATTCTGTTGAAGCATCTTGGTGCCGACTATAAGCACGAACTGGTAGGCGAGAGGCTCACCACTACGCCAAAGCATTATGCATACCTGAAAATTTCCGAAGGCTGCGACAGACCATGCTCTTTCTGCGCAATCCCATTGATGCGAGGGAATCACATCTCTACTCCAATCGAAAAATTGGTCATTGAAACTCAGAAATTAGCAAAAAAAGGCGTCAAAGAACTAATTCTGATAGCTCAGGATCTTACTTTCTATGGTCTTGATATCTATAAAAAAAGGGCCCTGGGAGAATTGCTTCAGGAGCTGATAAAGGTTGAAGGCATAGAGTGGATCAGGCTGCATTACGCCTTCCCGACAGGATTCCCGGAGGATGTTCTGGACATCATCAGAACAGAGCCGAAAATCTGCAACTACATCGATATTCCGCTTCAGCACATCAATACAGAACTTTTGAAAGCGATGAAACGTGTAACAACTTTCGAAAAGACTAATGCCTTATTAGACAAATTCCGTGAGAAAGTGCCGGATATGGCCATCAGAACTACCTTGATCGTTGGTTTCCCGGGCGAGACCGATGAGAAATTTGAAGAACTGAAACAGTGGGTGCGAGATCAGAGATTTGACCGGTTGGGCTGTTTCACCTATTCTCACGAAGAAAATACCACAGCTTATGTTTTGGAAGATGATATTCCGGATGATGTGAAAAGCAGAAGAGTAGAGGAGATCATGGAAATCCAGCAGCAGATCTCGTGGGAAAAGAATCAGGAAAAGATCGGTAAAACCTTCCGATGCATCTTTGACAGGAAAGAGGGCGACTATTTCATCGGGCGAACAGAGTATGACTCTCCGGATGTCGACAATACCGTTTTGGTTCCGGCGAAAGATGTTTATATCTCCATTGGGGAATTTGCAAACGTGAAAATCACTTCTGCAGAAGATTTTGACCTGTACGGAGAATTGGTATAATCACTTTAACTAACAATATTTTAGCCTTCAAAATTTGAAGGCTTTTTTAATTTTTGTTAATATTTTTGGTATATTGATATAAGTGATTGTAAACGTGTGGGTTAAATAATATTTACACTTCTGTATCTGCGTTTTAATTAATATTTTGTTGATTTAATATTAATATGACAATTTTATAATAATAATAAGCTATTTACTGGTTTAATATTAATTATTTTTTGCTAAAATGCATTTTAATCTGGTTAATACGTAAAATCATAAAACTGTTTAATTAACTTAATGTGTTAATAGTAAGCATTTTAATGTTTCGTTAATGTATAGTTGATACTTATTTAATTAACAAAATTCGATTAAAATTAACACATTTTAACAATCTCTGCTATTGGCGTATACAAGGTAGCTGTAGAGGTTTAATATTTTGAAAAATCGCCAAAACAGGCGCAACTCAGGAGAAAGTGAGGATCGAAAAGGCATTACGGGTATCTTTGCGGAGTCAAAACCAATAAAAATTCAAAATGATAAAAAGAATTCTTCTTGTAGTCATAATGATGATTTCCACACTTGGTATATATTCTTTCAAGAGTTATGCCACAGATGCCAAAACAAGTTTTGCATCGTTCTACCACGATAAGTTTAATGGTAGGAAAACAGCAAGCGGAGAGATTTTCAGTAACAAAGGACTTACCGCTGCTAATAAAACACTTCCTTTTGGGACAGAAGTAAAAATTACCAATCTGATCTCGGGGAAAAGTATTGTAGTTAGAGTTAACGACAGAGGACCATACCACTCATCCAGAGCCTTTGATCTCTCGAAAGCTGCATTTGATTCAATAGGTGACACCAGAAAAGGTACAATCGCAATTGAATACGAAATTATCGACTAAAATTCAACTTATTTTAAAGTTAAAAAAACCATCCGATCCGGATGGTTTTTCTTTTGTTCTTATCTGAAAATGTTTTTGATGATATTTCCAATCTCCACAAAATCGTCGTGGTTGCGTACCGAGCGTATCTCGGCATCAGATTCATCTGTACCTGTATATGGATAGATCAGCAGGTAGTTGTTGTGCTGGAGATGCCTGTTGAGAAAGTCCGGCACGTAACGCATCTTTGGAAAGTAGGAAGGCATTCCTCTTTTGGCCAGAATCAGGATGAGACCTTCGTTATCATCTATGTTTTGTGCTTTTTTCTCTGTTTCAGCCCAGGTGTTAGCAATGGTGAAGTCAGCTTCGATATTTACTTTTTTGATGATCTTCTGCAGTACGTTGATGATGTTTTCAGGTGCAAAAAAGCTCATCATGGCGCCGGAGTTTTTTCCGATGTTCCAGATCCTGGCGAGTGCGTGATAAAAACCAGCCTCCAGATGCGCATTTTCAGGAATCATCACAAGATATCTTTTGACTGTTGAAATGGGCTGTTCTGCGTGATAGACAAGGATATTGATGTCATCATTCTGCAAATAGCCATTGTAAAGATTGTCTGCAAAAGATGCCGAGAATCCCCGCTCATTCTCCAGACCAATAATGAGGTCGGTGATCTTCTGTTCCTTCACCACATTCCGGATACCATTGATTACATCATTGTCATACCTCGTGAGGGGCGTGAGTGTCACATCTGCTCCCGAGGCGGTGTTTACGGCGGAATTCAGGATTTTCTCAGCATTTTTGACAGAGGATTCTTTTTTATCTTCATTAATGACGTTCAGCGCAAATATATTCTCTGTGTTTGAATGATTTTTAAGTAAAAGACCGAGGTTTACCATTTTGTCAACCATCTTTTCATAATTGATAGCCAGGAGAATATTTTCCTGCTCGTGGTTTACGCCCGTTACGGCATCTTCGTTATCTGTAAGGATGATTTTTTCTGCACTGGACATCGTCACAAATGATGAGATTGTACAGGAGATCAGAATTAATAAAATACTGCCGTTCAGAACATGCTCGTTTAGAAGTCTTACCGGCTCGCCCAGTTCGTTTTCAGAAAGGATAATATTGTAGCCTACCATCACAGTAGCAAGTGTAGCGGCGGCTGAGGCAGAGCTTAGTCCAAAGATGAGCATGCCTTCGTTTTTTGAAAACCGAAAAGTCTTCTGGCTGATCACTGCGGAGATGTATTTTCCGCCAATGGATGCTACGAGCATAATCGCAGCTACGCCCAAAGTTTCCCAACTGCTGATAAAAGCTTTGAAATCAATCAGCATACCGACACTGATCAAAAAAAACGGAATGAAGATGGCATTTCCTACAAACTCCACACGGTTCATCAAAGAGGAATTGTGCGGAATAAGACGGTTGAGTGCAAGACCAGCCAGAAAAGCCCCAATGATAGCTTCTACGCCTGCAAGTTCCGCCAGAAGAGCGGCAAGGTAAATCATGACCAATACAAAAATATATTGTGAAATCTTATCGTCAACTTTCTTGAAAAACCATCTCCCGATAATAGGGAAGACCAGTAAAACAACCAATCCGAAGATAATAACGGAAGAGGTCAGACGGATCCAAAATGCACTGCCTACGTCGCCCTGTACCATTCCTACAACTACAGCAAGCACCAGCAATGTTGAAATATCTGTAATCATCGTTCCGCCAACAGTGATATTAACAGCCTGATTCTTGGCCAGTCCAAGTTTGCTCACCAGCGGATAGGTAATAAGGGTCTGTGACGAAAAAAGACTCGCAAACAGTACGGAGGTAAGCACAGAAAAATCAAGAAGATAATAGGCACCAAGAAATCCCAGAATAAATGGAAAAATGAAGGCATAACTGCCGTAGCCGAGGCTCTTCCATTTGTTCTTCTTAAAATCGCCCATATCTATTTCCAGACCTGCCAGAAACATAATGTAGAGCAGTCCCGTGGTTCCCGTGACTACGATGCTGCTATCTCTGGACAGCAGGTTGAAACCGTTTGGGCCAATGACTGCGCCGGCTATAATAAGCCCGAGAAGGTGCGGCACTTTTATCTTGTTGAGTAATAGCGGTGCGCCAAGGATGATGATGAGAACCACCAGAAATTTCAGCACAGGATCTTCCAGCGGAAGACTGAGGTTTTGAATACTTAGAAGCATTGTGTTTTTATTTTGATGGTCTTTGGAGTTCTACGGAAAATACGGCAGAACAGTTGTTGTTGACAGAAATCGTTCTTTTTCCCCGGATTTTTTCCGGCGATATTTCATTCAGAAGGATCTTCATATCTACAAATTTGCTTGTGGTAGAATCTGTTTTGAAGTTGAGCCTGATTTCGTTATTTTCCATTTTTCCGGCGTAGGTACGCACCAGATTGTTGTTGCTGTAAACGTTGACAGAAGTCTGCAGAGAGTCATTGACAAATTCCCAGACGTCCGTTCTCTGATCGCCGATTACGTAGTCAGAGCACGTAGATTCTGTACAGATCACTTTGCTGTTCCATTTGCCCAGCACACCGGCAGGCCAGGTTGGGACGATGACGGAGTCTTTGCGCTTCACATAAAGGCTGTCTCTCATCTGCAGCAAAGCCTGGAATTCAGCTTCCTTTTGAGCAAAGACGTTTTCCTTCGCCGTGAGTTCTTTCTCTCTGGCTTCCAGCTGTTTTTCTTTTGTACTGTCCTGACAGGAGAACATCAGAATACTGAAACCCAATAAATATATAAATTTTCTGATTTGCTGCATATAACTTGAATTTTGAAATTTCAAGTTAATGAAAAAATAATAAAGGCTTTGAAAGGATTCAATATAGATATGAAATCGACTTTCGACCAGTTTAAAACTCTATTTAATTCGGCTGCAGTTTTTCTTTTCTCCAAAGACGACAATCGCAGCACAAATCTTTAATCGAAAAACTGCCGTTGAACTTTGCAGTTTCGTGCCACTATTGCAAAACTCTTGTTAGCGGTAGTAGCAATTATTCAATAACTTTATATTCGTTTACTGTAAATTTAATTTCTTTATCTATAATTTTATGATTTTTGTCGATTTGAAAAATAATTTTTGAGACTGAATTCCCATAAACTTCATTTCTGATTGCCAATTTATTAGTTTTAATAACTTTATCAATTTCATTCGTGTCCAAAGTTATTATTGAATCTTTAAGTTCGTATTTTCCTCTAAAATAATCAGCCCCGATTCCTGCGTGATTTACAAATTTATATGTTCCATCTTCTCTAAATTCAAACCAAGCTCCATTGTAACCCCCATCATATCCAGCTTGAATAATTATTTGGGAATTATCTCTCATTTTTAGAATTATGTTTGTAAATACAAAAGAAAATAGAATTAATATTCCAATAATTGTAGGAATTAAATGACTCCAAAATTTTTCCTTTTTATATTTTTTATAATCTTTATTTATAGAAATTCCGAGGAAAATTAAAAAAAGTAAAATTAAAAATCCATAAATAATTCCGTCAAATATCATTTCAGAATCAGCATTTTTAATTGTCCAAAAATTATAGTAAAAACCAATAATTAGAAATGGAATTATTAACCAATTTTTTTTTAACATTTTCTTTCGTGATTTGTTTGGAAGCGATTGCAGATAACGTTTCGGGGCTTTGCGATGGTGGGGCACTCCAAGCACAAGTCTTCAATTAAGCACAAAAGTTGAACCGAAGAACTGCCGTTGAACTTTACAGTTCCGCCCCACTATTGCAAAACCCTTGTTGGCGGTAGTTTTTAAACATCACAATAAGATGGGCTAAAATTTAAAAAAGTAATTATATATTTCCCATTGTATTTAGCAATTCCGAAAACAATATCGCCATCTTTTTCTGTCAAATATACTTGTGTACTAATTTTTTCCATCTGTTTTATTTCTGCGACTTCGTCTTTTGAGAAGGAAATATCATATTCCTTATTTAGAGGGTTTTCTACGATAGATGTGAAAATGTCAACTCTTTCCTTGTCAATAAACAATCCTTCCTTGCTCCATTTATTTGTTTCACAATCGTAGGTTGGTGGGTTTTCATAAATGGGTTTGTAGTTGTGTGTTTCATTGCTTCCAAACTTATGGTATGAAACATTGGCATCAGAAAAGCTAATTTCATCAGTTTTTTTAAAGTTCAGTAAAGTTCCCGGTCCCGGAATAAGATAAAAACCAATGTTTGTATCAATATAGCTATTTAAAGTTTTTTCATCCTTTGTTTTGAAAGCCTTTAATAACTTAATGATTTCATTTTCTAATTCAGATTTTGGATTTTGGATTTTAGTAGCTACAGGTATTTTTTCATTTTGAATGTTGGTGTTCGTATTTTTTTCGTTTTTTTCCTTCTCATTCTTACAAGAAAAAAGAGAAATTGAAAAAAGTATTAAGATAAACTTTCTCATTTTTAATTATTAAAGTTGCAAATTTAGCATCGTTCTTTTATAGTATTTGTATTGTTTACAAGGTCTGTCGGAAAATTACCGCCAACGTTTCGGGGCTTTGCGATGGTGGGGTTTAATATGACAAATCTTTCTATCATAAGCTAAACTTCAAAATATCTAGAACCTTTAAACTTGCAAAAATCCCGCACTATTGCAAAACCGATGTTAGCAGAAGGTTTTGTTTATATTATTTACTATCCATTTTTTTTCCTAAATTTATGAGGAAGTACATTATTCATTTCGCATTTCCTTTATCCATAAAATAAATAATCTAATGGAGTTTATTAATGCTATAACTCCGATTATTAGAAAAAAAAATTTCTCTTCACCTTCACGAGGCAATAGAAAAACGATTCCTATAATCAAAAACATTAGAGCAAAACCAATTTTTGATTCAACATTTGCAAATATTAATTCACCTGCTCCAAAAAACATTTCTCTTACAAATTTATAAAATGAATTAGTTTTCATTTTTGCAACTTTCTTTTTATTTATATTTTTTATGTAAACTATCTGCTAACGGTTTGGGGTTTTACGATGGTGGGGCAATCGAAGCACAAATCTTCAATTTTGTACAAAAGTTAAATCGAAGAACTACCGTTGAACTTTGCAGTTTCGCCCCACTATTGCAAAGCCCTTGTTATGGGCAGTTTTTTTTAATTTCTGGAAGTCCTTTCTCTTTTCTTCGTTCATTAACAAAATTTAATTCTTTAATACTCAATTCTTTTAATTCGTCTTCGTTCAAAAAATCCTCCCAAATTGTAATCATTCCGTTTGTGTCTATATCTAATATTTCTTCTTTTTGATTGATTGAAAGATTATTAATAAATTCAGTAAAATTTTTTGCTATTATTATATCCCGCTCTGCCTCAGGTTCAATCCAATTTACAGTAGGTTCTTGTAAACTAATACGATAATCCAAAGTGATCCACCAGTTTCCATTACCTGTAATTATCACCTGTTTTTCTGGTAATTGCCATTCGGCTGTCAGATATGATGTTGAAAGAATTCCAAGATCATTGGAGTTTTCATCATTTATTCCATATAACTCATCTATTTCATACCATCCGTCTACCCAAACTGTTTTGTTTTCTGAGTGTAATATTATGTTATTGGTTGTTCCTCCGTTTTTAATTTTTAGTAGCTCAGTTAATCGTTTTGGTAACTGAAGGTTTAATTCTTTTTCAGCTTTAGAGATCAATTCTTCTGTTAAGTTTTTAAAAGTTGCAGGTCTGGTTAAGTCCCAAAAGTCTTCATTTCTCATAAGTTTTATTCGTTAAATTTTCTTTAGATAGTTGTTCGGTAAAATTGCCCATAACGTTGTGGTATTGCCGAAGGCGGGGATTTTTAGTACCGAACCTCACTAGAAGTACCAAAGTTCAAATATAGAAAAAAGTTCAATAGAATTCCTTCTGCCCCGCTTTTGGCAATACCTTCTTAGCTGATATGATTTTTAGAAAACTTCTTTTGATGCTCCAACATAATTCAGAAATTCTATTGTTGGTTCGGAAGCAAGATTTTTATCCCGTTGTTCTTGGAAACGAAGAAAACTCGGTGTGTTTAATAAAGTTTGTTGTATCGCTTTGTTTTTGTATTGCGAAGTATGGATAAACGTTTTTCCGTCTTCGGTTTGAAGAATAGAATACAAAAATTGTTTACTGTCCAATTTTTTGAAATCTGATAGAAATGCTTGTATCATTTCTTTGTTAGTGTTTACATACACATCATTTACGGTATAAGTTACTTTTACTACAATCATTTTCTCTGTTGTTTTTGAAGTTGATAAATTGTTTTGTTTGGAATTTTGAGCATAAGAACTACTTGTTTCTAAAACTGCACTAACCAAAAGAGTGCTTACGAAAGTTAAATTTGTCTATTCATTTTTTCTCATTTCTTATAAGACAAATTAAAATTCCGAAGCGTGACAAAAAAAGGATAAGAAATTAAATCCTCATTAATTTGTCGGGGTCAACGACAGAAAAAATATTTGCAATTTTTCCGTCTACATTTAATTCAAATATTTGGCAATTTATCAATGTCGTGCCTTTATAAAACAATAGTGCAGATTGATGATTTATTTCTTCGATTTTGATTTCAAAATCTTTTTGATAGTATTCATAAAGATAGGTCATAAGTTTAACAGTGTCTTCAATTCCTGAAGTCAGTTGAGCCACAACATTTAATTTGCTTCCACCGTCTGCCAAAACCTGCACTTCGCCCGATAGCATTTGCTCCAAAGTTTTGACATCGCCTTTACGGATTGTTTCCACATATTTTTCTAAATATTTTCGGTCTTTTTTTGATGAAGTTATGATGTTGGGTTTCCGTAATTTCAGTTTCTTTTTGGCTCTTGTGAGTAATTGTCTGGAATTGTCTATGGAAATTTCTAATATTTCAGCTATTTCATCGTGCTCGTAATCAAACGCTTCTCTTAACAAAAAAATCGCTCTTTCCTTTGTGTTTAAAGTGTCGAGCAAAACAAGCATTGAATAGTTAAGTATTTCGTCTAATTCAATTTTATTTTCGCCTTGATTGGTGATGATTGGTTCCGGCAATGTGATTTTGTGTTGCCTTTCTCTGTCGTTTTTCTTTTTTAGATTTATTGATTGGTTAATTACCGATTTTATTAGATATGCATTTTGATTGGAAATTGTACTAGCATCTTTTTCATTGAATTTTATCAAAACGTCCTGAATTACATCTTGGGTGTCGTCAATATTTCCTAAAATGTTGTAAGCATAGGGAAATAATTTTTTGGTCAGTATTTTTAAATCGTCCATTTTTCCCCTTTTAGAGTTAGACAATTCAGAATGTCAAAATGTGACAATTTTTTAAAGTTTGTTTTTGGCGGTAACGTTGTTTATCATATCAGCTAACGTTTCGGGGCTCTGCGATGGCGGGCAATCGAAGCACAAATCTTCAGTTTTGCACAAAAGTTGAACCGAAGAACTGCCGTTGAACTTTGCAGTTTCGACCCACTATTGCACAACCCTTGTTATGGGCAGTGCTTTTTTGTCATTTGTTACCAAAGTTTGATGATGCTCCTTTTTCCATTTTTTTGTCGAGCACAAGTCCAATAGCTTTTTTTAAGTCGTCAAGCGGAATTGTGTCTGTTTTCCAACCGTATGGATATGTTATGTGGTCGCCTGTTTTTTTATCTTTTTCGCAAAGTAAGTGTTTCGGTCCGTCAGGAAGTTGAATTGTCTTTTCCACTATAAAAGTCCTTTCAACTTTGTCGCCTGCTTTGGTTAGCAAATAAACTTTGTAAGAAAGGTCTAGACTTTCTTTAGGCTCCACAAGATATTTCCAAACTGTTACCTTTTGCCCATTCCATTCATACTCGTCAATCGCTACGTTTTTGTATTTCATTTCATCTTCTGATAATTCTTTTCGTTCGTAAGCAATTTTCATAAGTTCGAAAATACTATCGGCTTTTGCATATTCATTTCCAGAGTTGTATGATTTTATAAGTTTTGGATAATACTCGTAGTCTTTGGGATTAAGAGCGACAACCTGAGCATAAGCGTTTGCAGATTTTTTGAAGTCTTTTGTGTAAGTGTATTCAAGTTGTCCAATACTTTGGAGTGTTGTTAGGTAATGGCTGTTGTGATGTGGAACTTTTTCCAATGCTAAATAATACAAGTCCAACGCTTTTTTAAAGTCTTGTTTTCCGTGATAAATATATGCTACCCAAAAGAACGGTTCGCCAAAAGTGTTTGGTAATTTTGTTGCTTCTATAAAAAACTCTAACGCTTTATCTTCTTGTCCTTGAAGCCTATAAATCTGCCCTTTATGATTCATAAACTCTTGATTAGTCGGTTCTTTTTTTAATGCGATGTCTACTTGCTTTAATGCTTCGTCATACTTTTTTGAGTAAAAGAAGGAAACGCTTTTGTAAAAATAAACTGAACCATTGTTAAGTCCTTTGCTAATTGCTTTGTCGTAAAATTCAATTGCTTTATTGTCGTTTTCGAGTTGAAAAAATGCATAACCAACCATATACAATTCGTCAGCTGTTAATTTATCTACTTTCGTTTCAAGTTTAACAAGTTCTTGAAAATTCTTACTGTTGTAGAGTTCCGTTGCTGTCTGTCCGTATGAATACGAATATAGAAAAATTGTAAAAATTAATATCGTTATCTTTTTCATTGTACGTTGTGTTTTAGCATTGCCCATAACATCCAAATTTACGCATTGCGTCAATATACAATATATACAATTGCGCTAATGTTGTTTTTATTTTACTTAATAATCTGTTAATCATTTAATTAAATTTTAATACATTTGGATAAACGCAAAAAAATACGATGAATAAAAATTACGTACAAGATTTCGCTACGATATTGCACCTCCAGCGGTATGCAAAAAGCAGTATTAAAACCTACTCCTCACATCTATCTTATTTTTTAAAACTTTCTGCAAAGTATCAACCTGAAGATATTACACAAAAACAGTTGGAAGATTTTATAATCTGGCTGGTTCAAAAGAAAAAAGTAGGATCATCTTATCAAAAAGCAATGATTTCTACCATTGTAAAATTTTATAAAGAAACCTTTCAGAGGACAGTTAGTTTAAAACATCTTTACCCACAAAGAAGTGAAAATAAATTGCCGAAATTTCTAACTAAAACGGAAGTGCTACAAAAACAACGGAAATCTATACCCATTTTACAAATGTCACAAGGTTTCAAGTAAAAAGTCCACTGGATTTTCTGTAGAAACAAAAAAAACCGCTCAGAAAAATCTGAACGGTTTAATATTATATTTGCTTGGATCGGTGATTATTACATCATTCCTGGCATTCCGCCGCCCATTGGCATTGCAGGTTCAGCGCTTTTCACTTCTGTGATCACACATTCTGTTGTCAATAGCATTCCGGAAACTGATGCTGCATTTTCCAACGCAACTCTTGTTACTTTAGTTGGATCGATGATTCCAGCCTCAAGCATATTCACATATTCGTCAGTTTTTGCATTGTAACCGAAATCTCCGGTTCCTTCTGCTACTTTCGCAACGATTACAGAACCTTCGCCACCAGCATTGGTTACGATTTGTCTCAATGGCTCTTCGATAGCTCTTCTGATGATTTTGATACCAGTCGTTTCGTCAGCATTTGCACCTTCAAAATTAAGGGCAGAGACCGCTCTTACCAAAGCAACACCACCACCGGCAACGATTCCTTCTTCTACAGCAGCTCTGGTTGCGTGCAATGCATCATCAACTCTGTCTTTTTTCTCTTTCATTTCTACTTCAGACGCTGCACCTACATAAAGTACGGCAACACCGCCAGCTAATTTAGCCAGTCTTTCCTGAAGTTTTTCTTTGTCATAGTCAGAAGTCGTTGTTTCCATCTGCGCTTTGATCTGGGAAACTCTTCCTTTAATCTGCGCATCTTCGCCACCACCATTAACTAGGGTAGTATTGTCTTTGTCAATTACCACTTTTTCAGCAGTTCCCAACATATCAAGCGTGATGTTTTCCATTGTGAAACCTCTTTCTTCGGAGATTACCTGGCCGCCTGTTAAGATTGCGATATCTTCCAGCATTGCTTTTCTTCTGTCACCAAATCCTGGTGCTTTCACAGCAGCAATTTTAAGAGATCCTCTCAATTTGTTTACTACCAAAGTTGCAAGTGCTTCACCTTCAACTTCTTCGGAGATAATCAATAAAGATTTTCCACTTTGTGCAACAGGCTCAAGAACTGGTAGCAATTCTTTCATAGAAGAGATTTTTTTCTCAACCAATAAGATATAAGGATTTTCAAGTTCCACTACCATTTTCTCAGGATTAGTAACGAAATAAGGTGATTGGAAACCTCTGTCGAACTGCATTCCTTCCACAACATCTACAGTTGTATCAGTTCCTTTTGCCTCTTCAACAGTGATTACACCTTCTTTTCCTACTTTACCAAAAGCTTCAGCGATCAATGAACCTATTGTATCGTCATTGTTAGCAGAAATAGAAGCTACTTGTTTGATTTTTTCTGAATTGTTCCCAACTTCCTGAGACTGAGATTTAAGGTTTTCAACCACTGCAATCACAGCTTTGTCTATTCCTCTTTTCAAGTCCATTGGGTTGGCGCCAGCGGCAACATTTTTAAGACCTTCTCTTACGATTGCCTGAGCAAGAACTGTAGCGGTAGTTGTACCATCTCCTGCGATGTCATTGGTTTTAGAAGCCACTTCTTTCACCATTTGAGCACCCATATTTTCTACTCTGTCTTCCAGTTCGATTTCTTTTGCAACTGTTACACCATCTTTGGTAACGTGTGGTGCACCGAAAGATTTTTCGATCACAACGTTTCTGCCTTTTGGTCCTAAAGTTACTTTAACTGCATTAGCTAATGCGTCAACACCTCTCTTCAAAGCGTCTCTTGATTCAATATCGAATTTAATTTCTTTTGCCATATTGTTTTGCTTTTGGCGATTTGCTTTTGGCTTTTGGCTTTAGCAATTCGCGGTTTTATTTTAATGTTTAATTTACAGCGTTTGGCTGTTTGATTTAATTTTAAAAGCAATTAGCTAAGTGCTAAAAGCTATTTTCCGTTTAGCCTGTTCCAAAGTGTTACAAGCTTCTTTTTTAATATAATTAATTCTTCTAATATATTTTGATAATCACTTTCATTAATGTAATTCAAATCTTTAGCAAGAATTAATTGGTTTTCAGCTTCGTTAGATGAGCCTAATGCGATATTTATAAAATTAGCAAATTCTTTATCTGAATTTCTTCCACTTCCCTCGGAAATATTATAACCTATTGATGCGAAACTTCTTCTAATTTGAGAGGTCAATCCAAATAATTCTTCTTGAGGAAAACTTTTGGTTGATGTATAAATTTTTAAAGTCAATTGATGGCTAAGTTGCCAAACTTCAAATTTTTTAAAATCTCTCATTGCTAATTTTCAATACAAAAAGCCAATAGCCAGAAGCTAAAAGCTATTAGCCAGTTATTATTCCTAAAAGATCTCCTTCTTTCACAATCAGATAATCTTTCCCTTCAAACTTAAGTTCTGTTCCTGAATATTTTCCATAAAGCACTTTGTCACCCACTTTTACAGTAGTTGGTTCATCTACTTTTCCTGGGCCAACGGCTACAACTGTTCCTTCCTGAGGTTTTTCTTTTGCAGTGTCCGGAATGATGATTCCTGATGCTGTTTTAGTTTCTGCAGGTGTTGGCTCTACCAAAACTCTGTCCGCTAATGGTTTGAAATTTACTGACATAATAAATATATATTTTTAGTGTTATTCTGATTCCTACATCTCCAACAATGTGCCAACGTCGCAGATGCCCGATTGTTACTGTATGAATGTTTAGATTTGGCAGATTTTTATCGGAGGACTGAAATTTTGGCAGAAAAAAAGTCACTCGATGTGAATGACTTCTTTACAGTTTATATAATTTTTTAGGGTCTTTCCGGACGATAAAAAAATCAAAAACAAATATTATATTTTCTTTTGGGTAAATTTTGAAAAACATCTTAACATTCTTTTTTCCCATTAGTGCAAACTGGATTTGATGTTTTTTAGAATAATAGGGATATGAAACCAATTTAATTTTTATATTCTCAATTACATTCATTTCTTTATAGTGAATATCAGCTACTTTTGAGAATACAACTCGCATACTTTATCCTCAATATTTTTTTTGAATTCTTCCTCAGAAACAGTTTCTAATTTGCCGTTTAGAAAGCTATTTTCCATATTTAAGAAATCATCAAGCCACACATCTTCTTCCTCCACCTTCACAATCCCTTTAATATTTTCTAGAAATTTTTTGACCAGCGGAAAACTTTCTTTTTCTATTTCTATACTCAATTTTATGGTTTCCATCTTTTTAAATTTTAGTAAAATTAAATAAAATTATTTAGTATGATGCTAAATCAAAAACTTATTAATGACCTTGCAGAACTTATTCAGATTTCTAATACTTCGATTTATTCCATTATCATCTTCCGTCCACCCGCATTGATTTCCTGTTTGATCATTTTTCGCGTCAGCCTGTTAATATAATAAGTCACCACTGTTTTTCTATCCGATATATCATCCGTAGTCTGTACTATCCATACTTTCTTACCATTGTATTCTCCGTTTTCTACCTTTTCTATATAAGCTTTCACAATGCCTTTTTTAGCTGCCGGATTATAATCGAAAATTGAAATTTCTGAAGTGTAATTTTCCTTCAATGGTAAAAACCGTATCATTGCCGGATAACTGTTACTGTCAAAATAGGTTGAAGTTGAAGCTTCATCAATAAGATCTTTTTTCTGACTTTTCTTATCCAGATAGTAGCCGGTGACTTTATTTTTATCAAATCTAAGCGACATATTTCGCATAGAATTGAAGGACGAATGATAAACCGGCTGGAAATTCGAGATCTTGATAATAGTAGAATCCACCCAGAGTTCCGGAGCCTGCTTCATCCTGACCGTGGTTTTTATCAACAGGTCTTTTTTGTTTAATTTTTTGAATTCAGTCGTGACTTTCCCAATTTCAATTGTTTTACCTGCATTCTCCATTTTCCAGCTTACTTCCGAAGATTCGTCCTCAATGTATTTTGATTCAAGAGTTACACTGGAAGGCAAAAGAAGAGTTTGCGCAGAAAAAAAATTGGCACTGCCGATTATTAAAAGGATAAGAAATGTTCTCATATTTTTTAATAATAAGTAGTGCCGAATATAATATAGTTACAGCGACGTTTTAACTTTTGTAAGAAGACTGAAACTTCAATTTTTTACTAATTTTCTTCCTTCAAAGCGTTCTCAAATAATTCGTCAACATCCAGACAATCGCACCTTTCTTTGATGAAGGGATCATCTTTTTTAATGCCTTTGTTGAATTTGATTATTTCTTTGCAGTAGTCTTCTTTTTTTAACAGACTTGCCATGTACAGTAGTGGAATATTCATTAAGAAAAAAAGCAAAATTCCCGGAAACATATAGATAAATGCTTTCATAGAGACCCCACTTATGCTGATTACATTACCACTGGTTGCACTTTTATAATATTTTTTCCAGATCTTTTTGCCCCACCAGTACATTACAAAAGCGCCACCGCCAAGTCCGAAAACCAGAGCCGTATAAAATAATATTTGAATTGTGCTGTGCGTCATCCTGCTAGTTTTTCTTCCCTGCCGCCTGCATAGGATTTACTTTTCCGCTGGCACCGCCTCTTGCCGCCTCTTTCTGAGCCTGTTTGAAAACCTGGAATTTAGTTGGTGCGTCCTTCGCAGATGCTGCAGCCCAGTAGTTGTTGGAGGTATCGATGTCTGCTGTCTCTTTCATAGGATCCAGCTGGATAGATTTGATCTTTTTTCCGAAATAATACGTTTTGGATACTTTCTGCTCATTGGATCTCCAGATCTGAACATTGATTTTGTCATTCAGTTTAGAGCCGTCCTCAAAAGTAAATTCAAGGATGATTGGCATCACCAGTCCGCCTTTATTTGTAAAATCAATTTGGTAAGCTGTTATATTTTTATTGATGCCCGAGCTTTTGTCCTGGGCTGATAATTTATCAGAAGCTGTACCCTTCATCACGTACTCTTTGGAAGTATCTACTTTTTCTTCTCCTCTGTCATAGCGGTAATAGAAATCCTGAACGGTTTTATCGCCGTCCACATAGAATTTGATTTTTTCGTCCCTGTTTCTTATCTTGGAGATATCTTCAAACTCGTTGACTGCAGGAGCGTCAGTTTTGTATTTCAATTCTTTGGCCTCTCTTGGCGCGGCATCGTAGTCCGGCGTTGCAGCAGAAACTTTGTCAATAGCGATATCTACAGGGTCTGTACTGTAAAACCATCCTCTCCAAAACCAGTCCAGATCTTCGCCACTCGCATCTTCCATCGTTCTGAAAAGATCGGCAGGTTCAGGATGACGGAAAGCCCATCTTTGCGCATAAGTTTTAAAAGCTTTATCAAACAACTCTCTGCCCATAATGGTTTCACGCAGAATATTAAGTCCGGTTGCTGGTTTGGAATAGGCATTCGGGCCAAATCGAGCAATGTTTTCGGAATTGGTCATAATAGGTTCCAGTTCATCCTTCGGCAGTTTCATGTAATCTACAATTGTCCAAGCCGGTCCACGTTTTGAAGGGAATTTATTATCCCATTTTTCCTCAGTCAGATATTCTACAAATGTATTCAGACCTTCATCCATCCAGGACCATTGTCTTTCGTCGGAGTTGATGATCATCGGGAAAAAGTTGTGTCCTACTTCGTGGATGATTACACCAAGCATTCCATTTTTAATCGCTTCAGAATAAGTGCCGTCTTTCTCCGTACGACCGTAGTTGAAGCAGATCATCGGATATTCCATACCATTGGCAGCTTCCACAGACTGCGCTACAGGATAAGGATAAGGTATTGTAAATTCAGAATACGTTTTAATGGTGTGCGCCACCGCTTTGGTAGAGAATTTTCTGTAAAGTCCGTACGCTTCTTTTCCGTAGAAACTCATCGCCATTACTTTATTATTGTTTTCAGGAATCAGAACTTTCATACCGTCCCAGACAAACTTTCGGGAAGATCCCCACGCAAAATCTCTCACATTTTCTGCCTCGAATTTCCATGTTTTTCGCTCCTTAGATTTTGATTTTTCTGCTTTTGTGGCTTCCTCCAGCGTTACGATTTCTATTGGCTCGCTAGAGTTTTCTGCCTGTCTGTAACGCTTCAGCTGATCCGAAGTCAGCACCTGGTCGTAATTTTTGCATACGCCGGTACCGCCAATAATATGATCTGCCGGCACATTCATAGAAACTTTGAAGTTGCCGAATACCAAAGCAAATTCTCCACGTCCTGTGAATTGGTGATTCTGCCAGCCATGGAAGTCACTGTAAACGCACATTCTAGGGTACCACTGCGTCATCGTATACAGATCGTTGCCATCTTCCGGGAAATTTTCGTAGCCGCCGCGGCCGCCTTTTTCCATTCGGTTTGGGATATTGTAATTCCAGTTGACTTTAAACGTAAATTTTTCTCCGGCTTTCAACGGTTTTGCAAGATCTATCCGCATCATCGTTTTGTTCACCACATATTTGATGGGATTGCCTTTTTCGTCTGTCACCTTTTCCAGGTTCACGCCGTAGCCGTCGTCCTTCGCAGGCAGCTCGGAGGTAGACAGCCGGTCTACATTGGAAGCCTTTGGCAGGGTAGAAGAGGCAGGGTAGTCTGCGTTTTTTACAGAAGACTGCTGATTTTCATCCAGTTGAAGCCACAGATACTCCAGCACATCCGGAGAATTGTTGTAGTAAGTGATGGTTTCGGAGCCTCTCAGGTTCCGTTTTTCCTCATCCAGATAGGCCGAGATATCATAGTCTGCACGCTGCTGCCAGTATTGGTTTCCGGGAGCGCCGGAAGCTGTTCTGTAAGTATTTGGGGTAGGAAGGATGGTTCCGAGCTGCTCAAACTTGTTGCCGTGGTTGCTTCCAGGATTATTCTGGATATTCTGGGCATTAAGAACAACTGAACCTAAGATGAATGCTAAAACTTTTAATTTCATTTTCCGAAAAAATTAATGACTGAGAAGATTTATAGGTCATCAAATTTAGGAATTAATTCCCAATATAGGACTGATTGGCGCAAAGTGTTTCACATTAAATAATCACCATTGAAAATCTGAACTTTCTGTGCATTGTCCATCGTTTTCTCTCCGAAATATTATCATTAATACTATAATTAAATACTTGAATATAGGGAGACGGGTGATAAACACTATCAGTCAAGTCTTAAAAGCACGGTGTCCAGTGTTTAAACCGAGGGATCGATACTTAAAGTCTGGTTGGCGATAGTCTGAGTCTGGTCGACAATCGTTAAAGCCTGGTCATCGAGGTTTAAAGTATGGAAGCAAATGCATACACACCAGCTGACGATACATTACCAACAGAAAATGAGTTTTCAACACTGGATTCCGACCATTAATCATCAAATATCCAGTGCTTTATCTCGCAAGTATAAGAATGATTATGAAACCAAGGTTCCCGACTTAAAAGAGATTGACCTGCCCTCAGGAATTTCAGAACCTCAGCGCTTTGATAGATGGCAGATCATTAATTTTCAAACCAAAGATGATCACCTTTTAAGACTAAAGGCGTTGGGAAATTATTGGTAAAAAGCCCGCCTGTTCCCAGTCCTTGCGGCAAAGGATTTTGTTTGTTGTAGGTATACTGCGCAATAGCATTCAGGCCGATGTTGCTTTCCAAAGCAGAAGTAATCCACCAATTAATATTATTTTTTTCTGCCAGATTTATCCATTCATCAGAACCGGAAAATCCGCCAACCAAACTGGGTTTTAAGATAATATATTGAGGTTTAATTTCTCTGAGAAGATCTTTTTTCGATTCAATATTCAGAACACCAATTAATTCTTCATCCAAAGCAATTGGCGTCGGCGTGTTTTTGCAAAGTTCAGCCATCGCTTTCCAATTTCCGGCAGCAATGGGTTGCTCAATGGAATGAATTTCCAATTCTGCCAATTCTTCCAAAACCAATTTTGCCTGCTCCGGAGAGAACGCGCCATTCGCATCTACACGAAGTTCAATCTGTTCTTTCGGAAATTGATTTCTGATTGATTTGATGACTTCCTTCTCAGAACTCCAATCCACACCAATTTTCAGTTTGATGCACGTGAAATTATTTTTAAGTTTTTCCTCAATTTGAGATTGCATAAATTCTGCATTTCCCATCCAAATCAAACCATTGATTTTAATTGAGTCTCTCCCTTCTGTAAAATTACTCGGGAAATAAAGATCACCCTGATGTTCCAGATTGGCAAGCGCCTGTTCTATCCCAAAAATAATCGACGGGTGATTGATGAGTTCTTCCTGCAGTTCTGCAAAACTTAGATTGATATTTCGGCAAGCCCATTCCAGAGCGGCTTCATAATCGTCATCATCATCAAAACTCAGTCCGCGGAAGAGAGCACATTCGCCGATTCCTTTCTTACCGTCCTCCGAGATTTCGATAAAGTAAGTTTCTTTGGTGGTGAGAACGCCTCGCGAAGTTCCGCTTGGCTGTTTGAAGTTGAGAATATAAGGGTTGAATGTTGCCGTTTTCATTTGACAAAAATAAGAAAAGACCGAAGAAATCGGTCTTTTGTATGATTAAAATTTTAAGTCTAATTTTGGTTGACCGCTTTGGCCATAAATTCCTCTGCCTGCGTTACCATTGCTGCGCTGCCGCAGAAAAACGGAACCCGCTGATGCAGTTCTGTAGGCTCTATCTCCATGATTCTTTTGAAACCGTCGCTGCATTTTCCGCCGGCCTGTTCTGCCAGGAAAGCCATTGGATTAGCTTCGTAAAGCAATCTCAGTTTTCCATTCGGCGAATGGGAAGTCTGCGGGTAGATGTAGATGCCGCCTTTCAGCATATTTCTGTGAAAATCGGAAACCAAAGATCCAATATATCTGGAAGTATAAGGTCTGTCACCTTCTTCCTCCTGACAGTATTTGATGTAATCCTTCACACCCTGCGGGAATTTGATATAGTTGCCTTCGTTGATGGAATAGATTTTTCCCATCGTCGGGAATTTGATATTTTCGTGAGACAGGTAATATGTTCCGATTGACGGATCCAACGTAAATCCGTTTACACCATTTCCTGTCGTATAAACAATCATTGTAGAAGAGCCGTAAACCACATATCCAGCCGCCACCTGATTGACTCCTTTTTGTAAGAAATCTCTCAACTCAACAGGTGTTCCCGGATCGGAAACCCTTCTGTAAATGGAGAAAATTGTTCCCACAGAAACATTCACATCGATGTTGGAAGAGCCGTCCAGAGGATCTATCAGAACCACATATTTACTGAGGTGTGCATTTTCTGTACACTTAACCTCGATGAAATCATCACTTTCTTCTGATGCAATTCCACACACCACTTCTCTCTGAGAAAGTGCTGCGATGAAGATATCGTTGGCCAGTACGTCCAGTTTTTGCTGCTCCTCGCCCTGAATATTCTCAGTTCCTACTTTGCCGATGATGTCTGCAATACCGGCTTTGTTCACTTCACGGTTTACAATTTTGGTTGCAATCCTTATCGAGCTGATAAGTCGGGAAAGTTCTCCTGTAGAATATTTGAAGTCATCCTGTTTATCAATAATGAATTCTCCTAAAGTCTGTAAAGCCTGCTTTGACATTTTTTTTTGTTTGGTAGTTTGTACAAAACTATATTATTTTTTATAAAAATGAAACAAAATTTATCATTAATTGAGTATAGTCTTACTAATGTCATTAATATGGTTTAATGATTCATTTTGAGTCAATAAAAAACAGGGCCTCTCATTTTTATATATCATTCATTATTAATATTTTTGGATCTTGAAAAATTGTGTCTAATATTAATCTACAATAAAGCTTGTTCTAAAAAAGCGAAGATCTCAATGAAAGTTTACAAATTTGGTGGTGCATCTGTAAAAGATGCCGAAGGTGTGAAAAATGTAGCCCTGGTTCTGGAAACTCAAGGTTTTGAAAAATGTCTTGTGGTGGTTTCTGCAATGGGAAAAACGACCAATGCACTGGAAAAGGTAGTGGAATATTATTTTAAGAAGCAGAATTATCAGCAGGAAATAGAGCTGATAAAGAAGGAGCACATCGATATTGCCAAAGGTTTGTTTACCGAGAATCATCCTGTATTCGGAGAGATCTCTTTGTTTTTTGATGACATCGATTCTTTTTTGAGACGTAACAAATCGCCTAATTATAACTTTGTTTATGATCAGGTGGTGAGCTGTGGCGAGATGATCTCTTCCAAAATAGTGAGCGAGTATCTTAACGATATTCAGTTTTTCAACCATTGGCTAGATGCGAGAGATTATATCAAAACGGACAGCAATTATAGAGAGGGCATCGTCAACTGGCAGGAAACCGAGCAGAATATCTCCAAATTGGATAAGATCAACTGTTATGTAACACAAGGTTTCATCGGTTCTGAGACCAATAATTTCACCGTTACATTAGGAAGAGAAGGTTCAGATTATACCGCCGCAATCTTCGCCTATTGCCTGAATGCAGACGAGATGACCATCTGGAAAGACGTTCCCGGCGTGATGACAGGCGATCCTAGAAAATTTGAAAACGTAGAACTGCTTTCCTTTATTTCTTATGAAGAAGCCATCGAAATGGCCTATTACGGCGCATCCGTCATCCACCCAAAAACCTTGCAGCCACTGAAGCAGAAGAATATTCCGTTTTTTGTAAAGTCATTCATAGAGCCTAAAGAACCTGGGACAAAGGTCGGAAATTCAACAGAAAATGAATCTGTAGAAAGTTATATTCTGAAGGAAAACCAAACCCTGCTGAATGTAGAAACCCGCGATTTCTCTTTTATAGCCGAGGATCATATGAGTTTGATCTTTACACTCCTGGCCAAATATAAAATTAAAGTTTCTTTGATGCAGAATTCAGCAATTTCATTAGCTTTATGTCTCGAAGATAAATTTGGAATGGCTAATGATTTCAATGAGGAATTGCAGCAGAGCTTCATCACGCAGATGACAAAAAATGTGTCGCTGTTCACCGTGCGAAATGCTGAACTGGAGAAGCTGGAAAAATTCTACAAAGACAAAAAAGTACTTTTGGAGCAGATTTCCAAAAAAACCTTCCAAATGGTAACCATGTAAAAACACTATGAGCTTAATTTCCAAAGAAGACTTGATAAAAGCGGCAGGATTAGATAAAATCGGTTTTCTGAAAAGACCGGTCGCCTCGGCTATCATGAACATTACCAAGATCAATGAAGTCAACGCTTTATACAACAAACTGATCCACACCAAAGGCGTAGAATTCTTTGACGAATTTGTGCGGGAGCAGGACCTGAGTTACATAGTCTTCGAAGAGGATCTTGCAAAAATTCCTAAAACGGGACCGTTTATCATCGTTTCCAATCATCCACTGGGTGCACTGGACGGGATTCTGATGTGCAAAATTATTCTGCGTGTACGTCCTGATTTCAAAGTAATGGGGAATTTTCTCCTTTCCAAAATCAAACCGATGGATCCTTTTGTGATTTCTGTCAATCCTTTTGAAGAAAGAAAAGACGCTTACAGCAGCTCATCTGGTATGAGAGAGACGTTCAGACACTTGTCGGAAGGCGGCTGTCTCGGGATTTTTCCCGCTGGCGAGGTTTCCAACAAAAATAACGAATATGGTGAAGTGCTGGACAGACCGTGGGGCAAAACAGCTCTTAAGATTATTAAAAAAGCCAGAGTTCCGGTTGTTCCAATGTACTTCCATGCAACCAACAGCAAGATTTTTTATAACGTAGCAAAGCTACATCCAGATCTGCAAACCTTGATGCTGCCTACGGAAATGATGCGCAAGAGAGACCATCCAATCCGGATCAGAATCGGTAAAGCCATCTCTGTAAAACAAATGCAGGAGGAAGAGACGATAGAGGAACTTGGCGACTATCTATATAATAAGGTGTATATGCTGAAGTCCTATTATGAAAGACGAAAAAGCATCACCGAAAAACTGAAACTGCCCAATATGGCGCTTAAGAATCCGTTGGTAAAACAGAATAACATCGTCCAGAATATTATTGATGAAACGCCTGCGGAAGATATAGAAAGTGAAATCAACACGCTGAAAAATACTGAGAATAAAAAACTCTTTTCTCACGGTGACTATGATGTTTTTTTTACAACTTCCGGCGAGATTCCTTTTATTATGCGGGAAATAGGCCGCCAGCGTGAACTCACTTTTCGGGCGATAGGGGAAGGTACCAATCTGCCTTTTGATCTGGATGAATACGACAATCACTACCACCACCTTTTTATGTGGGACAATGCCGGCAAAAAGCTGGTAGGCGCGTACAGAATGGCTCTGGGAGCAGAGGTGATGAAGAAATACGGCATAGACGGCTTCTACACCAGCTCACTGTTCGAATACGATCCCGAATTGCAGCCGTTTTTCCGGAAAGTGATAGAAATGGGTCGCGCCTATGTTTCTGTGGAATATCAGCAGAAGCCGTTCCCGTTATTCTTGCTTTGGAGAGGAATTGTGCACGTGTGCCTTAGAAATCCTGAACACAAATTCCTGATGGGCGGCGTGAGTATCAGCAACAAATTTTCGGAATTCTCAAAATCTCTGATGATAGAATTTATGAGGTCGCATTATTACGATTCTGCCGTTGCACAGTACATTCATCCGAAAAATGAGTTTAAAGTGGTGATGAAGGAGCGCGACAAAGCTTTGTTTTTTGAAGATATAGATGCAGATCTTAATAAGCTGGATAAGATTATTGATGATCTGGAGCCAGAATTGAGACTGCCTGTTCTGATTAAAAAATATATTAAACAAAATGCGAAGATGATCGCATTCAACGTAGATCCGAACTTCAACGATGCCATTGACGGATTGATGTACATCCGCATCAGTGATCTTCCGGAGGATACCATCAAACCGGTTTTGGAGGAGCTGAGCGATTTTTTCAAAGCGCAGACCGAAAAAAAATCGTCTGAAAATCAGTAATTTTCACATAAATATGGACTAATTTTCAATATAATTTGCATTGTAAGGATAAAGGCTATATTTTTGCACCACTCAAAATAACAATGCGAGTGATGGTTTCTTAGCTCAGTTGGTAGAGCAATGGATTGAAAATCCATGTGTCCCTGGTTCGATCCCTGGAGAAACCACTAAAGGAAACAGCTTTTATCAGGCTTTTTCCAGTATGTTGATTAATCAGCATTTTAAACTTATTAAAAGAGTTTTAGAACTCAAAAAAAGAACAATGGTTTCTTAGCTCAGTTGGTAGAGCAATGGATTGAAAATCCATGTGTCCCTGGTTCGATCCCTGGAGAAACCACTTAAAACCGCCTATTAGTTAGGCGGTTTTTTTTGTGGTAATACTTTTCGTAAGTATTATGTAAAGTAAGTTAACGGATCTTTATTCGTGTATTTGTCTGGCAACTTTATCAGAAAGATCTTTCAGCTGCTGCATTTCCTCGAGATTCAGATTCATCGCTTTTGCGAGTTCTATTGGGACGCAGGCTGCTTTTTCTTTTAGCTTTCTTCCGTTTTCTGTAAGATGGATTTTGACAACGCGTTCGTCCTCTTTGCTGCGCCTGCGCGTCAGAAGAGCTTTAGATTCCAATCTTTTCAGGAGTGGAGTCAAAGTCCCATTATCAAGCTGCAGAATTTCTCCAACCTGATTCACTGTAAGATCGTCCTTTTCCCACAGCGCCATCATCGCAATGTACTGTGGATAAGTAAGGTCAATATCTTTCAAAATGGGTCTGTAGCACTGCATAATCTCACGATGTAAAACATAGACGGAGAAGCACAATTGCCGGTCGAGTTTCAGTAAATCTTCCATGATAGACTTTATTATTAATCCTCAATTTCAAAGAAAAAAGGATTTGCTTCCTTAAAAGTTGAGAGAAGGAAATTAGTCGTTGCTTACAGTCAGCTTCACATCTATATTTCCTCTTGTAGCATTGGAATAAGGACAGATTTGATGTGCTTTTTCTATTAATTCCTGAGCCTGCTCGATGCTGACGCCGGGAATATTCGCGTGCAACTCAGCCTCAAGTCCAAATCCTCCATTTTCTAATTGTCCGATTCCTACCTTTGCAGTTACCGATGTTTCGCCGGTTTCTATTTTACTTTGTTTGATGACGAGGTTTAATGCGCTGTCGAAACACGCAGAATATCCTGCTGCGAAAAGCATTTCCGGGTTGGCGAAGTCGTCATTTGCACCTCCAAGTCCTTTTGGCATTCTTACTTCAAGATCCAGGACCCCATTATCGCTTTTTACATTTCCGTTTCTTCCTCCTGTGGCTGTTGCGCCAATGCTGTACAATGTTTTCATTTTGTTGTTGATTTAATTGTTAGTTGATGTTACAAATGTATAGCGTAAAATTATATTGTGCACTATATATAATAAAGTTTACATCAAAGCCGACGATTGATGTAAACTATAAAACTGTCTTATTACTCTGAAATCAAATAAAATCGTAATAACCATTGTCCTTTCCAAGGATTTTGTGATCATTGGTATTCAGCCATCTTTTGAGAACTGTGGCGTATACTTTTCGGAAATCTTCGGTATGTATCAGATCGCCGTCATTTAGATTGCTGAGGTCGGGAAGCTGGTTCAGTAATCCTTTCTTTTTCAATCCACCGCTGATGAAAAACATTTGGTTTGCCGTCCCGTGATCTGTACCATTGCTCGCATTTTGCGCAACACGCCGTCCAAATTCTGAAAACGTCATAATCATCACATCATTGAATTTGCCATTGTCCTTCATGTCTTTCACAAAAACTTCCACTGCCTCATCAATGGTTTTAAACAGCTGATTCTGCTTTTGATTCTGGTTGGTGTGCGTGTCAAAACTTCCTACCGAAAGGTAATAAACCTGCGTGTTGATGTCAGATTTTATCAATGAAGCAATTGTTTTAAAATCTTTTCCGATCTGAGTAGAAGGATAAGTTTTGTCTGTCGGTTTTGCTTTACTTTCTTTAAAAATATACTCAGAATTGTTGACCGTATTTCCCAGTGTATTATACAGATAACTTGCCAGATCGTGATCGTGGTCGTGGTGATCTGCAGACAGCTGCCTGTAAAGAGACTCCTGGCTGTTGTCATATAATTTTTTGGGATCTTTCAGCGCAATTGCTTTTTTATTTTCACCTTTCATCGCCAGGCTCAGAAGATCGTCTACTTCTATAGCTTGAGTCGGATTTGCGCAGTCGTGACAAGCTTCGTCCAAATATCTTCCCAGCCAGCCGGTGTTTACAAACTGATTGCTGTCACTTGCCGACTGCCAGATATCCATACTTCGGAAATGTGATTTGTTGGGTTCCGGATATCCTACGTTATTCATCACAGCAAGTTCACCATTGTCATACAATTCTTTGAAATATCGGAGGTTCGGATTGATAGCCGCTTCGTCCGTCAGCAAAAGAGCCTGGTCTTCTTTAATGGAAATTTGATTCCGGGAGCTGTAATAGATGTCATTTTTTACCGGAATTATCGTGTTCAGTCCATCGTTTCCACCGGACAGCTGAAGAATGATTAAGGTTTTTCCGTTCATCTCAATAGCTTCCGGAAGTGTGAGTGCACTCAGAAAATTGGGGAACAGAAATGATGCTGCAGCGAGGCTGCTGGTTTGTATAAACGTTTTTCTATTGATAATCATAACGGCTTATTTTAGCAAAGTTGATATTCCGGAGTCGACATAATACTGATCATCAGATGCTGCCTGCTTTTATCACTGTTGAACTGCGTGATCATATTTCTAAGTTTTTCTGTAGGATTTGGAATCAGTAGGCTGAAGAGGTCTTCATCCAAAACATTGGAAATACTGTCCCAGTGGATGCTGATCTTGTTCTGGCTTTTGTTCACCACCACTTTGTTTTCACCTTTTCCCATATTCACATCGTCATTGGGCTTCGGTTCCACGTCCAGATTTTTGTAACCGGCCATCACAGAGGGGATTTTCATTCTCAGCAATAGAGTAGAACTGTCGATCCATCCCGTGCCTGACGGCCATCCTGCCACATTCGGAGGCTGCAAAAGCTGTTGCCCCAGAAGTCTTTCAAAGTTATAAATGGTGTTTCCGTCCTTCGTATCCATCGGCAAAATTCTTCGTATCCCAATGATAAGATCTATCGGCGATTTCACTTTTGCACCGATATTCGTATCATCATAAAACCAGTTGGATAGGAAGATCTCATCCACCAATATTAAAATATTGTAATCCGATTCGTAAAATGTTTCGCTCAAAGTTTTGATTAACTTCTCATCCGGCGTTTCACTGACCAGATATTTGTAAATCTTTGCCGTGATAAATTCTGCACATTCCCGTCTCTCGAGAATCAGATTGATAATATCTGTGCCAGTAAAATTTCCTTTTTTACCAAGAAATTCCTTCTCCCCGGAATCGTGCTGTTTCAGATTCTCGCGAAACGCAGCATTCTCATCGTAACTCCAGCCTGTGAAAGCCCTTGCAGATTCCTTGATGTCTTTTTCTGTATATAGCGTTCCTCTGCCCAGAGTGAAAAGTTCCATCAATTCCCTTGCAAAATTCTCGTTCGCTTTTGCTTTTTTATTTTGTTGATTATTTAGAAAGTTCAACATCGCCGGAGATTTCGACACTTCAAACAGCATGTTACGGAAGCTTCCCAAAGCATTTTTTCTGAAAATATTGATAATATCCAGATTAAAAAGCGACTGTTGAATCCTTGTGGCAAAATGACCGTGCCAGAAGACTGCCATTTTTTCCTGAAGCTGATTCTCTCCATTGATCATCAAATCCTGCCAAGCCTTTGATATAGCGGCATTGTGGTTTTTATTGTAAAGATTAACAGGCTTTTTATCGCTCGCTTTAGCCAGTTCCTGATACTGCGGATATGACATTTTGTACGCTGCTATTTCTATGGGCTGGTAGGAATCGGTTGACTTCAGATCTTGATACAGTTTTTTAGTCGTTATGGTTTTCAGTTTCTCAATATCGTTGTGATGAACGCCAAAACCCGCTCTGGAAGCCAGATGTCTATTCTTTAGAAAATTGTTCACAGCAGTCTATTTAATTGTTTGAGTTCACAAATAACATTTTGTTAAAGCAAAAATGGTGAAAAGAGATTAAATTCATAAAATATTAATATTTAATTATGATTTTAATTAATTGAAAATTAGAATATTGATCAACTATAAGTTAGATTGATCAAACAATTTTTCGGTTTTGGCACGGTATTTACAATGATGACCTTTGTAAAATTTAAAATTTAAAAATATGAAGTCTTTAAAACAAGTAATACTAGGAGCTGGGATTTTGGCAGGAGGATTATTGTCTGCACAGAGTGCCGATATGAACAATATGTTGAAAATAGGTCTTAATGGAGGTGTTTCTACAGGTGGCAATACTGCTGCAAACCTAGGAGTTGACTTATCATACCAGCATTTGGTGACGCCAGGATTTGGTCTTGGTATCGCAACAGGATATAACAATTATTTCGGAAAAGATAGAACTGTGAATGGCGTAGATGTCAGAAACAACGATTTCGGCGTGATTCCGGTAGCAGCGCTTTTCAGAGTATATCCAAAAGAAATGGGTTTCTACTTCGGAGCTGATTTAGGTTACGGATTCATCGTTGGTGATGATCAGGTAGCAGAAAATGTAGCTGTGGCAAGACCAGACGGCGGATTTTACATCAAACCGGAAATTGGTTACCACAACCGTGACTGGAACTTCTTTGCACAGTACAACAAGACATTTACCGGAGACAAAGGTCAGATTGGAGATCAGAAATACAATGCCGGAGCTATCGGTGTAGGTTTCAGCTACAATATTCCTTTAGGAAAGTAAATCTAATTTTTTCGTTCTCACAGAACCGGAGAAATCAAAACATTTTTTTCAATAAACTATGTACACTTAAAGCCTTCATCTTCGGATGGAGGCTTTTTATGTTGAAAAGTTATCATACATCAATACTGACTTTGCACGTTTCTGATTAGCTTTGCACCATTAAATAATCAAAAACAATGAAAAAAGTATTATTACTCGCAGTATTAGTTAGCGGACTGGCTTTCGGACAGACAAAAAAATTAACAAGCTCAGACGTACACTGGTGGGGATATAAAATTGCAAAAACAGAAGCTTCTTCTCACGACGGGACTGTGAACGTAAAATCCGGAAATCTTGTTCTGAAAAACGGCGCAGTGGTAGGCGGAACTTTCGTACTGGATATGACAAGCCTTACTTCTACAGATTTATCCGGCGAATACCAGGGGAAACTAAACGGTCACCTGAAAAACGGAGATTTCTTCGAGGTTGAAAAATTTCCTACAGCGACTTATAAAATCACTTCTGTAAAGAAAAATACAAACAAAGATTACAATTTCGTTGTCAACGGAAATCTGACGGTGAAAGGTAAAACTGCACCCGTTTCTTTCCCAGCGAAAATCACTTCTGCAAACGGTGTTGTGACTTTGGAGTCTGACAAATTCTCTTTCGACAGACAGAAATTTGACGTGGCCTACAAATCTACAATGCAGGATGTAATGGTGAAAGACGAAGTAGATATGAAAGTGAAAATCAGCGTAAAATAATACGTGCAAAATATATAATTTTGAAGAGCAGATTTTTTCTGCTCTTTTTTTGTTGCTAAATTTGAAACATATTTAAATCTTTCAGTTTTACACTTTTTTTGAATTTTAAAAATGTTTTGTGGAATTCAAGAAATCTTTGCAGACTTCTGCGTTCAAAAATTAAGTTAATGAAATTATACACCATCAGCGGTCTCGGTGCAGACGAAAAAGTCCTGGAAAAACTCACTTTCAATGAAAGTGTCGAAGTGGTGCACATCCCATGGCTCATTCCTGATCCGGAGGAAGATTTTGCAGATTACGTTCAAAGAATGTCAGCATACATAGATGATTCCGAAGAATTCTATCTCCTCGGATATTCTCTCGGCGGGATAGTTGCGCAGGAAATCCACAAGCTGAAGCCTGCCAAAAAGATCGTCATTATGGCAAGTATCCGCAGCGATCGGGAAAAGTCAAAACTCATCAGAGCAGGACAGCGAACCAATGCCGTAAAGTATATTCCGCTCCGCATCTTCAACGATAAAAGCACCTTTTTTTACACCTTTTTCAGAAAATTATTCGATCCCAAAAATCCCAAACTTACGCAGTATTTCCGGGTCAAAGATCCCTATTATCTCAAATGGTCTATGGACAAAGTAGCGCACTGGAAATTCGAGCCAATGCCCGATGTTATTCAGATTCTGGGAGATAAGGACATCGTTTTCCCACTCAAAAACTCACAGCCGGATTACATTATCAAAAACGCCACCCATCTTTTCCCGGTGACAAAAGCAAAAGAAGTTTCAGAGATATTGAAGACGATTTTTATTTAAATTTTTTAGCATTATTTGGGCAGCTTTTCCGCCTTCCGTTCCCGCTATTTTTTGCAGACATTTTTCCATTCCAAAAGAAGGATAGCAATCCGCAAAAAATGAGCTTCACTCAAGTCGGGCTGCGCTTCGCAAAGTTGAAGATTGTCAATAAATACAATTTTTGCATTCAATTAAACCTTTTAAATCTTTTCAGTCAGTAAAAAATGAAAATCTTAGTGGAGGGAAGCACCTTTGCAGACCTTAAAATATTTTCAATAGATTAAAAAACTTGGCGGACTTTGCGTTTAAAATTCACTTACTATTGAACTGAATCAATAAAATCCTTTACTTTTACCGCAATCAATTTGTCTTAATGGAATCTATCAGCGTATTTGATATCATAAAAATCGGAATCGGACCGTCATCTTCCCACACAATGGGACCTTGGAACGCCGCAAAAATGTTTTTGGACCTCGTAAAAAGAAATCATGCTTTGCAAAATGTGAAGGAAGTTTTCGTAGAATTCTTCGGTTCACTGGCAAAAACCGGTGTCGGCCACGGTACCGATATCGCGGGAATGCTAGGCCTCAGCGGAGAAAACTTCCGCACTATAGATACCAACAAAATTGACGAAAAGATAGCAAAAATAAGAGCCGAGCAGCAGATTCTGTTAGGCGGCGAGTGCTGGGTTCCATTTGTTTACGGGCATCATCTGATCCTTAACAAAGAAAAATCGCTCGATTTCCACCCAAACGGCATGATATTCAAAATTATTTTTGATAACGGCGATGTCATCAGCCAGGATTATTATTCTGTGGGTGGCGGTTTTGTGGCTACCAAAGAAGACAACTCTATGGAAGACAGATGCATCCGCACACTTTACCCTTGTCACCACGGCAGCGACATTCTGAAATACATCGAAAAACTAAACCTTAACAAAATTTCTGATCTGGTATTCCAAAACGAAGAATCCTGGAGAACACAGGAAGAAACGCGACAGAAAGCCCTGGAAATCTGGGATAATATCAAAGATTGTGTTTATAAAAGCATCAACAAAAAAGGCATTCTTCCGGGTGGGCTCAACGTGACCCGACGGGCCTCGGAAATGAATGAAAGATTGCTCGGAACACAGATTTACAAAAACAAAAACGAATGGTTTGATATGGTGAAAAACGACCAAAAAACCTTCAATTCTGTGACCAAATGGGTTTCCTGCTTTGCGCTTGCTGTAAATGAAGAGAATGCTTCTTTTGGCAGGATTATTACAGCACCAACAAATGGAGCAAGTGGCGTAATCCCCGCAGTTCTGATGTACGCACAGGTTTTCACCGAGTTTAATTCTGAAGACGATATCATCAGATTTCTTCTGGTAGCGGGAGAGATTGGAACTTTATTCAAAAAGAATGCAACCATTTCCGCAGCAATGGGCGGCTGCCAGGCAGAAGTCGGAGTCTCATCTGCAATGGCTGCAGCCGGTCTTACGGAGATTTCCGGTGGAACGGCGGCGCAGGTTTTGATGGCTGCCGAAATAGCGATGGAACATCACTTAGGTTTGACGTGCGACCCAATCGGTGGTTTGGTCCAAATTCCTTGTATTGAAAGGAATTCTATGGGTGCAATGAAAGCAATTACCGCTGCTTCTTTAGCTTTAGATGGTGATCCTTCAAAAGCAAAAGTCTCCTTGGACAGCGTGATCAAATCGATGTGGGAAACTGCGTTGGATATGAATTCGAAATATAAAGAAACTTCCGAAGGCGGCTTGGCTGTTGCGGTGAATGTGGCAGAATGTTAATGAAGTCTTACATCAAAACTGTCAGTCTCAGGCTCCCGAAAACCTATAAAAACTCAAGCGTAGCTTTTCGTTAAAAATCTGATTCTTAAAATTAGGTTCTAATTCCTGAAAATCTATCCTTTAAAATCTATCCTCCAATATTAATTTTCTGTAATAAGGAATCGTTAAAAAAGAAGTCACTTTGTTATCAAAAATAAAAAGTGTATCTTTGCAGCAATTATTAGACGATCTTTTTAAATGAATTTATTTACGGAATCCAATCTTAGCGCTGAAGTTCTTCAGGCGATTGGCGACCTCGGCTTCGTAGAGCCGACAGAAATCCAAAAACTGACTATTCCTTTTATCTCCACAGATACTCGCGATCTTATCGCACTTGCGGCAACAGGAACAGGCAAAACAGCAGCGTTTTCGCTACCGATTTTGGATATGATAGACGACAAGAGTCGTAAAATCCAATTTTTGGTCCTTTGCCCTACTAGAGAACTTTGCCTCCAGATTACCAAAGACATCAAAAACTATACTAAATACCTTAGAGACATCAAGACTACAGCAGTCTATGGTGGAAGCAGTATTATGGATCAAATCAAATCTCTTAGAGACAAACCACAGATCATCGTGGGTACTCCGGGACGTGTGATAGACATGATCAACAGAAAAGCACTAGACTTTTCTGAAGCGCAATGGGTAGTTTTAGACGAAGCTGACGAAATGCTTTCTATGGGTTTCAAAGACGATTTGGAAACTATATTGAGAGAAACGCCGGATACAAAACAAACATTCCTTTTCTCTGCTACAATGAGCAAAGAAGTAGAGCGTATTTCTAAAAACTATTTGACAAACCCACACAGAATTTCTGTAGGATCTGTCAATGAGGTGAAGAAAAACATTACACACGAATTTTATGTCGTAGGTTACAGACAGAAGAAAGAAGCACTTAAAAGGCTGATTGATGCCAATCCAAATCAGTATTCTATTATTTTTTGCAGAACCAGAATGGAAACTCAGGAAGTTGCAGACTTCTTGATGCAGAACGGTTATGCGGCAGATGCACTTCACGGCGATCTTTCCCAGGCGCAGAGAGATACAGTGATGAAGAAATTCAGACTAAAAAACATCGATATCCTTGTGGCGACAGATGTTGCAGCAAGAGGATTGGATGTTGATTCTTTGACACACGTGATCCATTTCTCGTTACCGGATGATCCTGAAGTATTCGTTCACAGAAGCGGAAGAACAGGACGTGCAGGTAAAAACGGAATCTCGATGACGTTGGCAAAACCTGAAGAAAGCAGAAAACTTAAACAAATTAAATCTGAGACTAAAATCGAAATGGTAGAGAAAAAAATCCCTACCGGAAAAGAAATTATCAAAGCTCAGGTTGGCGGTGTTTTCGAAAAATTACTGACAGAACACGTTGATGTTATTGATTTTGACGAAAGCCTGATCCCAGATCTTTCCGCTTTCACAAAAGAACAGTTGGTAGCACAATTGCTTCAGTTCCAGTTGAAAGAAATGGCAACCTACTATCAAAATAGCAATGATCTTGCAGATCAGAAATTCGGTGCCAGCAGAGATGACAAGCCGGGAAGAAGAGACCGTGATGGCAGAGACAGAGACGGTAGAGGATCCAGAGACGGCGGCTCTTTCCGAGACAGAGACAGCAGAGGTGACCGTGGCGGCGACAGAAATGGCGGCAGAGACCGTAAGCCAAAACGTAACAATGAAGATATGGTAAGATTCTTCTTCAACCTTGGGAAAAGAGACCAACTGAAGAAAGTAGATATGCTTGAAATCATCAACAAAGCGACTTCAAAATCTAAAAAAAGAGCAGACATCGGTGAGATAGAAATTCTTGACAAATTCAGTTTCTTCGAAATTGAAAAATCATACAAGAATGAAGTTATGGATGGATTGACTAGTATGAAGTTTCGGGGAAAAGAAATGAGAGCAGAAGTTGCCCAATAATCACGATACCCGGAAATAAAATAAAATATTTCATGTAAAAACCTGCTAATCAGCAGGTTTTTCTGTTTTTTAATCTTAATAATTATTTAACATAAAAGTTTTTAGGTCAGGTTTTTTTGTTTCATATTTGCAGAAATTAAAGCAAAATAATGGGAATAGGTAATATTTTCAGAGCATTTCAGCCAAAAGATAAAATCTTTTTTGATTTGTTTCTTCGTGTAGCAGATAACTTGGTAGAGATGTCAAAAACATTTCACGACGGTCTGTTGGAATTCGATATCAATGATGAAACCTTGTTGAATCAAATGAGTGACTACGAACACAAATTGGATGATCTTACGCACGAGATCTTTGTGCAGCTGGGTGAGAACTTCATCACACCGTTTGACAGAGAGGATATCAACTATCTGGCGTCCGGTCTGGATGATATCGCAGATTATATCTACGCCTCCGCAAAATATATTTACCTTTACAAAAGCCCTGAAAACAAAGTGTATTCCGAGTTTTCACTTCTGATCCACAAATGTTGTATCGAGATCAAAAAAGCGTTGGAAAACCTGAAGGACTTCAAAAATCCAAATGAAGTGAGAGAATCGTGCATCAAAATCAACTCTTATGAGAACATTGCAGATGACGTTCTGAGCCAGGCTATTGTGAAGTTATTTGAAACCAATGACGCATTGCTGATCATCAAACAGAAATCTATTCTGGATTATCTGGAGATCGTGACAGACAAAGCAGAAGATGTTGCCAACACAATGGAAAGCATAGTTATCAAATACGCATAAAAAGCAGAGTCAAAATATAAACGAATGGAATTTCCAATTCTACTGATAATCATTATCGCTCTTGCACTGATATTTGATTATATCAATGGTTTTCACGATGCAGCCAACTCTATCGCAACCATTGTTTCTACAAAAGTACTGACGCCTTTCCAAGCTGTTCTCTGGGCAGCATTCTGGAACTTTGCAGCGTTTTTCATAGCCGCTTACGTCGTAGGCGAATTCAAAATCGGTAATACAATTGCCAAAACAGTGGATGAGAACTTCATCACGCTGGAAGTTATTTTCTCGGGCCTTATCGCAGCTATTGCGTGGAATCTTCTAACCTGGTGGTTCGGGATTCCGTCCTCATCATCCCATACTTTGATTGGTGGATTCATCGGTGCCGCATTGATGCACGCCCTGATTTCTGACTATCATCTGATTGCGATTACACATCCTGACTATTCTTTTCTTGAAAAGGCAAAGCAGGCTTTTATACAGCTCTTTTCGCAGAGCGTAGTCAAATATAAAGTGGTGATTCCTATCTTCCTCTTCATTTTTATGGCGCCGCTAATCGGTATGGCAATTTCAATCCTTATTACCTTAATTATCGTTAATATCTGCAAAAAGACAAATCCTCACAAAGCAGAACGTGTTTTCAAAAAGCTGCAGCTGGTGTCTTCTGCACTGTTCAGCCTTGGGCACGGGACCAATGATGCACAGAAAGTAATGGGAATCATCGGTGCTGCAATGATCTACTTCCACGTCAATATGATGAAGGATCCGCTTTACCTCAATATTCCGGAAGCTGAGAGATTCAACTTTTTCGCAGAACATTACCTTTGGGTACCTGTAGTTTCTTTCCTTGCAATCGCCCTTGGAACAATGAGTGGCGGCTGGAAGATCATCAAGACGATGGGAACCAGAATCACAAAAGTAACGCCTCTGGAAGGTGTAGCAGCAGAAACAGCAGGAGCAATCACGCTTTTCATTACAGAACAGCTTAGAATCCCCGTTTCTACCACGCATACGGTAACAGGAGCAATCATTGGAGTCGGATTGACAAAAAGAGTCTCAGCCGTAAGGTGGGGAATCACCGTGAGTCTTCTTTGGGCCTGGATTCTTACAATTCCTATCAGCGCCATCGTTGCAGGGATTACTTATCTGCTTGTGGTCCTGATTTTTTAAGATTAAATTCAATTTCTATCATACAGCTTTCCAGTTTTGGGAAGCTTTTTTTGTGATTAAAATCCAATAAAACAAGAATCAAAATCTTGGTAGAACAATTGTAAAAAACGTATTTTTGCTACAAACAAGTTTTTAAATGGAATTCTTAGATCAGTACCAGAAAATTGTAGCAGAAGCTATAGAAAAACATACTTTTACCAATAAGCCGGACGAGCTTTACCACCCGATGAATTACATCATTTCTCACGGCGGAAAGAGGCTGCGTCCCATAATGCTGCTGATGGCCTGCGATCTTTTCAAAGGTGATCTGGAAAAAGCGCTGAAACCATCTCTGGCGATAGAATTCTTTCACAATTTTACGCTCATCCACGATGATATTATGGATGAAGCACCACTCAGGAGAAACAAACCCACGATTCATACCCTTCATGGTATTAATGTTGGGATACTTTCCGGAGATGCACTTTTGATCAAAGCCTATCAATTTTTTGAAGATCTGGAGCCGGAATTATTCAAAAAATGCATCAAAATATTCTCAGAAACAGGAGCCGTTCTCTGTGAAGGTCAGCAGTTCGATATCAATTTTGAAAATAGATCCAATGTGACGCACGATGATTATATCAATATGATCACATCAAAAACGGGTGTCCTCAGCGCATCTTCTTTCCAGATTGGCGCTTTGATTGCCGGTGCGTCCGAAAAAGATGCAGAAGCTATGTACAACTTCGGAAAACATATCGGCATCGCTTTCCAGATTATGGATGATTATCTGGATGTTTTTGGCAATCAGGAACAGTTTGGGAAAAAACACGCCGGCGATATTTACGAAAATAAAAAAACCATCCTGTACCTTTTGGCACTGGAGCACGCCAATCCCGAGGAGCTTTCTGAACTGCATTACTGGTATTCTAAAAAGACAGACAATGTAGACAAAGTGTACAGCGTAGAAAAGATTTTCAGAAGAACGAAAGTAGATGACAAAGTCCTCAGACTGATCCAAAAACATAACGAAATAGGCCAGAGCTATCTGGATACGCTAGATCTTCCGGACGAAAGCAAACTGCCTTTCAGAGAATTGGCCAACTATCTTTTGAGAAGAGAAAGCTAAAAATAAGAAAAAAGATTGAAGTAAAAAGTTAAAACAAATCTTTGCTGAGTTTTACGCCTTTGCGGACCTTAAGATGATTAGTAGTTAAAAATCTTAGTGGACTTTGCGTTAAAATTTTTGCAATACAGAATCCAAGACAAAATGAAATTCAGAACAGAAGTAGATATTAATGCAAGTGAAAGAAAAATAGGGACCGAGGATTGCATCTTCTCCATAGGATCGTGCTTTGCGACAGAGATGCACGGGAAATTTTCTGAAGGTCAGATCCAGTCTTTGAACAATCCGTTTGGGACGGTTTTCAATCCGTACTCAGTCAATCGGGCAGTTCAGCAGATTTATGATGCCAAGGAATATCAGGAAAACGATTTGATTTTAGCTAATGAAAGTTACATCAGCCTGGACCACCATTCGTCTTTCGATTCCAGATTTGTGCATCAGTCGCTGGAGAAAATCAATACAAATATAGAAGAAGCCAATCAGTTTTTGCAGAACACCAGTTTTGTAATCATCACCTTTGGAACCTCTTATATTTATGAATTTCTTCCCAAAAAAAGGCTGGTTTCCAACTGCCACAAGATTCCGCAGAAATTTTTCAAAAAAAGATTTTTGACGCATCAGGAACTTTCGGATTCTATCAGTCAGACAATCGATACGCTGAAAGATATCTGCAAAAAAGATGTTCAGATCCTGTTTACAGTGTCGCCAGTGCGACATACCAAAGACGGCATTGTCGAGAATCAGCTTAGCAAATCAAAACTAATAAATGCAATCCACGAATCGATCTCAGAAAAAGAAAATTGCCATTATCTTCCCGTTTACGAATTGATGATGGACGATCTGCGTGATTACAGATTTTACAAAGAAGATATGATTCACCCCAATTCGCAGGCCGTGCAGTATATCTGGGAAAAATTTGGAAACGCTTATTTTACAGACGAAACCAAGGTTTTCATCAATGAAAATAATAAAATCCTGACTGCGCTGAACCATAAAACCGACGATGACAAAAATCCAAAATACCAGCAGTTTTTAGAAAAGGTCAATCAAAAAATCCTTGAACAGCAGAGAAAAGTCAAGCATAAAATTTTTTAGAATTTGGGCAGCTAATCCGCCTTCCACTCCCGCTTTTTTGTTGAAAAAACAAAAAGAGCTCCGTTCAAGTCGGGCTGCGGGCTTCAACTTTATTTTCAATCTACAACAGAAATGATAGACACCCACACCCATTTATACTCAGAACAATTTGATGAAGACCGAACAGAGATGATCCAGCGGGCTTTGGACAAAGGCGTAGAGAAATTCTTTCTTCCGGCGATTGATTCCGAAACACATCAGAAAATGCTTCTCTTGGAAACCGAATATCCAGGGAAAATCTTTTCTATGATGGGATTGCATCCATGTTCCGTGCAGCCGGATTCCTGGGAAAGCGAATTGCAGCTGGTAAGGAATTATCTGGACCAAAGAGACTTTGTGGCCATCGGTGAGATAGGAATTGATCTTTATTGGGACAAATCCACGCTGGATATACAGGTGCAGGCTTTTGAACAGCAAATCGATTGGGCGATAGAAAAAGATCTGCCCATCGTGATCCATTCCAGAGAAAGCTTCGACGAGACTTTTGAAGTTCTCGAGAGAAAAAAACATCCAAAGCTTCGAGGTATTTTTCATTGTTTCTCTGGCAATCTGGAGCAGGCAAGACAAGCGATTGACCTCCAGTTTGTGCTGGGAATTGGTGGAGTAGTGACCTTCAAAAACGGAAAAATAGATCAGTTTCTCAGTCAGATTCCGTTAGACAAAATCGTTCTGGAAACAGATTCTCCTTACCTGGCACCGGTTCCGTACCGCGGGAAACGAAACGAAAGTGCTTATGTAGAACTGGTAGCCGGAAAACTGGTTGATATTTACGGACTGCCTTTTACGGAAATAAACAGGATTACAAGTGATAATGCGAACAAAATTTTTAGTACTTTAGATACACTATAAATTTTAATAATCGTATTATGAAAAACAAATCACAATTATTACTGATTATTGGTATCATTTCCTTAGTCATAGGCGGATATCTTTACTTTCAGGCTGACGGCGACGCGATCAATGAAAAGAATGTCCAGATCAGCGAAACAGCCACCAGTGCAGAAGAGGCCGCAAGGGAAATCTCTGCCAACAACCGCAAAGAGGTAGGCGGCAATTCTATAGCGATGTTTCTGATGGGCTTGGGCGGTGCTACCGTTCTGGTTTCTATCATCAATATGGTGAAAAAAGATCCGGAACAAAATTGATCGTACTTTTACTTTTACAGATTCAAAAAAAAAAAATACTTTCCGGGGAAAGTATTTTTTTTATTATTTTTTTCTGAAGAAATTGCTCTTGTTCTTAGGCTTTTCTGTTCTGGGACCGCCTGTTCTCGGTCTCGGGTTGAAAGGCTTGTTGTTGCTGTCTCTTTTTTGCTCCACAAGATTATCTGTGTGGAAAGGATGATCTGTAACAACCGGGATTTTTTTCCCGATCAGCTTTTCTGTATTTCTCAGATTGGCAAGGTCCAACGCATCTACGAAGGAGAAAGAAGTACCTTCCGAGCCTGCTCTTCCGGTTCTTCCGATTCTGTGAACGTAAGTTTCGGAAACATCGGATAATTCGTAGTTTACAACGTATTTCAGCTCATCGATATCAATTCCTCTCGCTGCGATATCAGTCGCTACAAGGATTCTTGTTTTTTTTGATTTGAAGTTGGATAGTGCATTCTGTCTCGCATTCTGAGATTTGTTTCCGTGGATTGCTTCGGCAGAAATGTTGAACTGATGCAGTTTTTTTACAATCTTATCCGCACCATGTTTCGTTCTGGAAAATACCAAAACCTGATCAAATTTCGGATCCTGTAAAAGGTGGATCAAAAGATCAGTCTTGTTGTTGTTATCAACAAAATAAATACTTTGCTGAATGGTATCTGCAGTAGAAGATACGGGCGCAACTTCTACTCTTACCGGGTTTACCAGTATTTCAGCAGCTAGTTTTGCAATCTCCTTCGGCATTGTTGCAGAGAAGAATAAGTTTTGTCTTTTTGCAGGAATCAGTTTCACGATTTTTTTCACATCGTGTACAAATCCCATATCCAGCATTCTATCCGCTTCGTCCAGTACAAAAATCTCCAGATGGTGAAGTTTTACAATGCCTTGCGAAATAAAATCTAGCAATCTGCCAGGTGTAGCGATAAGGATGTCTACGCCTCTTCTGAGTTGTGTTTCCTGTGCATGCTGTTTTACACCACCGAAAACGACCAGTGATTTTAGTTTCAGATGTTTTCCGTAATCCTGAAAATTCTCTTCGATCTGGATAGCCAGTTCACGCGTCGGCGTCAGGATCAAAGCTTTGATCTGATTTCTGTGTGGTTCTTTGGAAGAAGAAAGATTCTGTAAAATAGGGATGGCAAATG